>OGXL01000411.1_pt1 | contig 37952 bp, 33 predicted proteins | sample 1576311 | NCBI WGS metagenome assembly OGXL01 (sample SAMEA3541564, study PRJEB24748) | human gut metagenome | biome: human gut; feature: human-associated habitat; material: faeces | place: China | collected 2012 | reverse complement strand
TCGGTGACTGCCGCCACGAATACTTTAATGCCCTCCCCAAACGCTGTGACAAGGAACGCCTCGGCGATCGAGATGATGGCGTAGCAGCCCGCGCTCGCCCCCATCGTTACGATGCGCTTCACCAGCCCATCAAACGTCGCGAGGCAGTAATCGGGGTCCTCCTTGCTCGCGCGCTTGGGAAACAGCGTGCGGAGTGCCACGTACTCATCCATGAAGAGAAGCGAAACGTGAAGCCCCGCATCCCACCAGTGCACGGCGTCTCCCGTCTCTGTCGACCTGTCGTTGAGGAAGCTCTGTCGCTCTTTGATGCTGTCGGCGAACCGTGATAACGCAGACAGGATTGCGCGAGCGTCCCCGTCAGCATTCAGTGAAACCACGCGAGGAAGTCGGGAGGGCTCGGCCTGCTTGGGGTCTATGATGAGGACTTGCGATCCGTGTCCGTCAGGACCAGCCAACAGGGCTTGGAGCAAGAGGGCGATCACGCCCGTGGTCTTTCCAGCGATGAGCATGGAACCGGAGGTGCGGAGGTCGATGCTCGTGCCGTTTTGAACGCGGAATTCGTAGGCGTTCGCCGGGCACAAATCCTCGACACGCGATGCCTTGATCTCTCGATGCAACGTCACATCTTCAAGGAAGAAGGTCACTTGATTGCATGCGACGTCTGCTTCGGCAAGTACGACGGCGTAGCGGGAGAACCTTCCGCGAAGTCGGGAGCTAATGCTAGGTCCCATCTTCGATATTTCTTCTGCCGTTGAGGATGAGGTTGAGATGGCGAGCTCGAACTGTCCAGGAGCCGTCTCTTTGCAAGAGATGTCGGGAAGAAGCTCGCCTTCTCGCAGGTGTAGAGGATTCCCGTAACGTGGATCAAAGAGCCCCTTCCTAATGCGTGCATGCAACCGTGTTGATTCAGATAGCATGACGTAATGTGTGATCCCTCCCGCAAACAACATGGTCCCAGCGAGGCTAAGAGTGGCCGCTGCGGAGGTAAGGTTGCCGCCAAACGCCATCACCGTACTGGGCTCTATGGCGATGGGCGCAAGAATGGTGTTCACGAATAGCCCGATGCAATAAACGCACGCGGCGACCGCAAATAAAGCGACCCCCAGCACACAAAGCTTTGCGCTGGGGGTCGAATACACGATCGCCGGTGCGCCACTGGAGTAACGCACCACAATCACCTAGCCCTTCGCGGGGATGACGGTAATGCCGTCCGCCGTGATGGACAACTGGTTGCGATAATCACCGTAAACCTTTGCGACCACGCCGGTGGGAATGACGTGCTGATTGACGGGAATCTCGATATCGTTCGAAACCTTGATGGAAAGCTTCTCGAAACGATTGCTGACCACCTCGCCTTCGTTTTGGTGATACTGCGTGTTATCGGTTGTGATCACCACGTCGATCTTGGTGCCGCGATGCTCTTTGGTGTTTTAATCAACCCATTTACCACCTCCGACACAAAGGAAACGCTTGCCTTTCGCAAAAGCTTCCCAATCGAACTTCATAAAACTGATTCAATTTCCTCATACTCGAACTCCTCTCAATCCAATTATTTGCTGACTCCGCGTTGCGGCTCGCCGTGGACATCGAGATAGAGGCGCAGGACGTTGCGCAAGATCTCCTCGACATTTCTTGTTGCGGCATGAAGATCATCGTCCCCAAACATTGCCCCATGGAGCTTCGTGTGGGCACAAAGAATCTGGCGATACATGACGCGAGAGAACATCTCTTCGGCCTTCAGGGCATGTCGAACAGCTCGTTCAGAACAAGTCGGCATGCTCGCCGAAGACTCCTTTATAGACGACATTGCCGTACTGGTTGTTGAGATGGAGCCGCATTCAAACGGTCCGCGCATGATCTTCGGTCGGGTCATACACACCTCTTTCCTAAAATTGGATATTACCGACGATTCGTCAACCGTCATCGAGCACTCGGTGAGCACATCATGCCATAAGCTTCTGAGCTGGGATTATTTCGCAAGGACCTGTCGTTCTCGACGTCCTCTGATGAGAAGAAGTGGGGCGTAATGATGACAAAGTATTCAATCACGGAACAAACACAATTTAATAATCACCCAGATGGGGCAAATATGGACATCCAGATATTGAATCGTCGGTATCGTTGGTGTCGCTGAGCCTTCAGGCTGAGGGGGATGGGCCATTTGCGCTGAGTTGCTTGCAAAACGGGGGAGGGGATATCAGAAGAAGGCGGCTTGCAGAAGACATGCCTGAGCGCTAGAGGAGGGGCTGACCAATAGTGTGCTCCTCTTCTGGGGCCAAATCCAAGCGGAGGGGGCATGAGGCCGAGAGGAACTGCTCGTCATGGCTCACCAAAACAAGCGCGCCGGGAAAGGCGGAAAGCGCTCGCTCGAGTGCCTCCACCGAGTGCAGGTCCAGGTGATTCGTGGGTTCGTCCATGACGATGATTTCGGGGGCATCTAGTATACCGCGGGCGAGCATGAGCTTCCGCAGCTCCCCCGGGCTGATGTTCTCGCCGGACAATATTCGTTCGGGATCCGAATTGAGTTGCGCAACGATCGAAAGCAGGGCTCCACGTTCGGCTTGGGGCAGGTCCTTGATTTCCGAGAGGAATTCAATTGAGGATGAATCGTCGACTTCCTGAGGGATATACAGCGTGCGAATGTCCAATCCCGTGGCCTTGCGGCCTTCCAATATCTCCAGGATATGCTTGACCAGTGTTGTTTTCCCCGCTCCGTTGGGGCCGCTTATGCCCAGATGATCGGTATTTCCCAGATAAATCTCGGGAACCCGCAAAGATTGCCTCGGGCCGCACGGTATGCGATCTGAGCTGACGTGAATCAGTGTTTTGCGCGGGCTGGGTTGCGCTTCCATCCACAAGGTGCTTTCGTAGCGCTTTTCGACATGGTGGGCGTCGACGGCGGCTTGCGCGCGCTGGATTCGGGAGTCCATGCGCGAAGCGAGCTTGCCCGCAACGCCGTCTCTGCCAGTGAGAATGGCGAGTCCGATCCGTGCTTTCGCGTCGTGATCCTTCGGATCGACATGACGGGCGCTTCTCTTGGATGCGGACCGTGAGGCGTTTTCAACGCGCCTGATATACTCAGCCTTCATGCGCTTTTCTTCGGATCGCGCAATCGATTTGGCCCGCGCCGCGCTTTCGCGCTCCAGATTCGCCTGCGAGCGAGCTTGGGAGTAGTTGCCGGGGCGCATGGTGACGTGCCCCGACTCAAAGCACAGGCAGTCCTTTGCCAAGGAGTCGAGCAACGCACGGTCGTGCGAGACGAGGAGGCCAATACCCTTGTACTCGGCGAGTGCTTTGCAAATCTGCCTTCTGCATTCTGCGTCCACATGGTTAGTCGGTTCATCCATTGCCAGAAGATCGGGATTCTGCCAAAGCGCGACGGCTATTTGAATTTTCTTCTGCTCGCCACCGGAGAGCTCGGAAAAACGCCAGAGCATATCATCGGTGATGCGGAGCATCCTTCTGAGGTGCGTGGTCGCCGGGGCGAAGTCGCACGCAAAATCGAAGAGCATGGGCGGTTCGACTCCGGCTTCTTGCGCGCAATATGCGGAGACGAGACGCGGTGAAACGACGCCGCGATCTGGAATCAGAAGTCCGCACGCAATGCGGACGAAAGTTGATTTCCCGCACCCGTTGTCTCCGACGATGCCGTGCCAGCCGGGGGCAAATGTCGCCGACACGTTGTCGAGTGCGGGCATTGCGCTGCCAGGATATGCAGAAGTAATATGGGAAAGAACGAGGGTGGTGGAGCTGTTCAAATTGGTTCTTGACATTGTGCCTCCTCGGCATGGGAGGCCGCGTTTTGCCGCATATGCTCTGATTGGCTCGTTCCGACCAACGTGAACGCCCGTCGACTCGAGTCAAGCTGAAAGAAAATGAGTCGACGGCAATGCTCGCAAAGGTAGTGTTTAGGATATACGAGGATCAGTGAAAAGACGATACGACAAATGTGCAGCCAGATTTATTCTTGGATAGATGGCAATTTGCAAATTGGCGTCGATATGTATCGTCTACAGCTTCACGAATCCTTTTCCTTTCCGGGGCGCTGGCTTGGCATATGGGCCTGCGCTGAATTCTTCCGTAGAGTCTAACAAAGCAATAATGCGGACGCAAGGAGGCGTTGCGTCTGAAAGCACGCCATTGCGTTGGACGCTTGAAGGGGTTTGCAAGTCGATTGAAAGAATACTAGTGCATCCGCTTCTTGTAACTAGCATGCGATGGTGGGCGTCGTTGTTAGCGCCGGGCGATTTTAGCCGCTAATAGTCAACCGATTTTGACCAATCCCGGTCACCGAATAATGGCCACCGTGCCTCCCCGCCGCCACTACGCTGGTGGCGCCAACACGCCGCCCTCGACAGGCTGCTCGACAAGGCGTCGGTGTTCGTGATGCGGGGCCCGAGCTACCGCGGCAGGGGGCTCGACACGTACTCGGTGGAGGCCGTCCCCCAGGCGGTGAAGGTGAGGGGGATCCAGCCCGAGGGGATGTAGGAATGCGATAGGAAAGTCATAGATGCGGGCGTGTTGGCCAAAATGGGTCGGCCGGGATTGGTCAATCTCGGCCGACTATATTTGGCTAAATTTTTCCGACACTAACATCGTGAATGTTGAGCGAGGTCATCGACTTGATTTTTCTGGTGTTTGAGATATTAGCTTTCGCGATTTACCCTCCAAATTGCAGAGGTTTGAGACGACCGGAAAGGAATGCTTATGCTCGATTCTCCGTTCTTCAGCTACTGGGGAAAGGCGAAAGGAGTTGCTTTTCTCCATCACGGCAATATCGCATCGGGGCTCAAAGTCGTAAAAACGTCGTAAGGTACGCGATATGGTTCGCCGGGATCCTAACTAGCTAGGCATTTTTCTGAATCTGCAGATGTTCCCATGGCAGATAAAAAGAACGCGTTGCATAGGGCGATACCTTTCATATAGAAGGCTGCTAAAGAGTCGAAGCCGGGCGCATGCCAAGTTTTATTTCTTGGCCAGTTTGAAGTAGCGCTCAAATATCAATTCGAAAACGTAATAGAACATCAATCGGCTGTCGAGGTCCATGCTGCCCAAGCGGATTTCTTTTTGCACGGTGTAGATGGGGTAGTCGGCTAGTTTCGAGAGGGAATTTCGAGAAAAGCCGGTGAGCGTGACGACCTTGCATCCGCGCGTTTTGGCTATCGATGTGGCGTCAATAGACACCTGCGTCTCGCCGCTTACGGAAACGCTGAAGACCAGGTCGTTTTTGCCGAGGAGTTCTGCGTAATGCCTCATGACGTGGCGTTCACTGAGCGTGTCGGTATTCTTGCCCATTATTTTGAGCTTTTCAGCCATCTCGAGGCACGGGTACTTCGAAAAGCCCGAGCAGAAGAACACGATATGCGAGGCGTCCTGGATAAGACTCACAACCGAATCGATGACCCGGTCGTTAAGCAGATCTTTGGTCTGTACGAGCTGGGTATCAAGAGGAAGTGCCTCGATAGTGAATCGATTGCGATCGAGCGAGGCGGAATACGATTGTTTGAGCTCCGTAAACCCCGAGAAGCCAAGTTTATGGGCAAGCCTGACAATTGTATTGGGAGCGACGAAGAACCGTTCGGCAACGCTCTTAAGCGTGACATCGTCAATATCATCACGCAGCTCGATGATGTAGCGCATGATCTCGCTTTCGAGATCGTTGAGCTTGCTCTCGCCAGCTCGCACATGATCATAAAAGGATTCTTGATCTTTCATAAGATGTTTCAGCCCCTCGCACCTCGCCGTACATATGGTACCGCTTTGTGTAGCCAGGTGAGAAATCGGTAATCGGTCAAGATTGCCTATTGCCCATGAACTGGGAAAACGCGCGTGTCTGCCTACACATGTCTGTGTCGTGAGCGAAATCATGTGTCCCCGTTTCGCATTGGCCCACACGGGGACTTGCAAACGACCTTATGTCGCAAAATACCAATCGAAACGAAGCAAGCCGAGGACAGCCGCGGAGCCCAAGGCCTTCGAGAACACCGATCAGCCAACCCTGGAGGGACGGAACATGAAGGATAAGCTCAATATTGTGATCGTTGGCGGCGGCTCCACGTGGTGCCCTGGCATTCTTAAAGCCCTGACCAAGCACATGGACATTCTGCCGCTGAACCGCGTGATGCTCTATGACATCGATGCCGAGCGCCAGCGTCCGATCGGCGAGTTTGGCAAGATTCTCTTCGCCGAAGAGGAGCCCGGTGTGGAGTTTGGTTACACCACCGATAAGGACGAGGCTTACACCGACGTCGACTTTGTGCTCTGCCAGATTCGTACCGGCGGCTACGAGATGCGTAGCAAGGACGAGAAGATTCCGCTGCATATGGGAATCATCGGCCAGGAAACGGTGGGCCCTGGCGGCATGGCTTACGGTATGCGCTCCATGCATGACATGGTTGAGATCGTCAACGACGTTCGCGCCCATAGCCCGGAGGCGTGGATTATCAATTACACCAATCCGGCTGCTATTGTGGCATATGGTCTCGAGCGCGTCCTGCCCGATGAGCATCGCGTTCTCAACATCTGCGACCAGCCTGTCAACCTCATGCGCTCTTACGGTCGCCTGCTCGGTCGCGATATGAGCAAGACGGAGCCCGTGTACTTTGGCCTCAATCACTTCGGTTGGTTCAAGCACATCTACGATGAAGAGGGCCATGACCTCGTCCCGCAGATTAAGGAGTACACGGAGAAGAACGGCTTCCTTCCTGCCGATGCCGAGCAGCGTGACCAGTCCTGGCTTGATACCTACGCCATGGTCAAGGACATGCTCGAGGACTTCCCCGACTATCTGCCCAACACTTATCTGCAGTACTATCTGTATCCCGAGTACAAGGTCGCTCACCTCGACCCCGACTACACTCGCTCCGACGAGGTTATCAACGGTCGCGAGAAGCGCGTGTTCGCCGAGTGCGAGCGTGTTGCCAAAGTCGGCACCGCAAAGAACTCCTCGGTTGTGCAGAACGATGCTCATGGCGATATGATCGTGGAAATCACCTCGGCTATTTATCGCAACACCAACAAGACCTTCATTGTCATCGTGCCCAACAACGGCATTATCGAGGGTATGCCCGATGACGCCATGGTCGAGGTCGCGGCAAGCGTGGGCGCCAATGGCCCGCAGCCCTATGCTGTTGGCAAGATTGGCACCTTCTATCGCGGTCTTATGGAGAACCAGTACGCCTATGAGCGCCTGACTGTTGAGGCTTGGATGGAGGGTTCCTACGAGAAGGCCCTGCAGGCACTCACGCTTAATCGTCTGGTCGGTGACGCAAAGAAGGCGCGCAAGGTGCTCGATAAGCTCATCGAGGCCAATAAGGATTACTGGCCGGAGCTTAAGTAGCTAGTTCCATAGCGTTAGATAACTGTTATGGGGCGTGTGGGTTGTAGAGCTGCACGCCCCGTTTCTTTAAGAGGGGTATCCCATGAACAAAGATGAGCTGCTGGCAAAGTTCCAGCGCCTGGGCAAAGTCCTCATGACGCCTGTCCTAATCCTGCCAATCGCCGGCATCCTTCAGGGCTTTGGCAATGCCTTTACCAGCCCCACCCTTACGGCAGCTGTTCCCTGGCTTGCTGCTCCGGGCTTTGCGATTTTCTTTTCGATTCTTAAGGCCGCAGCCGGCATCGTTATGAGCAACATCCCGGTTATCTTCTCGATTTGTCTCGCCTATGGCTTCGCCAAGTCCGAGAAGGCTACCGCGGCGCTTTGTGGCTTTTTGGGCTACATGTGCATGAACTCCGTGATGGGCACGTTCCTCACGGCGACCGGCGTTATCGATCCCGCCAATCTTACGACGGGTCAGAGCACGATCCTCGGTATCACCACGCTCGACACGGGCGTTATCGGCGGTCTTCTGGTGGGTGCAATCGTCGCATACCTGCATAACCGTTACTACAAGATTGAGCTGCCTGCCGTGTTCTCCATCTTCAACGGCACGCGCTTTATTCCGGCGGTAACGCTGCTCTCATGCAGTGTCCTCGCATTGGTCATGTCCTTTGTTTTCCCGTTTATCCAGAACGCTCTCGGTGCGCTGTCCGAGTTCATCAAGACTACGGGTGCCTTTGGTGCATTTGTCTACGGCGCTGGCGAGCGCATGCTCCTGCCTTTTGGTCTGCATCACTTTGTCTATTTACCGTTCTTCTTCACGTCGCTCGGTGGCGTCGAGACCATCGACGGCCAGACCGTTCAGGGCGCTATCAATATCTACAACGCGATCCTGGGCTCTCCTAGCACGCCGTTTAACATCGAGGTCAGCCGTTTTGTCATGAACGGTAAGGTTATCTTCGCCATGTTCGGCCTGCCCGGTGCTGCACTCGCCTTCTACAAGACGGCGCTTCCCAAGAACAAGAAGAAGACCGCAGCGCTCATGATTGCCATCGTGGTGCCTTGCATCCTCTCCGGCATTACCGAGCCGCTCGAGTACTCCTTCCTGTTTATCGCGCCCATCCTCTACGTGTTCCACGCTCTCATGGCTGGTCTTGCCTATGCGCTGACCTATATCCTGCAGTTCAACGTGGCCGGCTCCGCATCCTTTGGCGGCCCGCTCTTGTCGTTGATCTTTAACGGCATTATGGGTGCAGCCAAGGGCTCCAACTGGCAGGTTATCCTGTTCCTCGGCCCCATCTACTTCGTGGTGTACTACTTCGTCTTCAAGTTCATCATTCTTAAGAAGGATCTAAAGACCCCTGGCCGTGAGGAAGAGTCTGGCGATGAGGCCGAAAAGGCTCCCAAGACCGTGATCAGCGACCTCATTCCCGCCATCGTTGAGGCAGTGGGCGGCGACAACAACATTAAGTCTGTCGAGGCCTGCTTCACCCGTCTGCGCATCCAGCTCAATGACTGTGACAAGGTGGTTGATGACGCCGAGTTTACCGAAAAGCTCGAAGCGCGTGGCATCGTGCATGTTAACGGCGGCGTGCAGATTGTCTACGGCAACATGGCATCTAACTACGCAACCCAGATGCGCGAGCTGCTGGGTATGGAATAAACGCCCCAAACACACGATCAAGATTAATACAGGTCGGCGTCCGATTCTTCAATCGGGCGCCGACCTGTGCTGTTTTGGGGCGAATGGGCAAGTACATGATGCGCTTGCTGCTCTCTTTTGGCACTGCCTATCGTGTATTCGGAAGCCTTGCGATGGTGAGGTGCGTTCTTTTCGGTCCTAGCGTGTTTGCGGCTAGCGCTGCGCCCGAAGTCGATTTGCACAGCTGATATACAGAGCGTTAACCGCGCTTTGTAGGCTCATGCCCTCTACCAGGGCGGTCGAGTACTCGCTGAGTGACTCCGCGCTTACGGGTAGCAAGAGCTCACGTGCCCCGTTGTTATCGAATGCCATGTTGCTCGATATCCAAATAACGCGGCAACCTCGCCGCTTGGCCTCAACGTAAAGATTGAAGATATGGCTCGTCTTCCCTGAGAACGATACAAAGACGGTTAGATCGTCGGGTTGGAGCAGACAGAGCGACGTCTCCTGTCCCTTGACGGAGCCAAATGAGAAGCACAGTCGGTTTACGCGGCTCAGCTTTTCGCAGAGTGAGCGGGCGACGAGATTGGAGAATGAGCTTCCGTATACGTAGACATTTTGCGCATCGAGAAGCCAGTCAACGGCCCGCTCGAGTCGATCCTCAGTGAGCAGGCGTTTTGTTTCAAGCAAAGAGGTCTCTACGATATCGAAATACCAGGGTATATCGATTTGCTTATGAGCCCTTGTCTCGGTTGTCTCACGCTGGAGCCAAGCGTTGAAGTCGTCAACTTGCTCTTTGAACGATCGAAAGCTCGAGCCGTTTACGCGCCTGCAGAAGCGCGAGATGGTCGCGGGCGATGTATTGCATGCGCGGGCAAGTTCTTCTATTGAGAGCTCTGGGACCTCGTCGTGATGGGAAAGGGCGTAGAGTGCGATGTGGGCGTCAAGGCTGCCGCCCTTCTCGACGTCTTCGATACAAGACCTGAGGTTCGAATAGACCTCGTACATCGACATTCAAATCACTCCAAACAATAATGCCCCGGAGCGGATATGCCATCTCCGGAGCATTGTGGTGAAGCTATGGGACGGATTTATTCCATGCCCAAGTATTCTCTCATTTCGACTTTGTAGACAGAAGCCTTATTGCCGTAAACGATCTGAACGCCGCCGCCAACGTGCACGATGGCACTGGCGCCGAGGTTTTTGGTGAAGACGCTATCGTCCTTGACCAGGGCGGTGTCTTTGAGGCTGAGCCTCAGGCGGGTGAAGCAGGCGTTGACGCCCGAGATGTTATCGGCGCCGCCCACGGCATCCACGATCTGCGGGATGAGGTCGCTTACCTGGACAGGTGCCTTGGAGTCGATGGCCGACGTGTCATCCGCTGCCTGCGTGTCATCATCCTCGCGGCCCGGGGTTTTGAGGTCAAATTTCTTGATAAAGGTGCGGAACAGCACGTAATAGATCCCGAAGTAAGCGATGCCGAGCGGAATAAGCCAGAACCAGTTGGAGCCTTTGTCGGCGTTCATGATGCCGTTGAAGATCCACGAGAGGAGCGGTCCGCCGAAGGCGGAAGGCCCGGGCACATTGAACTGTACCAGGTAGGTGAGTACATACGCGATGCCGCACAGCAGGGCGTGGACCACATAGAGTACGGGCGCTACAAAGAGGAAGGAGTACTCGAGCGGTTCGGTTATGCCCATGATGGCGGCCGGAATGACGGCGGCGATCATGAGGGAGCCGACCTTCTTTTTATTCTCGGGACGGGCACAGTGGTAGATGGCGAGCGCCGCCGCGGGCAGGCCGCACATGGCGAACAGCACCTTGCCGTTCATGACGTATTTTGAGATGTCGATGTCGTACATCATGCCGGGCGTGTTGAGCATGGCGTTGTAGATGTTGACAGCACCCTCGACGGTCTGGCCGTCAACCTGGATGCTACCGCCCAGAGAAGTGAAGAAAAACGGCAGGTAGATGAAATGATGCAGGCCGAAGGGCAGAAGCATGCGCTCGGAGAAGCCATAGATGAACGCGCCAAACACCCCGGTGGAATCGATGAGTGTCGAGGCGGCCTTTAGGCCGGTTTGCACAAACGGAAACACGAAGGCGAGCGCAACGCCCACCAGGCTCGCGAAAACGACGGTGAGGGCGGGGACGCAGCGTGTGCCGTTGAAGATGCCGAGCACCGGCGGAAGCTGCACCTTATAGAATCGGTTGTGGATCCACGCGACTACCAAGCCGATGATGATGCCGCCGAATACGCCGGTGTCGAGTGTGGTTACGCCCAGGATGGCGTTCTGACCGGTCTGCAGGTTGGCGGGATCGATGATGCCCAGCAGGATAAGCAGCTGACCCATGATCGTGTTCATGGTCATGTAGCCGATGAAGCCTGAGAGTGCGGCGGTCGCCTTCTCGGCCTTGGCGTAACCGTAGGCAATGCAGATCGCAAAGAGAACCGAGATGTTACCATTGATAACGTTGCCGGCTGCTTTGATGAGCGTGCTAAAGATCACCATCGGCTCGGTGCCCAAAAACGGGCAGAGCGAGATGAGGTTAGCATTGGAAAGGGCGGAGCCCAGACCGACCAAAATGCCGGAAACGGGCAGGAGGAGGACCGGCGCCATGAGCACCTTGCCGAGTCTCTGGAACTCGGCGTAGAGCTTGCTTTCTTTCATGATGTTCCTTCGATGCGCGGGGAGTTAGGACAGGGTCGGCCAATAATCGCCGTTCGCTTCGATCAGGTCGTCGAGGATTTGGCGCGCGACGGTAGTCGAAGGGACGGTCTTGTTGATTGCGATGGCTTCGAGCGCCTTCTGGTAGGAATGCTCGTAATATGCGTCGACGGCGAGCTTTTCGCTGGCATTCTGCTCTTCGATAAGCCCCTTGTAAAAGGTGGGGATAGCAGGCTGGCTGATGGGTTCGGGGCCCCAAGAGCGCAGGTAGGCGGGAACCTCGACCATGGCGTCGTCGGGCAGATTGGGGATGGCGCCGTTATTCTCGACGATTACGAGATAACGTTCGCACTTGTTGTAGGCGATAGAGGCGGCTGCGTCGACGATAAAGTCGCCAAAGACCGTGAAGCTCTGTACGGGGCTCTTGTAATTGGCGGGATCTGCCAGGTACTTGTCGTGCTCGGCAAACATCTCCTTCTCGCGTCCGTTGATGACGTTGTCGGCGCGCGTCCAGTTGGGGTCCATGTCATCTGCCATGTCTTTGGAGTACAGGTAGTACTGCAGGTAGCTGTTGGGCAGATACTCGGGATAGTCCTTCACAATCTTGACGTATTGACCCCAGGTGTGCATCCAGTCCTTGTCCTTGTGATGCTTGTCGCTCACGGCCATGCCGTGCTCGAGAATCATCTGACGAAGCTCCGGCAGACGATCGCGCCCCTGCTTGTCGTAGATTTTGGTAAACCAGCCAAAGTGATTGAGTCCAAAATACATGGGGTCGATATCGCGCCAGCTGGGAAGTCCAAGCATCTTAGAGTACGAGAGCAAGATAGCCGTGGGCATATCGCAGATGTTAAGGATATGGTCGTTGCCAAACTCGCGACGCGTGGCCTCGGCGACAACTGCGGCGGGGTTGGAATAGTTGAGGATCCAGGCGTCTGGACTGTATTTCTTGGCGTAGCGTACGAGGTCGAAGACGCCGGGGATAGACCTGATGCCATAGGAGATCGAACCGCCGGCGCCGCAGGTTTCCTGTCCCACGCAACCGTACTTGAGAGGGATGCGCTCGTCCTGGCGACGCATCTGAAGGCCACCCTGGCGGATTTGCGCGAAGACGAAGTCGACATCGGTGAATGCCTTTTCGGGATCGGTCGTCACGACAACTTCGATGTCAGGAGCTTCCTGCTCGATGAACTGCTTCATGATGTCGTAGACGAGATGCATGCGCTTTTCGTCGATGTCGTACAGGGCGAGTTTGCGCAGCGGTAATTCGTTTTTCTTCTGCAATAGGCTCTGGATGATGCCAGGGGTGTGGGTGCTGCCGGCCCCGGCGATTACAACTGCTTTCTTGTCCATGTGGTAAACCCCTTTCGTGTGGATTGACCATTTCAGACTACGAAAGCTCTACCTGCGATTCTATCGATTTTCAGATTGCGAAAAACGATAGCGATAATCTTAACAGGATGCGTTTTGCGTGGTTAAATAGCGCCGGGAAAGATACTGACTTGGGCGGCAGGCGACGTGTTGCATGGCTGCGGGAGCGAACGCCAGGCGGTCAAAAGATGGCGGGCGGTGCTGCGGCTTTTGGCTGCAATTGCGCTACCCGCGGCGACGCTCCCAGCGAGCCAACTTAATCGTCACCAGCGTGAGGGCCCAGGCCACAAGCGAGAACGCGGCGCCCACTGCGCCCACGTACGCAATGCCAACGCTGCTTACCACGGCGCCGCCCACCGCGGTGCCAAACGAAATGCCGACGTTAAACGCCATGGGCTCAACCGAACTTGCGAGTACCATCGACTTGGGATGGCGGCTGCGTGCCACGTCCATAAAGTGCGTGATGCACGACACCGAGAACAGGTACATGAGCAGCGCCAAGCTAAAGACAAAGACCAGTGCGAGCGGCATGGTGCCGCCCACAGCAAACAGCCCGAGTAACGCTGCAGCCTGCAGCACAAACGTCACAAGCAGCGCCTTCATGCCAAAGCGCGCATCGATCCATCCGCCCAGGATGTTCGAGATCAGGCAGAACACGCCATAGACCATAAGCGTGGTACTCGCCTGAACAGTGCCCATACCCAGCATCTGCTCAAGATAAGGCGTAACGTAGCCGTAGAATACGTAGACCGAGCCCACACCAAACAAAAAGATGAGCATGCCGGTGATGATGCTCGGCTCGCATAGCAGACCCGCCTGCTCGCGAAAGGTGGCAGGTTCGTCGGTCTGTCCGGCGCGCGGCATAAACATCACGAGCGCTCCGCATATCAGAACGGCAAAGGCAAGCGTGCCGTACATGGCCACGTGCCAATCGAGCGTGTCGGCCACAAACTTGCCGATCGAAGTGACAAAGACCATTGCCACGGAAAACGCACCATATACCACCGAGATGGCAAGCGAAGTTTGCCGCGGGGACAGCAGCTCGGGGATGTACGTCACGCCCACGGCGAGCAGCGCGCCCGAGACAGAGCCCAAGATGATGCGCGAGATAAAGAGCACCTGGAAGTTGGGCGCTAGTGCCATGACTAGGTTGCCGAGCACAAAGACGATGCTATAGCACACGAGCAGCTGGTAGCGGCGAAAACGCCCCGTGCTGAGCGCGAGCACCGGCGTCGCGATAGCGTAGACAAGCGCAAACACGCTGATGAGCTGGCCCGCTGTGGCAAGCGATACGCCGAGTTCCGTCGCCAAGTCACTTTCGATGCCGATGACCACGAACTCGGAGCAGCCGAGCGAGAATCCCAACAGCACGAGCAGCGCCAGGCAGAGCTTGCTGCGCGCGGGGGAGAGCGCGGCGGCGGTTGACTTACATTTAGGCGTGGTTGCGGCGGCCAAGGTTGTCACTCCAATGTCGCATAAATAAGCGGGATTCAATCCCTGCAACTCTAACAGAATGTGGCAAAGGGACAGTTTCTTTGTCACATGGCGAGCTTGCCTGTATAGTCGCAATACAGGTGAAGATGGTCTCAGGTACATCGCGGGTGACAGGAGATCCCATGGGTATGCACACGACAAAGGTTGCAGTGGGCGAGGGCAAGTTTGCGCTCGAGGCCCAGTTGACGGTGACGCCGCGGGGCATAAGCGTCTCGAACAGGGCCTTCATGCCAAAGCATACGTTGATCTAGCTGCACAGGATATTGGAGGGCAGACAGAGCGCACCGTAGACCATAAGCATGGTCGAGATCTCGAAGGCGTCCATGCCGAGGACCTGCTCAAGATAGGCGTAACGTAGCCATGCAGGGGCGGGAGCTTGCGGACGAGATTCAGGTCAAGGCGGACGTGGAGAGATCCCTTATCGGACGGGGCGGACGCAACAACGTCTATTCCGCCACGCTCGCGCGGGATATATGATGTCCGCCCGAAGCTATTGAGCGCTATTCCTCAAAATCGGAAATAATTCAGTTTTGAGGAATAGAGACGCCCGCTACGCCTCACTGGTCCCGTCCTCGAGCGGCTCGACGTTGAAGTCCTCGCAGACGTAGTTGACGAATTCGCGCATGACCGGCGTGAGCACTTCGTCGGCGTGCCATACGAACCCAAGCGTGGAGTAGAACGGCTTCTCAAAGGACACGATGGAGAGGTCACAGGCGAGATAGGTCGAGGCCAGGCGCCGCGGCAGTACGGAGATGCCCATGTTGTTCTGCACGGCCTTCATGAGCATGCGGTGACGTGAGTGGTGGAGCGGTACGTTGGGGAAGAACCCTTCTCGCTCGCAGATACGTCGGAAGATCTGTGTGACATCGGACTTTTCCTCCAGCAGCATGAACTCCTCGTTGCGCAGTTTAGAGACGCTTATCGTATCCACCTGTGAGAGCGGGTGCTTGCGTGAGCATATGAGCACCATTTCGTCGCGCACGAGTGGTACAAACGAGTATTTTTCCATATCGAGCATGTCGCCGCGCGCGATGGCGAGGTCAATCTTGTGGCGGTCGAGCTTGCTGATCAGGTCCTCCTGACTACGCTCAAAGTACTCGAGCTGCACGGAAGGGTTGCGCACCCAGTACGAGCTGAACGAGTCGGCGAGGCCGTACTCTTCGATGAGCGGCAGCGATCCGATACGTAGGGGATACGTGGAACCCTCTCGGTACATCCTGAGGCGCGCCACGGCGCGCTGGTACTCGGGCAGGGCCTTACGCACATAGGAGTAGAAATCGAAGCCAGCCTGCGTAAGCTCGACGCCGTTTCGCGTCTTCTTGAAGAGCTTGACGCCCAGCTCCTTTTCCATCTGCGACATCTGCTTAGAGAGTGAGGATTGCGAGATGAAGAGCTTGTCCGCTGCGTCGGTGAACTTGCCGGTATTCGCCACGGTCTGAAAGGCCTCGAGCTTTCTGATATCCATGTCTGCTCCCAACAAAATGATATGGATAGGAAATGGGGCGGTTATTCCATCCGGCACATTTGCCAGTGTATTTGAGCACCACATTACTCGGTTGACATGGCGTTTATGCGGACCTTTTCCCATTTAATATGAAAAAAGGGAATAATCAAATCCCCGTTCCTGCGTTATTCCAAAGCGGAAAAACAGTCTGCATTAACGGAATAGAAACATTGACGGACGCGATCGATACTGGAGCCAAGTTAACCGGAAGTTCTCGGAAAGGAGCTTTCATGTCAAACAAGGTGTACCAGGATCTTCGTTCCTTCCTCGCCGTGCTCGAGGAGGAGGGCCAGCTCGTCCATGTGACCGATGAGGTTCTCCCCGAGCCGGATATCGGTTCCGCCGGTCGCGCCGCCAGCCGTATGAACAACGGCCCCGCGGTCATGTTCGACAACATCAAGGGCTATGGCCCCGGCCATTCCGTCGTCACCAACGTCCACGGCTCTTGGGCCAACCACGCCCTCATGATGGGCATGGACAAGAACACGTCTACCAAGGACCAGTTCCTCGAGCTCAACCGCCGCTGGGACCTGTTCCCCGTCAAGCCTAATGTGGTCGCCCACGATGACGCCCCCTGCAAGGAGAACGTCATTGACGGCGCCGAGAACGTCAACCTGTTCGACCTCCTGCCGCTCTATCGCATCAACGAACAGGACGGCGGCATGTTCATCGGCAAGGCGTCCATCATCACCGGTGACCCTTCCGACCCGGATAACTTCGACAAGATGAACGTCGGCACCTATCGCATTCAGGTCAAGGGTGCCAACCGCATCGGCATGCAGTGCCTGGCCATGCACGATATCGCCAAGCAGCTTGCCGAGGCCGAGAAGAAGAACGAGAAGTTCCCCATCTGCGTTACGCTCGGCAACGCCCCGCTGGTCACCTTCATGGCCTCCACGCCCGTCGGCTACACCCAGAACGAATATGAGTTCGTCGGCGCCCTCAACGGTGGCGTCCCCGCTGACATCGTCAAGTCCGATCTGTACGACCACCTGTATGTTCCCGCCGGCTCCGAGGTTGTCCTCGAGGGCTACATCGACCCGCGCGTCCGTACTTGCGAGGGGCCGTTCGGCGAGTTCCCCGGCTCCTACTCCGGTTGCCGCGCTCAGTGCGAGGCCGTCATCACGCATGTGACCTATCGCACCAACCCGATCTTCGAGAACATCTACCTGGGCATGCCCTGGACCGAGATCGACTTCCTCATGGCACTCAACACCTCCGTGCCTATCTATAAGCAGCTGCATGACGAGGGCTTCCCCGAGGTCGTTTCCGTCAACGCCATGTACACCCACGGCTTCACCGAGATCATCTCCATCAAGCCTCGCTACGGTGGCCATGCAACGGGCGCTGCCTTCAAGCTGCTCTCCACGCCGCACGCTATGCCGTACTGCCACAACGTCATCCTCGTCGACGACTACGTTGACCCGTTCGACCTCAACCAGGTTATGTGGGCCCTTTCGACCCGCGTGCGCCCGGACAAGGACGTCAAGGTCATCCCCAACTGCGCCGGCATGCCGCTCAACCCGTCCGAGGAAGTCGCTGGTATGACTGCCAAGCTCATCATCGACGCTACCACGCCGGTCGATCCCGAGCCGCTCACCCGTTCGGTCGAGCTCCTGAAGGATCCCGCCAAGACCGCTGAATACGCCAAGATCATCGCCGATCTGATGGCTGCTAAGCAGTAAGCGTCCCTCTCTCTGCCGTAACTGGGCGCGTGGATTTTGCGCGCCCATGGGCGGCAGCTTGGTAAACCACGTCCCAAAGGAGGACAAAACCATGAAGTGCCCGCGTTGCGAACATGACCAGATTTCAACGATCGCCAAGTCGCCTATCGAAGGCGTTTGGGAAGTCTATCAGTGCGATCGCTGCTTCTATTCCTGGCGCTCGACCGAGACCCCTCACGTCGACGACGTGTTTAAGCTGGATGCCGACAAGATTGCCAAGCTTCAGGTAATTCCGCCGGTTCCGCCGCTGGAGGTCTAAAGACCAAGGGGTCGCACCTCATCCGAGGCTGAGGTGATGGGTAAATCAGGCATACCCATCGTTTCGGCAAGCGGTATCGGGCCGCGAGGGCATACGCTCTCGCGGCCTTTTTGTGTATGGAGGGGTGCATGTATCGAGCGTTATGCGCAACGATATCCCGGCCTTGCGGCATCCGTTGAACAAGATGAAACGCTCGGTTTGAAAGAGTGTCCCGGAACTATTTAATTTGGTCCTACTCGTTATAGCTCGTGCAAACGAAGTCGACGAATTCCATGGCTGTTCTGCTAAGGGAGACCTCGGGCAGCCAGGCAAAGCCGACGGTTGTCTCGATGGGCTCTTCAAACGGGACGCAGACGATATCGCTCGCATGGATGGGCGTGGCCATGCCGCGCGGCATGACGGTGGTGCCCATATTGCGCTGCACGGCCTTGAGCAGCATCCAGTGGCGCGAATGCGTGAGCGGAACATCGGGGTAGAACCCGTGCTCCTTGCAGGCGTTGATGAATACCTGGGAAAGATCGCTTCGCTCGGTGGGAAGGATGAACTGCTCGTTTCGCAGGGATTCAAGATCGATGCTCTTGCGATGCGCCAGGGGGTTGTGCTTGTTGAATACGACAACAAGCTCGTCGGTCAAGATCTTGCGCGTCGAGAACTGTGAGCGATCGAGCATGTCGAAGCGGACGATGGCAAGGTCGAGCTTGTTGCGTTGCAGCGCGTAGACAAGGTCCTCCTGGCTGCGCTCGGAGAATTCAATCTGTACCCCAGGTTTTTTGGACCAAAACGAGCAGAGGGTATCGCTGATGCCGTAGTCCTCCACAAACGGCAGGGAGCCAAAGCGGATGAATGCTTTGGTACGCCCCTTGCAAGCCTCGATGTGCGCCAGCGTGCTTTGAAGTTCCGGAAGCGCATGGCGCGCGTAGTAGTAAAACTCCCAGCCCGCCTGGGTGAGCTCGACGCCGGTGCTCGTCTTTTTGAAGAGCGGGGTGCCGATTTCTGCTTCGAGCTGCTTCATCTGCTTGGATAGCGCCGATTGCGAGGTATAGAGTTTCTCGGCCGCTGCCGTGAACTGCTTTTGAGAGGCCACGCATAGGAACGCTTCGATTTTCTTGAAGTCCATACTGCCTCCGTTTGCAACGAGCGGTTTTTGCACAATTCCATGATAGGGGGCGCAAGCCGCTCGATTTCTTCCACTTTAGACAGTCGCTATTCCAAATTGTGCATAACAGACCTGTGAGGACAGGGGTTATGCCTAATCCGGAATAGCGGTAGAACAACGACGAATTTATCAGGCTCTTCCATCGCGTTTATATAAGAGGCAACGCAAACCCTCATAGATGGGAGAGTACACATGACCAAGGTTTATCAAGATTTGCGTTCGTTCCTCGACACGCTTGAGGAGGAGGGGCAGCTTCTGCACGTTACCGACGAGGTACTGCCTGAGCCCGGCGTGTCTTCTGCTTGCCGCGCTGCCGCCCGTATGCAAAACGGCCCCGCTGTGATGTTCGACAACATCGCGGGCTATCCCGAGGGTACACGCATTGTCACCAACGTCCATGGTTCTTGGGCAAACCACGCCCTCATGATGGGCATGGATAAGAACACCCCCACCAAGGAGCAGTTCTTCGAGCTCAACCGCCGTTGGGACACCTATCCCGTGGAGCCCAAGATCCTTTCTCGCGATGAGGCTCCCTGCAAGGAGAACACGCTCGATGCCGCCTCTGGTGACGAGATCGATCTGTTCCACCTGCTGCCGCTCTATCGCATCAACGACCAGGATGCAGGCTGCTACTTCTCCAAGTTCGCGCTGGTCTCTGCCGATCCGGACGATCCGGATAACTTCAACAAGATGAACGTGGGCACCTACCGTATCCAGATCAAGGACAAGGACACTCTGGGCATCCAGGTTATCCCGTCTCACGATATGGCCGTTCACCTCAAGAAGTGCGAGGCTCGCAACGAGCCGCTGCATATCGCCATCGCCCTGGGCAATGCCCCGCTTGTCACCTTTATGGCCTCCACGCCCATTGGACACGAGCAGAACGAGTACGAGTTCGTGGGCGCCTTGAACGACGGCGTGCCTGCCGAGATCGTCCGTGCCGATACCGATGAGCACCTCTTCGTTCCCGCTGGTTCCGAGGTCATTCTCGAGGGCTACATCGAGCCTCGCGTCCGTAAGATTGAGGGCCCGTTTGGCGAGTTCACCGGTTCCGTCTCCGGCGCCCGCCGTCAGCTTGAGGCAAAGATCACGCATGTGACCTATCGCACTAACCCCATCTTCGAGAGCCTCTATATCGGTATGCCTTGGACCGAGTGCGATTACCTGGTTGCCCTTAACACCTCGGTGCCGCTGTTCAAGCAGATCCAGAAGGATATGCCCGAGGTCGTGGCGGTCAACGCCATGTACACCCACGGCATGACTGAGATCATCTCCATGAAGCCCCGCTATGGTGGCCAGGCGGCAACGGCGGCATTCCGCATCATGAGCACTCCGCACGGCGCTCAGTACGCGCACAACGTGATTATCGTCGATGACTTTGTGGACCCGTTCGATCTCAACCAGGTTATGTGGGCGCTTTCCACCCGCGTGCGTCCGGACAAGGACGTCAAGGTTATCCCCAACTGCCCGGGCATGACGCTCAATCCTACCGAGGAGATCCCCGGCATCACCGCAAAGCTTGTCATCGATGCTACGACGCCTATCGATCCTGAGCCGGTTACGCGCGAGGTCGAGATGCTCGGTGACCCCGCCGAGACGGCCGATTACGCCAAGCTGCTCGCCGAGCTGTGGGCCGCTAAGAACAAGTAAGCCTGCCGCTTGACCCTGATGAAATCACCCTAAAGGAGGACTAGCACATGAAGTGCCCGCGTTGCGATAGCGAAACCATCAAGACCATCTCGACCAGCCCCGTTCCGGGCGTCTGGGAGTATTACGGCTGCACTACCTGCCAGTATTCGTGGCGTTCCACGGAGCATCCCGTGGTTCACGACCGCTTTAAGATCAAGCCCGAGGACATCGATAAGCTGCCCATCATGCCTCCCATTCCGCCGCTAGAGAAGTAATCGGGCAGAGTCGCCTTTTTAAGATCTAAGGCCGATTCCCCAATCGCCCCCTTATAAACGTCGGCCGCCGGCATTGGTTGGCGGCCGGCTTTGAAGCCGAGGCGGCAATACCCTGCCAAATCGATGCGTTCGTACAAAAAGAAGAAAGAAGGTGAACCCATATGGCAGAGGCTGTGAAAAAACAAGTACCTCACAAAGCGCTATATCGGTTCTTTCGTGGCAATTGCAGTGTTCCTGCTCATCAAATTCGTGCTGCCGCTCGACAGCCTGGGGTCTACTGCTTTGAGTGAGGGCGGAAAGAACTGCTTGGCGCTCTCACTTGCCGCGGTCGTGATGTGGGCATGTGGCGTTGCACAGCCCGGTTATACCGGCATCCTGTATTGCGCCCTACTCGTGTTGTTCCAGGTTGTTCCCGACGAAACGGGTGCCCCCAGCATGGCGGCAACCGTTGCATCTGCGTTTGGTGGCTGGACTAAGGGCACCATGTGGATCGTTGTCGGTGCGTATCTGGTGGCCGGTGCTGTTAAGGATTCCGGCCTGGGCGAGCGCATCGCATATGCGTTCATGCTCAAGTTCGTGAAGAACGTAAAGTCGCTGATCATCTCGATCTTCGCCCTGACGTTTGTTCTCTCCCTGCTCATTCCGCACCCCTTCCCGCGTTGCTTCCTCATCTTGGCGGTCGTTTCGGTTATCGCTAAGTCCGCTGGCTACAACGACGAAGATCGCGGCAAGCTCGGATTCATCATTTTCGCCGCTGCTATTCCGTGCTCCATGTTCTTTATGACCGGTGATTCCACCCTCAACCCGCTTGTTGCCTCCTATGGCGCTAACGGCGGCGCCTCCATTGGCTTTGTTGAGTGGTTTACCTACATGAGCGTCCCGATGGTCGTTGCTACGCTCATTGTTATGACCATCTGCCTGGTGCTGTTCAAGCCCTCCAAGGAGCTTGTCTACGATCGCGAGAAAGTTCTTGCCAAGCAGGCCGCTCTCGGCAAGCTCACCGAGCGCGAGATCCGCACCCTGGTGTGGCTCGTCAACGCCATCGCCCTGTGGCTCACGGTCTCCGGCGACTACCTGGCTTGGGTCACCCTGGTCATCGGCGTCCTCATGGCCATGCCCGTTATCGGCGAGGTCCTGACTCCGGCTTCGTGGTCTGCGGTCGACGTCAAGACCCTCATGTTCCTGACGGCGGCTATGGCAATCGGCACCGTGGGTGGCGCCACCGGCATGAACGCCTGGATCGCCGACGTCGTGCTCCCCAGCACGGCCCCCACGAACCCCTTCCTGTTCGCGCTGCTCGTCTGCGCCATCACGATGGTCATCCATATGTTCATGGGCTCCGTCATGGCCGGCCTGGGCATCTGCGTGCCCGCGTTCCTCACTTTTGTTCAGGGTACGAGCGTGACTCCGCTGGCGGTTGCTCTTATCGTCTACACCGCAATCAACCTCCACTACATCTTGCCCTTCCATAACCTGGCTATCCTCGTTGGCGAGGGCAAGGACGCCGGTGGCTACACCTCCAAAGAGGCCACCAAGATGGGTATTCCCATGACACTGTTTACCTTTGTTGTGGTGCTTGTCGAGGCGGCATGGTTTGGCGCCATGGGCATTATGTAAGCGCCTGACATAATAAGAGAACTACTCTCTTTTCCCAGCCGGACGGTATGCCTGATGCCGTCCGGCTTTTATATGCCGGACCCGAGACGAGAGGCGCCGTTCGCAGAAGGTGACCTTGAACGTATAGCAGGTATATAGTCGAAATTGATAGCAGATAAAGCGCATCGGAAAGGACATGCCATGAAAGAGGCTCCCAAAAGCAAGATGCACACTGCGAATGTTCGCGTGGGCGAGGGTAAGTTTGCGCTGGAGGCCGTGGTAACGGTCACGCCGCGCGGCATCATCGTCTATGCGTGCTCGCCCGAGTATGCCCATCTGGGGTCCACGGCGCAGGCTATTCCGCGCCCCGAGCCGGGAAGAACCGCCACGGTGAGCATCCTGTCGGTGCCCTGTCATCGCGACGAGATTCCGGCGCACGACATCTGTGCGGCGCTCGCCACCGAATTCAAGATGCCCTGTACCTGCTCCACGGGCTTTCATGTGGAGCATGCGAGCAAGGATGACCTGCAGACCGTGCTTGACACGACGGCGGAGCTCATCGATGCCCTTAAGAAGCACGTTGTTCGCGTGATGCGCGCAACGTGGGACGAGGCCGACGAAGTGCTTGCCGTGCATGAGGACGGCAGCGTGATCGGTCCCGTGGACCGCATAAAGGCCCATGCGGGAGAGGGCGTCTTGCACCAGGCGTTCGAGACGTTTTTGGTGGAGGGTACGGGCGATGACGCCCGTCTGCTGCTGTGTCGCCGCAGTGCGCTCAAGCGCCTATGGGGAGGCGTGCTTTCCGATAGCTGTGCTGGCCATCCCGAAGTGGGGGAGGAGCTGGCGGCAGGGGCCGCGCGTCGCTTGCAGGAAGAGTGCGGCCTGACGTCTGAGCAGGCTCCGCTCAACCAGCTGGGGCACATCGTGTACCGCGAGGACCACGGTGACGGCAACTGCGAGTGCGAATGGTGCGCCGTCTTTGCCGCGCATGTCGATGCGGGTGCCCTGCGCGTAAACGAGCAGGAGATTTCCGAGGTGCGTCCTGTGCGCCTGGGCGAGATCGACGCCTATCTCGCGGGGCATCCCGAGCCGCTTGCCCCTTGGACGCGCTTGGCACTTGAGGATGCGGATATTCGCGCGAAGCTTGTCGAGCTTTGCCAGGAATAGAGAAGGGAAGGTCCGTCCATGAAGCTTTCGTTCGATCATTCGGGTGTGCCCGTTTCGGAGAAGCGTGAGGGCATGCGCAACGCGGAACCCATGAAGCTGTGGGTTTCCAATCCCGCCGATTCTCCCGATAGGGTCGAGTACCTCTATTTTGAGGAGGGGTCGCCTGCTCCCGAGATCATGAAGACGCACTATCATGTCGCATTTTTGACAGACGACCTCGACGAAGCCGCCGCTTGGTGCGACGAGGTCATCCTCGGTCCGTTTGAGGACACGCCGGAGCAAGATGTGATGTTCGCTCGCAAAGACGACGCTTTGATCGAGTTTTGCTGCAGGAAATAGCCTGCTCCTGCGATGGGCCTAGCCACAATGCTTTGTTATAGAGCGCGGTGCCGCAAGGTGCCGCGCTCTTTTGTATCGAGGCGCCGGGCTTTGACGCCAGCGTTGTACACGCCCTGTGAAATCGCCTTCTCAACGGTTTATTTTCGCAGGTGAACGGTGTTACTCGGCTCTTTTTCAGGTCACTGCTTGCACGTACAGCGACTATACGCTTCTACACTCCAATCAACGGACCACACGAGTGGTCACCTTTTGCATTGGAGGTAAACATGGCAAATAAGGTCACTGATTTCCGTAGCGCTGTTGAGCTTCTGGAGACCATCCCTGGTCAGCTGGTCACGACTGATGTCGAGGTCGAGCCCCGCGCCCAGCTCTCTGGTGTGTATCGTCATATCGGTGCGGGCGGCACCGTTATGCGTCCGACCAAAGAGGGCCCGGCGATGATCTTCAACAACGTGAAGGGCCATCCGGGCGCTCGCGTTGCCATCGGTATGCTCGCCAGCCGTACGCGCGTCGGCCATCTGCTCGATTGCGACCCCAGGCGCTTGGGCTTCCTGCTCAACGACGCTGTCAAGAACCCCATCCCCGTGCAGAACGTTGGGGCTGACGAGGCCGTTTGCCAGGAGGTCGTCTACAAGGCAGACGATCCCGATTTCGATATCCGCAAGCTCATCCCTGCTCCCACCAACACCGAAGAGGACGCCGGCCCCTACATCACCATGGGCATGTGCTACGCCTCCGACCCCGAGACGGGCGAGAGCGACGTGACGATTCACCGTCTGTGCCTGCAGAGCAAGGACGAGATCTCGATGTACTTCGTCCCTGGCGCTCGTCACCTCACCGTGTTCCGCGAGAAGGCCGAGAAGGCCGGCAAGCCGCTGCCCATCTCCATCTCCATCGGTGTCGATCCCGCAATCGAGATTGCAGCCTGCTTCGAGCCCCCCACTACGCCGCTCGGCTTCAACGAGCTCACCATCGCCGGCGCCATCCGCGGTGAGGGCGTCAAGATGGCCGACTGCCTGACCATCCCCGAGAAGTGCATCGCCAACGCCGAGTACGTCATCGAGGGCGAGCTACTTCCCGACGTTCGCGTTCGCGAGGACCAGCATTCCGAGTCCGGTAAGGCTATGCCCGAGTTCCCGGGCTACACCGGCGGCGCCCAGGCAGCACTTCCCATCATCAAGGTCAAGGCTGTCACCACGCGCAAGAACCCCATCATGCAGACGGTCATCGGCCCGTCCGAGGAGCATGTCTCCATGGCCGGTATCCCCACCGAGGCATCGATTCTCTCCATGGTCGACAAGGCTATGCCCGGCCGTGTGCAGAACGTCTACGCTGCTACCCCCGGCGGTGGCAAGTACATGGCCGTTATCCAGTTCAAGAAGCTCATTCCTTCTGACGAGGGCCGTCAGCGCCAGGCCGCACTCATCGCGTTCACCGCGTTCCCCGAGCTCAAGCACGTGTGGCTGGTCGACGAGGACGTCGATCCGTTCGACATCAAGGATGTCATCTGGGCTATGAACACCCGCTTCCAGGCCGATCACGACGTCATCACCATCCCGGGCGTTCGCTGCCATCCGCTGGATCCGTCGAACGATCCTACGTGCGACCCCTCCATTCGCGATCACGGCATCGCCTGCAAGACGATCTTCGACTGCACGGTGCCCTACGACCAGAAGCATCGCTTCCAGCGCTCCAAGTTCATGGATGTCGACGCCTCTCATTGGGTCCCGGGCTTCGAGGACTAATCCCCTTTTCTAGTCTCACGGCCTAGGATCTTGCCGGGTGCGCCTGTTTCCAGATTGTGCGGGCGCACCCGCTCATGTATGCTTTTTCGCGCTGGTGCTTTCCTTTGGTTCGAGCTGTCAAATGAACCCCCTGTGCCAGCCCTCATCTGAGAACCTGCAGACGGTCACTTTTTGGTGGCCGGATGCGGGTTCTTATGCATATGGAAGGGTGTATAGCTGCTTTACAGGCCGCTGCCTGAGAGGAGCATACCGCTCATCGAGAGCATGCGCCCGCGCATCACCATTCGCCCTATACTGACTCGTATACAAAAATACAACCCATCGCTGGTTAGCAATCGAGCGTGCCTGAAGCTCGTGCAAACGTCCAGCGCAGGCAGAGCGTCCGCGCGTCGCGCGCTGGGCGCCATCGATTCTATCTCGATGGGAATGATGAGCATGGCTCGAGCTGAGTCACATTGGTACTCAATCGGTGAGATGGCCTCCTTGTTTGGTCTTACTCGCCAAACCTTAATCTATTACGACAAGATCGGGCTGTTCTGCCCCGCGATGGTCAACGATGATGGCTATCGTTTCTATCTTCCAACGCAGATTCCTACGCTGCGCCTTATCTGTCTGCTTAAAGACTTAGGCATCAAGCTCAAGGAAATCGCGGACATCATCGATTCGCGCAATATTGCTGCTCTGATCGACTATCTCATGGCACGTAAAGCCGAGATAGGTCGTCGTATCGGCCAGCTTGATACGCAGCGCGAGCTTATCGACCAACGCATTAAGTACTACAAGTCGGTCGAGCGCTGGCGCGATGTGACCGATACGCCCATTCTCAAGCAATATGACGAGCGCCTTGCGGTGGCAGAGGAGTTTCCTCATCCCGATGTGACCCGCGAGGTGCTGCACCCCACGCTCATGCGCAGCATGAAAAAGCTTCGTGCGGTGGAGGACGGCGTGCCGGTAGACGGCTTTGGCACCATGCTTACCGAGGTGAAGGACGAGCGCGGCGACGAGGGCCAGTTCGTGTACCGCCCGGCAGCGACATTTACCGTTGTGCCTGCAGGCGTGGATTCTTCAAAGTTATCCGACGTGGTGATGCTGCCTAAGGGCCTCTATGCATGCATGAGCTACTGGGGCATGCCGTACCAGGGTTATGCCGCCGAGCGGCTCATGAAGTGGCTCAACGACCATAATTTCGAGCCTCTGGGTAATGCCTTCGACTTCTGCCTGCTCGATACCACGTCCTATAACGATATCCATCAACAGGACTTTTGTTGCATTCAAGTCATGGTCAAGTTCTAGAGCGAAATTCGCGTGGCGTGTAAAGGGAAACGTGCGCGCTGCACCACGCTAAACCGCTCATCGGTTGCTGAAAACCGTTCAGCGCACCGAGTTCATCAAATTTCTTGACTGTATTCCAACTACACAGCGCAACGTTTCAATCGTCGTGTACAAGCGCTCCTATCAGGTAGGGGGCGCATGACAAAGGAAGGAGGGTGAAGAAATGGCAGCTGCAAAGAATAAGTTTCTGACGAAGCGCTACATTGGTTTCTTCCTGGCGATCGTCGTCTTTCTGCTGATCAAGTTTGTTCTTCCCCTGGACAGCCTCGGTTCCGTTACTCTCTCTGAGGGTGGCAAGAACTGCCTGGCTCTCTCGCTCGGTGCCGTCGTGATGTGGGCGTGCGGTGTCGCACAGCCTGGTTACACGGGCATCCTCTACTGCGCCCTGCTGGTGCTCATGCAGGTCGTCCCCGACGCTGACGGCGTGCCGAGCATGGCCGCTACCGTCTCCGTCGCATTTGGCGCCTGGACCAAGGGCACCATGTGGATCGTTGTCGGTGCTTACCTCATCGCTGGTGCGGTGAAGGACTCCGGCCTCGGCCAGCGCATCGCTTATGCATTCATGCTCAAGTTCGTGAAGAGCGCCAAGTCGCTAATCCTCTCGATCTTCGCCCTGACGTTCGTTCTCGCGCTGCTCATTCCGCATCCCTTCCCCCGTGCGTTCCTGATCCTGGCCGTTGTCTCGGTTATCGCCGAGTCCGCTGGCTACGGTGAGGAAGACCGCGGCAAGCTCGGCTTCCTGATCTTCGCCGCCGCCGTGCCTTGCTCCATGTTCTTCATGACCGGTGACTCCACCCTCAACCCGCTCGTCGCTTCCTATGGCGCCAACGGCGGTGCCGCTATCGGCTTCGTTGACTGGTTCATCTACATGAGCGTCCCCATGGTTGTCGCAACCCTGTGCACCATCGTTCTCGCTCTTGCTCTCTTCAAGCCTTCCAAGGAGCTCGTATACGACCGCGAGGATGTTCTCGCTAAGCAGGCTGCTCTCGGCAAGCTTTCCGAGAAGGAGATCCGCACCATCGTGTGGCTCGTCATCGCCATCGCCCTGTGGCTCACCGTTTCCGGCGACTACCTGGCTTGGGTCACCCTGGTCATCGGCGTTCTCATGGCCATGCCCGTTATCGGCGAGGTTCTGACTCCCGCATCTTGGGGTTCCGTTGACATCAAGACCCTCATGTTCCTGACCGCCGCTATGGCAATCGGCTCCGTCGGTGGCGCCACCGGCATGAACGCCTGGATCGCCGACGTCGTGCTCCCCAGCACCGTTCCTACGAACCCTTATCTCTTCGCGCTGCTCGTCTGCGCTCTGACCATGGTCATCCACATGTTCATGGGCTCCGTCATGGCCGGCCTGGGCATCTGCGTGCCTGCGTTCCTCACCTTCATCCAGGGAACCAGCGTTTCGCCTATCGCCGTCGCGCTGATCGTCTTCACCGCTATCAACCTCCACTACATCCTGCCCTTCCATAACCTGGCCATCCTGGTCGGCGAGGGCAAGGACGCCGGTGGCTATACCTCCAAGGAAGCCATGAAGATGGGCATCCCCCTGACCGTGGTCACCTTCCTGGTGGTTCTTGTCGAGGCCTTCTGGTTCAGCACGCTGGGCCTGATGTAAGTCGAACCCGAGCGCGCTTGCCGCCCGACAGCTCGCGCAAGTATCGCTCGCACGGCACGACTTAAGACCTTCCTAAGCACTCTTCGCGTCGCGCCCTGCGCCTGCGGCCACCGAATGCCTGATAGGCCGATGTGGCCGGGCGCTCGCGAAGAGCCCGCAAGGGACCGTCTCAAAACCGTTTGCAGTTTCTCAGATGAGGAGAAAAAGGAGTTAAAAATGGCAAACAACGAGATTCATGATCTTCGCTCTGCACTTGAGTTCCTGAAGACCATGCCGGGTCAGTATCTTGAGACCGACACCGAGGTTGACCCCAAGGCCGAGGTTTCCGGTGTGTATCGCCACGTTGGCTCTGGTGGCACCGTCATGCGCCCGACCAAGGAAGGCCCCGCGATGGTCTTCAACAACGTCAAGGGCCATCCCGATGCGAAGGTCGCCATCGGCCTGCTCGCCAGCCGCAAGCGCGTTGCTGCCATGCTCGGCCTCGAGGAGGAGCACCTTGGCCTCGAGATGGGCAAGATGTTCGACAACCTCATCGCCCCCGAGATGATCGAGGACGGCAAGCACATCGATTGCCAGGAAGTCGTTCATAAGGCCACCGACCCCGACTTCGACCTGCACAAGCTGATTCCGGCGCCCACCAACACGCCCGTCGACGGCGGCCCCTACATCACCATGGGCCTCGCCATGGGCAACGACCCGGACAAGACCATGTCCGACGTCACCATCCATCGCTTCGCTATCGTCGACAAGACCAAGCTCACGATGTTCATCACCCCGGGCTCGCGTCACCTCGGTCACTTCTTCGACATGTACAAGGAGCGCGGCGAGGACATGCCGATCTCCATCCAGATCGGTCTCGACCCGGCCGTGTACATGGGCTGCGGCTTCGAGGCTCCCACCACGCCGCTCGGCTTCAACGAGCTGCAGATCGCCGGCGCCGTGCGCAACAAGCCGGTCGAGCTCGCCAAGTGCCTCACCATCGACCAGAAGTGCATCGCTAACGCCGAGTACGTCATCGAGGGCTACCTCTCCGCAACCGAGATGGTCAACGAGGACACCGCCGGCTACGGCTTTGCTATGCCCGAGTTCCCCGGCTACACCGGTGGCGCCAAGGTCTGCCCGGTCATCAACGTCACTGCTGTGACGACCCGCAAGAACCCCATCATGGAGTCCTGCATCGGGCCTTCGCACGAGCACGTCTCCATGGCCGGTATCCCCACCGAGGCTTCCATCTTCAACATGGTCAACAAGGCTATGCCGGGCCGTCTGCTTAACGTCCATGCCGCTCCCTGCGGCGGCGGCAAGTTCTGTGCCATCATGCAGTTCAAGAAGTCCGCTGCTTCCGATGAGGGCCGCCAGCGCAACGCCGCCATGCTCGCGTTCTCCGCGTTCGGCGAGCTCAAGGAGGTCTTCCTGGTCGATGAGGATGTCGATATCTTCGATATGAGCGACGTGATGTGGGCCATGACCACGCGTTTCCAGGCCGACGTCGACATCATCACGATCCCGGGCTGCCACTGCCACGTGCTTGATCCGTCAAACGACAACGCCGTGTCACCCAGTATCCGCGAGCACGGTATCGCGTGCAAGGTCATCTATGACTGCACCGTCCCGTTTGCGCTCAAGGACCGCTTCATCCGCTCCCAGTTCATGGAGATCGATGAGGAGAAGTGGGCTCCCGAGCTTAACATCTAAGCTAGGCACTCTCATACAGAAGGGCTGATTGCGCAGTTGCGCCCCCATATTTCGCACACTGCCGCTTAGAACGGGTCGGGTCATTAATCATGGCTCCGACCCGTTTCCATTTTGGACAGTCGTCCTTCCAAAACCGATTGTCTTTGCTGGTACAGGCAAAGGTAGGATTGATAAGGAAACTAGCTTTGCCTATATGGACAGCGTCATTTTATTCACTGGCTGAAAGGAACATCATGGCTGAGAGGAAACGCATCGTCGTCGGCGTCTCAGGTGCCTCCGGATCGCTTCTTGGCTTGGAGTGCCTCAAATGTATGCGCGAGGCCGGAGCAGAGAGCCACCTGGTCGTGAGCCGCGGTGCCGAGGTCACCATCAAGCAGGAGCTCGGCATGACGCTCGATGAGTTTATGAGCTATGGCGACGTGGTCTACGACAATCGCAACATCGGTGCCTCCATTGCGAGCGGCACGTTCCCCATCGATGGCATGATCGTGGCTCCGTGCTCTATGAAGACGCTCGCAGGCATCGCCTCCGGCTATTCGGAGAACCTCCTTCTGAGAGCGGCCGACGTGCAGATGAAGGAGCAGCGCCGCCTGGTGCTCATGGTGCGCGAGACGCCCTTCAGCGCCATTCACGTCGACAACATGGCGCGCCTGGCGCGCGTGCCGGGCGTGATGCTCATGCCGCCCATGCTTACGTTTTACAACGGCCCCGCCACACTCGATGACGCGGTGCATCACATCGCCGCCAAGGCACTCGAGGCCGTCGGCGTTTCGTGTGCCAACTATAAGCGCTGGTCATAGGCGCCTTTAGGGTAGGATACGAATAGTGTTTGAGCCCGCTGCCCCTGTGGGCGGCGGGCTTTGGTGTGTCGGGAGGACCTATGCAGACGGGCATGTATGCGATTAGTGAGATGGCGAGCCTGTTTAACGTTTCGCGCCAAACGCTCATCTACTACGACAAGATCGGTCTGTTTAAACCAGCCGTAGTCAACGAAAAGGGCTACCGTTTTTATTCGCCCACGCAGATTCCGCTCATGCGTCTGATCTGCATGTTGCGCGACCTAGGGCTTGAGCTCGACGAGATCGACCGTCTGACCTCGACGTTCGACATTGGCGAGATGACCGATCACCTGCGCTCGCGGGTGCAGGTGATCGACGAACAGATTGCCGGGCTCAAAGCCGAGCGCGCGAGCGTGCGGGAGCGCCTGAGCTTTTACGACGAGGCGGTTTACTGGCGTGAGCGCGAGGGCAGGCCGGAGCTCAAACAGTTCGAGCGCCGCTACGTGGTCTTTGAGGAGTTTCCGAGCGAAATCGAGCGCGGCCGCTCGATCCTTCACCCCACGCTCATGCGGGCGATTTTGCGCATGCGCGCGCTGACGGGCACACGTCCCATGCGCGGTTGGGGCACCATGTTGCGTCGCGAGGCACTGCATTCCGACGACCCCATCGCCGGCGCCGGCCCCTTTGCCGTACTGCCGCGCGGTGCCGAGGAACTGCTGCCGAGTGATCCTGCCGAGCTGGCAGAGATCGGCGTCGAGGTGCTGCCCGAGGGCACATACCTGTGCATGAGCCGCTGGGGTATGCCGTATGAGCCCGAAGGCATCCGTGCCATCGTGGCCTGCATGGACAAGCACGCGCTCCAGCCCATCGGTAACGCCTTTGACTTTTGCTACCTCGACACCACGAGCTACGACGAGTCCCACCAAGAAGACTTCTGCTGCATCCAGATCCCCGTGGCCCTCCAGATGTGACAAGGGGACAGTCCCTTTGTCACATTGCACAGTCGACTGGCTCCCCAAACCGTCCCATCACTCGGCGAAAAACTCGAAAACGAGGAAAACCGTCGAATGTTGGGGCGGTTTTCTGCTCAGGGGCTCGCCCATTTCTTAGAAACTTGCAGCATTTGCAAGTTTCTAAGGTAACATCTTATAAACTTGCAAATGCTGCAAGTTTATAAGGTTTCATGTCTGGTCGGGCGCTAGGGAGACTCTATGGATATCGTTCGCCGAAACCGGTATCTTGATCGACTCATTGCTTTTCAGGATACCGACCTCATCAAAATCGTGACGGGTATACGCCGTTGCGGTAAATCTACGTTATTGGACATGATGAGGGACCATCTGGCGCAACAGGGGGTGCCAGCCGAGCGTTTGCTGACCTTTAAGATGGAATCTCTAGAGTACGCGGGAATTACGGATTATCTGACGTTTTATCGTATGGTTCGGGAGCGCATCGACGGCATCGATCATCCCTACCTGTTCTTTGACGAGCTCCAGAATGTCGAAGGTTGGGAAAAGGCGGTCAACTCGCTCCGAGTGGATTTGCCGTGCGATATCTATGTCACGGGCTCCAATGCCTTTTTGCTATCGAGCGAGCTCGCAACGCTTATCTCGGGCCGATATGTCGAGGTCAAGATGCAGCCTCTCACGTTTGGCGAATATCTTGATTTTCGCTCGATTGATGCGGTCGCCGCTGAAGGGCTTGGTGAGAGGGTCGAACTTGTTTCCAAGACGGGCGATCGCCTTAATTCAAATACCGTGCTTGATCAGTACATAACCTATGGCGGCATGCCGTTTCTGGCCCATGATGAGCCGAGACGCGAGCTGTGTCGCGACTATATCCGTAGCCTCTACCAGACGATCGTCGCGCGCGATATCCTGTCGCGTGTGACGCGTAGGGGTCGCGGAGCTATCACCAAGCGCGATGTTCTCGAGCGGCTCTGTGCGTATCTGGCAGACAACATCTCCAACCAAACCTCGGTCAACAAAATCGTAGGGACGCTCAACGAATCAGCGGGCGGTAAGACCAACGCATCGACGGTGTCGGCATATATTGACGCTCTGGAAGAGACGTACCTGTTTACCAAAGTAAAAAGGTATGACATCAAGGGGCGGGAGCTTCTTAAGACAGGCGGTAAATATTACATAGCTGATACGGGAATTCGCAGCTATCTTGACGGATATAGAGGTAGCGATAGCGGAAGGATGCTCGAGAACGTTATCTACAACCAGCTTGTCTTTGAAGGATACGAAGTGTTTTGCGGCCATCTACGCGCGGGGGAAATCGACTTTGTCGCAATCGGCGAGGGATCAGACCGCAAATATATCCAGGTTACCGAACGGATCGATGCCGAGGCGACGAGGGAACGCGAGCTGCGACCGCTCAAGCTAAGCACGCTAGGAAAAATTCCTGATTCGTATGAGAAGATCCTGATTGTCAGGGATGGCGACCATCCAACGGACATCGATGGCATCAGAATCGTGGGGGCAGTCGACTTCTTGTTGAGAAATAAGATTACCCGCGGCTAAACGTAAACAGATCCGTTTCGATGCGACAAAGGAGCAGTCCTTTTCGCATTCCGTGCGAGCCCTCGTGCCGTCTGGGGGTATAAGGCTAGCAAGTGTTTATTTGCGAGGCCTAAGGGGCGCCCCGTATGGATATCGATAACTTTGAATGGTGGTATAGCGAGGGCGAGGTTCCGGACGAGGAGTGGGACGAGCCCGCGCCGCATGACGTGTCGAGCGACGAGGACGAGAGCGGCGACGATGCCGTCGAGACGGATGCCGCTTCCGACTCGGCCGAACCCCTAACCTTTGAACAGGCCTGGGCCCAGGCTGAGGCCGACGAGGCAAAGGCCGACGCCACGGCCACACTGGGTGAGCCGGCCGACATGTCCATCTCGCCGGCAAGGACCCCACAGCCGCGTCACACTATCGACCCCGACAGCACGGCATCCTTTAGCATTCTCGACGTGCCCGCGCAGGGCGCCCAGGCGCCTGCGCCCACGCATCGCCCCGATCTGGCTCGCGAGGAAGGCGCGGGCCGGCGCTCTCCGCTCGGCCCCATCCTCATCGCCTTCATGGCCGGCGTTATCGCCTGCTCGGCAATCGGCAGCGTTTGGAGCCATGTTGAGCAGCAGCGCCAAGACGCCGCCAAGGTCGAGATCTCCGTCGAACAATCGCTCAACCGTACGCGCTCGGTGCATGTGTCGGTCGAGGTCAAGGACGGCGCGACGTGGGATACCGCGCGCGGCGACAGCCAGATGCTCATCCATATCGTGGGCCGTACGCTCAAGGGACAAGCGATCGACGAGCACCAATACGTCAATTCCGAAGGTGACGGTATCGAGCTCAAGCCCGGCGACTACGAACTTACGGTCGATGAGCCACCTGTCGCCACCGACGGCACGCGTTTTCGTGCCTCGAAAAGAATGGTTCCCGCGAGCTTTAACTCGCGGGCGCCCGATACGGTCGACACCACCTCGCAGGGCGGGTTTGACCTTTACGTGGATACCCAGTAGGCGCTCGCCGCCCATTTCCGCTATGGCTACTCAATAATCGCCTGCCGTCCCGTCCCGCCGCCAAGAGTGGGACAATAGCCCTCGACACTATTGTTTACTTTTGGAGGAAGTAGCATGTCTACCGTCACTACCATCAGGCGCGGCGGCCTCACCGCGGCCATCGATTCCATGGGCGCCCAGCTCACGAGCCTTGCCCTCAACGGCAACGAGTATCTGTGGCAGGGCGATCCCGCTTTTTGGGGCAAGCATGCGCCCATCCTGTTCCCCATTGTGGGCTCGCTGCGCAACAACACGGCGACGTCTGCGGCCGGCAGCTGCGAGATGGCGCGCCACGGCATCGCGCGTATCGTGGAGCACAAGCTGGTCGAGGTGTCGGAGGACGGTTCGTCCGTCACCTACGAGATCACCGATACGCCCGAGTCGCTCAAGGCCTTCCCGTTCCACTTTAAGCTCAACATGACCTATGCCCTGACTGGCGACGCCACTCTTACGCAGACCTTTGCCGTCACCAACACCGGCGACGTGGACCTGCCGTTTTCGGTGGGCGGCCACCCCGCATTTAACGTGCCCGTTCCCGGTGCCGAGGACGAGGCGTTCGAGGATTACGAACTGGCGTTTACCGAGGCTTGGACTAACGAGGCCCCCATCATCACGCCCGATGGCCTTATGACGTTCGAGGGAAGTTACAAGGCTCCCGATAACTCGGACGTGCTGCCCATCACACACCGCAGCTTCGACAACGACGCCATCATGTTCACTGATACCCCGGGCTCCACGCTCACGCTGCGCGGTCGCAAATCGGGCCACGGCGTCAAGATTGACTTTGAGGGCTTTAAGTACATCGGCGTGTGGTCTGCCGCCAACGACGCCCCGTTCGTGGCGCTCGAGCCTTGGACCGGACATACCACCATGGACACCGAGGACGACGTCTTCGAGCACAAGGTCAACACCATCACCTTGGCTCCCGGCGCCACCGACAAGCGCGCCTTCGAGGTTACGCTGCTCTAGAGAGCGGGGGCCATCGGCCGCGTGCTCGAGGAGCGCGGCGTTGAACTTGAATACCTGATCGACGAGGGTGACTACCGTATTGTTTCGGCTGCCGAGTACGGCGCGGGCGAGGGCTGGCTTATGCATGCCGACCTTGCCGAGAAGGGCTATGCCGATATCGTGCTCAAGACGAAGAGCGAAGGCGGACATTCGTCCAACCCCTACGGCGGCACATCGCTCGAGGTATTGAGCCGCGCTATCGCCGCAATCTGCGATATCGAGTGGCCGACGCGCGTGACCGATCTGCTTGCCGCGCAGCTTGTCGAGTTGGGGCTCTACACGGCGGATGAGATTGCCGCCAACGGAGGCGTCATTGTTCGCGACTGCCTCGCCAGCAACAAGCTCTATCCGCTCGTGACCACTACCTGTGCGCCCACGCAGATTGAGGGCGGCAGCACTGGCGCCAACGTGATGCCGCAGGATATGTGGGCCAATATTAACTTCCGCATGCTCGAGGGCACGGGCGTGGCTGATGTTGTTGACCGTTGCCGCGAGGCCGTTGCCGCTGCGGGCCTTACCGGGCGCGTGGAGGTCGAACTTGGCCCCGGCAGCTCAGAACCTTCGCCGTCCCCACGTGTTGGCGGACCGGGGCTCGAGGCCGTTCGCACTATTGCCGCCCGCTACTTTCGTGATCAAAAGGGGGCGGAGGAAAACGTACCGAATGCGGCGGGCGGGGCTGCTGTCGGCATTGTGCCCTCAACTGTGATCGGTGCCACCGATGCGGCTAACTATCAGCGTATTTGCTCTGAATGCATTCGCTTTTCGGCGTTTGTGGTCGACGATGACGAGTGCGATCGCGGTGTCCACGGCACCAACGAGCGCACTACCCGCCGTGCCTACCTCCAGGGTGTCCACTTTTTCATCGCTCTGCTTCAAACGCTCTAGAATGTGACAAAGCGACAGTCCCTTTGTTAGCCGTTGTAGTCGTTGGGGACGTTCTTAAACGACTCGTCGTTAAGGAACGTCCCCAACGACTACGTCCACTCATTCCGTGCGGGTTATATGCAGGTTTGCCTGCGCACGCTATCATATATGGGTTAGACCGCAACTATGTACCCTATACGCGAAGGGATGCGCATGTATCTGAAAATCGACATGTTCTAGCTTGGCTTACCCCGCAACGGCGCCATGCGCCCCATCAATTCCGCCGATTTTCACCTTCACGCATATAAAGGAGTTCCGCCATGCGCGACAAGCTCGAAAAGATCATCAAGGCCTACGAGGAGCTCGAGAAGAAGCTTTCCGACCCGGCCGTCGCCTCCGACATCAAGGAGTTCACGCGTCTCAACAAGGAGTACGCGCACCAGTCCGACCTCATTGCCGCTGCGCGCGAGTACATCGGCGCGCTCGACGACATCGAGGCTGCCAAAGAAATGCTCCGTGACACTACCGATGCCGACGAGAAGGAGATGCTCCAGATGGACATCTCCGAGAACGAGGACAAGCTTCCCCAGCTCGAGGAAGACATCAAGTACATGCTCATCCCGAGTGACCCCAATGACGACAAGAACACCATCGTCGAGATCCGCTCCGCCGCAGGTGGCGACGAGGCGGCCATTTTCGCCGGTGACCTGTACAAGATGTACCAACGCTTCTGCGAGTCGCGTGGCTGGAAGACCACCGTGCTCGACTCCAGCCCCAGCGAGGCCGGCGGTTTTAAGTCCATCGAGTTCAAGGTCGAGGGCGACCGTGTCTACTCCGTCATGAAGTTCGAGTCCGGCGTGCACCGTGTCCAGCGCGTTCCCAAGACCGAGTCCCAGGGCCGCATCCAGACCTCCACGGCAACTGTCGCCGTGCTTCCCGAGGCCGAGGAGATCGACGTTCAGATCAACCAGTCCGACCTGCGCATCGATACCTACTGTGCCTCCGGTCCTGGCGGTCAGTGCGTTAACACCACCTACTCCGCCGTGCGCATTACCCACCTGCCCACCAATACCGTGGTGCAGTCGCAGGAGCAGCGTTCCCAGATTCAAAACCGCGAGGTCTGCATGCAGATGCTGCGTGCCCGTCTGTACGAGTGCCTTCGTTTGTAACGATACTGGATTTTGTGGGGACTTTTGCATTTGCCATAAG
>OGXL01000394.1_pt1 | contig 38444 bp, 30 predicted proteins | sample 1576311 | NCBI WGS metagenome assembly OGXL01 (sample SAMEA3541564, study PRJEB24748) | human gut metagenome | biome: human gut; feature: human-associated habitat; material: faeces | place: China | collected 2012 | reverse complement strand
GATAAAGTCTCACCAATAGAAGAAAGCATTTTATCAGAGATTACAGCACGCCGCTTGTCCCCCCAGAAGCTGCAGATCGTATACTCCCTCTTTGACTTCCGGATTTATGCTGGCATAGACAGATGTTTCAACCGAATCCGCATGTGCGCTGAAAACACCAAACAGTTCTTCCGCCAGTCTTCTTGAACTTTCACTGAACACATGAAGTACCATAAATTTGGTCCTTTTATACTTCATGTTTAAATGATGACATATAACCGCTGCCGCATCCTGGTTTCCGCCATGCCCATTGATAATGACCATCAGCCTGAGCTGTGTCTCATTTTCTGTATAAGAGGCAAGGATCTCTTCCAGAAACTGCATGGCTGCGGGATAAGAGATACTGACTGTGTCTGCAAATCCACTGTGTTCCTGCGCCATGCCAAACGGAAGGGCCGGCAGGCAAACCGCCTTGTATTGCGGGTGTCTCTCCGATATGGCCCTGCAGATCTTCTCCGCCTCATAGACTGCTATTTCTGTATCTGTGTCTGCCGGGATCAGGGGGCCATGCTGTTCATGGCTCCCCCACGGCAGGAAAACTATCTTCTGCATACTTCTTCTCCTTCCAGATATGTGTTGAGCTTAGGCATCTGTTCATCGCAGAACAAAATATCATTTTTCTCGCAGATACCTTCATACTCGCACAGTTTTCGGTACATATCGTCGCAGCTGAGACGGCTTGTCCTTTCCTCTTTCAGGCCCAGCGCCTCTGCCATCTCCTTCAGCTCTCTCTCCTCTCCCTGCTTCAGTTCCAGCTCAACGACGTGCCCATAGGGAAACAGATCGGAAGCCACCTCCACACCTCCCATATAGAATGTTTCGCGGTTTCTCTCATAGGAGGAGACTCTGGGACACTTCAGCACCTGTTCCAGCAGCAGTATGACCGCATCAATCTCTTCCGCGCTGATCTGCGCTTCGATCTCTTTTTCTCTGTGGATCTGGTCGCCGGTCAGTTCGGGGATTCTCTGCTTCCAGGTAAGAAGCGCTCCGCCGGGTTCTGTAACTGCCGGAAAGATGTCCGCAGTGCCGGGCTTTACGGTACGGACGCGCAGGCGTCCGTCTACATCTTTGCTGTAAAAAGAATACTCTGGATTGGGATTATCATACATGACCGTCAGCTCGTGCACTGCGCGCCCTGTCCTGATACAGTCTTTCCAGTATCTTGCGCGTTCTTTGAACGCCTCGTATTCTCCATCCGTTAATACAAACCGCATTTCTCTTTCAATTTTTTCACTCATCGTCTTTTCCTCCTATGAAACTTTCTGTAATCTGCATGTAAATCTGAGAAGCTCTGCCTCCAGACATCTGATCGTCTCTTCCTTTGCGTGCATGACCTGTTCCAGCCTTGCCTTCCCTTCCGCCGTTTCCAAAATCCCGGCGGCCTTTTCACACATGCGCAGCGCTCTCTCCGGCATCCTTTCCCTGCTGCCAAGAAGCGCGATCACCTGCTCCATCTCATCCTCTGCAAAGCAGTAGCCCTTCTCGATCCACTTGGTCAGGTACTCTCCCAAATTCTCCATATTCATCTCTGAAGTCAGGTCGATCCTGCCCTTCACATCGATCCCTTCTTCTTCAAGCGCCTTCAGCTTGCCGGGATTTCTGCTGATCACGCGGTAGGAATATTTCTCCAGACCGAGGTCGCAGAACAGGCTGGCGATCACATCGTACTCCCTCACGTCAATGACTGCGTGCCCCCGCAGGATCCTGGCCGCCTCCGCCTGCGTCTTCATTCCGATATATCTTCCACTTTGAAGACGTCCGTGCACCTGGAGCTGGAGCTCCTCCGCCTTATAGAACAGGCCGTTCCCCTGCGCTTCCTGGGGCATGTGTACGTATATTCCGCCGTTCTCTCCGATAAACTGCAGCGCTTTTTTCCGTTCATCTTCGCAGTTGCAGTGGGAATCACCGAACATTCCAAACATGCACTCTGATCCGAACCTGAGGCAGGGTGTCATTCTCCCGAAAAGATCTGTCCTCCTGATATCTTCCAGGCTCTCCACCTGCTCGTATGTCTTCTGGTCCGTCTTGATAAATGTCAGAAGCTCCGGGCGTGTAAACCCTGCCGGGGCCTTGTCCAGCTTTGTAACGATGGCCAGACAATTCCCCAGGTATTCGTTCTTTTCCATTTTGTATAATACGTGTTTCATAGCGCTTCCTCCTTTTTTTATTTGATCTGATTTAAGGATAAACGCCCTTCGACATCCCCCCGTTCATTTTTTCAGAAATTACATCTTTTCAGAAATTTTATTTTTGTTCCAGATACCGGCAAGCCTCGCCTGCCACCTCTGCCGGATCCACCATGGAAGTCTCATAGTCTGCCACCTCGATAAAAAATACCATATCGGAAGACTCTATATAGCCTGCCAGCAGCTTATGTACTCCGTCCTGGTGCTCTGCACTTCCTGTCTTTGCCACTGTGATATCCCTGTGATACTCCTCTGCCGGATAGTATGCCCTGTAGGCATTCTGCCAGATCTGGCAGACTTCCCCCGCATTCTCCTGACTCACCATCTGTGTATATGCGGTCTTGTCTGTTTCAAGCAGGTGGGCTTCCGGGGCCCTGCCGTCGTGGACTACCGCGCTGACGATCCTGCACATATCCACGGGGCTGACCTGCGTCTGCCCCTGCCCGATCAGAGACCATGTGCTGGAAAAGCTGCCGCTCCCGTCAAAGTCTGTGGACGATCCCTGACAGATCAGGCCGTCTACATCTTTGGCCTCCGGCTCTCTGGAAAATCCCATGTTCTCCAGCATCTCCCATGACTTGTCGGCCTGCGGATCCAGAACCTGCAGGATCTGTTCTCCGTAGTAGATGTTGCAGGATACCCCCATAGCACTCTCTATGTCGTGTACGCCCCGCTGCGTGATACAGGTGATATCCCCTGCCGGCCTCTCGTACCTCCCGTCGCATCTCACCTTCTCATGCGCCAGATCCTCATCCAGTTCATTGAGGAGCAGCGTCGTCACGATCTTCATCGTGGAGCCGGGCGTGACAGACAAAAAGTTTTTATTGAGAAGGGCCCCCTCCGGGAGCCCTTCCACTCCATCCGGCACCGCTCCGGGAAGGGAAACGGCAGCACGTATCTTTCCCGTACCTGCCTCCATGAACAGGGCACTCCCGCTTCGGGTCTGCCTGTCCTTCATATACTGATAAATGTCTTCATTCAATCCCCTGTCTATCGTGAGAACAACCGTCTCCCCTGTTCCCTCCAGGGAGTCCGCACCTTCCGCGGCCCGGTATTGTTCCGGGTGCAGCAGGCTACCCTCCATTGACAGCGCGGCTGTATTCTCTGCATAGGGGACATCCTTCAGCTCCCCCACCAGGCTGTATGTGTCCTCATAGCCTCGAAATTCCCGGCTCCACAGCACTTCTCCGTTGGTATCCACGATCTCTCCGGTACTCCCGGGAATATCGCCGGCCCACTCCATATACGCCTCTGTGGAGAGGCTTTCCACCGCCTCTCCTGCGCCGGCAAAAAGCCGCCCCGTTCCTGTGATAAGGATCGCTTCGAGAAGGATCGCCGCAGCCAGGATGATCCACTTTTTCTGATTTGTTTTACGTATCATATTCTTTCTCCTTTCTCAGTTTTTCAAATGCCGGACTAAAGCTGACAAGCACTCCTCCCCAGAGAAGAAAGGAGCTGATCATGTTGGAGCCGCCCTGGCTGATAAAGCTTGCGCATATTCCCGTAAACGGTAATATGTCCAGACCGCCGCCCATATGAAGGACATACTGTGCGAACAGGACCACCGCCGACAGAAGACCCATCATATAGTGAAAGGGCGACAAGACCGGAGTCCAGAGGAGCTGGACCAGAAGCAGGATCAGCAGACCCGCCAGCAGGATCAGCACCGGCACCCCGAAAATGGCCGTCAGCACGTTTACCCCAAAGTCTGTGGACGAGGATGTGACCCATGTGGCAGAGACTGTGTCACCTCCCGCCCCCATTCCCTTCAGCCCGCCCCGGACAATGGCCATCACAGACTGGTAGTGCTGCCCTGTACCGCTATCCAGCGCATGGAAGCACTGGAAGAACCGGGCCCGCACATAGGGGACGCAGATCACCGAAGCCACTACCCCTATGGCGGCGGCCAGGAAGATCTCCGCGCTGACCATCCAGTCGTCAAAAAGAAAGTAGGAGGAGACGACAAGGAGGATCACAAGGACAGCTGCATTGCCCAGATCCCGGCAAGCGGCAAGCACAACCGCTGATCCGCCGCAGAGTGCCATATAGATGTATGACAGCCTGCGGTTGATCCGTATCTTATAACAGCACGCTGACAGGAGGATCACCGCCACCTTCAGACTCTCTCCTGGCTGTACCGTCACGCCGGCAAAGGAAAGCCAGGCGTAACTGCCGTTGATGCCGCCCCCGCTCACTACTCCTGCCAGAAGACAGAAAAGCTGTACGGCGATCAGAGCTGCCGTGCCGCCGATCACCCACCTTAGTTTCCTGTCGTCCAGCCTGACCCTGCACAGGAAATAATAGAGGATCATACAGAAAAATCCCGCCGCCGCAAAGAAAATATGTCTCTTCAGGTTTTCCCCGCCATTGTAGAAGGCCTGCAGGAGCATGCCGTGGTAGAGGAGCATGCCAAACACTGCCGCGCATCCGGCCAGGCCGGACCTCATATGTATGCCCCAGAGGACGACCGCCGTCTCCGCCAGGAGTGTCACGGCCAGGCCGGCAAGAAGAGGCCCTGCCGCCTGATACTTTTCCGGGGAATAGTATAAAACTCCTTCCACCTCCGTCCATTTGGCATAGGAAAGCTCGCCTCCTGTCCCGACCAGGATCACGGCAAGGCTCCCTACCTGGTACAGCGCGGTAAGGATATATACCGCCCCCTCGATCCGTCTCATCCTCTTCATTCGTGGTACACCCCCCTGTAAAATGTGATCTGGTATGTTCCAAAGTTAATGTTCATGCCATGCAGAAGCTTCCTCTCAGAATCCCCCTCCAGCAGCACCTCCTCCGTCTGTCCGATCTTTGTCAGAACAGGGGTATCTGTCAGATTGCGGATATAGAACCATCCGTCCTCCCTCGCACACACCTGCACGTGGAGAGGCTTTATACCCCAAAGGCACCCTCTGTACTCCCCGCGGTCCGCTCCCGGAATCCCCAGCTTCAGGTCCGCGTTCTTCCCTGTCCCGATGAAGATCTCTCCTGCCTCCACCTGATAGATCCGCCCGTCCGGCAGGATGAAACAGGCCGCGAAATGGCGCCTCACATATTCTTCTCTTCTTGCGTCGCTCTCCTGCCGGGCTGCCCAGAATAAAAATCCGAACATTCCGGCCAGCAGCAATATCTTTAAAATCATCCTTTCTCCCTCCTCTCGCGCCTCGCTCTGCGCACATCTTCCAGGATCTCTGTCAGCAGGAAGCAGACTGCAAACTGCAGGAGAAAGCAGAGAAAATCTCCCGACACATGAACTGTGTACTCTCTTGCCCCCACTTCCTGGATCTGGATCATAAAAGCAAGCCATGACAGCGAGGCGATCAGTCCGGCTACTTTCCCGGCCAGCAGGATATTCCCCCTTTTTTCTCTCCTCTTCTTCATGTTTACTGAAGTCTCCCGGCTGCCGCCCGGCGCGCTGGTGTTCCTGCTCTTCATCTCTCTTTTTGTCCCTGCACACCAGGACAGACAGTCCAGCACGCTTCTTCTGTCCCCTCCTGACCGGTCACAGCGCCTCCAGGCCTGTTTCCTGATCTCAGCCGCCCGGTATCGCTCCCACAGAGCGTCAAGTTCCTTATCTTCCGCCCCGCGCACGACTTTGTCGCCTTCAAGGACAATTCTCCTGACCGCCTTTCCCCCCGCGTAGCCGCTCTGCTCCAGTCCGGCATATGTCTCGCGGTCCATTGCATTCAGTTCGTAGTTATTGCACTCCCTCATAGTCTTGGCATTTGTGTTCCAGGAGATATACTTTCTCATCTTAGGCGGAAACAGCTTCAGCGCTGCCATGACTGTCCCCTCCCTCTCTTCTCTGCCACCCGGAACGACATGAAGGACCTGGCATCTCCATCCTTCCCCTACATTGTCAAAAACAGCCTCAAAATACTGCTTCTGCACCTCTTCCGGCAGTTTCTTTTCTGCGACAGGAGTGCCCTTCCCTGCCGTCTCCAGCCTCAGAGGACGGCGCGCTTCCTTTCCCATATCATCCGGTGTCACGCAGTGCCTCAAACGGGGGATCTTTCCAGGCTCCCGCAGCAGCTTGTCCGCCGCCTCGTCATCAAGGATATAGGCATGGACAAAGCTCTGTCCCCGCGCTTCTCTTTTGCTGCCTTCCGGAAGGAATGTCACAAACGAGAGCAGGTACTCTCCCTCCTCCGTCGGCATCCCGCGGATACTCGTCTCCCTCTGATCCGTGTTCAGCACTTTGTCCAGATATTTCCCGTATCGCATAGGATCGACCTCCGGATCACAAAAGATAAATCCATATCCCTTTCCATCACCTTGCTGCCCGTACATGCACTCTCTGATCTTCATAGCCTTCTCCCCTTCCTAAAACTCATATCTGTACAATCCCTGTCTGGCAAGGATATATTTTAAAGGATCATAGATGTTCTCAGCCTTCTCCAGGTTCAGCGCTATTCCTCCGTCCTCCCGCGTTGTTCCCGAGGAGATAAGGAAGTAGCCCACGTCTTTTCTGTTCTCGCTGATCACGCTGGCTACTGCCGGGTGGATACTTCGGATAATGCTCTTGTCCAGGATCATTCTCTTCACCTTCTCATAGTAACCGGCTTCCGCCAGTTTCTTCTGCCGCTCGAAGTATCCGCCGGTTATGACCGGACGCCCGCGGACCATCAGAGGGCAGCTGCTGCATCTGTCCCGGAGCTTATCAGACTTGGTCATGGTAACAGCCACCGGAATCCGCCCCTTTGAGTATGTCATAAGGTTCGACAGCCACTCTCCATCGATCTCTGTCTCTTTGCTGCCATCGATCATGTACACGATCCCATCGCAGCGGTCCACTCTTGACATATGCCACTCATAGTCCGTGATCTGCTCGTCACCGCTCTGTGTCTCCAGCTCCCCCGGCGTGTCGATCAGGAGCAGCCTGGCCTCCTTATCCCCTCTCTCTCCTTTGATCTCCAGCACGGTGGTAAGCCCGTCTCTGGCCCCCATATTTGTGACCGTCTCCCGGGTGAGCGGCTGGGTCTCAACCCGCTCTGCCCCCAGGCACTGACACTTTAACAGGTTGCTCCCGTACACGCAGGCGTGCCTCCATGCCGTCTTCCCGGCGGATGGTCTCCCCACGACACCTACGATGTACGTGTCATAGTAACCCGACCATGCCGGCAGATATTCGATCCTGTTCTCCTGCTCCAGGCAGTGCGGGCAGATCCTCTTGCCGCTCCTTAAAGTAAACTCCCACTTTTCGCGGCCCCGTTCCGCCTCCACCTTAAACAGCATCGGAAGGCCCCGCATTTTCTCAGGCTTTTCCGTAATATGGATCTGATACGTCTTTTTATCCTCCTCACGGACCGGAAACACCTGATAATCTCCCAGGATATTGCGGACCGCCTTCACAATAAGATTGAGCTGCGGAATATAGTACCACCACTCATCCACCGGCCTCAGACAATTCGTACACACTGCTTTTCCATATTTGATCATTATTTTCTCCTCCTCTCTGTTACATGTAAGCGATATAAATACCGCCAGTTTCCATGGCCTGCCCTTTTTCCAGAACCCGTCTCTGCTCCTGGGGCATGATCACCGTCATCTGTCGGGTTTTCCCGTCATACAGGATCTGCATCTGTTCTGTGATATGCCACAGTCTGACCTTCGCCATATCCTCACAGAATTCCCTGTTTCCGGAGATGATCCTGCACAGCGCCATCTGTTCCGCCTCCTGCACCATATCTCTGTCGCACCGCAGGAAACAGGACCGCAGACGCTCTTTGATCTTCCAGAAAAGCGGTGTGATATCTCCGCTGTATCCTCCCCCGCTCCTGAATGAGCGATAGGGTCTTTTCCGCTTTTTTGTCTCGTAGATCCGCCCCTTCAGGAGGATCTGAAACCGCACTGCAATGAACAGCAGTACGGAAGGCGCCCCTGTCAGAAAATAAATGAAAGGATACCACTCCAGGCTCCAGAACCACTGGCACAGCGGGCGCAACACAATACCGGGCACTCCGTTATAAATATATGTCACGATCCATCCGTACACAGTCTCCGTGTACGGCATGCCGCTCTGCCTCAAAAACGCAGGCACGTAGTGGAACAACGCTGCGATCAGCAGGATGTGTGAAATCTTTCTCAGCACTCTGTTATTTTTCTGCCGTTTTCTCTTTTTCATCTGTCCTCATCTCCTTTGCAATCCTTTTTAAGCAGGATCAGAATACTGTATCAAAAACAGACTCTGATCGTCTTTTTCCTCCTGTCTCCTCAATACCTCTTCCACATTCTCCATCTTCTGGACCAGCACCTGTCTGGCCAGATCTGTAAGTTCTCTCTCCCGATAGAACCGGGCCATGGCTCCATCCGTCATCATGCCGACCCGCTCAGGCCTGTCAATGACTCCTGTCCGGAAATGTCTCTCCATGTTCTGGCTCGTGGTGGCAAAGGTATACTTTGGCGTGATCCCATACCGGGGATGGGAGACGACCTGCACCTGCCCGTCCTGCGTCTGAAAGATCAGCCCGTCTCCTATGTGTATCCATCTGATCTTCCCGGTGTCCCTCTGAGCGGCCAGCATCATCAGGGTGGAGGCAAACTCTTCCCTGTCTGCTCCCGCCTGCTCTGACAGATCACGGATCGTATCTCGCAGCAGGTCAATGCACCTTCTCTTTACTTTCTCATCTGACCACAGCTCTTCGTCCGGCATCCCCGCCAGGCAGCTACCCAGCGCCTCCTGGACCTTCCTCGCCCCCTGCACAGCGTATTTTTTCTTCGTCACTCCGTCTGACAGGGAAAATACCTGCCTGTCCCCGCTGATTAGGGTGTATTCTACATCTTTGCATTCTCTCCTCTCCTTTCCCTGGCTGATATAGCAGGAAATCTCATACTGTCGCATCTGTCTGTTCTTCAAATCTCTCTCTCCTCTCTGGTTTGATCTTTACATCATCACTTTATCCCACCACTGCACCAACTCCCCTCCGTTTTTTCAAAAGGCAGCAAAAATGCCGCACGTGAGTTCTTTTTCTCACGTGCGGCATCATTTTTTGCCTCTGCTTTTTACTTTTCCTTCCTAAAAACCCCTCAGTATCTCAGGGATATGCGCGATCAGTACTCCGTCCGTCTCCTTGTAGTCGTGGAAATGTCCGTACTCCTGGTACACGGACACACCCTCGTACAGATCAGCAAAGTATCTGCGCATCTCCTCATCCTGCTGCTCCTCTATATCCCTGCGCGCGTCCTCCATCACCTGTTTCCACTCCCCGGAGAATGGCCCGCGCTCTTCCCGGATATGCGCAAGCAGCCTTTTCACCCTGATCCAGCTCTCCGGCATCTCATCGCCCTGCATGGCAAAGCCGGCTTCTATCTCACTCACCCTGTGCCGCATGACCTGCTCCTTATTTTGACACAGCACGCCAGCTCTTGCATGAAGCCACACAGAGACCTGGTCCAGATGATCCAGTTCTGTATCTTTCTTCCGTATCTTCTCCATTTCCTTACTCCACTGCTCACCGGGAATTCCCCTGAGGGCACAGCCCTCCCCGCGTTCACAGTCCACCATACAGGGATGCCGCTTTCTTCCCGCATCCTTATACCCGGTCTGGCGGCCATACTTGATCCTCTCCAAACCAAAACGGTCGTAAGCATCCCAGCCTCTGGCCGCCATGCTAGCCATCCATCTGCGGTGTTCCAGAAAAAGCAGTTCTCTGTAAAGAGGGGTATCCTCCCCTCCGTCAAGCACTCGCTCCTCAAACAGATCCGCCGCTCTTGCCTCATTCTCCTCGTGAAGGCCACAGTAAAACAGCTTACAGTCCAGGTGCATGGCATTTTCTATCGACGACTGATAACGGTAAATGTTTCTGCAGAAGCTGTCGAATCTGGCGCTGTCCTTCCCGCTTGGTATTCCCTCATACGCCTGATCAATGAGGAAGGCCTGCTTGATCAGCTTTATATAGAATTCCTCGTCCACCTGACTCCTGCTCCGCCCGAAGGAGCACAGCACAGCATTCCCTTCTCTTCTCTCCTCATTCTTTTCCGCACAGCAGCCGATAAATACCTGTTCTTCTCTGCCTGACGCCAGCCTGTCGGCCAGCTCTCCTACTCGCATCCTGTTTCTCTCCATGTTCCTGTCGGCCAGAAGATAGTAGCGGACCGGATCCCCCAGTCCCTCCTCTTCTTTCTCAAGAAACCGTCGCCATGTCAGAAAATCCACCTCTGCCAGAGGAGAGTACAAAAGTCCGTATTTCCCCGTCTCGTTATTTCTGTCCAGAACAGCCATCTTCTCCAACGCCGGCATTTCCTTCTTCTTCTCTCTCTTCCTGTATTCCGGATTCTCGCAGGTGAGATAGATATGCAACCTCTTATCCAGCATCTGCCCACAGCATCCGAACACGGCCCGAAAAGCGGCGTCAGCGATCTCCCCCTCCCCGTCTATGAGGACTGACACTGTATCGCCTTCGCCCATGTATCTGTAGATTGGAAATCTGTGGAACAGGCAGAACAGATTTTTCTGGATCGCTGCTTTCGCCAGCTCTGTCTCCACCGGCAGGGCCCTCTCTATGATCCTCTGGAGCTGTTCCTCCATCTCGGACGCGGATCTGTATCTGTGCGCCGGATGATTGCTCAGCGTCCTCTTAAAAAACTGCCCCAGCAGCTCTCCCAGTTCCTCTTTCACATCGCCGTATTCCTCCAGATACTCCTCCAGGAAAAATCTTGCCATGGACACCCTCTCCATAGCTGTGACTTCCTTTCTACAGAGTCTCCTGTATATCATGGCGCCTACAGAATAGTAGTCAGACGCCTCGCAGATCAGATCTCTTCTCCCCCGCTGCACCTCCGGTGCCGCCGTCTTTTCCGAGTATCCGTACGCTGCACCGCCTCGTATCTCCTCTTTGCTGACAATGTTGTCAAAATCGATAAACTTTATATAATCTCTTGTCTGCGGAAGAATAAAAATATTTTCCTCCTTGATATCCAGATGCAGATACCCGAGTCTGTGATACCTGTCCACTGCCCTGACTACCGCAAGCCCCACTGCGCATAACTCCGCCAGAGTCTCCTCGCCCACATTGCTGTAGCAGAGCCCCTCGTCGTAGGACATGAACCAGTAAATGGACGCTCCCGCCGTATAGAGTTCCCCGTAATTGGGCATCTCGTTGCGGCTCTTCGGATCACGCACATGAATGTCCCGCATGTGCTCATAGCCCCGGAGGAATCTTGTCCTCAGCTTTTGTTCCGCCTCTCCTTCCCTACAGGAAGGATTTCTTGTCAGGACCGCACCTTCCCTTACAAAAAGCATCTCTCCCACGCCTTCAGAGGCCGGATAGAATTCCTTCAGCCTCCCGGTCATCCCATTGGGGCACAGCACATCGTACACAAGGCACAGGCTTCCCTCTCCGATAAGGTCAAGGATCTGAAATGTCTCTTTTATATTTTTGTCCTTCCCGCACAGCTCCAGAAGCTGACCGCTCTTTAGTTTCTCTCTTGCCATCTGTTTACTCCCGGCTGCTGTTTTTTCTGCGTATCTCATATCCAAGCTTCAGGATCAGCTTCAGAGTCTCCTCGGATGTGCTCCTGTCATATTCCTTCTCGCTCTCTGGAAGGTTCTCGTACTCCACAAGACAAGGATTTGTCTTTTTCACATCATCCCGCCTCTCCCCGTATATCCATCCCTCCTCGATCCTCCGTTTGCTCCAGATATCATGCGTGTTCTTTGCCAGGAGTTCTCTTAAGTCACTCAGCTCATCTGTGAGATGTATGTCTTTTGTATCAATCGGTTCCGGTCTGTACATATGACTACTTCCTTTCTTTTTCTTTTTCTTTCCACACACTGAGGAAGAAGGAGTATGGCTTGTCATAAAGGAGGCAGAGCACGAGAAATATCTCATACGGCTGTACAATATAAAACTCCCCCATGCCGCACTGTTCAAGATAGGTATTCACATCTTCAACATAAGTCTCCACGCGGACCATGTAGTCCTTCTCCTCGCCGGACATATACGGCATCTGCTTTTCGAGCTGGTGCGCGTACGTAAGAAAGACTCCAGTAAGGATATCCTCCTTCCGCACCCGTCTCTCGCCGTTCAATTTGTCCTGGAGGCTTCTCTTCTTCCACATATCAGGGAGCAGAGACGCCAGCTTCCGGGACTTTTCAGAGATCGCCACAGGATCTTCTTCCTGCCAGATGGACTGGATCAGAGGCTCCAGGCTGACCTCTCTCCAGTACTTCTGCATGGTTTTTATCTCACGCTGCGTCCGTTTGGTTCGGTTTTGTGCATCGCCCTCCGCCTCTTTCTGCTCAACAAGAAGTTCCAGCCATTTTGTCTCCCCTCTCCTCTCCTTAGAAAGCTCGTACCACAGAATGTTCACTACAATGTTCAGTGTCTCCCTGGCTGTGATCCGATTTCTCGTATCTCTCCTGATTCTCTCCAGCTCTCTCAGATACTCTTTAAAGCCGTCCTCATCTGTAATGCGAACTGCCTTCTCTTTATAGTACCTTGTCCTGGCCCCGCCTGCGCACTCTTCCTTTTCCTCGTATATCCCGCTCTCCTTCTGTTCCTCCGCTTCTTCCTGAATCTCCATATACTTCTCCTGCCATTCCCGGAGTCCGCTGTATCCGCGATTCTGTTTCAGGCACCAGTAGTAGATCGTCTCCTGCGCGCTCCGGAAATCAAAACCCGCCTGTCCGATCACCTTTGTGAGAAGCTCCTCTACCTGCTCAGCAAACATATTAAACCCGAATCCAAACAGGAAGACAAGCTCTCTGCTGACCTGGTAACAGGGCATCCCCATCCATCTTTTCAGGTTGGATGGCGTCAGCCTTGTACTGCCTCCAAACTGCAGAGTTCCCACACCTTTCATCCCATTTTCCTTGAAGATCTGCTGAATGTCTTTTATGTACTCGTCCTCAGGAATCTCTGTAATCTTTCTTCCGTCATCTTCAGGGAAGATGTAGAGCTCATACACCATCCTTTTCAGGTAATCCCCAAACAGGTACTTTGCATAGCTTTTCTCCAGAAGCAGCCTCTCAAGTTCCGATGTATCGCCCTTCTCTATAGCTTCCTTTAATTTTTCATTTTCACTGATGAGCCGCAGATCCTCCTGCGCGATCAGCGTATAGTCCTCTCTGGGTATTTCCTTTGTACTGTTTTCCATATCTGTCAAATACCACACCTCCTTTTTTTATCTGCACTTCGGATATCTGTCGGGCAGCCAGTTGTGTCTTTTCGCTCTCATACTCCTGTCATCCAGGGAAAAATACGCAGGCAAAAAGAAGCTCTCCCCCGCATCCCAGGTGACATCCGTGTGACGGTATGATCCATCCGACCGCTGGATAATATTCCAGGCATGTTCACCGGATTCGCCGTTGTCTATCCACCCTATAGCAGTCATAACTGGAATCTGAAGTTTCTTCAGCATGTAAGTCAGTACACTGGAAAAACCAGAGCACACTCCCTCACCGTAAAGGAGAAGTTCCAGTGTATATGCATAGTCCGGATAGTCCCCGCCCGGCAGCATTTTGGCATATCTGTAATGCGTAGCCAGATAGGCACAGAGAGCCCTTGTCACTTCGTCATCTGTCTTCGCTCCACCCGCCAGGCAGACATCAAAAATCTCGTCCACCTTCTTCTCCACCCTTTCCAGGCGTCTTTTTACTTCTTCCTGACTCCCCCGGTAAGCCGGATAGACTGACATTTCATTCTGGATACCGCAAGTCTTTCTTGGCGAATAGCTGCTCTTCTCATACTGCCACACCAGCATCAGTTCCGGATTATCAAAGCGCACTGCCCAGTGCAGATCCTCCAGCTCCTCCACATTCTGCAGCGGAAGTATCACGGACGGTTCCATGTCACAGAGCGCTGCTGTCAGCTTCATATACGCACGCTTCATTCTGTCTCCAAAATTACAGTGCAGTCCCATATTGGACATACTGTCCAGCACTTCTATCCATCCCATATGCACCCTCCTTTTCTGCCAGCCATCCCGCTGCTCCCAGCAGGGCTGCGCTTTTCCCTTTATAGGCCACCACACGGATATTTCCATAATTTCTTCTGGCCGCTTCTGCACAGACATCGCACTCGCTCATGCCGCCGGCCAGGAGCACGGTCCCCGGTGCCGGGTACCCGTAAGCTGCACTCTTTTTCACCAGCTTTGCATCATACCGGAAGATCGTCTCCATGATCTCTCCCGCCATCTTTTCATAGTCTTCCCGGAAGACCCGGAGTCGGTATTTGATGTGATCTTTAGGAGACCGGAAAATAAACGCATCTTCCGGAAGGCGGTTTCCCGCCACCCGCAATTTGGCTTCCTCAGCCATGTCCCTGAGCATATGGATACTTGCGTGGTCTCCGCGAATGTCTCCATTGACTCTCCTCAATTTGTTCATATAGTATTCCGTGAGATTGAAAGTCAGCTGCTGTCCTCCTGTCATAATCTTCTGACATAGCACAGGTGTGACCACATCTCCCTGGATTCGCACAAGCGTCAGATCTGTGTAGTATGTATGGATATTGATCACTTTCACAAACTCCGTCCCCAGACTGCCATGATTCTGAAAGAGCTGAAAGCGGGTGATCGCTTCTGCCTCGCTCATCATATATCTGACTGCATATCCTTCCGCCAGGCTCCTGTCTTTTGCCTTACACTTCTCTGCCGCTGTCATCGCGACCGGACAGACAAGCACCGCCGGCTTTCCTCTGACGTTCCATGTTTCTCTTTTATCAGGAAGACACAGAGGCCTTTTGAGTCTCCTGTCATATACTGCTGCCTTTTCTCCTTCTTCTGCATACTGTAATGCCAGATATGCCTGATCCTTTTCGTTCATCTTTCCTCTCTCCTTTCGGATACACTTTTTCTTTTAAGTGTAGACCGACTCTGAAAGATGAACGGATCTTTTTTCATTTAGATCCAAGCCATGCTTTAAAGCCCCCAGCCTTCACCAGAGGCTGTCACTGTTTCCGTATAAAAGGGATCGCTCCCTACGATCTTTGCAAATGCTTCCCGGTATGGTTCTATCCCTTCCCCACGGTAGCTTCCCCAATACGTCATGTCGTGCTGGTCATAGGTATCGCGGCTGAAGCTGCAGAATACATAGTCGCCTTTTCCTGACAAGAGCTGGACTGTCAGGCTGTCCAGCTCACCTCTGCCAGCACTGCTTGCCTCATAGACTTTTTTAATTGTATCGTTAACCTGCTGCGGCCATGAGCTGTTCACTTCCAACTTCAGAGACACATCCAGACGGTCATTGTCAAAGAGCACTTCTGCTTCCGGACAACTCTCCTGTATATCCTCTGTGAATTCTGCTTCTCGTTTTTCATCAGCGGATGGGATTCCCAGCTCTTTTTCCATTCCCTCCTCTGCTTCAATCATAGAAGCAGAGACTGAATACCCATGAAGTCCCATAAGTTGCGCCGTATCCTGCACGGCTTTTACAAACTGCGCCAGGTACTTCTGCCTGGCATCTTCTTTATCCAGGCCAAACAGCTCTACTGCATTAAAAGTGATCCTGTCATCGCCAAGCGCATCTTCTATCTCTGCCTCTGCTATTCTTTGGCCAGATATGTAAAGATATACTTTGCTATTTTCAAATTCTCTAATCTCCTTGACAGCTATCTCAAAATCTTCCTCTTCTATTTCATGCTTGTCTTCGTCCCATATCAGATCCAGGCGGCATATACCGTCCTCCGGCTGCGAGCACTTCACTTTCTCTATGTCGTAGGAACTCATCAGATCATAGAAAGCACCCTGTACTGTAATTCCTCCGTAATCTCCCAGCAACTCCAGCATGTCACTGCAGACTCTTTCTGTGTTCATCTTGATCGTAAAGGCTGGCGCAGAGGCGTTCTCATCAATTGTATAGCCAAATGCGTAGGGTGTTTCCAGCGCATCAAGACGCGTTTTCATCCCTGTAAGGATATCCTGTTTCTCTCCCTCTGAAACCTCCTCACTATAGGTTGACAGCTGTACTGTCACGCAAGGCATCTCGATCTCTCCCGGATCACACTGGAACTCCCCCTTGACTCCGGCATCTTCCGCCCTCTCCCACTCCGTCGGCAGAAGTATGTTGAAAGTAAATGGCCGGGCAAATGTATTATGCTGGTAGTTATACGCTACCAATTCATAAATATTATCTTCCTGCCAGCAGTCCACGATATAAAATACATTTTTCTCATCTGTCCCGATAAGAGCATAGTAGCAATAGCCGCCCAGATTTTGTTCAGCGTCCTGGACCAGCCTGTATGCATCCTGCTCTCCATAGGCACTCTGGATCTGATCTACCATCTCATCAGACAGGACAAGCTCTATATATTTGTACTGTTCCGCCTCTTCTATGCCATACTGCTCCATGTCGATCCGATCCAGATGGATCTTCTCAGCAGTTCCCTCTTTGACACGCAGCTCCCTGATGCTGTCCCTTGGTACAGGGACAAATTGAGGCTCTTCGTTTTCCTGATCGACAGATATCTCTGCCGTCTCCTGGCTCTCCTCATCCAGTTCTGGCATAACATACAATTCTGTCGGTCTTGTCACATAGGATTTCAGTACATTGCTTACGTCTATGCCGTGGAACACATCTGCCGGCATCTTCACATTGATCGTTTCATCACTGACCTCGAAATCATATTTCTCTCCGCCCGCAAGTATATGGAACCTCTCTTTTAAGATTTCTCTTGCATCATAATACTCGGAAGCACTCATCTCCTCATCCGGCGTCAGCTGTATAGTTACCTCTGTGGCTGCCTTATCAAGCTGCCTCTGCTGCAGCACACGCGGGATTATAACAGCTGCTGCCACTGCTGCCCCAAGAAGTGCAGCAGTGATCAGCACCTTCTTTTTCTTCCTGGCTGCCGCCTTTGCGTCAAAACGGGGCATTTTCCTCCTCGCTTTTTTGAATATAGCGATCCGGGAAGACGCGCGGCTGTGCATGAGCTGTGTCATCTTGTCTATCACTGCATCGAAATACTCTTTACTGTCCCTGATCCCGTTGAAGTTTTGAAGCTCTTGCAGATTCTCCGGAATGTCCTGTGTCCATTCGAACCCCTTCATCATAACCGGAATGATATTCTTGCGGGCTTTCAGAGCATGAGAAATTTCCAGATAAAGCCAGTCCCCCTCATTCCTGCATCGCTCCAGCGCCCCCGGCGGAAGAATGACCACCACGTCTTTACACTGGTCGATCACTTCCAGAAGTTTCTCATTAAATTTGCCTGACCGCAGAGACTCCACGTCTAAGAAAACTTTATAGCCCCGGTCAGTCAGTCGGTCATATACCAGCTGCGCCAGGGTATCCCCTCCATCCCGGCGGTAGCTTATAAAAATATCGTATGTCACTTTTCCCATTTTACTCTCTGCTCCCAAAGTACCGTATTTTTTTTAGTATATCATACCCCCTTTATCTGTAACAAGCATCATACATTCTTCTCCAGATACTCCACCGGTACCATGTATGTAAGCCACACCCCGGTTACCGCCTGGTAAAAACGGAACCCCTGTCGGTACATTTCCCCGCTCCTCACCTTATAGAGCACCAGATCCCCGTGGCGCCTTCCTACTTTCTCTGCCGTCTCCCGATCCGGGGACAGATGGACATACATGCGGTTCCCTGGTTTCAGGCCGGTCCGGTCAATAGACTCCTCGTACTTCTCCGCGGACCCATGCCAGAGTATCTCCGGCGGCTCTGCCGGCTGCAGTTCCAGATTTACCACCACAGAGTGCCCGTGATTAGCCCGGATTTTTGAGCGGTCCTGATTGAAGGAGTAGCGCTGCTTCTCGTCCGTCCGCACAATTTTCTCCAGGATCTCACGGTCAAACTCCCTGTCTTTGGCAATTCCCTCTACCAGGGCGTCCACATCTGCCCATCCATGTTCATCCAGACTGATCCCTATCAGCTCCGGCTTGTGGCGAAGAATACGGCTCATATATTTGCTGAGCTTCGTATAGTTGACCTTATTCTTTTTGCGTACAGTGAAAAAACTCTCTTTGTCCCTCTCATATCTGGCAAGAATGACCTGCTCATCAGCCCCGCAGTAAGAGAGTAATGCTTCCGGCAGAAAAAGCCGGCCTTCTGTCAGCTCTGTCTCGCAGATAGATCCGAGAATAAGATGCCGCAGGATCCTCATCGTCTTTTCATCCGCTCCATTTTCTTCTGTAAAATATGCCAGCAGCCGCTCCAGCTGTCTCTCTGTGTAGATACAGATTGACCTGCCAAAGCCTTTTCCGGCATACAGTGTCCTTCCATTTTCCTCCAGCTTCTGCGCCCACTTTCCAGGTATCTCTATGTATCCGCCCGGCATGTCCGCCGTCTCATCCGCTTTTCCTGACGGACGGCTCACCTGCACACAGATTTCCTCCGCCCAATCCTTTTCTCTGTCATAAAACCATTTCATATCTCTCACCTCCTACCAGTCTGTCATTTTCAGGACTTCCTCTACTTCTCTGATCTCTGCCTGATCCGGACGGTTCTCTTTATACAGTACCCTCGTGTAGTGGGAAGTTCCATCTATACCCAGACTTTTACAGCTACACCAATGCACCCGTCCTCTTGTATACGGCGGCAGCCAGTCTCCGCATTTTGAGCAGCGCACAGCCTTGTCAAAATCATTCGCCCATTCTCCCTGCTCCTTCAGCTTTTTCATGGTGCTGTACATCTCATACATATAGTTTCTGGCTTCTTCGTTCCTATACCTGTTCTTTAAACCATTCTTTTTCTCACACATTTGTGATCACCCTCCACTCTCTTCGCTTTCTTCTTTTTTCCATCTGCCGCTTCCATGCACGCCCTCCACAGGCCATCGCTGTCAGTCCTGCGGCAGCGGCTGTCTGCCAGAAGAACCACATATTACAAAATGTCCTTATAAACAGACTTCCGCCTGCAGTCAGCAGAAGCAGTGCTGTCAGGAGCTGGTACGTCCTCCCATTTTTTCTTTCGCTCCGCCTCCAGAATATGACGCACACCAAAGCGGCAGCAGCCAGAAAGGACGCAGCCTGCAGAATACGACAGATATCCATCACTCTGTTGTCCCACCCCAGAAACAGCCCATAGTAAGTCTCACTGATACTGTCAAAGAGATCCCAGGCGCAGATATTGCCAAGAAACAGGGACGCAGCCGCACTGCCCGCCGGGTACTTTTCTTCCTTGGAGACGATCTGCATCACTCCTCGGATCAGAAAAACAACCCCCAGCATCCCAAGACATGTGGTCCAGTGATACCCTATGTTGAACGGATGTGCGGATATGAGATACCCGTTTTGTACATAGGAGAAGTCCCAAACCGTCGCCCACTTCTCACTGACCAAAAACATTTTCATTGCTGCTCCTCCCGCAACACACATTACAGCTCCTGACAAATACCTTACTTTTTTGTCCATTCTATCCCCTCCTTTATGTTTGATCAGTCACATTATACCCCCTCCCGTCACTCTGCACCGCTTTCATTTTCATGGATTTGCTTTCTTTATAAAAAGCAAAGGCCTCCGCTGTCTGTAAAGACAGGCGGAGGCCTCTCGTCTACTATTTTCTTTTATACTATAAGTTTCATCCCGCCCTACAGCTGCAGTACCCCGAAAATCACTGCCGTCAGCACGACGATGGCGTTGGTCACCGTCTGGATGGGCACAGCCTTTTTACAGTAGTGCTGCACATCCGTCTCTGTCAGGGCGCAGCCTGTGTAAGTGGATGAGTTGGTGGGCGTGGAGCTGGTAGCCAGTGACAGGTTGCAGACAAAAGGCGCGATGACTGCCACAGCCGGAATGCCAAATCCTGCCCCGATGGAAATGAAGATCGGGTACAGTGCGTTGAAAATCTGGAAGGGGATCACGTAGATGATCACAACACACACAAGCAGCAGGATGATATGGATGTAGCGGAGCAGGAACTCGGGACAGAACTGCATGAGAGCGTCCGATATGGCTCCCACCATTCCGGTGTTGTTGAACACAGCCTGGTACACGTTGATGGCGATCAGCATAACAAGGATGTTCAGGTACATGGGGCCCACCTTGGCAAAGATCTCGCCGAAATTCTTCGGGTAGTTGATCATGGCTGTCACAACCGTCGCCACGATGAACACGAAGTAGGGGGCAACGCCAAACACGCCCAGCGCCGCCAGTGCAATCACAAAGATAAAAAGATTGACCCAGAAAAGTTTTGGCCGCAGATTGGGATTCTCCTCTTTCTTTTCCGTTGCCGTCTCCACCTCTGCCACAGCCTGGAAGGTGCCCACACGCTTTTTGTGCTTCCATCCAAAGTACACCCACTGCAGGATGATGGCCGGGATGAAGCAAAGGCCCCATGGCATGGAAGCCGCAGCCAGCTCATTGGCGTCCAGACCGGCAGAAGAAGCCGTGTAGGCCATACCAATTCCCCAGGGAATAAAACACAGGGCGGACATGGCTGTCTGGGCGATAATGAAGGCCGCCTCCCTGTCAAAGTCAAACTTCTTGTACAATGGTACAAGGATGGGGAATGTGATCAGATAGGCAGGGGTAAAGTTACCTGTCAGAATGCTGAAACCTCCGATCACGGTTGTCAAAACCATGATCACGATAACATTCATCTTATTTCCCAGTTTTGTCGTCACGGCGGTCACAATGGTGTCAAATACACCGGCTTCCGTTAGCATCTGGAAATACAAAAAGGCAAACAAAAGCATAAAGCCTGCCGACTGCATCATGGAGGAAAGCTGTTCCACAACAAAGGTGCTTGTCTCCTCCACGCTGTATCCCAAAAACAAGGCACAGACAATGGGCACAATGAGAAGCACAAAGTTAAAGGGAACTTTCTTTGTGATAACCGTGGCTACCACGATCAGGATCAGAACGATAGCCATTAATAAAACCGTATTCATATCTGTCGCTCCTCCCCTTTATCTGCTGATATGTTTCCGGATAAATCCGTCTACAATATCCATATTTTTCTCTGTCCAGAATGCAACGTCCCCGTGGGAGGCATTTTCTACAAGATAGAATTCCACATCCTTGCCCTCCTCAAGAAATTTCTTGTACAGGCGGATACTCTGGTTGCAGGAAACCGTGTCGTCGGCCGTACCGTGCATCATGAGAACCGGTGGGATCTCTTTCTCCGCTTTCACATAGTTTGAAAGGATAACCGGGCCGGAAAGCTCCGGATGCTCATACACATTGTTGCCGCCGATCAGCATACCTTCCGGGCTGTCCGCCTCCCCCTGGTTTGGCGTGGTGGGGAAATCTCCCTTCTGGCAGATATCTGTCACACCGTACAGGTCCACAATGGCTTTTACGGCGCAGGACACATCCTGGTACACATCGGTATCCATGCAGTCATCTCCTGCAGTCATGCCTGCTGCCAGAGCTGTATGTCCGCCGCTGGAGTCTCCCATGATAACAATGTTGTCCGGGTCAATGTGGTATTCCTCTGCGTGCTTTCTCAGGAAACGTACGCCCGTCTTGGCATCCTCCACCGGTGCCGGATAGGAGGCAAGGGCGCTCTCCCTGTACTGGAGGATGGCTGTCACATATCCTCTCTGAGCCAGCCTTGCCATCACACCCAGGCGCTTGTAATTGTCCTGCTTCATCCAGGCAGAACCCTGGACATACAGGATAGCCGGGTAAGTATACTTTTTGTCCGGCTTCATCTCCGGCACGATCATCTGCAGCGTGCGCTGTATGCCGTCTCTTTCCACATAACACACATCATGCTTGTAAAGGCCGTACACCTCTGTGCCGTCGGCTTTCAGAACATGCACTTCTCCCATCGATGGAAGCGCTGCCTTGAACACTTCAAAATCCATGCTTTTTACCTCTTCACGCGTCATGTCTCTTCCTTCCTTTCTTCGTGATCACCTGTGGATCCTTTCAATCGTTTTTTGATATTGTTAATTTTATAACTATCTATCGCTTTCATGTCAATCTTCTACTCATTCTCAAAATCTATATTTTTATCCGCTTTTTGCATTATTATATTTGTATTTTCTATGGTTTCGGACTGATTTCTTCTCTCACACAACCGATTAAGGCGCAAAAAAACTGCAACCTGTAAGCAGCTTACAGGTTGCAGTCTGTGTTTCTTTTTCGGAATTCTTCTTTCCGATCAATCCAGCGGAATAAATATTTTAAAATAGTTCCAGTCGTTTCCTTCCTTGTCGTAGGTAATCTTCAGCCTTACGCCGAAGGCCTCCGGCGGCGTGCCGGGGCGGAACATGCGATAAGCCTCTGCGATCTCCCTTGCCATGGAACCGTCCGACACATAGGGGCCTGTGATCTTCAGGCAGAGCACAAACGCCCGCCCGGCAGGGACGTGCCTGTATCCTTTTTTCTCTCTGATCCAGTCCCTGTCCTCCCCGGGGAAAATACCCATTCCCCAGGAGTAGCCGCTTCTTCCTCCGGACAGATACTCACGGTCCATCCACACAGTGGTCTTGCTGACAGGCAGGCGGTCGGCAAGGTTGAGGCCGTCGGCCTCCAGGTAGTCCCCGCCGTCATAATTCAGTTCTTTTGTCTGGGAGCGGAAATAAAAATCGTCGTATTCCTCGATATACCATTTCCCGATCCTCTTTTCCAGATCCCGGATCTCGCTGCTGAAGATTTCCAGCCTCTTTTTCTGCTCCGTCAGTGCCCGGATCTCCTCCTCGATCTGAAGTCTCCGCTCTTCCAGAAGCTCCTCCAGCCTCCTGTCGTCCGCCTCTTTTACCAGTTCCTTCGTCTCTTTCAGCGGAAATCCCATATTTCTGTACTTGACGCACTCGTAGATATCCGTGCAGATACGCATGTCATAGGACCGGTAATTGGAGTGTTCATTCCGGCTGGACTCAAGGAGCCCGATCTTTTCATAGTATTTGATTGTGTGGGCCGGGATGCCGGTAAATTTTGACAGCGTCCCGATGGTTTTCTCACTCATTGTCTCTTCCTCTTACGAAATCCCCTTCATGGTAAGCTGGATCCGCTTTTTCTTCAGATCCACGCTCATCACTTTCACGTCCACGACATCTCCCACACTCACCACTTCCAGGGGATGTTTGATAAACTTTTTATCCGTGATCTGGGAAATATGCACAAGCCCGTCCTGGTGTACGCCGATATCCACGAACACGCCGAAGTCAATGACATTTCGCACAGTTCCCTTCAAGATCATGCCCTCTTTCAGATCTTTCATTTCCAGTACGTCGGTGCGCAGGATGGGCCTTGGCATCTCGTCTCTCGGGTCTCTGGCCGGTTTCTCCAGCTCCTTCACGATGTCATGCAGGGTGATCTCCCCGATGCCCAGCTCCTGTGCCAGCTCCTTCTCATTTTTGATGGTAAGGGACAGGCCGGCCAGTCTTCCCTTGGACACATCTTCCGGGGTAAATCCCTGCTTCGCAAGAAGGCTCTGCGCCGCCTCGTATGTCTCCGGGTGGACGCTTGTGGCATCCAGAGGGTTCGTCCCTCCCGTGATCCGCATAAATCCTGCGCTCTGCTCAAAAGCTTTCGGCCCCAGCCCCCGCACCTTGAGAAGCTGCCTTCTGTCCGTGAATTTTCCGTTCTCCTCACGGTAGGCCACAATGTTTTTTGCGATGGTCCCGCTGATGCCGGATATGTAGGACAAAAGCGGAGCGGAGGCTGTATTCAGATCCACACCCACTTTATTGACGCAGTCCTCCACCACACCGGAGAGGGTGTCGTTTAATTTCTTCTGGTTCATATCGTGCTGGTACTGACCCACGCCGATGGATTTTGGATCGATCTTCACCAGTTCCGCCAGGGGATCCTGTAGTCTTCTGGCAATGGATGCGGCGCTTCTCTGTCCCACATCAAACTTCGGGAACTCTTCCGATGCCAGCTTGCTGGCTGAATACACGGAAGCTCCCGCCTCGTTGACAATCACATACTCCACCTTCTGGGGAATTTCCTTTAACAGCTCCACGATAAACTGCTCCGACTCTCTGGAGGCTGTTCCGTTTCCAAGAGAGATCAGAGAAATGTTATACTTCGAAATGATCTTTTTCAGCAGATCCTTGGACGCCTGGATCTTGGCAGGCGTGGTGGGCGCTGTGGGGTAGATCACCGTGGTTCCGATGACCTTTCCTGTAGGATCAACTACCGCCAGCTTGCATCCTGTACGGAAAGCAGGATCCCACCCAAGGACCGTCCGCCCTGCGATAGGCGGCTGCATGAGAAGCTGCTGCAGATTTTTGCCGAACACCTTGATGGCGCCGTCCTCTGCGCTCTCTGTCAGCTCGCTGCGGATCTCCCGCTCAATAGCCGGAGCAATGAGCCTTTTATAGCTGTCCTCCACTGCCTCTTTAAGAACCGGGGAGGTGTAGGGGTTATTCCTGTGGATGGTCTTCTTCTCCAGGTACCTCAGGATATCCTCCTGGGGCGCCTCGATCTTCACTGTCAGGAATTTTTCTTTCTCCCCTCTGTTGACAGCCAGGATCCGATGCCCTGCCAGCTTCGTCACCGGCTCCTCAAAGTCATAGTACATCTCATACACGGACTCCGCCTCTTCATCCTTTGCTTTGGATACCATTTTCCCCTTCTGCCTTGTCAGCTTCCGGATATGGCTTCTGTAGTCCGCATCGTCGGAAATACTCTCCGCGATAATGTCCCTCGCTCCGGCGATGGCATCCTCCGGCGTCTGTACATCCTTCCCAGGATCCACATACTTCTGTGCCTCCATCTCCAACGGCTCCTTAGCGCTCTGCAGCATGATAAATACAGCCAGCGGCTCCAGTCCCTTCTCCTTTGCAATGATGGCCCTTGTCCTTCGCTTCGGACGGTAAGGGCGGTAGAGATCCTCCACCTCCACCAGGGTTTGTGCGGCCAGGATCTGTTTTTTCAGTTCCTCCGTCAGTTTTCCCTGTTCCTCTATGGTAGAGAGCACCTGCTCCTTCTTCTCCTCCAGTCCCCGCAGATACTGAAGCCTCTCATGCAGCGTCCTAAGCTGCGCGTCGTCCAGCGTCCCGGTGGCTTCCTTTCTGTATCTGGCAATAAAGGGGATGGTATTTCCCTCATCGATGAGCTTGACTGCTGCATCCACCTGCCATCTTTTCACTCCAAGCTCATCTGTGATTTTCTGATTAATATCCATTCTGTCTTTTAACCTCATTTCATAAATCCGCCTCACCACCGCATGAGCCACAGACGCTCCCGGGGCAGGCATGTATCAGAGTTTATTATATAGGAAATCCCCATGATACGCAACGCGCAGCACAATACCGAGTTCACTCTGTTTTCTTGAAACTGCCTGGGAAATGTGCTATGATACAAGAAAATACACTGGAACACAAAAGGGGAGTTATTCATATGGAACAAACACAGGAATTATCCAGACAACAGCAGAAATCAAAGGAGACAAAGGACCGGATCTTCCAGGCGGCCAAGACGATTCTGCGAAAAAAAGGATATGAAGGTCTGTCCATCAAAAATATATGTGAGGAGGCCGGGGTCTCCAACGGAAGCTTCTACCACCATTTTAAGACAAAGGATGATCTTTTGTCCTACTATATCGAGGAGCAGCCCAGCGTGGATGCTGACTGTCTGGAGCTTCCGGCCAATGCGGAGGAGGCCAAAACTGCCATTATCCACGTATATCTGAACTATGTGAAATACTGCCGGGAGCTGGGGCTGGACTTCGTGTCCAACTACTACACCCCCAAGAACCAGTCACTGAACCCGGATATCCGAACCGAGCGCCCCTACCCCATCGTCACTGTGCAGAATTATCTGCAGCGCGCCCTGGACGCAGGCGTGATCCAGATGAAATACCCGCTGGAGGAAGTGACAAGCGACATCCGCACCATTGTCATCGGCGTTGTGTTTGACTGGTGTCTGAAGATCGGTAAGTCAGATTTCGAGGGAAATATGCGCCGCCTTCTCACCACTTATCTGGACGGACTTTTTTAATACCCCCGTTTCCATCCAGGCCCCGGCTCCTTTGGTGCCGGGGCTCTTGCTTTCCCTTCTGCCACATGATATGATGTGGACAGATAACGGCGCAGTACAAAACGCCAAAAAAGGAGTATATATTATGCTGATCATCAGAGACATGGAACAAAAAGACGAGGCAGTCATCCTGGAAATGATGCAGGACTTCTATAACAGTCCTGCCTGTCTTCACACAGTACCGGAGGAAAACTTCCGCCGCACTCTCACAGAGGCTTCTGCGGGTAATCCCTGTGTCAGAGTCCTGATTCTGGAAGAAAAAGAAGGACAAGATTCTGAGACGCCTGCTCTTCCTCTGGGCTACGCTCACTTCACCGTCTCCTGGAATAACGAAGCAGGAGGAAAGCAGATCTGGTTTGACGAGTTGTATCTGAAAGCTGAGGCCAGAGGAAAAGGCTGTGGCACAAAAGTATTCAAATGGCTGGAAGAAAACTGTCCCGACGTGAAGCGTATCCGCCTTGAAGTGACAAAAGAAAATACCCGGGCCATCTCGCTGTACGAGAGACTGGGTTATGAAGAACTGCCCTATTACCAGATGTGCCGGGATTTTTAAAATACACAAAAAATATCTCCGCAGACCGTACAGCCTTGCCGCTGTATACAGCCTGCGGAGTTTTTTCTATCCTCTTTCCATTTCTATCCTTCCGCGTACTTCCTGATATTGGAAGCATTGGTCAGCTTCTCCACCCCGTCTTCCTTGATCACCACCAGGGTCGGCGCTGACATGATCTTGTATTTCTTCGCCAGATCTTTATGTTCTTCCGCATCCACCACTTTGTACTCCATGTGGGCGTCCTCCAGCGCCTTCTTTGCGATGGCGCAGTTCGGGCAGGTGCTGGTTGTGAAAAGCAGCTTCACCGGAGCTTCAGATACATTCTCTGCTACCGTTTTTTCCACGGCCCCGTCCGCCTCTGTCTGGACATGGGCGTGGAAATGAGAGTGACTCAGGTCGTAGACTTTTCTGTCCTTGAACTCCTGTGTCTTTCCGTCGTTCCAGTTCTGCACCGGGCGGTAGTAGCCTGTGATACGGCTGTACACTTCCGTCTTACCTCCGCACTCCGGACAGGTGTAATGCTCCCCTGCAATGTAACCGTGGTCCTTGCAGATGGAATATGTCGGCGAGAGCGTGTAGTAGGGCAGCTTGTAGTTCTCCGCGATCTTGCGCACCAGGGCTGCCGCTGATTTCCAGGAAGGCAGCTTCTCTCCCAGGAACGCGTGAAATACGGTTCCCGATGTGTACAGTGTCTGCAGATCATCCTGGATGTCCAGGGCGTCAAAGATATCCTCTGTGTAACCCACCGGCAGATGGGAACTGTTTGTATAGTAGGGCGTCCCGTTTCCTTCCGCCGCTGTGATGATATCCGGGAACTGCTCCACATCGTGTTTTGCAAACCGGTAGGCTGTGGACTCCGCCGGAGTAGCCTCCAGATTGTACAGATCGCCGTACTGCTCCTGGTAGCCGGAAAGCCGCTCCCGCATGTGGTTCAGCACCCTCTTGGAAAATTCCTGGGTCTCCGGGTGGGTCATGTCTTTCCGCGAACTGTTCGCCCCGACAGTGGAGTTGCACAGGCTTATCCGTGAGAACAGCAAGGACGAAACAGAGTACAAGCGGTTTGTGGATTCGCTGAAAGCGTCCGTGCTGACCGCTTTCTACACCCCCAAAGAGATAACCGACACCATCGCGGACGTGCTGGCAGATTACAGCGTCCGCCCCGCCCGTATGCTCGAACCGTCGGCAGGTGTCGGCGTGTTCGTGGATTCCATGCTGCGGCACAGCCCCAATGCGGATGTGATGGCTTTCGAGAAGGATCTGCTCACGGGTACAATCTTGAGGCATCTCTATCCCGACCAGAAAATGCGCACCTGCGGTTTTGAGAAAATCGAAAGACCGTTCAACAATTATTTCGACTTGGCGGTGTCCAACATTCCGTTCGGTGACATTGCCGTGTTCGACGCGGAGTTTCAGCGGAGCGACTCTTTCGGCAGACGCTCCGCCCAGAAAACCATCCACAACTATTTCTTTCTCAAAGGACTGGATGCCGTGCGTGACGGCGGTATCGTGGCGTTCATCACCTCGCAAGGGGTATTGAATAGCACCAAGACCTCCGTGCGTAACGAGCTGTTCAGTCAGGCCAATCTGGTATCCGCGATACGCCTGCCCAACAACCTGTTCACGGACAACGCGGGCACGGAGGTGGGCAGTGACCTGATTGTCCTGCAAAAGAACCTCAGCAAGAAGGAAATGTCGCAGGACGAGCGGCTGATGACCGTAATACAGACGGACACGAAAACCGACCTGACCGACAACGCCTATTTCATCCACCACCCGGAACGCATCGTGCATACGACGGCGAAACTTGACACCGACCCATACGGGAAGCCCGCTATGGTCTATCTGCACGAGGGCAAGGCAGCAGGCATCGCCGGGGATTTGCACCGTATGCTCGACGAGGATTTCCATTACAGGCTCGCCATGCGTCTGTATTCGGGTTCAATCCGGCAGTCGGGAACGGAAGAAAAAGTTACCGTTCAAAAGGAGGTGGAGCGTACTGCCATAAAGATGGAAACAACATCTTCGATGCAGGCGGTGGAAACTCCGACGGAGAAACCGCAACCCACAGAGGAAAAGCCGGAGATAGAGCCACGTCCGAAATATTCTGACGGTGTGCAGCTATCCTTGCTCGATCTCTGGGGGATGACGGAAGAAGTCAGCCAACAACCGAAAACCGCCAAAAAGAAAAAGGAGGCGAAAAAGGAAAGCTCGGCAAGGCGCGTTCTACCCAAGCCACAGGTGCATGTCACACAAAATGTTACGGCTGTGCCGACGGCTACCACCCCTAAGACTGTAACAGAGAACAAGGAGGCTAAAACGGAGAACACCGCCAAGCCTGCCGACCCGGACGACATCTATGCCACGTTGGACTGGGATACCAATCCTCCCATCAACGGCTTCTACGAGATGATGATGGATTTGACGCCGGAACGCAGGAAGGAACTTCGGGAACTGGCAAGGCAGCATAACGAGACCGAAAACACCATTCCCGGCATAGAACTGCAACAGAACGGAATCAGCACCGGCATCGTATTCAAGGGGCAAATCATGGCGACCGACAAGGCATCCCGGAAACTGAAAGATGCCATTGCAAATGCCAAGGGAAATCCGGCTAAAGACCCCATCCTTTATTCCTATGCCAATACACTCTACGTGACATGGGAGGAAGTGCGCGAAAAAGCTTTCTTGACAGAGGAGAACAGCAGGTTCTATAAAGCCGTATTCGGAAATGAGAAGAAGAAGAATATCACCATAAAAAGCAATGGGCAAACAGCCGTCTATAGCACAGACAAAACAAGCCCGGACTATCTGTGGCAAAAGTGGCATGAACAGAACATTGGCAACGAGGCATTCCAGGCCAATTTCAGGAAAGCCGCCAAAAAGGCACAGTTCACCCTTTACCAATCGAACACGGACGACTACGACGCAGCAGGCTATTACTGCTACTACTTCTGCTGGAACCGGCACAATGACAACAACGACGACACCGTGACGGGACCTATGGAGTTTGCCATCGTGCGCAACAACATTTACAAGCTTTCCGTAACGGGAATCAACCGTCTGGGACATCCGCGCATTTCGGAAAACGACCCCGCTCCCATAACTCCGGACACCCCGGATGAAAAAGACAGTCACTACCTCACACTATCTGTCGAAGTAACCCCTTGGAGAGGTGCATTAATCACCGAAAATCCTAACAGTTGACACCAAAAGAGAAAAAACGCGGCACCGAACACATGGTTCGATGCCGCGTTTTTTTGTCACGTTACATTGGTAAACCTCCTACCACCTCTTTTGAACATACCGGCAATTTGCCATCTTGCCCCATGCCCACAAAAACTGTAGCGCAAAGTACTGTCCACTGGTCACCGTATGTCATCGTACTGCTATGATTGTAGCCCAAACAATGCCCATACTCGTGAAACATGGGCTGACGGGCATAATTATGCGGATTGGCTCCCGGCGCCGTGGCATCAAAGTAAACACCTTTATAACAATAATCGGCCAGACCATAAGTGTTGCCTCCACCCAAACCACCTACTCCGACCACACGGCCCAACACAAGACCGCCGTGGTTGCGGATTCTTTGCCGCAAAGCATCCAGGTCTATCGGATTTCCTCCATTGTCCTTCAGCTTGCCCTCGTAGGCATTCATTTCCACATTGAACTCTTCGGAAGCGAACATGAAAGCCATGTTGAGCACCAACGCCACTCCGTGACGACAAAGCAAGGGATCCATGTGCCGCCAATAAGCATGCCCGTTATCGGCCGAATAAGCGGAAAAGCGGATAAACCACCGGCTGTCTATCTGCTCTATCTTTTTCATGAAGGGGTCTTCCGTACGGACAAGCAACGTCACATCGTCATTGGAGAGTTCCGGCTGTGCCGGAACTGTTATCCGGCGACCGTTCTCCGCTACAAACGTACGTTCCGAACTGACCACCGGCAAGGGGAACGATGCCTCCATAAACGGATAAATGCGGTCGAAACGAGCCAGTTCGAAGAATTCCGTGCTCACCTTGTTGAAACGGCACAGTATCTTGACGCCACTGATGCCAATCGGCGAGAAGAACTTTACAAGCAGCTGATGATCATCGGACACCGACACCTGCAACGGGGCATTCACCCGAAAGGAACGGCGATTGCTATCGTAGAACACCTCGCGCGGTTCGTCGGCCAGAAACATGGTATCCGTCCGGAATCGGGAGAAATCCTCCTCGCGTACATAGAGCAAGCCTTCGCCACTTTCGGGATGGCGGTAATTGATGCGGATATGCGACACGCGTCCGGCTTCTATCTTGCAACCACTGAAGCGATAGACCTGCATAAAGGAAGTTCCGTCGCTACGCTCCGACTCAATCGTCACCCGTCCGGAAAGTGCCTCCCGTCCGGGCAACGAGTAGAATGAACGGCGCTGCGTGATGTTGTAAGCGTCCACTCCTCCGGCACCTGCGTACTCGCCACCGGCCTGAATACCGGCATACACCCCTTGGGCATCATCGAAAGAGACCTCTATGTTGCGGATAAACCGCCACATATAGTCGGACGACACATCCAAATCGACATCTACCCTGCCCACACAAGGTTCCAGGCAGACGGTCTGCATCACCGGAGCCTGCTCCCGGCCGATGTGCAACGCTATCTTCTTATAGAACCAGGCCTCATCAAGCGGTGCCTTTTCCACGTGATTCACCAGCCAGGCATCCGACAGCAGGGCCGGCTCGTCAACCGTAATATCCGATTCCGGATGGGTGGTAGCAAGAAACACCACGGTATAGTCGCCATACCCCAATCCTTCGATGGTCAGTTTGGAGAAATCGGCTTCCAGTTTCTGATACAACGGCTTGATTACTTCGCCCCGTTCGTCGGCTATGGCATACCACATACGGGCTATCGGTTCCGGCTGTTCGCTGCGGGTGCGCACCCCGGCAGTGACATCTGCCTGCAAGCCGAACCGGAAGGTCACCTGCCCTGCGCCGGCCTGTTCAGCGCTGTCGAAGCCAAGCCCGTCCGAAGAGCAGCTGGCCAGCAACGGCAGCAATCCCAAAAGCATTATAATTCTTATAATCTTCATGTCCTGCCCTCCTCTATTTCTTTACACAACGCAAGGACGCGAACGCCTCCATCTGCAATCGCTGTTCGGCAATGACGGTCGAATCTTTTCCTTCGAACTGCATCCAATAGGCCCAGGCATATCCTCCGGGACAACCGTCGCGCTGGCTAGTCCACAACACGGCACGTTTTCCGAAAGAGGGATTGTTGGAGGTCGATTTGTCGCCTTTCCCGCCTGCCAAAGGTATGATGAGGTAACGGCCGGTATCTTCCGAAGTAAACTTCACGTAATGTTGTGTTCCGGTGACACCGGTAGGAGTCACCAACGTACCTTCTCCCACATGGAGCGTGGCGGTAATCCGCTCTCCGTTTCCCGCCGTATAAGTACCGGGAATCTCTTGGCCTTTCGGAAGCAAGGAGTTCAGTTCGTCGCGGGTAGGCACCCTATAGCCTTCGGGGCAAGGCATGTGCGAATCGTTCTGCCAAGGCATGTCGGCAGTCTGGTTGCCCAAGTTGTTGGAAGGGTTATATCCCTGCCAAGGCACATACATATACTTGCGGCCGCACTGGAACAAACCGCCGACTGTATTAATCCAGCTGGTGCGATACATGTCTTCCACCGTGGCACCGTCCAACGGATAAATCTGGTCTTCGAGGTCGCTGCTGCGTGCATTAAAAGCCATCCACACGCTTCCTGCCATCTCCACCGTTTCAATCTGCTTGTCGCTGGGAGCCACGCGCACTTCCACGTAGTCATAAGAACCGGCCATAAGCGCATTCTTCAGGTGTACCATGAACGAATAGCCCAACCGTCCGCTGCCTTGCGCCGGAACAGATACGCTGAAGGAAGAGACAATCCCTTCGGCCTCTTCGGTCACCGCCATGTCGGTCAGCATCACGCCATCCACAACTCCTTCGGCAGATGCAATATCTATCCGGGTGTCGGCAAGAAACGCCAGTTGCATGCCATCTACTCCCGTCATAGGCACTTCTACAATGTTGTTCTCATAATCTACCGATACTCCCTCGGGGATGACAGACCGGGAAGCATCCAACAGAATACGATGGTCCGCGTCGGGCTTGCCAGTCACCGTTTCGCCCTCTTCCCACGGCTTGATTTCGAAAACGCCTTCTACCGTAGCCCCTACGTTAAGTACCGACAATTCATACACCTTGTTGCGTTCTATACGCGGCAACTCCATTTTCAGCCTGATGGGAATCCCATCATACGTACCACGCAAAACGACATGGACCGGACACATGCTTTCAAAAATACGGAATACGCTCGGCTGTTCTCCTCCGAATGCCGGTTCAAACGTCTTCACATATTTCACCGTCTTGTCCGACACGGCAACGCCTTCCTGAAACGGAAAAGTTTCGGCCGGGGCATCTTCCACTATAATCTCCTCAATCCGCGTCTTATCGTCGGCCGTAGTGTTCAGGTCGATACGGGCCACCCCACGTTTCATGCCCACACTGACCTCCGGATTATTGCGCGTCTCGACATCATCTTCCAATTGAACCACCGCCGACATGAAATCCGGAGCGGAATTATCATGAAGCCCTTCGCCAATGGCCATATTACACAATTCCTCTTCGGTCAGTTTCTCTTCCTGAACGGGCAGCTTCACTTCTGAAAGAAAATATAACCGCGAGCCGCTGAGTGCAGAGATGCTGGATGTACCATCTTGTTTCGGATTCAGCAATTGCGTCCTATATAAGCTGCCGCCACTGAACTGAAAAACCGATACCTCACGCAGTTCCCCGAAGGAATCCTCTCCCGAAGCAGTGACACTTTTCACCACCAATGAATAAGTTTGCTGCCCGCTATCTTCTCCGGACGGTGCATCATCTGAGCAAGCGCCCCAAAATAATATTCCGCACAAAAGGGGAACAAAGATTTTCTTACAAAAAATGTTCATAATACCAATTGAATTTATATAAAAACAAAAATGTCTCCGATACCATTTTCAAAAGCGGGTGCAAAAATATAACTTTTTTCAAGATGAAAATATCCTTTTCATCTTTTTATTACAATCTGTCAACTCCCTTTTCTATCTGCTCTCACCCTTGTACACACTTACCAGATAATACAAGACAGATATATGAAATAATAATTACATTAAACTTCCAGTGCATAAAACAAAAAGACGCCGTTAATTATTTTTAATTTTAGCGACTATATTTTATGATTAAAATACATTTGTATTATTTTTGTATAAATAATACGTAGCAATTAAATTGCCATTAGACAATATGTTGCTTGAAAAATCAGGTCATGAAAGTATTTTTATCTAAAAGATGCATAATTAGCTTATGTTTCATTTTTCTATATTTAAGTTCGGCGTTTGCCACAGCAACCATAGTCGGCAAACACCACAGATTACTTATTATAAACTCGTACAATGAAAGCGCACCCTGGAGCCAAGAACTTATAACTCCCATCCTGCTGCAAACATCTCCTATAGAGGACATCACAGCCGATGTAGTACACATGAACGGGACGTTCATTCGTAATGACTCATTGTATATCCGGATGGAGAATGGCATTTTCGAACGTTTCCAGGATAAGAAACCCGATTATCTTGTACTTCTCGGCAACATGGCTTTTACTTTAAGGGAACGTATTTTGAGTGAGTGGGGAAATATTCCAATAGTATTGGTCGGCAACGAAGACACGTATGCTCCACGGGAATATTATTTCACCGGACGTCCTATACACATTTCCAATGCCATCACATCTCCTCTGGTTGACCTGCGGCCGCAATACAACTTTACTTTTATCGAAACGCCGTATATGTACAAAGAGACCATCGACATGATGGTACAGATGCTGCCAAAAATGAAAACGATTGTATTCGCAGCAGATGAACTCTATCATAACCAAGACTTGGACCGGCTTATTCATGCCTATATAACGTCAAAGTATCCAAACCTCCACTATGAACGCTTAATAGGTAATGAAAGAAACCAAAACGAATTACAGGCATATCTGCTAAATGATGAACCGGAGACGGGTATGCTATTTTCCACATGGTTTTACGAGCGTAAGAATCTACTCGGTTTTCCTACACTCATCAGTGGAGACTTTCAGTTAGTTGCATCATCGCCTCAACCCGTATTTGCATTAAGGAATGCCTATGTGGGTAAAGAGGGGTTTGCGGGAGGATATTTCTATGACCGCATGGAAATGCAAAACGCGCTTTCTTCAGCCCTCAAACAGATATTTGCAGGAGAGGATGCACGGAATATCCCATTTACATATAGCAAGAAATCCTATCCCTTCATCAACTACCAGCAACTGCAGATGGACGGTCTGGACACCACACTCTGTCCTAAGGACTCGGTATTCATCAATAAACCGCTTACATTCTGGCAGAAGTATCAATGGTGGATTATTTGCGGAGTAGTGTTGATACTCTCACTACTTATCATAGCTTTAGTCATTTATCGGTTCCAGCAAAAGAAAATCACCTTGCTAAGTGCCCATGATACCCTTTTACGTAATATGCCGATATCTTATACTCAAATAGAGGTTTTCTTCGACAAAACGGGACAGATAGCAGATATGAGCTATCGATGCGGCAATATTATTTTCAACGACCAGTTTACGCCAACTACCGATGGTTCACAAAAAAATGCCTTCTCCCAAATAGAGCATCTGACACATTTCATGGAAATGGTATTCCAAGAAAAGCAAACGGTAACATTTACTCATTACTTCAAACAAACAAACAGCTTTTACGAATTCATTCTTTGCCCGGCATCCCAAAAACACACTTTGGATGTCTTTGCCGTAGATATTACAGCGCGCAAAGATGCCGAAAACACATTGCGAGAGATTAATAAAAAACTGGAAATGACATTGGGCATAGCACGCATCATACCATGGCGCTGGGATTTAAAGGAGGGTCTGATTTATTGCGAAGCACAAAAGATATTAGACCACATGAACTTTACAAAGGAGAAGAACTCTACAGTCCAAGTAGATATTATCAAGGCGTCAGAATATTTCCGAAAGATATACCCGGAAGACTTCGAACGTATGCACCATGTACATGAAAATCTCATTTCAGGCAAGTTGCAGCATATCAAAGAAGAATATCGTATTATCACCGAAGTAGAAGGGCGAAAAATAACAGATTGGATGGAAACCAACGCAGTAATTGACCAGCGCGACAAAAACGGCTGTCCAATATCGCTTGTCGGCTCCCTTTTACTGATAACAGAACGCAAGAGGCAAGAAGAAGCGCTTATCCGAGCACGAGAAAAAGCCCAAGAATCCGACCGGCTGAAATCTGCATTTCTAGCCAATATGAGCCACGAGATACGTACCCCCTTGAATGCCATCGTAGGATTCTCCAGCCTGCTGACTGCAACCGAAAACGAAACCGAACGCAAAGAGTTCATCAGTATCATAGAAACCAACAACCAGTTGCTATTGCAACTGGTAAGTGACATCCTGGATCTTTCAAAAATAGAAGCAAATACACTGGAATTCAATTATCAGAATGTCGACTTAAATCAGTTGGCAAAAGATGTGGAAAACACTGTACGAGGCAGACTGCAAACAGGTGTTGCCCTACAATTCGTTCCTGAAGTACCAGTTTGTTACGTACAGACAGAACATAACCGTCTCTCTCAAGTCCTCATCAACCTGCTGGTCAACGCTGCAAAATTTACAGAGAAAGGTGAGATTATGTTTGGATACAAAATCCGTGGAGAAGAACTCTATTTCTACGTAAAAGATACGGGCATAGGCATCTCACTAGAGAATCAGAAGAAAATATTTGAACGGTTTACCAAAGTAAACACCTTTATACAAGGAACGGGATTAGGGCTCTCAATATGCAAAAACATTGTCACAAAAATGAAAGGACGCATCGGAGTAGAATCCGAAGGAGAAGGTAAAGGAAGTACTTTCTGGTTTACAATACCTTATAAACCGAAAGAGGCTCAAAAGGAAAATAATCTAACTTTAATGCCTCTTCTGAACGAGAGAAGCAAGGAAAAGCCTATAATCCTGATAGCAGAGGACAACGAAAGCAACTATATGCTGTTCAAGTCTATCCTACAGAAAGATTATGAGTTGGTTCATGCTTGGGATGGGGAGGAAGCCGTGGAACTCCATCAGAAGTTTCATCCGCATGTGGTCATCATGGACATCAATATGCCTAAAATGGATGGATATGAAGCTACTCGCGAAATACGTAAAGTATCCAAAACGGTACCTATCATTGCAGTAACGGCATACTCCTTTGCTTCGGACAAAGAAAAGATTATGCAGAATGGCTTTAACGGATATATGTCCAAGCCGGTTGACATACAAAGATTGAAAGAAAAACTCGACTATACAATCCACGGGAATTTTATGATGATGTAGGGTTCCGGTCTGCTCTTTCCTATATGATATTTTTTGATTATCCAAGAAATATCATGTACTTTTGCACAAGTTAGAAAAGAGACAATGATAGACCAACCCACCATAGACCGCATACTTGATGCCGCACAGATATACGATGTCGTATCAGACTTTGTCACCCTGCGCAAACGCGGTGTGAACTATGTAGGTCTGTGCCCTTTCCACGATGACAAAACCCCTTCCTTCTATGTATCCCCCGCCAAAGGGCTCTGCAAGTGTTTTGCCTGCGGAAAAGGAGGAAATGCAGTGCATTTCATCATGGAGCACGAACAGATGTCTTATCCTGAGGCGCTGAAATATCTCGCAAAAAAATACGGCATTGAAATCAAAGAACGCGAACTATCCAGCGAGGAGAAGATAGCACAGAGCGAACGGGAAAGCCTCTTCATTGTGAACAACTTTGCCCGTGACTACTTCCAGAATATCCTAAAGAACCACGTAGACGGACGGAGTATCGGCATGGCCTATTTCCGCAGCCGCGGCTTCCGGGATGACATCATCGAGAAGTTCCAGTTGGGCTATTGTACCGAGAGCCACGATGCCCTTGCCCAGGAAGCTTTGAAAAAAGGCTATAAAAAGGATTATCTTGTCAAGACCGGCCTCTGCTACGAGACGGACGACCACCGACTGCGCGACCGCTTCTGGGGGCGGGTCATCTTTCCGGTACACACTCTCTCCGGTAAGGTGGTGGCTTTCGGGGGACGTGTGCTTGCCGGCGCCACCAAAGGCGTCAAGGTGAAGTACGTCAACTCGCCTGAATCGGAGATTTACCATAAAAGCAATGAACTGTACGGCATATATTTTGCCAAACAAGCCATTGTGAAACAAGACCGTTGTTTTCTGGTCGAAGGTTATACAGACGTCATTTCCATGCACCAATCGGGCATAGAGAATGTGGTTGCCTCTTCGGGCACAGCATTGACATCCGGACAAATCCGGATGATTCATCGTTTCACCAACAATATGACAGTGCTCTACGACGGTGACGCTGCCGGTATAAAGGCCTCTATCCGAGGTATTGATATGTTGCTGGAAGAAGGAATGAATATTAAGGTCTGCCTTCTACCCGATGGTGACGACCCTGACTCCTTTGCCCGGAAACACAATGCTACAGAATTCCAGGCGTTCATCAAGGAACATGAAACCGACTTTATTCGTTTCAAGACCAACCTACTGCTGGAAGATGCCGGTAAAGACCCGATCAAACGGGCAGAACTCATTAATAACATCGTACAAAGCATCTCAGTGATCCCGGAAGCAATTGTGCGCGATGTGTATATCAAAGAGTGCGGACAATTGTTGCGGGTACGAAACAGTTTATTCCGATATCCGGCAGGAATATCCCAACATCAGCCTGGGAACG
>OGXL01000391.1_pt1 | contig 38479 bp, 35 predicted proteins | sample 1576311 | NCBI WGS metagenome assembly OGXL01 (sample SAMEA3541564, study PRJEB24748) | human gut metagenome | biome: human gut; feature: human-associated habitat; material: faeces | place: China | collected 2012 | reverse complement strand
CAGCGTAGCAGCCAATAAAACTGCTACGCTTAAAAGTCTAACTTTTTGGGGTCACATCACCAATGAAACTGCTTCCCTTTTTTTATGCGGATAACCCACAAAATATTTTCACGCGTTTATGCGATTTTCCTATACCTGTATCCGGTCTGCAATTTCATTTCCCATTGCAAATCTGCTGTCTTTTGCCCCAATAATTACATAGTCACGCATTTTCTGGATGAGCTGTATGCGTTCCCCCTCATCTACAGAGTGGCTATGCAAGAAATCAAGCACTTCCGGCTGACCAAACATCCACTGAATGGTATAGGTTTCACCTGGTGTTGCTTTTGACAATGCCTGCATAGAAATCCCTCCTTTTCTCCTATTGTAGTTTTCACCTGCCCTGTTAGTCAATTGCTATCTTAGTTGCAATCTTCCAACAAATAGTATACGTATATAACAGGAGTAAGATACGGATTTTCTCTTTTATCTTTTTAAAATATCCTCCAAATCCAGACCATAACGTTTGGCAATATCCCTTGCATAGCTTAAGCCATCCGGTGTCGTCCGGATGACCCGGTAACTCCGGGTACCCTCTTCTTTACTTTCCATCATTGCCACCAGATTATCGATTTTGCCTTTATTCTCCGGATGCTCATTATAGGTATCCAGCTGTTGTGTCAAATCATGAATATGGGTCACATAAAGGCCACAGCAGCCGATAATTCCGATTCCGGTCAGCACCTCTGATGCTATGTAGCCTGCCTCAAGTCCACTGGTACTGGAAAAAGATTCATCCATCAACAGCATATCCGTATCTGACAGTTGTTTCATGATTTCACTCAGTCTTACACACTCACTTTCCAGTCTGCCCATTCCATAATTATTCTCATCAGAGGATGGAAAATGTGTAAATATTCCAGACACCGGACTCATTACCGCCTCTTCTGCCGGAACAAACAGCCCCAGTTGGAATAACGCCTGCGCCATTCCGATGGAATAGGCAAAAATAGATTTCCCTCCGTGATTTGGGCCGGTTATCAGATAGAATCTTCCTTTTTCATCCAGCTCAAAGGAATTAGACACAATTGTTTCCTCTACGGAATTCACTGCCAGCATGGGATTGTATACATGCTTTAACTCACAGCGTTTCTCCTGCATGGATGCAATCTTCGGTCTGCACATGGCAAATCCCTTTTCTTTCATGGAACGGATAAATTTTACTCCGGCAGTCAGAAAACGGATATCATCCAATAAAGCAATAAACATATTTGTATTAATGTGATAATAATTCTGCACCAGCGGTTCAAACTCCCTCAGCGACTTTGCAAAAATAGTCTGCAAAGCTGCATTCATGGAATAGTCTATAGCATCCTGTTCATCATTGTGCAGCACCCGGCTCAGTGGATAGAGTGCCGACATCAGATGCCATTTATCTTTTTTCCCTTTTTTCAAAAGCCGGTCCATGATAGTTCCTGGATGGAACTGCTCCTCATTGACAGAAATCAGTCCGGCTTCTTTCGGTCTTAAATTGCCATCAAGATTAATACCTACGGTTACGCTTTTGATATGCCCGAAGTTCAGTTCCATTTTCGGAAGTTCCTCATTCAGGCTCTGGTACTCGCTGCCTGCTACGATTGAGTGAATTTCTTTTTTGAAATTCTGCATACCTTCCGAATGAATCTCTGCTTTTTCCAATGCATCCGCAAACAGATTTACAATTTCCTGATACATTTCAAGATATCGCACCGAACGCAGGGCTGAATCCGTCGTAAAATCACTGTTTAATACTCTTCGCATATCATTGATATTATAAATAATGGATACCGCCTTGCAAAATGCCTCGTAAAGTGATGGATTTTCCACCAGATCTTCTACTACGCCCAGACGATACTCTAATACCCGCTCATCTGTAGAGAAGAAATTTTCCAGTGAAAGGTCTGCCACTCCCCGGTAACTTTCCTTAATCAGTATTACCATAGCATCAATTTTTAATGCGTGGATAAATTTATAATCCTTCATGGGAACGGCTTTGTTCCGGTCATAATCCGGTGGATATAATAAATGAAAATCTGTCTGCATTCCACTTACGCTCCTTTTCTCTATTGTGCCCTTCTCTGTCACGCATCTGAACGTGAATATGCATTTTTCATCTGGCTGCTTAATTCAAACAGCACTTTATCCAAAGTATCCTGTGTCTCTTTCTTAAGCATTTCTGCTATCGCATTATTTGCCTGCTGCATCAGTTTCTGTCTGTTTGCTGCGTCCTTTTCTTCTGCCAGAAGTGCATCATAGGTATGCAGCAGTTCCCGTCCTTTTGCCATCACATGCATCTGGTAGCGTTCGATGTGAAAAAGGGATCTGTGATAAGAGGCATCTGCCATAGCCGCAATCATACGGCTTGCCCAGTAGAAATTATCTGTAGAAACTTCTCCGGTGGTATTGGATAAATATTCCGGCGTTGTCTCCACTTCACCATAAAATGGAACCAGCACATTAAATGCATTGGATGCAAATGCCACCCACTGTATAATGCTTCCTGTATTTTCGGTAATGTCTGCCTGCTCCGGCCGCATTTCAATGACAGAAAGGAAATCATTCCGGTTGACTCCAATAGAACGGAATGCGCCCTTCATGGATTTCTCTCCATAAGAACCGTATGGGTCATAAGGTGTTCCCTGAAAATGTGCGGACAAGACATATTTTACATCTTCGATTGTTACCTTTTTCTCCGGTTTTAAGCACCATGGAATATCGTCGGATGCCGGCGTATAATCTGCCTGCTCGCCATCCCATTTATAAGTATGTGGATTCAGATAACGCTCCATAAACCAGGCTCTCGGTGTATTGTATACATGGTCGGAATCATCATGGGAACCAAAGGCATCTCTTGGATTTAAACTGCCATCCAAAGAAAGGTTCAGATGATTTTCTTCAATAAATTCCCGCAGATCCTTTGAGCACATATAGTCCTTCTGTGTAGTAAGGGCATCCTCTAAATCAAAGCTGTCAAGTCCCAGCTGATTTGGCATTACCACATAGACATCATCCGGCACTCTTCCTGCCATCCAGTGATGTCCGCCAATGGTCTCAAGCCACCAGATTTCATCCTTATCCTGAAATGCAATTCCATTCATCTCATAGGTTCCATACTGCTCCAACAAACTGCCCAGGCGAATGACACCCTCTCTTGCACTGTGAATGTACGGAAGCACAATGTATACAATATCCTCTTCTCCAATGCCGCCGATAATCTCTTCCCTGCCATTTTCTGCCGGATGGTAGGTCACCAGAGGATCTGCTCCTAAGACGCGGGGATTGGAAGTTATGGTCTCTGTTGCAGTCATGGCAATCTTCGCCTCATTGACACCGCAGGCAGCCCAGACACCTTCCCCGTCTACCGCATTCGGCATTGCCGTGTAACGCATCGGATGCTCCGGCAATTCTATTTTCACATGAGATAATACCGACTGATAGATTGTCGGCTGTTCTTCCGGATGAATTACCACATATTTCTTAGGTGTAAAATGTCCGGCACCGGAATCATCATTTCGTGCAATTATAGTTGCTCCATTATAAGAAGCTTTTTTCCCTACTAAAATAGTTGTACATGGCATATCTGTTCTACCCCTTTTCCTGTTTCATTGAATGTTATTTCTAACGATAGCCCATCTTCGTCTCATAGTTCACGATGGTATCCTCATTGGTTCTCTCTATTTCCGATAACATATCTTCTTTGAAATCGTCCGGTTCAATGGTTCCGTTGTACCAGGATTTTCCATCGAAATATTCCTGCAGTCCTTCATCTAAGAATTTTCTTCCATGTCTTGCATAGATTTCATTTCTGGCAATCCGAAGGTCCTCCTGGGTCAGATTCTCCAAATCAGCTTCCGTTAATAATCGGCTGGCACTCTCCGGAAGAATATATTCTGCTTCCTCTTCTCCAACTGCTCCGTCTGTTCCCATGTCCTCATTTCCGGTTGTATCTTCTTTATTTATTACTTCGGAAGTTTTCTCAGATGCTTCCTGCTGTCCAGTTACATCTTTCCTATCTGTCTGCTCTGTAGACGTTTCCGTCTCTGTGGTCTGCTCCGTTGTAACCACCGGCTTATCGGTAATATCATCCTGTTTTGCCGGCTGATTGCCCTTGATAAATAACAATACTATAATTGCAATCAGAATAATAATAAGAACTGCTGCACCGATTAATAAATATACCATGGCACCGGAGCCGGATTTCTTCTCAGTTTCATTCTTATTTTTATTTGATGTTTTTTCACTCGGATTTGGCTGGATTGCTCCCGGCTGAAAAGCTTCTACTTTCGTTCCGCATTTGGTACAGAATTTTGCATTTACCGGTAATGCATTTCCACATTTTGTACAAAACATTTTCTTTTCTCTTTTCTGTTATTTTATGTTTCTTTTGTTTCAAATTTTCAAATTATTTTTATTATAGATTCTATTGTACAAAAATGCGGGACACCAATTCCGTATCCCGCATTATCTTTTTTATCTTTTAAATTTCTTCCCGTCCTGTTCTGGAACGAATTACGAATAATACACCAATTAATACCACGATACAAACCGGAAGTGCCAGCCATGAAATTCCTGCCAGTCCGACTGCCTGCAGGATACCAATCAGGAAATAGCCTAATAAGCAGACAACCGCAACAGTCAATGCATACGGAAGCTGGGTTGCTACATGGTTAACATGCTCACAGTGACCACCGGCAGATGCCATAATTGTGGTATCTGAAATCGGTGAGCAATGGTCTCCACAAACTGCTCCTGCCAGACAGGACGCAATGGAGATTACCATCATCTGTCCGCTTGGGAATACACCAAGGACAATCGGAATCAGAATACTGAAGGTTCCCCAGGAGGTTCCGGTTGCAAATGCCAGGAACGCTGCTACCAGAAAGATAATCATTGGCAGGAAGCCCTGCATTGCATTTGCTGAATTTGCTACCAGATCAGCCACGAATACTTTTGCTCCTAAGAGATTGGTCATTCCGGATAAGGTCCATGCCATAGTCAGAATCAGAATCGGAGCAATCATCGCCTTAAATCCTTCCGGAATACATTCGGTAAATTCCTTAAAGGATAAAACATCACGCAACATGTAATAGATAAAAGTAAATACAAGTGTTACTGCGCCGCCAAGAACCAGTCCGACGGAAGCATCACAGCCAGAGAATGCCTCTACAAAGGAAGTTCCGCTGAAGAAGCCACCGGTATAAATCATGGCTACGATACAACTCACAATCAACACAGCTACCGGAAGAATCAAATCCAGTACGTGAGAGTTTTCTTTTACAACTTCCTCTTCATTATCTTCATACGGTCTTCCCGGTGTAGTAAACAAATCACCTTTGATTGCGTTCATTTCATGGGTTTTCATCGGTCCGAAATCCACGCGCAAAAGAGTAATTCCAATTAACATTACCAATGTCAGCAATGCATATAAGTTATATGGAATTGTCTGGATAAATACCGCAAATCCATTGATTCCGGAATCTGCCGGAACAGAAGAAGTAACTGCTGCTGCCCAGGAGCTGATTGGTGCGATGATACATACCGGTGCTGCCGTTGCATCAATAATATAAGATAATTTTGCACGGGACACCTTGTGCCGGTCTGTAACCGGACGCATTACACTTCCTACGGTCAGACAGTTAAAATAATCATCCACGAAAATCAATACACCAAGAATCATAACGGAAATCTGCGCTCCGATTCTGGTTTTAATATGCCGGGATGCCCACTTTCCAAATGCGGCAGAACCACCTGCACGGTTAAGAAGGGATACCAAAATGCCAAGCATGACAAGGAATACTAAAATTCCCACATTCCATGCATTCGCAAGCTTGTATACCATACCGCCCTCTTCTTGGAAGAAAATGGTATTTATCATCAACTCAAGGTTGAAGTTGGAATACAGCAAACCTCCTGCAATAATTCCTGCCAGAAGTGAGGTATATACTTCCTTGGTAATCAGTGCCAGTCCGATTGCAATAACCGGCGGAAGCAATGATAAAATTGTCGCATAAGCTTTACACTGATAGCTGTCAGCATCAGCAATTGTTCCAGGTGTCTGGCTTGTTACGACCATAAGTATCACGATAATCGCAATAAATACCAGCATACCAATCTGTTTTCTTTTCATTTTCACTGTTTTCGTCTCCATCTCATTGTATTTTCAAAATAACCTACTCTGCCTTAATTGCCCAGCGCATCTTAGTAGAACGTGCCCGTCCGTTCTGCGCACACTCCTGTGCAGATGGGCGGATTACATCTTTGGCATAATCGGCATAAATGCCTGCCCGATAGCCTTCTTTTAATGCTTTCTTTACTAACTTGTCTTCGCCGGAATGGAAAGTTAAAATTGCAGCTCTTCCGCCCGGTTTCAATGCATCCGGCAGTTTCTCCATGAATTCATACAGTACTTCAAATTCACGGTTCACATCAATACGAAGTGCCTGGAAGGTTCGCTGGCAGGTCTTTTTTATCGTATCCTTCTTCTCTTTTTCCGGTAGAAAATCAAGCGTCTTTTCAATGATATTCCTTAACTTTGTGGTGGTATCAATCCGATTGCCTTTTCGAATCTCATCGGTAATCGCTTTTGCCAGTTCTTCACAGTATGGCTCATCTGAATTTTCATAAAGCATTCCCGCCAGTTCATCCTTTGTAATGGCAGCCAGGCGTTCTGCTGCACTGATTCCGGTTTCCTGGTTCAGCCGTAAATCCAGTGGTCCATCCACTTTAAAAGAAAATCCACGCTTCGGATTATCAATCTGCATGGAAGATACACCCAGATCCGCAAGAATAAAATCAAATCCGCCGGCTTCTTTTGCAATTTCATCTATCGTACAGAAATTCTGTAATCGTATTGTCAGAATATCTTCTCCAAAACCGGCCTCTTCTAACCGCTTTCTTGTCCTGGCTGATTCCTCCGGGTCTACATCCGTTGCATAGATGTGTCCCTGCCCTTTTAAGCACTGCAGCATGGCTTTCGTATGACCGCCATATCCCAAGGTCGCATCAAAGCCTGTTTCTCCCGGCTGGATTTTTAAGAAATCCAGAATTTCATTTACCATTATGGAAATATGCATTCCGGCAGGTGTGTTTCCTTTTTTTATTACATGCTCAATCGTATCTTTATATTTTTCCGGCTGAAGTTCTTTATATTTTTCTTCAAATTTCTTCGGATATTTTCCACTGTAACGCACCCGGCGTTTGTGGGTTGTCTGGTTTTCCTCTGCCATAATTAAAGAGCCTTCTTGATTGCTTCCATTAATTCATCATAAGTCTCAAATGCAGGCAGTTCTGGATGGTCTTTCTTAATCTGCTCGGTGCTGCGGAATAAGAATCCTGCTTTACTCGCCTCAATCATGCCTAGGTCATTGTGGCTGTCTCCGCTGGCAATCGTCTCATAACCAATGGACTGTAATGCTTTTACTGTAGTCAGCTTGGAATTTTCAATTCTCATCTTAAATCCGGTAATCTCACCGTCCTCTGCCACCTCCAGAGAATTGCAGAAAATGGTAGGCCAGCCTAATTTCTTCATCAGAGGTCCTGCAAACTGGGTAAAGGTATCACTGATGATGATAACCTGTGTCATGGAACGAAGTTCATCTAAGAACTCTTTTGCTCCCGGCATCGGGTCGATTTTTGCGATGGTTTCCTGAATCTCTTTTAATCCAAGTCCATGTTCTTTTAAGATGCCAAGTCTCCATTTCATCAATTTATTGTAATCCGGTTCGTCTCTTGTAGTTCTCTTTAATTCAGGGATTCCGCTTGCTTCTGCAAATGCAATCCAGATCTCCGGTACCAATACTCCTTCCAGATCAAGGCATACAATGTTCATGTCCATAATTAATCCTCCATACAAACAAATTTAATTCAACAAATTACTTCCCTAAAGTATACCTTATTATGAATAAAAGCACAAGAAAGAACCTCATTTTTCAGAAAGCCAAAGCTTTTCTCATAGCCAATATGTGACAAGCTATGTTAATCTTACCAGAGGTATCGGTACACCATACAAACATTCCGCCATCCGGCTCAATACACTTTATCGCCTTTGGAAGCTTTTCCCTGATTAATTTGCACATATATTCGCTCTTTTTCGCATAGAAAGCGGATACCTCTACAATATGTTTCTTAATATCATAATTCTTATAATACTCATAAACAATCATCTGTGCAAGAATATTTGTATGTACATCGGTAAACTGTTTTAACAGTGTTCCATGTTCTATAATCTTCTTGTTGGCAATCATAAATCCCACACGAAGCCCCGGTGCCACAACCTTGGAAAAGCTGCTGGAATAACATACAATTACCTCTGTTGGAAATGTAAGCTTCAGTCTTGCGCTGATTTTCCTGGGTGCAACTCTTTCTTATATTTCCTTAAAGAATCTCGACTTTATTTATGATTATTTCTTTCTGGTAATTGTCAAAATGATTCTGATTCCGGTTGGTGTTGCTGCTGTGGTATCACATTTTCTTTCTCCGACCGAAACAACCATTCTTACCCTGATGGCATGTATGCCTGCCATGTCCGCCATTCCGATGATGGCAGAAAACTACCATTCCGATGCGGAATTTGCTTCAAAGACCTGCTTTGTCATGACACTTTGCTCCGTCTTTACGATTCCGCTGGTCTTCTTCCTCTTAGAACTTCTCGGCGTCCACATTGGCTGATGATTGGTCTTCTTTCTGAAATATGCTATAATGAGCAGTGCGTACTAACTTAATAGTGACTTATCAAATGCTTATTTTAACTTTAAGAAACCCTTCAGAAAGGAGTCCCCATGAGTATCTTATCCAACCTATCCAGTAAAAAACGTACCTTTGAAGTAGCAGAACCGAACCGGAAATACCTGGCACAGGGCATCTTCTTCATTGCCCTGGGAACCATTCTTATTTCCTGCATTACCGTTACAGAGCTTAATCTGATGCCTCGTTATCTGCTGCTGGCTGCCGGTATTATCCTTGGCATCTTCGGCTGTTTCCGATTATTGAAATTCCATAAAGACGCCAAAGCTTTCCGCAACTACGAACCTGCCTGGGACAAAGGCAGAGGCATGTATGACCGGTTTGCCAAAGAATATAACCAGTGGAACGAAGATGAAACTCCTCCGGTAAGCTGTGATGGTGATATTACATATTTTCTGAAATTACAGCAGGAACGTCTTAAGGAAAAGGGACTTCATATGGAAAACCGTGTCATTCCGGGAAAGGGAAATACTTTTGGTACTGCCTGTCTCACCCACAAGAGTGCCTGGTATACCTCGGATACAACTTATGAAGAAATCCGCCATAAGTTCTCTTTTTCCAATACTTCCGGTGAACTCTATTCCCGTGATACCGAGCAGGTTATGTATGAAACAATTGTACACAGCCCTAACGAACAGCAGCTTCCCTTTATTACCGCAACCTGTCCAAGCTGTGGTGCCGTTAATCTGGTTTCCAATCTGACGGAAGGCTGTCCTTACTGCGGTACAAAATTTCGCATAACGGATTTATTTCCCCGTGTCATGAATTTATCCTTTGTAATAAATCCATCCTCTAACCGGAATATGCAGGTATTTCACAATACCATTTTACTTACCATGCTGGCATTTTTTGCTGGATTCTTCCCATTCTTTCTCATTGGAAAACAGGAAATTCTTCCTCTGGCACTGTTCTCTGCTTATCTTGCCGCACTGATTGGTGGCGGATTCTTAGGCTTGCTGTTAGGAGATTTGCTGCTTCTTATGGGGCTTGGCAACCGGGATGGCATGAAACATATTTCGGCTTTTGGCTTTCTGCGTACAAAACGGAAGTTAAAGGATACGATGCTTCGTTATGATCCGAATTTCTCTTATGAAAAGTTTGAAAGCCAGATGATTTCTCTTGTACGCATGGCGGTATTTTCCAATGACCCATCCACGCTTTCTTCCTATCGTGGTGGTACATTAGACGAGCGTTTCAAAGATATCATTGAAATGACTTATACCAGTGGCATGACACTGAGAAATCTGTCCGTGGAAAACAATCAGCTGCATATGACCTTACGAACCTGGTGGATAAATTACAGCGAAAAAAATGGAAATATTTCCAAAACCGGTGACTGTATTGATGTCACTCTTTTGCGAAATATTTCCACTCCGGAACCACCTGGATTCTCCATCAGTTCCGTTATCTGTAATAGCTGCGGTGCCAGCTTTGATGCAGTACGACAGCGGTATTGTCCATTCTGTCACAGCGAATATCATATGGAAGATAAGACTTTTATTATCGAAGATATGAAATTAATCCGATGAACTATTCTTTTTCTTCAAAACCATGCTGCAGGAATTCATTCCATGCAGCATTGGTTTTTTCTAATTCTTTTTTCTGCATAATCGCATTCCGGTCACTTAATATAGCAAGCATCTCATCTACGATTTCACCCTCCGGCAGATATTCATAGTGTGATAAATACCACAGCATCCTCTGTGCCGTAAAATCCGTATTCAGATTCCGGGTAATGACATCACAGAATTCTTCCGGATACCCCCGCTCTGTCATGATATGATAAAGTTCTATACTCTTTTCCGACTTCGGTTTCATTTTTCATTCCTGCCCTTCGTCTCTTAGAATTCATATTTTAATATGGCACAATTCTTCACGCCAAATGCAGCATATTCTTCATTGGTCATTTCATAAAAATAGGACTGCACAACTCTTGATATGCCATTGTGTGCCACCAGAATATAAGTCTTATCGGAAGCTGCTGTTACTTCATCCAGAAGATTGTAAATCCTCTGTGCCAGATGCAGCATAGATTCTCCGCCGTCATAGCGGGTGATAAACTGTCCCTTTGCAATCTTAAATTCTGTTCCATCCCGCGGTGTGGATTCAAATCTGCCAAAGTTCTGCTCTTTTAAACGAAGCTCTTCCCTTGCCGGAATTCCGGTAATTTCCGAAATATGCAATGCAGTATCTTTTGCCCGGATTAATGGGGAATATAATATTTCATCCGCCTTTATGCCTTCTTCTAATATTTTCTTTCCGGTCTCAATTGCCTGCTTATGTCCAAGCTCAGTCAGTGCAATATCTGTTGCACCACATATCTTATTTTCTACATTCCATATGGTCTGTCCGTGCCGGACAAAATATACATATCCCATACTGTTATCTCCCTTAATGCCTTATTTATGTTCTTCGTCATTTTAGCGGTTCACCGGAAAAATGTCAATTTTCATATGTTTAAACAAATTTGAGGAATAATCAGTTTCCAAGTCACTTATTGTCTAAATAATTTTGACTTATTTCCCATAAAGTAGTAAAATTATGATAAATATTTAGATTTTCGCTTTTACTTTTACTATTGTATAACGCAATTGGTGCCATAGTGCCATTGTATATAACGAAGGAGGAACGTTATGTTTGAGAATCTTAAAATTAGAAAACGTCTGGGGAAGGCATTCCGTATTATCGTGACATCCTGCTCCATCGCAGCCGTCCTTGGTGTGGTTATGCTGATTGTAACCATGACTCTGTATAAGAATGCCCTGAACAATTATGGTTTTTCACAGGGTGACATCGGCAAAGCAATGGTTGCCTTTACCGATACCCGATCTGCCACCCGTGCTATTATCGGATATGATGATGACAGTCTGATTAGTCAGATGTCCGATACCCATGATGAAAGAAAGGCCACTTTTGAACAGTATTGGGAAATCGTAGATGAAGTTACTACCACCAGCAAAGAGCAGGAAATCTATGATTCCATTGATGCCAAGCTGGAAGATTACTGGACTACTGAGCAGAAAGCAATTGATACCGGCAAAACAACTGACCCGGGTCAGAGCGCAAAAGCCCAGAATATAATGGTTGATGAAGTAGCCCCATTATATGATGAAATCTATTCCGGAATGAGGGACTTGATGAATACCAAAGTAACAGAAGGAGATCGTTTAGCAGATACACTTTTTGTTGTTTCCCTTATTTTTATCATTATCATTGCTGTAATTATTATCGTATCCATCCTTGTTTCTTCCAAGATGGGAGCTTCCATTGCAAGGGGAATTTCAAAACCTTTAGTCGCACTGGAGAATCGTCTTAGCACTTTTGCACAGGGTAATTTACATGACCCTTTCCCGGAGGTGAAATCCAACGATGAAGTTGCAAGTATTGTAGCCACTTCTACTGAAATGGCCGAAACACTAAACGCACTCATCACTGATGTAGGTGTTCTGATGGAGGGCATGGCAAATGGTGATTACACCATTCAGTCCGAGCATTCCGACAAATATGTCGGTGACTTCGAACAGTTACTGACCGCAATGCGTGGCATGCGTGATGCAATGGTACATACTATCCAGATGATTGGAGAAGCTTCTTCCCAGGTTTCTGCCGGTTCCATGAACCTTGCAGAATCTTCCCAGAGTATGGCAGAAGGTGCTACTGAGCAGGCCGGTGCCGTACAACAGCTTCAGGCAACAATCACTGATATTACAAGTAATATTGAACAGTCCGCTGATCAGGCTCAGATTGCTTATGATCAGGCAAAGCAGTATGCTGCTGAAGCAGAAGACAGCAGTGCTGAAATGAAAGCCATGGTTGATGCTATGGCACGTATTGATGAAACTTCTAAGAAGATTGGAAATATTATTTCTGAAATCGAAGATATTGCTTCCCAGACCAACTTACTTTCTCTGAATGCTTCTATCGAGGCTGCAAGAGCCGGCGAAGCAGGACGTGGATTCGCCGTTGTTGCTGACCAGATTCGTCAGCTTGCAGAGCAGACAACCAAATCTGCTGTAGATACCAGAGACTTAATCGAAGGTGCCCTTCAGGAGATTGCTGAAGGTAATGCTGCTGCAGACCATGCTGCTGAATCTATCGGAAACGTTGTAAATGGTATCCAGCAGATTGCTGAATCTTCCAAGCACATCAGTGATGTTGCTAAGACTCAGGCAAATGCCATGGATCAGGCAGAACAGGGTGTAAACCAGATTTCTGAGGTAGTTCAGTCCAACTCCGCATCCGCAGAAGAGACCTCTGCTACCAGCCAGGAGTTATCTGCACAGGCAACTTCCTTAGATGAACTTGTTGGAAAATTCATCTTACCGGAAGACACTGAACAGTAAAATATACCAAAGCCCGTGAAATCATAAAACAACTTTGATTCCACGGGCTTTTCTTTTATTCCAATTTCTTTATTTCAATTTTCCCTGTTCTTCTGCCAGGCTTCGCAGTTCTTTATTTAACATATTATAAGGTCCGAAATTCTCGCAGGTGCAAATACAGGTTTCACAGCCTGCAAGTATTTTCTTAGCTTCTTCCAGTTGTGCTTCTTCCATCGGATAAAAAGCTTTTGCAGTAATGACTTTTGATGCCAGTGCCGTTGCAACAGGATATTCTACGTCATTTTCAAATAAGATTCCTGCTGCAAATGGAATATGCTCTCTCTGCAGTCTGTAATAGGTTGGTATTGCAGCACCACCGCCTCCGATTACGAATACATTCGGGGCCGCTTTATTTCCCGGCATCTGCATGATTCCAAGCATGGAATCAAAGTTCTTTTCCTCAATTCCATAAAGCTTCTGTACCAGCGAACCCTGAAAGATTTCTTCCGGTGTTCCTATGTGGCTGACGGTGGTCCCATCTACACAGGCTACCATATCCGATACTTTCTGTACCAAGTCAAGTTCATGCAGTGACATCATTACTGCTATATTCCGTTCTCTTGCCAGTTTCCGGATGCTGTTTAAAATATCAAGCTTATAGCGGATATCCAGATAAGAGGTTGGTTCATCCAATACCAGGATTGCTGTATCCTGGCAGATGGCTCTCGCCAACATAACACGCTGTCTCTGTCCGTCACTGATTCTTATAAATGACTGCTCTGCCACCTCTTCCGCATGAACCATGGTAATTGCCTCATCCACCAGTTTCCAGTCCTGCTTATCCAGGATTCCAAGTCTTCCGGTATAGGGATATCGTCCGGTTGCAACCACATCCCGGCAGGACATCAGCTCCGGATGAATATGCTCTGTCATTACCATGGAAAGGCTCTTTGCAATTTCTGCCTCTTTCATTTCCGAGGTTGCTTTCCCGTTCAGGTATACTACACCACCAAGAGATTTCAACTGCTTTACAATACTCTTTAGAATCGTAGATTTACCGGAACCATTCGGGCCAATCAATGTTAATACCCTTCCCGGCTCTGCCATTAGATTGACATTCGAAAGAATGACCTTTTTTCCATATCCAACTGTGAATTTGTCTGTTACAAGCCCCTGTTTTCTTTCAGAAGATTTCATTTTTCCTGCCATGCGTTCTTTCTCTGCGGACTCTGCTTTTCCTGCTATCTGTTTTGTCATCCCCTCTCCTCCTGTCTGCGCAGCATCATTACAATTACCACCGGAACCAAAAAGACCGCTGTAACGGTACTGATACTTACTTCTGTCGGTGCAAAGAGTGTTCTTGCGATTCCATCACAAAACAGTGTCACTACCGCTCCCCCCAGAAAGCAGCCCGGTATCAGCACCAGTGGTTTTGCTGTTCCTGTAGCAGATTTTATCAGATGTGGCACAGCAATTCCTACAAAGGAAATCGGCCCTGCAAAAGCTGTTACACAAGCCGACAATAAGCTGGATAACAGAATCAGGCTTACCCGGAGCACAGTTATATTAACACCCATATTTCTGGCATAAGTCTCTCCCATCTGATACGCACCAATCGGCTTTGCAAGAAACATTGCCGCAAGAAAGGACAGCAAGGTCAGGATAAATATCATCAGGATATTCGACCAGTTCATTCCGGAGAAGCTGCCCTGGGACCAGTTGTGTAAATTTACGATATTCGAATCATCTGCAAAAGTAACACAGATGTCTGTAATTGCCGAGCAAATATATCCGATGAGAATTCCGCATACAATCAGAAGAGACATTCTATGTACCTTCATGGAAATTAATAGTACAAACCCCATTGCTAATAGCGAGCCGATAAAGGCTGCTGCTACCATTCCAAATGAGCTGATGGTAATTCCTCTTCCTAAAAGATAAATCATTGCCAGTGCTACCATAAGTTTGGCACCGGAAGAAATTCCCAGCACATACGGACCTGCGATTGGATTTCCAAAAAAGGTCTGCAGTAAAAATCCGGAAATCGACAAGGCTCCCCCCAGCATGACAGCAGCCAGAATCCGTGGCAGTCTGATATCCCAGATAATATGATAAGCGGTACCTTCTTCTGTATGCTTCATCAAAACATTCCAAAGTTCATTCCATGAAATTGAAATACTTCCGGAACCAATATTCCAGAAAATTAATCCCACCAGCAATATAATAATTGTTATAAAAGAGACTGCATACCGCTTCATTTTCTTTTACCTCAGCTTCTTTAAATATCCTGCTTCTTCTGTATCTGTATTCTGAAATATTTTATTCAGATCTTCCATAAAATCTCCGATTGCCGTGGATTTCTGGAAGAAATTATTTGTGGTACAATAGACATTTCCATCCTGTACTGCCTTAAAATCTGCAAACAGCGGATTCTTCTGTTTCAATTCCTCCAGCGTACTGATTTCGCCTTCAATTGTACTGTTATATATTAAGATATCGGCATTCTTTGCATCTGCATAGAAATCCTCCATCTGTATGTTCATTGTGGAAAGTGCATTTTCTTCTTCGCCCGCCAGTTGTTCCGGCACATAGGTTCCACCGGAAAGAGCAATCATCTGCGCTACATAATCATTTGATTTCCGCACACTGATTGTTCCATTTGCTGTCACACTGAAAAATGCTACTGTTACATTGCAGCTTTCTTTCTTCATAATCGGCTCTAATTTTTCTAATTCTGTTTCATAAAAAGAATCTGCTTCTTCCTCTTTATCAAATAATACTCCATATAAACGGATCCATTCCAGTCTGCCCAGCGGGTGTGATTCATAGCTGGAACGCTCCACAAGTACAGGGATTCCAAGTTCTTCCAGCTTTTCTTTTACTTCCGGGTTATGATAAATCATTGTATTTTCAATTGCCAGATTGCAGCCTTCATCCAGAATGAGCTCATAGTCCGGAGTACTGTATTTTCCTGCATATAAAATGTCTCCTTCCTCCATTGCCTGCCTGGCTTCTTCTACATACCAGCCATCTTCCTTCGTTCCGGAAAGCCGGATATCTGACATGGCATCAATCTGTCTTACTAAATCCATGACAGAAGTGGATACCAGATATGTTTTATCCAGCGGCTGCTGTAAAACTGTAACATCCTCCGGTATATTCAGCGGCACTGCCGCTCCCTCCGGAATAAGCAAAAAACGACCGCCATCCACGATCGTAATCATTTTGTACCCGCCATATTCATCGACACTATACTGTGTTGCATAATTTAATTCCATACTCCCAGTCTTGCTGAGAGAACTAAAATCTACGGTATCTGCTTTTTTCTCCTGCTTCTTTGTACCACAGGCACAAAGAGTCAGAAGAAGTATACAGATAACGCTCACTATCATAATTCGTTTTTTCTGCATTTTATTTTACCAGTTTAAAATTCAATGTATATTCAATTTCATGGGGTGTGCTCATTGCAACAGTATCACCCACTACTGCAATGTCACAGTCAAAGCCGGATACCGGAATCGTAAAGGTGGAATTTCCACCCTTGTTCTCATTCGGATACTTCGTTCCATCTACTAACATGTAATCATAGTTTGGACTGCTCCACACAACGGTTGCAGTAATTTTTCCATCTTTTATCACAACCTTCGCCGGTGAATCCACCGTTGCTCTTCCGGTTCCGCCCTCTAAAGTTACTTCTGCCTCATAAGAGCCATCAGCTAATTTTTTTTTTCAGGATTAGAAACAGATACTTTGTGGTCGTACCATTTTCCCTTTGTTCCAATTAATGCAAGGTCAAAGTCTTCATCCACTGCAGGAACCGGAACATCAAAGCCGTATACTTCTTCGCTGGTTCCATCACTGTATTCTACTGTATCTGTAGTCGGCTCAAGAAGCTTGGCTCCATCCTTCTGTGCATCTGCTGCTGTTCCAGCAAATAAATTTACAATGTTCTTAGATGGAAGCGTGATATGTGCTGTCATTTTTCCATCCTTTACCGTAAGTTCTGCCTTGCCTTCTTTTGCTTCATTTACGTGAAACATTGTGCTGTCTGTGTTGAAGTCTACGGTATAAGTTCCATCCTCTAAGGTTGCAGAGGAATTGGAACCACCTGCTGTTGCAAGTGGCTCTGCCTCTAAAGCAGCCTTTGTATGTGCTACATAAATATCCTGGACTGCTTTAATTCTTCCAAGACCTTCAATCTGTGTATCTACACTGTCAAATGCTTTGGATGCTTCAAACTGGCTCTTCCAGGAATCTTCATCATCTCCAGCCATATCGTTGTTTGCGTGGTCTCCGGCAACAACCATTAACGGACGAAGAATTACTTTTTTGTATCCTGCTTCTTTTACTTTTTCAATAACTGCTTCACATGCGGTATCTTCCGGTTCACCTTCTACGGTTCCAACAAATGCATTTTTATAATTCAGTTTCTCTAACTGGGTCTGCATCTGGTCATATGTTACATTTGCAGTATGGGAAGTACCATGTCCCATAAATACAAATGCTGTTCCATCTTCTGCTGCTGCATCCATGCTGTCATATCCTGCAGCCTTAACTGCTTCTGATGTAATTGCTTCTGCAACGGCAGCTTTATCTTCGTTGATTACAGTTGCGTCGCTTCCAACTTCACCTAACAGAGGTTCTGCGATACGGACTGTTTCGAATTTATCCTGATACTTCTCAATTGCTTCTACCAGTTCATCATATTCTGCACCATGCATTAAGTGGGTCGGCTGTACCACAAGATTCTTAACGCCATTGTCTACCGCACGCTCTAATGCCTGATCCATGTTATCGATTTTCTCATCATCACGGGCCTGTACATGGTTAATAATAATCTGTGCTGTAAATGCTCTTCTTACAGACCAGTCAGGATTTGCTTCCTGTAATGCTTTTTCAATGCCGCCGATATCTGTTGTGCGGCTGTCATTAAAGGATGTACCAAAGCTTACTACTAAAAGCTCATTCTCTCCAATATCATCCTGATTTAAAGGATCATCCTTTGATGCATCTCCGGTATCTCTTCCAAAGTAATCCGGGTCAGCATTTTCTCCGGATACCAGTTCCTTCTGAGCATCTGTCAGTGCATCCCATGCTTCTTTTGCTGCCTTACACTGTGCATCTGTCTCATCAGTTCTTTCCTGCACATAAATTGCATCAATCAATGCTGCTACCTCATCTGCTTTTGCCTGATCATCCTTTTCATCTTCTGTCGAAACAGCTTCTGTTGTTTCAGTTGTCCCTGTTGTTTTCTTATCACCACATCCCGCAAACATGGTTGCAGCCATAGTAAGTGTAAGAACTACAGTCAATGCTTTCTTTTTCATTTTTTTCTCCTTTTCTCATGTTCTGGTTTCACTTACACATGAAAAAACTCCGTTCCATATTGCTATGAACGAAGTAAATGACATACTAACTACAGGAAATACGCTTTACGGATTTCCCTTGTTATCAAACAGTACAGCCAATTACTCGTGACCCGGAATCTCTTCCCGTACCAGATAAACGGCAGGTTTCCTGACTCAAAGATTAACGCTCCGTAATCACCTTCCCAATGTCTGTGCATCAGTGGCGCTTTTAAAAGCCTGACTACGTTACTCCCTTCTTACAGTGACGAGTTCGTACAGGATTTACACCTGTTTCCCTTTTACCCTGCATATGAATGAATTTCATTGCAGGCACCGGTTATCTTTCTATGAAATCGCTACTATACTAACACACTTTTTATTTTTTCACAAGCCATAGTTCACCCAGCCTCAACAAACTTCACCCTTAAAAAGTTCTCTAGCCTTTCAGCCGATGGGTCAGTACCTTCATAATGGCATCATAATGTTCTGCCTGATGGGGATATGTGCAGTTGGTACAAATCTTAAGTTTTCTGCCATTTGTCTCTTTGTACTCCGGTGTTCCCGGACAATGCTCCATTTCATACATCGGGCAGTAGCAGAACATACAGTTAATCTGCTCAATGTCCCTATGGCAGGGATAATAAGCGCATGCACGATTCTCAAAAAAGCGGCTGCTGTTATGCACCGGCTCATCTTTGGTCTTTACAATCACGATGGTAAAATATCCGTTGTTTTCCGGTATGTTATCCACACCGGAAAAGACTTTTTCTTCCTCTTTTCCACAATCGGAAACACTATACACTTCTAACGGACGGATGGTGCTTTCCTTTTGCAGCATTTCTTTTAACTGCTTCAGCTTCCTTCCGGACTTCATATAGATTCTGGTACCGGAAAATTGTCTCGATTCTTCTATCTCATAGGAACCGGGAATAATATGAATCTGCTCTTCCTTTTCTCCCAGCGAAATGCCAAGTCTTGCTGCCACTGCACAAAAAGACGGTACACCGCTGACCATTTCCGTATGGCCACCATGCTCTTCGATTTTCTGTGAAAGATAAGTATAGGTGGAATAAATTGCCGGATCCCCCAGCGTTAAAAAGGCAACCTTTTCTCCCTTTGCAAGATATGCTTCTATATTTTCGCATATCTTATCATGGGCTTCTTCTAACTTTTTCTCATCTCTGGTCATGGGAAAATTCCATGCCACAAGCTGATGCTTCCGTATGTCCGGCACCAGTTTTTCTACAATCTGAAAAGCATTACACTCTTCTATCGGTTCGGACGGCACTACTATGGTATCGCAGCATTCTATCACCTGAACCGCTTTATGGGTCAAAAGCTCCGGCTCCCCCGGTCCTACTCCGATTCCATATAAAATTCCACTCTGTGCTTTTTCTTTCTGCATCTGTCTTCCTCTTATTTTAAATTATCTTTTACTTCTATTTATCATTTACTTCATTTTATCATTTAATTCCATTTATCTTTTTGCTTCAATTTCGATTGTTGATACAATCCTGCCTGCTGATAGAAATGCTCCACAAAAGAAGGGTTGGACGGATAATAAAGATGAGGAAATCCCCACCAGTGGTTTTCTCCTTCCCAGACACATTCCCAGCTTCTGTTTCCGGTCGGTTTCTTTGCAAGACAGTCCGTTCCATTTTCCGTACTGTCAAAATAATGGAATTCGTGTCCCCGGATTCCTTCTTTTTCCGGCAGGAAACAGCTCTCTTTCTCGGTAAGCTCCACATAGCCAAAACGCACCAGTTTTCCCCGGTAATCTGCATCTGCATCAATTACGCCCGCCATGGAATATTGTCTGCCTTCCATATCCTTCAGTGATTTATGAAGATAAAGAAAACCCCCACATTCTGCCAGTGACGGAAGTCCGCCCCGGATGGCTTCCCGGATGGCTGTCTTCATGCTGTCATTTTCGGATAATTCCTTTGCAAAAAGTTCCGGATATCCTCCGCCTAACAGTAATCCGCTGATATGCTCCGGTAATTTCTTATCATGCAGGGGAGAAAACGGCACCAGCTCAAAGCCCCTTTTTGAAAGCAGTTTCAGGTTCTCCTGATAATAAAAACAAAATGCCTCATCTCTTGCGATGGCAAGGCGGAGTTTACTTTCATGGGTGTCATTTTTTTTGATATCTGCTCTCTGGAATACCATATCATTTTCATAGATATCTGCTCTCTGATATGTCACTTTGTTTTCGTGACTATCAACTTTTGGGGCTGCCGCATCCTTTTCTCCGGCTCCCCCAATTGCTAAAATCCGCTCTATCGATACCGTTTCTTTTAAGCTGTCTGCCCCGCGGCATACCTGTTCTTTTAAATCACGCTTTTCTTCTGGAAGTTTTAAGCCTAAGTGGCGGCTCTCCAGATGAAGCTCCTTCTGTTCGGTAAAACAGCCCAGCACTTCTATGGATAATTTGGTTTCGATTAACTCTTTTAATGACGCATAGAACATTTTGCTGACCCGGTTTAGTATCACGCCCTTTATGATTCCGGCTTTGTCATAGGATAAAAGTCCCTGTATCAGTGGAAGTATCGTTCTTCCCATGCCATGTGCATCAATTACCAGAATCACCGGCAGGGAAACAGAATTTGCCAGGTGATAGGTGGAACCTTCTTCTAAAATTCCGCCAAGTCCGTCATAAAGCCCCATGACACCCTCTACCACTGCAAATGCATCTTCCGGTGTCTCTTCCATAAATATCTCTTTTGTCTTTGTTTCGCCGGTAAAATATGTATCCAGATTTCCGCCCGGCACACCTAAAATCGTCCGGTGAAACATCGGGTCTATATAATCCGGTCCGCACTTAAATGCACAGACATTGACTCCTGCTTCTTTCAAGGCTTCGATTAACGCACAGGTAATCAATGTCTTTCCACTGCCGCTTTTGGGTGCTGCAAGAACTACTCCTTTACGCTTCTGCATCCGCTTCTCCTCCCTGCAAATCAAAGGAACATATCATAACCGGATTTTCCGCCTTTGGCATATAATAAGAGCCAAGCTCATGATAACGGCTGACCTGCATCTGAATCATTTCAAAATTGCATACCGAAAACCGTTCTTTCACCTGCTTGAATTCCGCCACTGTCTCAAGGCTTATGGCATTCATTACAACTCTTATTCTCCTCTTTTTTGCTGCCAGTACTTCTAAAATTTCCATCAGGTGTCCACCGCTTCCCCCGATGAAAACATGGGTTGGCTCCTCTAATCCATTGCATGCCTCCGGTGCCGTTCCCCGGATAATCTCCATATTTGCTACCTGAAACTTCTCTTTATTCTGTGCCAGAAGTGCTAGCGCCTCTTCTTTCTTTTCAATGGCATAGACTTTGATTCCTTTGGATAAATGGGCTGCTTCCACAGCAATCGAACCTGTTCCGCTTCCAATATCATAAAGCACCGAATCTTTCTGAAGCCGCAGGCTGCAAAGGCTGACCTGACGCACTTCCCCTTTGGTCATTGGAACTTTCCCACGAATAAAGGCTTCATCCGGGATTCCCGGAGATATAGTTATTGCCACTTCCTGCTCCCCGCATGCTCCCTGCACTTCACACACTTTCTGTGTTCCCTTCTCCTCACACGCTTCCTTTGCTTCATGTTCTTCTTTCTCTATCATGACAACATACAATCCTTCCTGTTCTGTCTCTCTGCACGCTTCCGGTGTAAGCACCATCAGCTTCTGCTGCGGATAAGATAACTGGTACCCCACTTTAATTCTGCAATTCTCTTTATCCGAAAAAAGTGCTCCTAATTTCCGGATGTCTTCTGCTCCGGATACCAGAAGAAACAGCCGCCCATTTTCATGCATCCTGCGTATCACTTCTGCCTGCCAGCCATCCGTATCTGTTTTGCCATGTATACTGTAAATTCCGGCATTTTCCCAGCTTACGCCACAGGCTGCTGCCATCATCTGAATGGAAGAAATGCCCGGAATGCTTTGCAGGGTTCCATGAAGTATGCCCTTTTGCAGCGCTTCCTGCAGACAGATTCTTACCTTGCTCCAGCCACTATAAAAACCAATATCCCCGGAAAAAAGGATGACTACCTTCAGTTTTTCATGCACCGCATACTGTCTGCTCTTTTCCTTAAGCCATGTAAGGATTTTATCCGGCAGATAAAGTGCCTCTTTTTCAAGCTTCGGTGTCACTGCCTCTATCAGACGTTTCGCACCTAATACAAGGTCCGCTTCTGCCAATGCTTCCTTTAACCGGACGGTCATCATATCTGCATCCCCCGGTCCGATTCCTGCCAGCGTAATCATAAGCTCCGCCGGTCTTAAGGAAAGGTTTACCCCTGTTAATGTTTCGATTTTCTCACAGACTGCATCAAAGGAAAGTCCGTCTTCCTCTGCTGCCTCCCGACGAATGACCAAAAGCGGGATATGATTTTTTAAAGCTGCTTCTTTTTTTTCTAAAAAGCCTCCGGTAATGCCGCCCTGCTTTGTTACCATACATTTTATCCCGTACTGATGAATCAGTGCATCATTGAATTCTTCAGAAAAAGGTCCCTGCAGTGCCAGAATCTGTTGTGGCAGAATTCCTTCCCTCCGGCAGATTTCAAGACTTTCCAGCCCCGGCAGTACCCGGACATAAAGACGTTTTTTTACTTCTTCCGATTCGGTATATACGGAAAGTTCCTTGCTTCCTGTAGTAAGAAGAATGTTTCCCTTGATTTCCTTTAATGCTTCTGCACAGGCCTCATTGCTGTCAAAGAAACGAAGTCCTGCTTCTTCTGACGCATGGATGCTCCGTTTCAGCCGTAAGTAAGTGACCTCAAGTCCATCCTCTTTCATTCCGGCAACGCAGCTTTTTATGGTTCTGGTCACTTCCACCGCATAGGGATGAGTGGCATCGATTACAAGGTCAAAGGATTCTTTCCTTAGATATTCTGACATAGCTTCTTTGGAAAGGCGTCCTTCCTGAATCTTCACCTCTGGATGCGCCTTCATAACCAGCTTTCCATAATCGGTTGCCACCGATACAGTGTGGGCTATGCCTGCTGCCGCCATCAGCTCCGATAATTTTCTTCCTTCTGTTGTTCCTGAAAAAATGATTATTTTTTTCATTGCTCTATCTTATAGCCTCTTGGTGTGATTAATTTTCCATCCTGAATTCTGGTTCTGGAATTTCCAACAAAAACGGTAGTAAACATATTTACTGATTTACTCTGTAATTCTTCTAATGTACAGGTAACTGTGCTTTCTCCGTCTCTTCCGATATTTTCCACATAACCGCATGCGCGCTCCGGTTCTATCTCCTGAAGCAGAATCTTACATGCTCTTTCCAAATAGTCTGCCCGCTTCCGGCTGGACGGATTATAAAGTGCAATAGCAAAATCTCCCCGTGCCGCCATAATCAGCCTCTTTTCAATTAACTCCCATGGTGTCATAAGGTCACTGAGACTGATTACACAGTAGTCATGATTTAATGGTGCTCCAAGAACCGCTGCTCCGCTGTTGGCTGCGGTAATTCCCGGTATCACTTCCAGTGAAATCGCCGGATATTCTTTTCCGATCTCATACATCAGTGATGCCATTCCATAGACACCGGCATCGCCGCTGCATACCATTGCCACGCTTTTGCCTTTTCCGGCCTCCTCAAAACACATTCTGCAGCGTTTTTCTTCCTGCCGCATCGGCGTGGAAAGAAATTCCTTGTCTTGAAAACGTTCTCCTAACAAATCAAGGTATACGGTATATCCGATGATTACGTCCACCTGTTCTAATACTTCGATGGCTCTGCCTGTCATCATCTCTTCATTTCCCGGTCCCATTCCAACAATCCATATTTTATTCTTCATATAAAGTCAATCTCCAATCTTCTTTTGCTATTGCCAGTGTCATTCCATTTTCCGCTTTTTTCTGAAGCACCAGCCTTCCATTATCCCGGCAGGCTGCCATGGCTGCCCGCTCGCAGACATTGTCTACGCCCACCTGGCTTTCCACAAATACCGATGCATCAAAGGTACCGGACACACGGCTTAAGGTTTCTGCATCAAAGGTGAGAAATGGAATGCCATGTTCTGCCGCAAGTTTTAGAATTGCATTTTCATCCTTCTTTTTATCTATTGAAGCAATTGCCCGTATCTGTTTCCAGTCTACTCCGGTTTCATTTAAACAGCTTTCTGCAAATGCCTTAAGTTCCTGTTCTTCTTTATTCCTTCTGCATCCGATTCCAAGAATATATTCTTTGGGGATTAAGGTCAACAATGGTTCCGGCTTCTGCCCATCCTCTGGTGTGCCGATTGCCACATCCACTTTTGCGGCATATTCCGGAGCGATTGTCATGGAAAGCTTCTTTTTTTCCAGCACCTTTGCAGAAACTTTCTTAATGCCTTCTTTTTTATCAATGGATAGGTCATGCTTTTTTGCAAATACATCTATGGCAAAGGCATTATTAATGTCGGTCGCTGTGGTAATTACCGGAACTGCTCCTAATAACTCTGCCAGCTGCAGTGCTATCTCATTGGCGCCTCCTACATGCCCGGATAAAAGAGGAATGACATAATTGCCCGCCTCATCCAGTACCAGCACCGGACTGTCTGTCAGCTTGTCCTTAAGAAATGGGGCAATTGTCCGCACTGCAATTCCACATGCTCCGATAAAAATGATTGCATTTCTTAGGGAAAACTGTTCCTTTGTCCACGCGTTCAGATTTTCCACCTGTTTTCTTCCGCTATAAGTAAGAATTTCATAGGGAAGCTGCTGCTCTTTCGAAAGTCTTTTTATCTTTTCGGCAAGCTCTGCTCCCTTTTCGGTAAAGCTGATGACACTCCATTTCAATGACTGCATTTTCTTTCCGCCTTCTTATGATTTTTTGCTGCCCGGAATTCTGTGGAGAAATCTTCTGCATACAGTCTGGATTTGCTGTATCCGCTCTTGTTAATGACATCTCCAACGAGAACCAGTGCCGTTTTGGTAATTCCATGTTCTGCCGCTGTCTGTGCCAATGTTTCTACCGTGCAGATATATATTTCTTCCTCCGGCCAGCTTACCTTATAAGCCAGTGCCGCAGTGGTATCCTTTGAATAGCCGCCCTTTATCAGACGCTCAGATAACTTCTCCAACATTCCGGTGCTTAAATAGATTGCCATGGAACACTGATGGGCAGCAAATGCCTCAATGCTTTCTTTCTCCGGAACCGCCGTCCGTCCCTCCATTCTGGTAATGATAAGGGACTGGGAAATATCCGGCAGGGTATACTCCAGATTCATGGCTGCCGCTGCTCCAAAGCAGGCACTTACTCCCGGCGTAGAATCATAGGCTATCTTTTTTGCATCCAGCTCCTGCATCTGCTCCTGCACTGCTCCATATATGCTTGGTTCTCCGGTATGCAGCCGCACCACATCTTTTCCTTCCTGCTCTGCCTCCACCATAACTGCAAGGACTTCTTCCAATGTCATCACTGCACTGTTATATACCTGACAGTCTGCTTTGGCATAATTTAAAAGCTCAGGATTTACCAGTGAACCGGCATAGATAATCACATCCGCTTTTTCCAAAAGATGCATTCCTCTTACGGTAATCAAATCCGGTGCTCCGCACCCTGCTCCAACAAAATGAATCATTGCTTTTCCTCCAACAGTTCTTTTAATAATGCCTCTGCTCCCGGCGTTACACCTAAAAGTCCGATATCATTACTATAAACCATACATTCTATTTCCAGTCCATCCCCGGCACGATGCTTAAGATGGTCTTCCATTTTTTCCATGACATATTCCATGGCAGGTTCTAAAAGTCCGGCTTTTCGAATCCGGTCTACGGCATCCTCTGTACCAATGCAGTCTAATATTTCCCGAAGCAGTGTCACTTCTGCGCCTGCACGGATTGCTGCCGCCGCCAGAAGTTCCATCCGGCAGTCTGCCTCTTTGGAATGGGTGTTCATAATGCCGCCGGATACCTTTATCAGCTTTCCGATATGACCGGTTAAGAGCATTTTGGAAAATCCAAGTTCTTTTACCATGTCAATGGTCTGTCCGATAAAGTTGCTGCATTTTACACTGCGCTCCAAATCATAACCATAGGTCCGTTTCATAAATTCCAATCCGTAGTTGCCCGGCGATATGGCAACAATAGAATGACCTTCTGCCCGCTTCTGTTTCAATTCCACTGCTATGGTATCTAGCAATGCCTTATCACTCATAGGCTCAACAATACCGCTGGTTCCAAGTATCGAGATTCCGCCCTTTATTCCAAGTCTCGGATTAAAAGTCTGTGCCGCAAGATTTTCTCCTTCCGGCACTGAAATTACGACTTTGATTCCGCCCTGAAAATCAAACAGATGGCAGACCTCTGATACTTCTTTTGCAATCATCTGCCGTGGTACCGTATTAATTGCGGCATTTCCTACCGGCTGGTCTAATCCCGGCCGCGTAACCCTGCCAACACCGATGCCGCCATCTATTTCTATCTGATTGTTATTTTCTTCACAAATGCTCACCGCTGCATAAATCCATGCCCCCGTTGTCACATCCGGGTCATCCCCGCCGTCCTTTTGTACCGCGCAGGAAACTTCTGTTTCCTGAATTTCGATATGCTCCACCGTTGCATGGTAGGGAATTCCCTTTGGTGTCTCAATGGTAATCTCTGTTTTTCTTCTTCCACTCAGCAGCATATAGACTGCTGCCTTTGCTGCGGCTGCGGCACAGCTTCCGGAGGTAAACCCATATTGCATCTTTCTTCCCCCTGATTTTACTATCGTCTTAATTGATACAAAATTGCATTGCAGATAGCTGCGGCAACATTGCTTCCGCCCTTTCTGCCCCGGTTAATGATATAAGGTACTTCTGTTTCCATAATCAATTCTTTTGCCGGTACCACATTTACAAAACCTACCGGAACTCCGATAATAAATGCCGGCTGATATCGTCTCTCGGTTATCATTTTATGAAGCTCGATTAATGCCGTCGGTGCATTTCCCACCGCAAAAATAACCGGTTTTTCAATGGATGCGGCTTTCTCCATGCTGATGGTTGCTCTTGTTACCTGCCGCTCTCTGGCAAGCTGTGCCACATCCGGGTCCGCCATAAAGCAATGGGCTTCTCCGCCAAAGGAAGCTAATATTCTCTTATTGATTCCGGCAAGTGCCATATTGGTATCCGTTACAATATCGGCGCCCTTAAGAATCAGTTCCTTTGCAATTTCTACTGCATGGTCAGAATAACACATTGTCTCTGCATAATCAAAATCTGCGCTGGTATGTATCACACGCTTGGTAACAGACTCCTGCTCCTTAGGCAATACAATCTGACGCTTTTCTAATTCCTCTGAAATAATCTCAAAGCTGCGTTTTTCAATCTCTCCCGGCAATACAAATTCGATGGGATTCATTTCTCTGTCACCTCTCTTAATGCGCTTATCAGCCGCTGATTCTCTGCCTGCCCTCTTACTGCAATCCGGTAATATCCTTTGGACAGACCTCTGTAATTTTCACAATTTCGAATCAAAATCTGTTTCTTTAAAAGTAACTCATATAATGGCAGCTCTGTGTAAAATAAAATATAATCTGCCTGGGAAGGATACACCCGGAAGCCTAAGGATATCAGCTCTTTTGTCAGAATACTCCGCTGCTCTTTTATGAGTTTCCTGCTTTCCCCGATAAATTCCGTTTCTTTTGCTGCAGCGCATCCTGCCATCTGGGCAAATACCGATAAGTTCCATTCCGGAAGCTGTCTTGCAATCTTCTGACATACTTCCCTGTTCCGGCAGATAAGATAACCCAGCCGGACTCCCGGTATGGCAAAGGTCTTGGTAAATGCTCTCACCTGAATCAGATTCCTACATTTCATGCCAGCTTCCATTTCTTCATAAAGCTCTGCTTCTTCACAAAACGGCAGAAAGCATTCATCTACCACCACTATTATATCAAGCTCCTGACACCGCTTTAAAATCCCTTTTAAAATCTCCGGTGGAATTAACTGTCCGGTGGGATTATTGGGATTAGCAAGGTATATAAGCTCCGTTTCTTTATCTAATGCCTCAATAAAGTCCTCTCCCAGCACAAAATTATCCTGTTCCCGCAATGGAAAATAACTTACTTCACACGCTTCCGTTCCGGCAGCCCACTCGTAACCATAAAAAGCAGGAACCGGAATCAGTATTTTCTTTGGTTTTAATGCATGTAGAATTGCAGGAAAAAGTTCGGAAGCTCCATTTCCGCACAATATCTCATCTGCCGCTACCTTATCCATCTCAGCAATGGCTGCCTTCAGCTTCTCCTGCCTGATGTCCGGATACCGGCTGCATAAAGCCACCGCTTCCCTAAGGGCTGCCTCTACAGATGCCGGCATGCCCAGAGGATTGATATTTACAGAATAATCTAACGATATGCAATTACGGTAGATGTCTCCTCCATGTACCATATTCCTGTTCCTTTCCTGTATTGTTATCCTTTCAATCATATAAAGAATAACAATCCCATCACCAAAAGGCAAATGCCTTCACATAAAAATGCAGTCGCATACAAAAGCCTGTCCGCTCTTTTAATGTCCTCATATTCCACCGGACGCAGTGCATCTCCGATAAACGGCTTTTTCACCCGTTTGCCAAAATACCAGGCATCTCCTGCCAGCTGTATGGACAGTGCTCCTGCACAAACTGCCTCTGTCTGGGCAGAGTTCGGGCTGGCATGATGATACCTGTCTCTCTTATAAATATAATATGCATGTTTTCCGTCATATTCCTTTCCAAGGAAATACGTCCCTGCAATCATCAGGTATGCACTGATACGGGATGGGATATAATTGCAGATATCATCAAATTTTGCGGCAGCTCTGCCAAAATGAAGATAACGTTCATTCTTATATCCTACCATGGAATCCATTGTATTGACTGCCTTATAAAAGAAGCCCAGAACCGGTCCGCCAAGTGCGGTATACAGCATCGGCGCAATGACTCCATCCGAAGTATTTTCCGCCACCGTTTCAATGGCAGCCTTTGCCACTCCGGTTTCATCCAGCTTCTCGGTATCTCTGCCTACAATCATGGAAACGGCATGCCTTGCTGCGAAAAGGTCATTCTCCTTTAAACACTTATATACCTTCATACTTTCTACTTTCAGGCATTTTGCAGCAAGAATCTGATAGGTCATAATCATTTCCAAGATAACACCTGCCACCGGATGAATCCGGTACGCAAGAATCAGAAGAAGTGCGGTCACCATAAGAACTGTCAGCAAAACAAGCGCAACCATTCCAATGCCTGCTCTTACAAGGTATTTCTCACTGCACTCCTTTTTATTCATTCTTTTTTCCAATATCCCTATAAAATTTCCAATCACCCGGATGGGATGTGGCAGCCAGTATGGATCTCCCAAAAGAAGGTCCAGGCAAAATCCCAGTCCGAACGCAATCATGTGATAAATCATATTGTAATCTCCTCAAGGGAATCTAATTTCCATTCTTCCCCGCAAAGTCTGAGTTTACAGCAGTAGCCGCCTCCGTTTTTCACCTGATAATCAAAATAATTTCCGCCTGCAAGGATGTGAAGCAGTGCCATAATTGTGCCGCCGTGTACAACTGCTGTTATATTCCGGGGCTGACTTTCTGTCATCTGATTTTCTGCTATTTGATTTTCTGCTATTTGATTTTCTATCATCTGACCTTCTGCTATCTGTTTTTCAGGCTTCCGGAGTTCTGTTATCTCATTCGCTGATGACGTCTTTGCAGTATCTGCTACTTCTCTGACAATCTTTTCCTCTATGATTTTTGTTGCAGTAAGAAGTCCTCTATGGCAGCGTTTTATATATTCCTGCTGGCTCTCGCCTTCCGGAAAAGGCAGTGTGCCATTGCTGTCAATCCATTTCTGATAATAGGAATCATTTTTCAAATCTTCGTAATTCTTTCCCTCATATGCACCAAAATTCATCTCCCGCCATTCTTCTATCGGATAAGCTTTCTTTCCCGGAAAAAGTATACCAGCACTCTCCTGACAGCGCAGCATCGGACTGATGAAAAGCAGCCACGGCTTTCTTAAAATGTCTTTTTCTGCGAGAATCTCCAACTGCTTTCTGCCTTCCCCGGATAAGGCTTCTTCTGTTACACCTAAATACCGGTGTTCCTTATTTGACGGGGTCTTTCCATGACGGATAAGCGTTAAATTTATTTTAATCTCTGGCTGATTCCACATACAATGCGTTCTACCCTTTCTGCCTTCTCAGCAATCCGTATCTGTAGTCTTCCGGTCCGCTCCCTGTAATCCCGTTCCAGAGCATCCATCGGTACAATTCCGTTTCCAATCTCATCACAGATGAAAATAAGTCCCGGATATGTTTCCAGCAGTTTATCAGCTAACAGCTCCACATCTGTCTGCTGCTCAAGACATTTCCGGACCCACAGGTGTAAATGGTTGATGACCGGATTCTCAAATTCCTGCAGTTCTTTTATCATTCCATCCCAGTCTGCAGGAAGGTTTTCGCCCTCTATCACCTGACCTTTACATTCCGGGTGAAGCTTTAACACATATTCCTTTTTTCCCTGGTAACATCCGCCCAAAAATAATTCCATGATTTTTCCTTTCTAGCCTGCTATAAAACAAAGAATGTGCCTTGGCACATTCTCGCGCCTGTGGCGGTCGCTTGCGGCATCTACCTTATACGCCGCAGTTCGCATACTCGCGGAGCGTTTTTTACTTTACAGGAAAGCAATTTCCTGTAAAGAGAAGAACAACTACCACTGCAACTGCCATGGCATTTTCGCATAATGACACAAAATATCCTGCGGTATCACCATTGATTCCGCCAAATTCCTTCCGGCTTTTCCAGCCATAATATCCATAACAGAGCAATGCCACAACTACTGCCGCAAGCCCCGCCCACAGGTTTACATAAATCATACATCCACTGTAGACAACTGCCTCTATGATGAGGACTGCCAGCACTCTTTTTTTCTGGGCGCTGTCTGCAAAATAAGCAAGCATACCATCCTTTTTTGCTGCCTTCAGGCTTACCACACCAATTCCGCTTAAGCTTCGTGATAACGCAAAGCCAATTCCCACTACAAGAATTGCAGACAGTTCCGTAAGCTCCGCATATGCTGCTCCATAAATAAGATAATACAAAACCAGCATCAATACGGAAAATGCGCCAATATGAGGGTCTTTTAAAATTGCCAGCTTCTTCTCCTTATCCTGATAGGAATGAAATGCATCCATGGTATCCATAAATCCATCCATATGAAAGCCACCGGTAACAAGCAGTGGAATTGCCACCGCTATCAGTGTTTTGCAAAGATGGCTTATCCCGACTGCATTTCCCAAAAAGAACCAGCCGGCTTCCAATGCACCAATGATAAGACCAATCAATGGGAAGAAGCAGAGGTGATACTGCATATCTTCTTCCTTCCAGTCAAACTGTGGCACCGGTATTTTTGAATATATAGAAAATGCAATAACGAATCCTTTTATAATTTTCATGTATTCCTCTTCTTTCTTAAATTCCATCCTTTTTTATAAAAATCGGAATCCCTGCTACTACTTCAATAACCTGCTCTGCCCGCTCTGCAATCTGCCGGTTTATATCTCCTAACAACCGGATATAAGCCATTGTGGATGCATCATAACGGATTCCGTCTTCAAATATCTGATTCGTGACAATAATCAGTATATCACAGGAATCCTGCAATGCTGTTACTCCACTTATAATTTCATGGGAAAGCTGCTTTACTTTCGCTTCATCCATCACAGCAGACAGATTTTCTTCTGAAAACATTTCGTTGGCAACGAGGTTCGACATACATTCCAGCAAAACTATTTTCCCGGCCGACACTCCTTCTGCTGCAACTTTTCCTGCTGACACTTTTTCGGTTGCCACTTTCTTTGCTGCCTCTTTAAGTCTTCTCGGCTGCTCTATCGTAAGAAAGCCTTTTCCTGCCCGCATTTTCTGGTGACGTTCTACTTTTTTCTTTCCTTCTTCATCATACACCTGCATGGTGGCTACATAATAAAGGCTGCCGTTGCCTGCGGCTTTCACTGCCATTTGTTCTGCATATGCGGATTTTCCGCTGCCGCTTCCGCCGATTACCAATGCAATCATTCTTCATACCTCTTGTACTGTTCTATCTCAAAATTTGCAAAGGATGCTCCCTGCAAATACACGCCCAGTGCCACATCCAGCAGGGACATCATCATCACTGCACCGGTTCCCTCACCCAGCGCCATATCCGCATCCAGTACCGGATCTAAATGCAGCTTTTTCATAATCGCTGTCTCTGCCAGTTCCCGGCTCTTATGGGATGGTATCATATAATTTACGGCACCCTTGCAAAGAGTCTCTGCCAAAAGTGCCGCAACGGCACTGATGACGCCATCGATGACAACCGGTATCTGCTCGATTGCTGCTCCGATAAATACGCCTGTCAATCCGGCTATGTCCAGTCCACCTACCGTCTTTAATATGGTAAATGCATCCGCATCACGAAGGGAATATTTTTCTATCGCTTCTTCAATTACCCTGCATTTTCTTTTTAATGCCTCATCGGTTAATCCGGCGCCTTTGCCGGTCACCTGCTCTACCTCTAAATCCAAAAGTGCTGCTGCAACGGCTGTGCTGGTGGTTGTATTTCCGATTCCCATCTCTCCTGTGGCAAGTATCTCATACCCTTCTCTGTGGCATTGCTGCACCAGTTGTACTCCGGTTTCTATTGCCTTTAAGACCTCTTCTTCTGTCATCGCAGGTTCCTTTGCGAAGTTTTTCGTTCCCTTTACAACTTTTCGTGGCAATACTCCGGGAATCACTTCGTCTGTATCAATTCCAATGTCCACCGGAATTACATCCACGCCTGCCACTGCTGCCATTTTTCCTACAGAAGAATTATTTACTCCCATGGCTTTTGCCACTGCAAGCGTTACTTCTTTTCCACTCTGGCTGACCTGCTCTTCCACCACGCCATTGTCTGCACACATAACAAGAACTGCTTTTTTCTGAATTGATATTTTGGTCGTCTTCTCTATGGCTCCAATCTGTGCAATCAAATGTTCAAACTTTCCAAGTCCATCCAGGGGTTTGGCGATTCCATCCAGCTTCTCTTTTACCCTGCGATACCAACTGTCATCTAAAGGCAAAATCTTTATGCTATCCAATTCTGCTTTTGTCATATTCTGCCTCCTGCAGCATTCCATAAACCGCTTCCATATCAAGATATTTCCGCAGTGTGTCCGCCAGCAAATCGTACTGGCTCTCCTTATACTGCTGATAATTCATGCCCTGATTATCTTCATAATGCACTCCCTTTTTCTCCGCTAATGCCCGGATAAAAGCAGATGCGATATCTCCTTCATCAAAAATACCATGGACATACGTTCCGTAGACATTTTCCCTCTGTACAACGACTGCATCCTGTATACAGAATTTCTCCTGTTCATGAACCTGTGTATGATTATGAGCTTGCGCCTGTGTCTGCTCTGGCGCATGGATCCGCTCTGGCTCTCGGATTCTTCTGGTATGTCCCATATGAATCTCATAACCTTTGTATTCTTTGCCGGAAAGAGAAGCTAATGTGCCGGTGAGAGAGCCTATGGTTCCCGTTACCTGACGGCGTACCTTTTCCCGGCTCATCACGGTCTTAAGTGGCAATAGCTCCATGCCCCGTAAGCTGCCGCCTTCCTCTACCGAATAAGGGTCTTCGAGACTTTCTCCCAGCATCTGGTAACCGCCGCAGATTCCAATGACCGGAGTTTCTGCGGAGAGTTTCTTTATCATAGCTTCCATGCCATTTTCGCGCATCCATTTCAGGTCACCCATTGTATTCTTACTGCCCGGCAGAATAATGGCATCCGGATGATGGATTTCCTGCACCGAAGTCACATAGCGCACCGATACGCCTTCCATATGCTCGAAAACATCAAAATCCGTAAAATTAGATATTCTCGGATAACGGATAACTGCCAGATCTATCAATGCCTCTTTCCGATGCTTGAATTTTCCGGTCAGGCTGTCTTCATCCTCAAGCTGTACCTTCATATAAGGCACCACTCCGCAGACCGGAATGCCGCCTTTTTCCTCTAACATCTGAATACCCGGTTCCAATATGGATACGTCTCCGCGGAATTTGTTGATGATTAAACCTTTTACACGGGATTTTTCCTGCTCTTCTAAAAGCATCAGCGTTCCTAAAAGCTGTGCAAACACACCGCCCCGGTCAATATCTCCTGCCAGAAGAACCGGTGCATTTACCATCTCCGCCATGCCCATATTTACAATGTCATTTTCCTTGAGATTAATTTCTGCCGGACTTCCGGCTCCTTCTATTACAATAATATCCGCCTGCTCTTCCAGTTTTTGAAATGCCTTTAATATATCCGGGACAAGCTTTTTCTTATAGTTAAAATATTCCCGCGCCGGCATATTGCCAATGACCGTACCGTTGACAATCACCTGGGAGCCAATATCATTTGTAGGCTTTAAAAGAATCGGGTTCATGCAGACCTGTGGCTCGATTCTAGCTGCCTCTGCCTGCATAACCTGTGCCCGTCCCATTTCAAGCCCTTCTGCTGTAATATAGGAATTCAATGCCATATTCTGCGACTTAAAAGGCGCCACGCGGTATCCATCCTGATGAAAGATACGGCATAAGCCTGCTGTAATCAGGCTTTTTCCGGCATTCGACATTGTTCCCTGTATCATAATCACTTTTGCCATGTGATAAGTTCCTCGATTTCTTTTGTTTTCTATACTATCTTGCTTCCAGTCCCTGAAGCAGTACCACATAACATGCGAAGTCTCCGATTCGTTTTCGCTCTTCCCCTAACCAATCATCCCAGTCATTGCCCAGCTTATGCTCATACATATAAACGGACAGTTTGTTTTTCGCACTGATCACAAGATTATGACAGCGGGTGCGCTCCGCATCTTCCTGTCCTTTCTCTGCCAGCGATTTCTGGTTCCATCCGTTTCTGATTCGCACATAGTCTACTGCACATTTCAAAAAACGGTCTATGAGTTCCCTGCAGGCTGCATCCGCTTCCCCCCGCTCTGCAATCTGGTTCCAGATCTGCATGGCTTCTTCAAAGGGCAGTGACGTCTCCTGTTTTAAGTACTCTTTGTATGTTGTATACATTGGACATCCTCCGCATATTTTTATCTTAACAGATATATTGTATAACATTCCTTGTTTTTAGAAAAGATACTTTCCCTTTTGATTTAGTCAAAAATAAGACAGTCTCAATTGAGGCGACTGTACCGACCCCCAAAAGTGGCTGTCTTTTTTTATTTCTGGATTCTATCATCAACACAATTTCTATTATGTTCCTTTTCTCTCTTTTCTTCTGCTGAAAATAAAACATCGGATTGTCTACACGCTGTGTCGACAATTTCAAGAAAAAACTTATAAAACTTCAGACAAGATATACATTACTTCTTGAATTTATATTTTCCTTTTCCGTGACCGGACACTGGTTCAATAATATCTGCCTGCACCAAATTGGAAAGAAGTTTTGAAGCACCTGAACCTTTCAGTTCAAGAAGTTCCATAACTGCACTTCTTCCAAACACCTCATCAAAGCCAAACTTCTCAAAAAGTCTATGGATATGAATCGTCGTTTTTACCAAGAAATCACTACTTTTTTCGGAAAGTACACTTTCAATATCCACTTTTATATCCTCAATATCCACTTTTACATCCCCAATGTCCACTTTTTCTTTGTTCAAAAGTCCACTTATATGAAGATTTCGATTATGAAGCTCATTTTCCTCGTTCAAAAGCAAATTTCTGAGAAATGCTTCCAAATACTCTGTTGTTTCGTGAATACCTTTTTGCAGGTTTGTATAGTTTGCACGGACAAGTGCATTTCTGAAATACCACGCATTTTCTGCAAAAATATCATTGGTTGCAGAGAACCCAAGCGTCCTTAAATATTTGATGAAAAACACTGCCGTTGTTCTCGTATTGCCTTCTCCAAAAATATGGATCTGCCATAAATTTGAAATAAATACCGCAAGATGATGAATAATCTCGTCCATCGAAAGATATTTATAACTAAAATTTTTCTCCTGTGAAAAATCATATTCAAGGGTTGCTCTCAATTCTGAAGCACTTCCATATATAACAGTTGCTCCATCAAGCACCCACTCTTTTTTGGTTATGTTATAATCTCTGATCTTTCCGGCGTGTTTGTAAATACCTTTTTCCATACTCACCACCTCACTTTTTTATTTTTGATTCATCTACGTCAAAACACTTCTTATCTTTTCTATTAATGTAATATCAGCAGGCAACCACTCTACATCATTTAGCTGAGCCATAGTTAGCCATTTTGCAGCCTCATGTTCCTTCAGCACCAAATCTCCGTTTATTACTTCACACCAGAAGCAATTCATAGAAAGATGAAATTCTGGATAATCATACTCAATCGTATCTATTAATTCTCCAACTTCTATCTCTGTATCAAGCTCTTCCATAATTTCACGCTTTAATGCTTCCTGTGGTGTTTCGCCAACTTCAATCTTCCCTCCAGGAAATTCCCAGCCGTCTTTTAACGCACCATATCCTCGTTGTGTAGCAAAAATAATTGGTTCTCCGTCTTTATTAACAGCTTTTATAACAGCTGCAACCACTCTTATTGTTTTCATAATTTCCTCCATTTACGAATTTACAATATACTCATAGATATCCTCTCGCACTGGAACATCTAGAATCCACTCGATTTCTACTGCAGTCTTCTCTGTATTTACCATAGTAAATTCCTTAGTATTTCCACTTGCTGTCATATGTCCAAGGTAATAGAACTCTTTTGAAATCTTATCATCTTTATTTTTTCTCACAAAGAGTTCTACCTGAATGCCACGTTCCTTTGCCTTCAAAAAGTTCTGCACATCCTCTGATTTCAAAGTTCTTCCTGACTTTGAAATAGCAATCAGCCGATCTCTAGATCCCGGTATAAAATGATCTTCGTATTTAGTAGTGTCACTGATATTTTCTGATTTATCATAATTGATAAATACCGGAAATGTTTTCGTTTTTTTATCAAACTTATAGCCACCAATATTTAATGGCACTTCATTCTGTTCCCAATTTAAAAGGCGGCAGACATCCTCATACGTATATTTTTGATATAAAACCAAATCCGTCTGCTTATATGTATTTTTATAATTTCTTTCATAACGACGAATACCAAACTCAACAAGTTCCTGAAGCATTTCATAAAACTTATCATTTAACAGCATCTGCATAAAGGTTTTTGTTGGCTTATAATCAGTTCCATCATCTTCAATAAATACACACTGAGAATATGTCTTCTTTCCTGAACCAGCAGGAAATTCATTCGTCATAACATTCACTATGTTTTCCTTCTGATTCTGACTAACAATTTTCCCATATTCCTTCATATCTTCAGAAAGACCCGCAAACAAACCAAGTTTTGAACTTCCTCTTGCATATGCAAGCATCCTCTTTAACATTCTAAGTTCCTGGATTCTTTTCCCATTTGCTAACTTTTTCGAAACAAATTCGATTACTTTCTCCTCATTTTCTGATAAACGAATTTTGTATTCTTTCTCATACTTCACTAAAAATTTGTAATATGATCCAAGACTGTTATTATCAAAAATTCTGATAACATCCATCTCTCCGTAATCATCAAAATCGAGTAATCTAGGAATATGTCCAAGTTTATTCTTCAGATTCGTGTAATTCTCTCTTATAAGCTTTATATCGCTAAAATTCGCTTTATCTACAGATACAAAAATTCTCTTTCTGCTAATCTCATCAAAGTGCACTGTAGATGCCCCCGGAATCACTCTTCCACCTTCCATGATGTATCTACGGATATTGTCTTTATTGTAAGTTCTATCTCCTGATAATGCAATCGGGATCATAAAGTTATTATTATAGTTTCCAATAAAATCAAGAATTACCACATATTCTTTTCCATATGCTTTTCGTAAGCCCCTTCCAAGCTGTTGGATAAATACAATTGGCGATTGTGTTGGCCTAAGCATAATAACCTGATTGACTTCAACAATATCTACACCTTCGTTTAGTATTTCAACAGAAAAAATATAATCCAATGGCTCATGATCTGCTGTTGCATCTTCTTTATTCATGGCA
>OGXL01000381.1_pt1 | contig 39056 bp, 38 predicted proteins | sample 1576311 | NCBI WGS metagenome assembly OGXL01 (sample SAMEA3541564, study PRJEB24748) | human gut metagenome | biome: human gut; feature: human-associated habitat; material: faeces | place: China | collected 2012 | reverse complement strand
TATCCACTGCACCGGGTTCGAACGCTTCATATTCCGATTGCGTCTGCGTGTCAAGGTCGTGACGGTCCACCACAAACATCACCTTATCCACGCCATCCAACTCCGAAACGAGTTGTGCCGCCTTAAAAGAAGTAAGAGTCTTGCCAGCTCCCGTAGTGTGCCAAATGAAGCCGTTGTCGGTAGAGTTCTGCACCTTATCCAAAATCTCCTCCACGGCATAGAACTGATAGGGGCGCAACACCATCAGACATTTGTCACCCTCATGAAGCACGATGTATTTGCTAATCATCTTACCAAGGGTACATTTATCAAAGAACATTGCTGCAAACAGACTGAGGTCGTTGAAGGGATTGTTATCCTTGTCCGTCCAATTGAAAGTAAACTTGTAGCCTTGATTGGGGTTGTTGGCGAAATAGCGGGTGTTTACACCGTTGGAGATAACGAAAACCTGTATATAGTCGAACAAGCCATGAAACGATGTCTTATGGTAGCGTTGCACTTGGTCGTAGGCTTGGCGCAGTTCCACCCCTCGCTTTTTTAATTCGATTTGCACCAACGGCAAACCATTTACCAATATCGTCATATCATAGCGGCATTTCTTCCTGCCCTCAATGGTGATTTGGTTTGATACCTGAAACTCATTCTGACACCATTGTTTCTTATTGAGAAATTCCACCCACACACGTTCCCCATTTTCGGTTTCGAGTGGATAGAGGTCGCGCAGTTTCTTGGATTTTTCAAAGCGTGAGCCGCCCTCCAAATGAAGCAAAATCTTTTCAAACTCCGATTCGGTGAAATGTTCACGCCCTATTTCCGCAAGTTGTTTGCGGTTATGTTTTTCGAGCTGGCATTTGAAATTATCGCGGAGATTGCTTTCTTCTTCAATCTTCACGTATTCATAGCTCATTTGTTCAAGGGCATGAATCAGAGCATTTTCAAGTGCGGCTTCACTTTGTACAGCCATGGTTTATATTAAAGCGAAAACTCCTTCGCTATCCCTGCGAGGCTGACCAAAGCCTATAAGACAACGAAGGAGTTTCATATGTTGTTTTAATTGCTTTCTCAGGTCATTAGCAGTCCGATAATGAGTGCAAAGGTAGCAATTTTTATCGGTTTTTCCTTGCGCATTTGAATAAACAGTATAAGAGAAAAGAGAGAGTTTATTATGTGTAACCCTATATTCACCACAAGGTATCGTTGATTTTGGAATTATCCGACTTTGGAGGATAATCCTGCTCCCTGCAAGGACAAGGCGTTTAGAGTTACTCGAATCGTTTCGGGCAACCCAAAACATACCTTGCGATGTTCTCGGGACAAAGGTACAAAGATTATGAAAAACCAGCGGGAAAATATATTTTCACCGTAGAAAAATTTTTGTTTCACTGTTTGGAAACCTTTGTTTCGATATCGGAAAATTCTTTCTTTGTTTGGTTGCAATTTATCTTATGCTTACTTTTGCCCAAAAACAAAATATGACTGAAACCATCGCATACATTAAGGAATCATTGAGGGATCTATACCCATCCTCCGAGGTCAGCAGCCTAGTTCGTTTAATTATGGAGCGGGTTTGTAATATTCAGCCGCATCATTTTTTATTTTGTAAAGACAAAGAACTGCCAGAAAGCGAAAAAAGCCGGATTCATGACATAGTCGAACGTTTGAAGCAGATGGAGCCTATCCAATACATATTAGGGACGGCCGATTTCTACAGCCTTCAGTTCGAAGTGGACCCGTCCGTCCTGATACCGCGCCCGGAAACCGAAGAACTGGTCGAGCAGGTCATCCTCGACAATGCATGCAGCTGGAGAACGGCGTGGGGATGATGCGGCTTCTGGAAAATGAGTTCCAGGAGGCTTTTGACGGACTCCCAGGGGATGACCTTTCGCGGGAGGTGTCTGTGGCCACGGGGAAACTGGCCTATCCGCTCATATGCAGTATGGCGGAGAAGCTGAAGAGCCGGTATCCCGGGACAGTGATCCACACGTACCAGATCGAGAACCGCTATTTCGGCGAGAGGATCACAGTGGCCGGCCTGATCACAGGGCAGGATCTGAAAGAGCAGCTGGCCGGGAAAAATCTGGGGAAGGCGCTTCTTCTCCCCTGCAATATGTTTCGCAGCCAGGAGGAAGTTTTCCTGGACGATGTGACCCTCACAGAGCTGAAAGATGCTTTACAATCAGAAATAGATATTGTAAAATCAAGCGGGCAGGATTTTATTGATGCTGTGCTGAAACTTAGATAAAAAGATCCGGTCAGTCAGAGGCCGGGCGAGAGATAAAATGTCAGTAATTTGAGAAGGAGAGCAATATGAGCAAACCAGTAGTAGCCGTCGTGGGGCGGCCAAACGTGGGAAAATCCACTTTATTTAATGTGCTGGCCGGTGAGAAGATCTCCATCGTAAAAGACACGCCGGGCGTGACAAGGGACCGCATCTATGCGGAGGTGTCATGGCTGGACCGTGAATTTACGCTGATCGACACCGGAGGGATCGAGCCGGAGAGCAAAGATGTGATCCTCTCCCAGATGCGGGAGCAGGCGCAGATTGCCATAGATACAGCGGATGTCATTCTTTTCCTGACGGATGTGCGCCAGGGACTTCAGGACGCGGATGCCAAGGTGGCGGATATGCTGCGGCGGTCCGGCAAGCCGGTGCTTCTTGTAGTAAATAAAGTAGACAATTTTGATAAGTTCATGGCAGATGTTTATGAGTTCTATAATCTGGGGATCGGGGATCCCATTCCGATTTCTGCATCTTCCAGGCTTGGACTGGGAGATATGCTGGATGCCCTGATCGCTCATTTCCCGGAACACGCAGGGGAAGAGGAGGAGGACGAGCGGCCCAGGGTGGCCATTGTAGGCAAGCCCAATGTAGGCAAGTCTTCCATTATCAATAAGCTTCTGGGCGAGCAGAGAGTGATCGTGTCCGATATTGCCGGAACCACCCGGGATGCCATTGACACAGAGGTGGTCCATGACGGAAAAGAGTATGTGTTTATCGACACAGCGGGCCTTCGACGGAAGAACAAGATCAAGGAGGAGCTGGAGCGGTACAGTATCATCCGTACAGTGACAGCTGTGGAGAGGGCGGATGTGGTGCTGGTCGTCATTGACGCCACAGAAGGAGTCACAGAGCAGGATGCCAAGATCGCAGGCATTGCCCACGAGAGAGGAAAGGGCATCATTATTGTGGTGAACAAGTGGGATGCCATTGAGAAAAACGACAAGACCATGCGGGAGTACGAGAACAAGGTGCGCCAGGTTCTCTCTTTCATGCCCTACGCAGAGATCATGTATGTGTCCGCCAAGAGCGGCCAGAGACTTCACAAGCTGTTTGAGAAGATCGATATGGTGATCCAGAACCAGAACCTCCGGGTGGCCACGGGCGTTCTCAATGAGATCATGATGGAGGCTGTGGCCATGCAGCAGCCGCCTTCAGACAAGGGAAAGAGACTGAAGCTTTTCTATATCACTCAGGTGGCGGTGAAGCCGCCCAGCTTTGTCATTTTTGTCAATGATAAAGAGCTGATGCATTTTTCATATACCAGGTATCTGGAAAATAAAATCCGGGAGGCCTTTGGATTTAAGGGGACGTCTCTTAAATTCTTTATCCGCCAGCGGAAGGAGAAGGAGCAGTAATCATGTTAGAACGAGTTATTTGTCTGGCCATCGGATATGCTTTCGGGCTGATCCAGACAGGATATCTGTACGGAAAGACGCAGCATATTGACATCCGCACAAAGGGGAGCGGAAATGCGGGAACGACCAACGCTCTGCGCACGATGGGCTGGAAGGCGGGTGTCATTACTCTCCTTGGAGACTGCCTCAAATGCGTGTTCGCTGTTCTTGTCGTGCGACTGATCTTCGGAGGAGCGCACGGCGATATCATGCCGGTCCTCTCCCAGTATGCAGGCCTGGGAGCTATCCTGGGACACAATTATCCGTTTTATATGAAGTTTAAGGGCGGAAAGGGCATTGCGGTCACTGCCGGCATTATCATCACTACATGGAATATCTGGATCATGCTGATCTGCCTGGCTGTATTTCTCATCAGCGTGGCAGCCACCAAGTATGTATCCGTGGGGTCCCTCGTGGTTGTGGTTACATATTTTATCTGCGTGGTCGTGTACGGGCAGATGGGAGGTTTCCATGTGGACGGCAGTCATCTGACGGAAATGTACGTGCTGGCGGCGCTTGTGGTTGTCTCAGCATTTTACAAGCACAAAGCCAACATCGGACGCCTGATGAACGGCACAGAGAACAAGTTGAGTGTGGGCAGGAGCAAATGATAGCGAGCGAATAGAACGGTCCAGTGAACCGTCTTTATAAACAGAGTATGCGGCCCTGCCCCGTCAGGATATGCAGGCGGGCCGGGAAGGAGGAAGATTATGGCAAAAGTTGGGATTATGGGAGCCGGAAGCTGGGGGACAGCCCTGTCGCTTCTTCTCCACAAGAATGGGCATGAGGTGATCGTCTGGTCCATCAATGAGGAGGAAGTGGAGATGCTCTCCAGGGAGAGGGAGCACAAGAGCAAGCTGCCTGGGGTGAAGATCCCGAAGGATATGGAGTTTACCACAGACATGGAGAAGACTGTGACGGACAAGGATTTTGTCGTCCTGGCAGTGCCTTCTACTTTTACGAGAAGCACAGCCAGAAACATGTGTCCCTATGTAAAAGAGGGGCAGATTCTCGTGAATGTGGCAAAGGGGATTGAGGAGTCCACGCTGATGACCCTCTCCGAGCAGATCGAGGAGGAGATTCCTCAGGCCAATGTGGCTGTCCTGTCCGGACCCAGCCATGCGGAGGAAGTGGGACGGCAGATCCCCACAAGTGTGGTTGTGGGCGCAAAGACAAAGGACACCGCAGAGTACCTCCAGGAGATGTTTATGAATGAGGTGTTCCGCGTCTATACAAGCCCGGATATCCTGGGCATTGAGCTGGGCGGTTCCCTGAAAAATGTCATCGCCCTGGCAGCAGGTATGGCCGACGGCCTTGGATACGGGGACAACACAAAGGCAGCCCTCATCACAAGGGGGATCCACGAGATCGCACGCCTGGGTGTCAAGATGGGCGGAGCCCTGGAGAGTTTTATGGGACTTACCGGCATCGGCGACCTGATCGTGACCTGCGCCAGTGTCCACAGCCGGAACCGGAAGGCCGGCTACCTGATGGGGCAGGGCAAGACCATGCAGGAGGCCATGGATGAGGTGAAGATGGTGGTGGAGGGCGTTTACTCCACAAAGGCCGCTGTAGCCCTCGGAAAGAAATACGGTGTGGACCTTCCCATTATCGAGCAGGTCAATGCCATCCTCTTTGAAGATAAGGATGCAAAAGAAGCCGTGTACGATCTGATGATGCGCAAAGGCAAGGCAGAGCACAACGCAAAACCCTGGAGTTAGATGGGGACGTAATATTCTTTAAAAGTGTTACGTCCGGATTTAAACCAACTGGTGTGTAATTGTGTCAGATGAACCAATGCAGTGTTTGGTTTCGTTTGACGGATCATAAAGAAAAAGCGAGAGTTTCTCCCGTGTTTTACGGAAGAGGCTCTCGCTTTTTTTGACAGATAAATCATCACTTTTTATGGGAAATGTGTAAAAAGATAGTTGTGGGTTTACACAATTACACACCAGTTAAAGTGATTTCGGACGTAATACTTTTTAAAAGGATTACGTCCCCTATTAAACAGTTGCGTGGCGTTTTACAAATTCTTTGAAGTCGTTGATGGCGGGCGCCTGGTACACGTCCTTCAGAGTGCACATGTAGAACATCCGCTCCCAGGTGGGATTGACGATGCGGATGATCTGCACCGGCATGTAGGCAAGGAGAGCCATGTGGGGCACCACAGCGATGCCGAAGCCGGCGGACACAAGACCTGCCACAGCCTGGTCCTCCTCCACCTCGTAGGTATACTGGGGCTGGCCTTTGCACTCCTTGAACAGCTTGTCAATGATGGGGCGCAGACCGCTTCGCCGGGAAAAACCGATATGGGGATAGGACAGCGTGTCAGCCAGGTCGATCTCGTCCCGGGTGCACAGCGGATGACCGTTGGGGACGATCAGTACCAGTTCCTGCTTGGACACGGGAATGAATTCAATAGTCGGCTCATTTTCCATTTTGGAGCAGAAGGCAATATCGTACTTCCGGCTTTTGAGCCCCTCGATCATGTCCGGTGTAAGTCCGGTGGAGTTGTGAAAGCGGAAATCAATGTTCTGCTTGGGATGTTCCTTAATATAGTCCCGCACCAGGCCGGGGACAAGATGTGTGCTCAGAGTGCGCAGGACGGCGATGTCGATCTGCCCCTCGCCGCTGCCCGTCATCTGCAGCTTGTTCACACTGGAGTCCAGAATGCTCAGAGACTGCTCTACGTCCTCGAGAAAAGCCTGTCCGCATTTGGTTAGGACGATATTGCGCCCCTCCTTTTCAAACAGTTTTACGCCCAGCTCGCTTTCCAGAGACGAGATGGCATGGCTGAGGCTGGGCTGGGTGATAGACAGCAGCTCCGCTGCCTTTGTATAATGCTCCAGATGAGCAAGTGTCACGAAATACCGTAAATGATATAGGTTCATCAGGGTTCCTCCTGTGTATATATTAGATATATTTTATCACAAACCATAAATAGTTTCTATGAATTCGTACTACATTATGAATTTGTTTTTATTTTAACAATGGAATATAATAAGGGCATAGTAAATATCACAAGATTGAACGTGGAAAAAGTAAGTGAAGTGTTCAATTTTAACAACGGAAGGAGAAAAAACTATGTCAAAGAAAAATCCAATCACAGTCAGCTCATGGACATTAGGCGACCAGTGCAAATTTGAGGATCGTGTCATCGCTGCTAAAGAGGCAGGATATGAGGGTATCGGACTTCGTGCGGAGACATATGTGGATGCGTTAAACGAAGGACTCTATGATGAGGATATCCTGGCAATCCTTGACAAGCACGGCATGAAGGTGACGGAGGTTGAGTATATTGTGCAGTGGGCAGAGGACAACCGCTCCTATGAGCAGAAGTACAAAGAGCAGATGTGCTTCCATATGTGCGACCTGTTCGGTGTGAACCACATTAACTGCGGACTGATGGAAAACTACTCCGTTGAGCACACGGCACAGAAGTTAAAAGAGCTCTGCCACAGAGCCGGCAAGAGGATCATCGGTGTAGAGCCAATGCCCTATAGTGGAATCCCGGATCTGAAAAAAGCATGGGATGTAGTAAAAGCCTCCGGCGCTGAGAACGCATACATGATCCTGGATACATGGCACTGGGTAAGAGCAGACCAGCCGTACGACATCCTGACAGAGGAGATGGCTAAGAAAGTGATTTCCATCCAGATCAACGATGCCTATGACAGACCATATGCAAAATCCATTCTGAGAGATGAGTCCATGCATGACCGTCTCGCTCCTGGAACAGGCGCAAAAGACACAGCTGGTTTTGTAAAGATGATCAAGGATGCTGGAGTTGACCCGAAAGTCATCGGTGTGGAAGTTATCTCTGATGAGATCCTTTCAAGAGGACTGAAAGAGGCTGCTGCTTATACATATGAAAACACAGAAAAAGTGTTAAAAGAAGCATGGCCGGAAATGGTTGAGGACTAAGAAGAATAAAAGAAAAGTGTAACGCAGACATTCGGACTTATCTTTTTGACTTGCGCGGCATGATTTCGAGGTTACGTACAATCGGAGGGATAAGTCCGATGTGCGCAGCCAAAGAATGTTAAAAATAAAACAGGAATGACAAAAACCTGACAGTTTAACCGCAAAGTGAAAATATGAATAGTTGAGAGTGAGGAAAAAATATGAAATTTAAAACAATGTTCTCCCCGATCCAGGTTGGACCTATGACAGTAAAAAACCGTTTTGTTGTTCCGCCCATGGGCAATAACTTTGCCAATACAGACGGAACATGGAGTGACCAGTCTGTCGCCTACTATGCAGAGAGGGCAAAAGGACAGTTTGGACTGATCACCATTGAGGCGACGGTTGTACATAACAACGCAAAAGGCGGACCGAGAAAGCCCTGCCTTTATGACGACAACAGCATTGAGAGCTTAAAGAAGATCACAGATGCCTGTCATGCTGAGGGAGCAAAGGTTTCCATCCAGCTGCAGAACGCAGGTCCGGAAGGAAATGCGGTGAACGCGGGAGCACCTATTGTGGCCGCTTCAGCCATTCCCTCTGTATATGGAAAGGACACACCGGTAGAAGTCCCAACAGAAACGGTGTATGAACTGGTGAAGGGCTACGGCGATGCTGCTGAGCGCGCTATGAAAGGCGGAGCCGATGCGGTGGAGATTCACATGGCTCATGGCTACCTTGTAAATTCGTTTATCTCCCCGAGAACCAACAAGCGTACAGATGAATTCGGCGGAAATTTTGAAAACAGAATGCGCTTCCCACGTCTGATCGTGGAGGAAGTGAAGAGAAGAGTGGGCGGCAAAGTTGCCATCCTGGCCCGCATCAACAGCTCCGACGAAGTGGAAGGCGGAGATGACGTACACGACAGTGCGGCCATTGCGGCATACCTGGAAGACTGCGGCGTGGAGGGACTTCATGTATCCCGTGCCGTACATATCAAAGACGAGTATATGTGGGCTCCCACAGCTGTACATGCGGGATTTTCCGCAGACCTTGTGACCGAGATTAAGAAGGCTGTATCCATTCCAGTCATCACAGTGGGACGCTACACAGAGCCTTATTATGCAGAGCTGATGGTAAGAGAAGGACGTGCGGACCTGGTGGCTTTCGGACGTCAGTCACTGGCTGATCCCCGCATGCCTGAGAAGGCCATGAACGATAAACTGGAGGATATGTTCCCTTGTATCGCGTGTCTCCAGGGATGTGTGGCCAATATGTACAAAGGCGAGCCGATCTGCTGTCTTGTAAACCCATTCCTGGGCCATGAGGCAGAGGGACTGAAAAAGGCGGAAAAATCCAAGAAAGTCATGGTTATCGGTGGCGGCGTGGCCGGTATGTGTGCGGCTTTTATCGCAGCTGAGAGAGGACATGATGTGTCCTTGTACGAGAGCACAGACAAACTGGGCGGAAATATGCGTCTGGCCGCTTACCCACCTGGAAAAGGTGACATTACAAACATGATTCGCAGCTACATCGTAAGATGTGAGAAGGCAGGAGTGAAGATTCACAAAAACACAACCGTTGATCTGGATTTTGTGAAAGCTGAGAAGCCGGATGCGGTGATCGTGTCAACTGGTTCCCGCACACTGATTCTTCCTATCGAAGGCATTGACAACCCAGCTATCATCCATGGTTCTGACCTGCTGGATGGCAAGAGAGCTGCCGGCAAAAAAGTCCTTGTCGTAGGTGGTGGCATGGTGGGCTGTGAGACAGCTGCTTTCCTGGGAGAGCAGGAGCACGACGTGACAGTTATCGAGTTCCGCGACACAGTGGGCGCTGACGTGATCCACGAGCACCGAGTATTCCTTATGGAAGACTTTAAGAACTATGATATCAAACAGATCACAAACGCTAAGGTATGTAAGTTCTATGAGGATGGCGTGGCATATGAGTCTCCGGACGGAACAATGCATGAAGTGAGAGGATTTGACTCCGTTGTCCTTTCTATGGGATTCAGAAACTACAATCCTTTTGCCGAGCAGCTGGAAGAGCTTGGACAGGAGGTTTATGTGATCGGTGACGCCACAAGGGCAAGAAGAGCTCTGGACGCCACAAAAGAAGCCTATGCGGCCGCAATCCAGATCTAAGCGCGGCAGGACAAAGGCATAGTGCAAAAATAATTGAGGAGGAAAAGAGATCATGGAAAAAAGAATTTCTGGACATACAGGACTGATGGCATTATTTGGAAGCCCGGTGGGACATTCAGGTTCCCCGGCCATGTACAACTTCAGCTTCCAGCACGACGGACTGGACTACGCTTACCTGGCATTCGACGTGACTGTGGAGCAGATGCCGAAGGTATTTGAAGCTATCCGCCTTTTCAAGATGCGGGGCGGAAACTTCACCATGCCCTGCAAGAACATTGCGGCAGAGCTGGTGGACAAGCTGTCACCGGCGGCAGAGATCATTGGTGCCTGCAATACCTTTGTCAATGATGACGGTGTTATTACAGGACACATCACAGATGGTATCGGTTTTGTGAATAACCTGGCTCTCAACGGTTTTGACGTGAAGGGCAAAAAGGCAGTGATCCTGGGAGCAGGCGGTGCTGCCACAGCTATCCAGGTACAGTTTGCCCTGGACGGCGCAAAAGAAGTACATATCTTTAACATCAAAGACGAGTTCTATGCAAGAGCAGAGGGAACAAAGGCGAAACTGGCACAGAAATGCCCGAACTGCCTTGTTACAGTGGATGACCTGGACGACAAGGAGAAGTTAGCGGATGCTGTAAAAGACTGCGACATCGTGATCAATGCCACTATCATGGGCATGAAACCTCATGATGATGTGACGCTCATCGATAAGTCTCTCTTCCGCGAGAATCTTGTTGTAGCTGACACGGTTTACAATCCGGAGAAGACAAAGATGATCCTGGAGGCTGAAGAAGCAGGATGCAAGGCCATCGGCGGTGTGGGCATGCTTCAGCAGCAGGGGGTTGTCAACTATGAGCTCTTTGTAGGAAAGAAAATGCCTCTGGACGAGTACAACAAGTTCCAGGCAGAGCAGGCAAAATAATACACTTTGAACGAGAAAAGGAGTAAGAAAAGTGAAGGCGAAAAAGTATATCTTATCACTGGCAATGGTGTACATGGCGTACTTTACCCATGGTATCCAGGCAATCATCCTGTCACAGAACCAGGTAAACTTCTATACCCAATGGGGGTACACGGACGCGGTAGAAGGCGCGGCGGCAGTGTCCCTTGCAATCACAGCGACAGGTTTCGGTAAAATGCTGACTGTCTGGCTGGGCGGAGAATTTTCAGACCGCATTGGCCGTAAAAAGATGGCAGTTGCGGGCGGTGTGCTCTATATCATCTGCTTTGCGGGACTTCTGTTCACAGCAAGCTTCCCAATCGCATGTGTATGTGCATTCCTCTCAGGAGCAGCAACATCAGGTTTCTGGGATGCATCCCTGTATCCGGCAGCTCAGGAGTCTGTAAAATCGAGATACGCGGGAAGCGCCCTGATTGGCATCAAATTCTTCGTGTCCCTGTCCGGTATCATTTACCCGTTGCTGGCAGTGCAGTTTTCAGCAACAGGGAACTGGCACATCAACATTTGGATCCCGCTTGTTATGTCTGTCATTGCGGTAGTGCTGGCCGTGATTGCGCCCTTTGCTTATGACGACCAGATGAAGGAGACCGTACAGACAGAAGATGGCAAGACAGAGAACGCGGCGCAGGCTGAAATCGAGGCTGCAAAAGCAAGAATGATCGCAAAGCCAAGCGGACTGGTAAACTTCTTTACCATGTTCTACGGATTTGTGTGTATGTTCATTATGTATGGCGCACAGCAGTACACAAAGGCCTTCGGTATGAGCAACTGCGGTCTGACTGAGGCGCAGGCAGCGGGCATGACATCGATCTACACAGTGGGATCCGTCATTGCCGTTGTATTCTGGGCGGTTATGATGGGTAAACTGCAGTGGAATCCGCTGAAGGTAGTCCTGATTGACTCCATTTTTACGGCAGTGGCTCTTGCTATTGTTCTTCTTGTGAGCAATGTGGCAGTAATCTACGTGGCCATCGCCCTGCTGGGCTTCTTTGCGGCAGGCGGAGCGCTTCAGACAGGTCTTGGAATCCGCCAGGAGATGTGCCCCGGCCCGAAGGGAAGAAACACTGGTATCTACTATACATGGATGGGACTTGCAAGCTGCTTCCTGCCCTACATTGTATCAGCCATGACTACCTCGATCGGAGAAGCGGCAGCTGTATACACGATGATGGGACTTCTCCTTGCGGCAGCGGTTATTGCCATCCTGATGATGCTCTACCTTGTATCTCAGTATAAGAAGATCTTTGGAAAGAGCCCTCTGACTAAATAGTACATACGGTAAAAAACAGTACAGTAAGATTGACTGAAAAGTGACCCGCTAGGATGGACACAATAATTATAGAATGTTTCCTGACTAGCGGGGCATTTTACGCTCAAACCATAGATAAAAAGAATGAATGATGTTGTAAAAAACTATGAAATATGGAGGTTTCATCATGAAAGTACTCAGATGGCTGGACCAGTATCTGGAGGAAGCTCTTCTCCTCATTATGCTGTGCGCAATGACGCTGATCATGGGAGTGCAGGTGATGGCAAGGTATGTGCTGGGATCATCTCTTTCCTGGTCTGAGGAGATCACAAGATTTCTCTTCATCGCTTCCGGGTTTATTAGTGCCAGCTTCTGTATCAAAAAAGGCGTGTCGGTGAAAATCGACCAGCTGGTGGGCATGCTGCCGGGAAAGGGCGTGCATATTTTCCGCCTCATCAGCTACTCTGTGCAGCTTGTGTTTTTTGCGTACCTGATTCCCTTTGCCTGGAAGTATGTTGCGGCAGGCATGGAGAGCGGGCAGCTGAGCCCTGCCTGCGGTATTCCCATGTATTTCATCCAGTCCTTTACTGTGATCAGTTTTGTCCTCTGTGTGATCCGGCTCATTCAGAAATGGCTGTACCGGCTGCAGATTATCCTTGGGGTAAGAGATGGAAAGGGGGAGGAATAGATGTCGTCAGCAGTTGTTATGATCTTATTTTTTGTCTGCCTGCTCATAGCGATACCAATTTCGGTGTCTCTGGGCATTGTTTCTGTGTTGCCGGGAGTTTTTGACTCTTCCTTTACAGCCAGCGCCAGCTATGTGATCCGGTCTATGTTCGGTGGACTGGACAGCTTTCCGCTCCTGGCGGTCCCTATGTTCATTCTGTCAGGCATTATAATGGCACGGGGAGGCATTTCCAAGAGGCTTTTTGATCTGTTTGCCTATTTTATAGGAAAGAGGACAGCGGGGCTGCCCTGTGCGGCAGTGGTGACCTGTCTTTTTTACGGGGCCATCTCCGGGTCCGGCATTGCCACGGTGGCGGCCGTGGGGAGCATGACTATTCCGTTGCTTGTTAATTTAGGCTATGACAAAAAGTTCTGCACAGCCCTCGTGGCGGTGGCGGGGAGCCTGGGGGTCATTATTCCGCCCAGCATTCCCTTTATCATGTACGGCATGGCTTCAGGCGTGTCTGTCAGCGACATTTTTATTGCTGGCATCATACCCGGTGTCCTGATTGGCCTGATGCTTATGGTCTACGCTGTGTATTATTGTAGGAAGAACGGGGAGGACAAGGAGAAGATCAATGCGCAGATTGGAAAACTTCGGGAAAAAGGCCTGTGGAAGGTGTTCAGAAGCAGTTTTTTTGCGGTCCTTTCACCGGTGATCATCCTGGGATGTATCTACTCCGGCGTGGCTTCCCCCACGGAGGCTGCGGTTATCTCTGTGTTCTACTCCCTGATCATCAGCCTGTTTGTGTATAAGTCGCTGAAGTGGAGAGAGCTTTACGCTGTTTTCTCAGAGGGAGTGAAGACCTATGCGCCAATCCTCTTTATTCTGGCGGCGTCCATCGCTTTTTCCAGGGTGCTGACCCTGATGCAGGTGCCCCAGACCATCAGCACATGGATACTGGATAGCTTTGGAGGCAATAAAGTACTGATTCTGATCGTGATCAATATATTCCTGTTGTTTGTGGGAATGGTCATGGACACCACACCAGCCATTCTGATCCTGACGCCCATTCTTCTGCCTATTATGAACGGCGTGGGAGTGGATTCCATCCACTTTGGAGTCATGATGGTAGTGAACCTTGCCATCGGCTTTGTGACTCCGCCTATCGGCGTCAATTTGTTTGTGGCAAGTTCCCTGACAGGTATTCCAGTGGTGCAGATCGCAAAGCGGGCATTGCCCATGATCGGCTATTTCCTGATTGCGCTGCTCCTGATTACGTTTATACCCCAGATCAGTCTTGCGCTGCTCTAGGAAAGGAGGATGAGGAAGATGAAAAAAATATGGAGTGCAGTGACAGTTGTCCTCCTTACGGCCGTCAGTGCAGTTGTCATCGCCTACGGCTCGTCTGTGTCGGAAAGAGAGATCGACACATCAGGAAAACAGACCTATGCCTGGCCTCTGGCTACCTGCAGTACAGAGGAGACCATCACCCATGTATTTGCCCAGACGTTTGCGGAAGAAGTGGGGCGCTTAAGCGACGGAAAGATGGAAATCCAGGTGTACCCCCAGAGCACACTGGGAGGAGACAGAGAGTTGATGGAGAGCTGCAAGGACGGGGATATCCCCTTCGTGGTTCAGTCTCCGGCGCCCCAGGTGAGTTTTATGCCGGAACTGTGTGTGTTTGATACACCCTGTGTCTTTGATGACATAGAGGAGGCCAGGGCGGCAATCGACAATCCGGAATTTTTCTCTGTCATACAGAGGATCTACGAGGACGCGGGATACCAGATTCTGGGCATGGCAGACCAGTGTTTCCGCGTCATGACCAGCAGTGAGCCTTTTACAGGCATGGAGAGCTTTAAAGGACAGAAGATTCGGACTATGGAGAATACCTATCACATCCAGTTCTGGAATGCGATGGGGGCCAACCCTACGCCCATGACTTTCAGCGAAGTCTACATCGGTCTGCAGCAGGGGACCATCGACGCTCAGGAAAATGCCTACGAGCTGATTGTAAGCGCTAAGCTCTATGAGCAGCAGGAAGTGCTGGTGAAGACCAATGCGGTTCCAGACTATATTACTTTAATTGTCAGCGACGACTTTTTCCAGGATCTGGACAAGAAGCAGCAGCAGATCGTCCGGGAGGCGGCTGCCATTGCTCAGGAGAAAGCCCGGGAGTCCGCGGACGAGAGAAGAGAGCAGCGGGAAGAAGAGCTGGCGGCAGAGGGCATGGAGATTGTGGAGATCGACCAGCAGACCTGGGAGGAAATGCAGGAGGCATGCCAGCCGGTGTATGAAAATATAAGAAAACAGGCGGGAGATGAGCTTGTGGACCTCTACATGGGAGTAGAGTAAAACGTCCGCTGAGAGAGCCGTCCGGCTGACACATTTAGTGAGGATCTGTCTGCTTGACGGATCCTCTTTTGTCATGTAAGGTTAAGTGAAGAGAGAAATATGACAGCGGATGGAGGGAAGGACATGCGCATTTTGATAGCGGAGGATGAGAAAAGTTTAAACAAGATACTGGTTTCCAGGCTGGCAGCGGAGCACTACAGCGTGGACGCCTGCTTTGACGGGCAGGAGGCCCTGGACTACCTGGCAGGGGCGGAGTATGACGCGGTGGTGCTGGACATTATGATGCCGGTTATGGACGGGCTGACCGTGCTCCGGAAGATCCGGGCCAGGTACAAGTCCCTGCCTGTGCTCCTTTTGACTGCCAGGGACAGCATTGAGGACCGGGTGGCAGGGCTGGACGCGGGCGCCAACGACTACCTTGTAAAGCCCTTTGCGGTGGAGGAACTGCTGGCCCGGATACGGGTCATGCTGCGAAAACCGGATCAGAGCGGAGAGGAGAACTGTCTGACGGTGGGGGATCTGACCCTGTGCATGGACACCCACAAGGTGACCCGGGCGGGGAGAGAGATCAGCCTGTCCGGGAAAGAGTACACGCTGCTGCGGTATATGATGCAGAACCAGGGCATCGTGCTCTCCCGGGATAAGCTGGAGCAGCACATATGGAACTACGATTTCGCAGGAGGGTCCAACGTCATCGACGTGTATATCCGGTATCTGCGCAGGAAGATCGATGAGGGACATGAGAAGAAACTGATACACACAGTCCGGGGAGCCGGTTATGTACTGAGGACAGAGTGATGAAGAGATGGTCGATCAAACTGAAACTGACGTGCCTGTACGGAGGATTTATGATCCTCCTTATCGTGGCGGCTCTTGCAATCCTGTTTTCCCTCAGCAACCAGGAGGTCCTCTCCTCTGTCCAGTCAGATCTGCGGGAGCAGGTGCAGGGCAGTGTGGAGGAGCTGGAAGCAGAGGGCGGATATCTGGAGGTGGACTCTGATTTTTACAACATGGAGAATGGGGTATATCTGTCTGTGTACAGTGAGGACGGAACCTTTTTGTACGGAAGGATCCCCACCGGCTTTGGCGGGCAGCCGGATTTTGAAAATGACAGCCTGCGCACAGTCAGGGAGGGGCAGGAAACATTCTATGTCTTTGACATGGAGCACCGCATCCAGGGATACGGTTCTGTCTATATCCGTGGCATTACCTCGGTCACCAGGGCGGAGAACAGCTTCACCGTGACGCTGCGGTTTGCCCTCATCCTTTTGCCGGCTCTTGCGGTGGTGATGATCCTCCTGTCCTACCAGTTTGTCAGAAGAACCCTGCTTCCTGTGCGCCGGATCACAGACACCGTGAAGGAGATACGGGAGGAGGCGGATCTGTCCAGGAGAGTGGACCTGCCTGATGGAAGGGACGAGATCTACCATCTGGCGGACACCTTTGACCAGCTGCTCTCAGAGCTTCAGGAGGCTTTTGCAAGGGAGAGGCAGTTCACCTCCGACGTGTCCCACGAGCTGCGGACCCCGGCTGCGGTGATCCTGCTCCAGAGCGAGGAGCTGCTGTCAGACCCTTCCCTGTCTGAGCCGCAGAGAGAACAGCTGGAGGCCATCCGGAAAAAGGCCGGGGACATGTCTGCCATGATCTCCCAGCTCCTTCTTCTGTCCCGGGCGGACCAGGGGCGCCAGGTGCTCCAGAAGGAGCCTCTGGATATCAGCGAGCTGACCCTGATGACGGCGGAAGAACAGCAGCTCCTGGCAGATGAGAAGCACATCTCCATTGTGACGGACATTGAGCCGGGGATCGTGCTGCCGGCGGACGAGAGCTTTTTTATCCGGCTGCTTGTGAACCTGATCTCCAACTCCATTGCCTACGGGCGGGAGGGAGGGACTACGAAGGTGTCTCTCCACCGGGAAGAACAGGAGGCTGTACTTGCGGTGGCGGATGATGGCGTGGGCATTGACGGGAAGGATCTTCCCCGGATCTGGGACCGGTTTTACAGGGCAGATGCCTCCCGCGGCGACAGCAGCCACTCCGGACTTGGCCTTTCCATCGTAAAATGGATCGCAAAGGAGCATGGAGGCGAGGTGGCCGTGGAGAGTGAGAAGGGAAGAGGGAGCACGTTTACTTGCAGATTTCCTCTGTAAAAAGAAGAAAGGGAGCAGAAGCCTTATAAAAATCCTGAAAAAATCTGTTTCATTTTAATGTTGTTTTAATCTTTTCTGGTTATAGTAAATACAACAAAGGAACACAACTATAAAAAATAAGCAGGAAAGGACCGGCAGACAAAAGGCCGGGAGAGGAAAAATAAGATGAAAAGATATAAGAGATTGACAACAGCAGTATTGGCAGTGGCACTGGCAGCAGGCATCGTGACAGGGTGCGGCTCCTCGGGACAGGATATAGGACAGGACGAGGCCAAGAGGATTGCCTTCGAGGATGCGGGCGTGAGCGAGTCCGATACATCCAGACTGAAGGTGGAAAAAGACAGGGATGATGGGATGCTTCAGTATGACGTGCAGTTCAGCGTGGACGAAAAGGAGTACAGCTATGACATCAACGGTGCCAACGGTGAGATACTGAGCGCGGATGTGGAGACAAACGGTACGGCAGCGCAGAACAATACAGCCGGCAAAACAGATGATACAGCTGGTACAAACAGCGGAACCGGTGATACGCCCAGCACAAACAGCGGGACAGCAGCGGCGGATGTGGCAGTCAGCGAGGCAGATGCCAGGGCTGCAGCACTGGAGAGAGTGCCCGGGGCAACGGACGCCGATATCCGTATGGAGCTGGAGTACGATGACGGTTACTACATCTATGAGGGAGATGTCATCTACGACCAGAAAGAATATGAATTTGAGATCGACGCACAGACTGGAAATTTCCTGAAATGGAGCGAGGAGAGACATTAAGTCCCCTGACAGGAAACGATAGAAAAGTGTGAGAAGAAAGACAGGGCAGGAGCCGGACGAAAAGAGAAAGTCCGGTTCCTGCCCTGTACGTATATACTTATATGTTTTATGCCTGGGATCTAGTTGCCCAGCGCATTGTGTACGGAAGTCAGGACCTCTTTAAGTTCCTGCGCGCCAATCTGCCCCGGGGCGGAGGCCATGGAACCGGAGCCAAAGGTGAGGCAGGAGCCGAAAACCTCGCAGGAGAGACGGCTGATGCTGCCAAGGCCTGCCATGGACATGGTGATGATGGGGCGGTCCGCATAGTCGGAGGCCATCTCCTCCGTGGCTGAAAGGAGAGTCAGCACATCCCTTTTGCTTCTTGGCATGACGGCGATCTTGGGGATGTCCGCTCCCATATCCTGCATCTTGCGCAGCCGGTAAACGATGTCGGACTTGGCAGGCGTCCGGTCAAAGTCGTGGTTGGAAGCAACCACCTTTGTGCCGGATGCGTGGATGGCGCGGATCAGTTCAGAGACGATCTCGTCTCCTGTGAAGATCTCCACGTCGATCAGGTCCGCCAGCTTTGTGGCTGCCACTGCCTTGTTCAGGGCAATGTACGTTGCGGTGTCCATATCGTGGACGCCGCCCTCTTTTTTCGTGCGGAAGGTGAACAGAAGAGGGGTGTCTCCCAGTTTTTCTCTGATGCCGGACAGCACATCCAATACGGCCTGGGTGTCCTCCACTCCCTCAAACCAGTCCACCCGCCATTCCATCAGATCCATGGGCATGGACTTGTACAGCTCTGTGAGTGTGAGGATCTCCTCCTTTGTCTTACCCACATTGGGGATGCACACAGCCGGGATGCCGCCTCCCAGTTCCAGATTTCTTACTTTTACTGTATTCATGATCTTTTCTCCTCCTGATCAGTCTTCGTCATCATCTGTGTAGACATAGGAGATGCCCAGCTTTTCTTTCATGTACTCGCTGTCCACTCGCTGTCCCAGCATCAGCTCAATGGCTGCGATAGCCTGGAAGAGCATCATGCCCTGGCCGTTCATGGTCTTGCAGCCGGCTTTTCTTGCCATCTTCAGCATGGCTGTCTCGTGGGGAGAGTACACAACATCGGTCACGATCAGGTCCGGGCGGAAGAAGGAGGCGTCCGGTATATAGGTGATGCCCTCCAGAGGTTTCATGCCCACACCGGTGGCATTAGTAAACAGGTAGCTGGAAGCCATCTCTTCTTTTAAGCGGTCCAGATCCTCCAAAGGATAGAAGACTGCTTTACAGTTTGTGTTCTCATTGATCTTTTTCACAGTTTCAATGGCGTTGTCTTTAAACTTATCATCCCTTGCAAAGATAGACATCTCGGCCACGCCGTCCAGGGCGGACTGGATCTGCACGGCTGTGGCTGCTCCGCCGGATCCCACGATCGTGACTTTCTTTCCGGTGGGATCGATCCCGTTGTCTTTCAGGGACTGCACATAGCCAATGCCGTCCGTGTTGTGGCCGATCAGATAGCCGTCTTTGTTTACGATGGTGTTGACCGCCCCGCAGAGTTTGGCGGCGGGAGATACCTCATCCAGATATTTGTGGACAATGGTCTTATTTGGCATGGAGATATTGGAACCGCGCAGTTTCAGAGCTCTCAGCCCTTTGATGGCGTCCTCCAGGTCGTCTGCATCCACCTCAAATGCAAGGTTGACAATGTCCAGGCCCAGCTTTTCGTAGGCAGCATTGTGGGTGGCAGGCGACTGGGAATGGCGGATCGGATACGCCATCAGTCCGATCAGTTCTGTATGCCCGGTGATCTGGTGTCTTTCCATAATTCATCGCTCCTTTTGATAAAAACTTTTGTATGTCTTTATTTTAACAAAACAGACACGGTCAATCAAATACTTAATATGCACAGAACCCATAGATGAAATCTATTGAATGAAAATTCTAAAAAGGACAGCACCTGCATATATTCTAACAGCACATGTGGAAGGGGCAGGATATATGGATCATTATGAGTTATACAAGGACATACAGGTCAGGACAAAAGGAGAGATATACATAGGAGTCGTGGGCCCGGTGCGGACCGGAAAATCTACCTTCATCAAGAGGTTTATGGATGTGCTGGTCCTTCCCCACCTGGAGGACGAAAATGTAAAGGCCAGGACCGTGGATGAGCTTCCCCAGTCCGCTTCCGGCCGGACCATCATGACCACAGAGCCCAAGTTTGTTCCCAAAGAGGCGGCGCAGGTAGATCTGACAGAGGATGTGTCGGTGAAGATCCGGCTCATCGACTGTGTGGGCTACATGGTGGAGGGGGCGTCCGGCCACGAGGAGGAAGGACAGGAGAGAAAGGTGAAGACGCCCTGGTTTGACTATGAGATCCCCTTTACAAAGGCGGCAGCTGTGGGGACGGAGAAGGTTATCCATGAGCATTCCACCATTGGCATTGTGGTGACCACTGACGGCAGCATCGGCGAGATCCCGCGGAGCAGTTACGAGGAGGCGGAAGGGCGGACTATCCGGGAGTTGCAGGGGATCGGGAAGCCCTTTGTGGTGCTGGTGAACAGCCGCCGTCCGGCGGGGGAGGAGGCAAAGCGGGTTGCTCAGCATATCCAGGAGACTTATAAGGTGCAGGCTCTTCCGGTGAACTGCGAGCAGCTGAAAGAGGAGGATATCCACCGGATCATGGAGGCAGTGCTCTTTGAGTTTCCTGTGTCGGAGATACAGTTCTTTATCCCTAGGTGGGCTGAGATGCTGCCGACGGACCACAAGATACGGCAGGACTTGACAGCCTGTGTCATGGATCTTCTGGAGCAGATACACCAGATCCGGGATGCAGCGCATGGGATCGAGACGCCGGAGAGCCCCTACATAGAGGAAATGCGGCTGGAAAAGATCGAGATGGACACAGGATGTGTGAAGATACGCATGGACATTGGGGAGGCATTCTACTATGAGATGCTCAGCGAGATGACCGGAGCCCGGATCAATGGACAGTATGGACTGATCTGTGAACTGAAAAAACTCTCCGCCATGAAAAACGAGTACGAGTGCGTCAGAGGGGCCTTCGACAGCGTCAGGATGAAAGGTTACGGGGTGGTGAAACCGGGGCGGGAGGAGATCACTCTGGATGAGCCGGAGATCATACGCCAGGGAAATAAATTCGGAGTGAAGATCCGGTCCCACGCCCCCACGATCCACCTTATAAAGGCCAATATTGAGACGGAGATTGCCCCCATCGTGGGCAGCGAGCAGCAGGCGGAAGACCTGATCCGCTATATTAAAGACAGGAGGGAGACGGAAGGGGGGATCTGGGAGACAAATATTTTCGGGAAGACTATCGAGGAGCTGGTCATGGACGGCATGCAGAGCAGGATCGCCATGATCGGCGACGACAGCCAGGCCAAACTGCAGGATACCATGCAGAAAGTGGTGAATGACATCAACGGGGGGATGGTCTGCATTATTATCTGAGAAAAAGCGGATCTGTCAGGAAAGAGCGGCTGTCTGCCAGCTTGCGTGCGCCGCATATTGACAGATCCGCCTTCTATATGTATAATTGTACTATAATACTAATACAAAACAAGAGTATACAGGCAGAAGAACCAAGACTAGAGCCTGGGAATAAAGAGGAGAAGAAGATGTTAGAGGTACAGGGACTTAGAAAAATGTATGGAAAAAACCTGGCGGTGGACCAGGTCAGCTTTTTTGTGCCGGACGGGAGCGTGGGGATCCTTCTGGGGCCCAACGGAGCGGGGAAATCCACCATTATCAAGAGCATAGCGGGCCTTTTGAGATACGAGGGGATGATCCGGGTGCAGGGCATTCCCTCCAGAGAGCTGGAGGCAAAGAGGATCTTTGGCTACGTGCCGGAGATCCCCTCCATGTTTGAGGCGCTGTCTGTACGGGAACATATCGAATATATCCGGATGGCCTACAAAAGCAGGATCACAGATCAGGAAGTGGAGCGTCTTATGGAGCGGTTTGAGATGACGGACAAGGCAGACAAGCTGGGAAATGAGCTGTCAAAGGGAATGATGCAGAAAGTCAGCATCCTCTGCGCTCTGGCGGTGAAACCGCAGGTCATCCTCTTTGACGAGCCCATGGTAGGTCTGGATCCCCAGGCGATCCGGGAGCTGAAGGAGGTCATCCTGGAGCTTAAGAGCCAGGGGGTGACCGTCCTTATCAGCACCCACATGCTGGAGATGGTGGAGGACCTTTGGGATATCATGTTTGTCATGGAAAAAGGCCATGTGAAGGCCTCTTTCCGGAAGGAAGATGTGGGGAACAGAGATCTGGATGATCTGTTCTTTGAAGTGACAGGTGGTGAGAAGAGATGAGAGCGCTTTTGTATATGACGAAGAGAAGCTTTATCAACCGGGCAAGGAAGGCTGTGAGAAAGCCGGTAACTTACCTCTATATAGCGCTGGGCATCTTCTATGTGGTGGGGATCCTGGCCGCCTTTGCCTCTCTGGCGGCGGCTGGGGGTATTGCCTACAAGGAGGGGATCGTCTATGTTATGACAGTGTGGCTCTACTTTATCTTCTGCAGCAATTTTTTGTCCTACGCAAAGCTGAAGGGAGTACTCTTTCGGCCCAGCCACGCGCACTTTATCTTCACTGCGCCTATCAGCTCCAAGCTGGTTCTGCTCCACGGGGCAGTGCTGAATTACACCCTGTCCTTTGTGGCAGACCTTCTCTTCTCCATAGCGGCGGTGACAGTCTTTCATGTGGAGCCTTTAAGAGGCGTCCTGCTTTTTGTCTTCTGTTTTGTGTTTGAGACAGTATTTGAGACAAGCCTGATGGTCTTTCTCTATTCAGGAGAAGAACGGTTTAAAAAAGTGATCCGCTCTCTGCGCCTTTTAATCTACGTTCTGATCGGGACAGTGCTGGGAGTCATTGCCTGGCATTTTATGACTCAGGGCCTGAGCGGTGCAGCGGTCCTTTCCTTCTTCCGTTCCCCTGTGATCCGTCTTCTGCCGGTGGCCGGATGGGAAGTGGCTGCAGTTAGCCTTCTTGTGACCGGCCCGGACCTGTGGAATGTCATCGGAACGGTGCTCTTCCTTCTGGCCTGTACGGGGATGTTTCTTGTGGCCTGGAAGATCCGCTGCACGGGAGCCTACTACGAGGATGCAGCCAAATTCGCGGACGACTACGCGGAGCTCAGAAAGAGGAACCAAAAGGGTGAGAGCAGCTTAGGCTTTGGGAAAAAGAAACTGAAGAAGGCATCCATCTCAGGCTGGGGGAGCGGTGCCAGAGCCATCTTCAGCCGACAGCTTCTGGAGTACAAAAAGGAGCGTTTCTTCATCTTCACAGGCTTTACGCTGGCCGCCCTCACCGGAGCGGTGGTCTGCATCTTCTTTGTGGGACGGCCCCAGGAAGACCTGCCGCCGGAGCTGGTGCTCATGGGCGTGGCGGTCTACATGGTATTTGTGGGCACCGGATACATGGGGAAATGGGGGAAAGAGCTGGAGCTTCCCTACATTTACCTGATCCCTGAGCCGGCTGCGAAGAAGCTGTGGTATGCCACCTGCCTGGAGCACCTCAAAGCCCTTATCGATGCCGTACTCTTTGTGGTTCCCACAGGCCTGGCCTGGGGACTGGCCCCGTACCAGATCGCCGGCATCATCCTGTCTTATGTCGTACTTCAGGCCAACAGGCTCTACATCAAGGTGCTGGGGGACAGCCTTTTGGGGGACACCCTGGGAACAACGGGAAAACAGTTCTTTCTCCTGGCAGTCCAGGGCGGTATCCTGGGGATCGGCGCCCTCGTCAGCATCCCGGCGGCCTACTTGATAAATACAAATTTACTCTTTTTAATCGTGCCGATTTATAGTATGATAATTACAGTGCTGATCGCTGCTCTTACCGTTCCAAGATTTGAGTGCATGGAGCAGTGGGATTAGGAAAAATAAGGACAACATGCAAGGAGGGCCACAAAATGTTGGAGGAAGAATTTGTCACTCTTGAGATCGGAAAGACAAAACACATCGCGCTGGTAGCACACGACGGGAAGAAGCAGGAGCTGGTGGACTGGTGCGACAGGAATAAAGAGATACTGAAAGGCCATTTTCTCTGCGGGACAGGGACCACGGCAAAACTCATCGCAGAGAAGACCGGACTGCCGGTGAAAGGATTCTGCAGCGGCCCCCTGGGAGGCGACCAGCAGATTGGGGCCAAGATCGTGGAGGGGCAGATCGATTTTATGATCTTTCTGTGGGATCCTCTGGAGGCACAGCCCCACGACCCGGATGTAAAGGCGCTGCTGCGCATCGCCGTGGTCTACGACATCCCCATTGCCAACAATCTTGCCACGGCAGATTTCATGCTCAATTCTAAATATATGTCTGAGCCCTACGCCAGAAAGATCGAGAATTTTAACAGGACGATCCAGCAGAGAGTGGAGAGGATGAAATAAGTGGGGGAAGCATACGGGACTTTTGCGGAAGTCTATGACACGTTTATGGACAATGTGCCCTACCGGGAGTGGGCCGGGTACATAGAGAAAACGCTGCGGCAGCAGGGCATAGAAGACGGCCTTGTCTTGGATCTGGGATGCGGGACAGGGAGCATGACCGAGGAGCTGGCAGGTGCCGGGTATGACATGATCGGCGTGGACAGCTCGCCGGAGATGCTGGAGGCGGCCTTTGAGAAAAAGGAAAAGAGCGGACACGATATTCTATACCTGCTGCAGGATATGCGCGAGTTCGAGCTCTACGGCACTGTCAGGGCGGCAGTGAGCGCCTGCGACTGTGTCAACTACATTACGGAGCCGGAAGAACTGCTGGAGGTGTTCCGGCTTGTGAATAATTATCTGGATCCGGGAGGCATCTTTCTCTTTGACTTTAACACAGAGTACAAGTACAGGGAGACCCTTGGAGAGCAGACCATTGCCGAGGACAGGGATGACTGCAGCTTTATCTGGGACAACTATTACGATGAGGAGGAGAGGATCAACTCCTACGAGCTGACCCTGTTTATACAGGAGGAGGACGGCCTTTATCGGAAGTACAAAGAGCAGCATTTCCAGAGGGCCTACACCTTGGAGGAGATAAAGGAACTGCTGGACAGGAGCGGGCTGGTCTTCCAGTCGGCGCGGGAGGCTTACACAGACAGGGAAGCCGGCCCGGAGAGCGAGAGGATAACCATCATAGCAAGGGAGTGCGGAAAATGATCCGCGCTCCCTTGTCAAGTATGGGAAAAAATATTAAAATGATACATGAGTCAAAAAAAGATGAGAAGAGAAAGGATCAAAGATAGATGACACAGGAGAAAGACTATATTGTAAGGGCAACTGCCGCGGGAGGACAGATCAGGGCTTTTGCGGCCACCACAAGAGAGCTGGTGGAGGAGGCGAGAAGCCGCCATGGCACAAGCCCGGTGGCCACGGCGGCCTTGGGGCGCCTTCTGACAGCGGGCGCCATGATGGGAAGCATGATGAAAAATGACACGGACGTGCTGACCCTTCAGATCAATGGGGACGGTCCCTTAGGGGGGATCACGGTGACAGCAGACAGCCGCGGAGATGTGAAAGGATACGTGCAGAACCCGGACGTGATCCTGCCTCCCAAGAACGGGAAGCTGGATGTGGGAGGAGCCGTGGGCATTGGCCTTCTCACGGTCATCAAAGACATGGGGCTCAAAGAGCCCTACTCAGGTCAGACTATCCTCGTGACCAGCGAGATCGCGGAGGATCTGACCTACTATTTTGCAAATTCAGAGCAGGTGCCCTCCTCTGTGGGGCTGGGCGTGCTCATGGAGAAAGACAATACTGTGAAGTGCGCGGGCGGTTTTATCGTGCAGCTCATGCCTTTTGCCGAGGAGAAGGTGATCAGCCGCCTGGAGGAGAATGTGGGAAAGATCACGTCCGTGACCAGACTCCTGGAGGAGGGGTACACGCCCCAGCGTCTCCTCGAGGATCTCACAGAGGGACTGGATCTGGAGATCACAGACACTATGCCGGCCCGTTTTTACTGCAACTGCTCTAAAGAGAGGGTGGAGCGTGCTGTGGCCAGCATCGGTGCCAAAGATATCAGGGAAATGATCGACGAGGGAAAGGACATTGAAGTGAAATGTCATTTCTGCAACACAGCCTACAGCTACTCGGTGGATGAGCTGAAGAACATACTGAAAAGAAGCAAAAAATAGAGAGGAGTGTAGACCTTGAGACACGGTTTTGTAAAAGTAGCGGCAGCCACACCGGATATCCGGGTGGCGGATGTGGCTTACAATCAAGAACAGATCTGCCGTCTGATCGACGAGACGGCGTCGGAGGGGGCTAAGATCGTGGTGTTTCCTGAGCTTGCCCTCACCGGTTACACTTGCGGAGATCTCTTTACCCAGGACGTGCTCCTTGCGCAGGCCAGAAAGGCGATCTGCCAGGTGGCGGCGGCCACAGAAGAAAAGGATGCGCTCATTTTCGTGGGAATGCCCCTGGCGGTAGAGGGAGAGCTCTACAATGTGGCGGCGGCTCTGAACAGGGGAAAGATCCTGGGATTTACCACAAAGACGTTCCTGCCGAATTACGGGGAGTTCTACGAGATGCGTCAGTTCCGGGAAGGCCCCGAGGAGGTGCGCTGCATCTGTTTTGAGGGGGAGAAGGTCCTGTTCGGTCCCCGGATCCTTTTTGAGGCAGATGTCATGCCGGACCTGATCGTGTCGGCGGAGATCTGCGAAGATGTCTGGTCTCCCGTGCCGCCCAGCATCCAGGCAGCCAGAGAGGGGGCCACGGTCATTGTCAACTGCTCTGCCAGCGACGAAACCATCGGCAAGGCGGCGTACAGAAAGAGTCTTATCGAGGGGCAGTCGGCCCGTCTTATGGCGGCCTATATCTACGCCAATGCCGGGGAGGGAGAGTCCACCACGGACCTGGTCTTCGGGGGACACAATATCATCTCTGAGAACGGCACCACCCTGGCGGAGGGAGAGCGGTTTAAAAATGGCGTGGTCTACGCCCAGATCGATGTGAAGCGGCTGATCAGTGAGCGCAGGAAGAACACTACGTTTAAGGCGGCCCGGGAGCGCCATCTTGCCAGGGTTCCCTTCCGGCTGGAGCTGACAGAGACTAAGCTTACAAGGAAGTTCCCCTCCAGGCCATTTGTGCCGGACGCAAAGGAGGAGAGGGACAGAAGATGCGAGGAGATCCTGACCATCCAGGCCATGGGCCTGAAGAAGAGGCTGGCCCACACCCACGCAAGGAGTGCAGTGGTGGGGATTTCCGGCGGGCTGGACTCCACGCTTGCCATCCTGGTGACAGCCAGGGCCTTTGACATGCTGGGAATGGACAGAAGCCAGATCATCGCTGTCACTATGCCCTGCTTTGGAACCACAGACCGGACTTACAACAATGCCTGCCAGATGGCCCTGAAGCTGGGGGCGCAGCTGCGGGAAGTGCGGATCGCTGACTCCGTTGAAAGCCATTTCAGGGACATCGGACACGACATAGAGGATCACAGTGTCACCTACGAGAATTCCCAGGCCAGGGAGAGGACCCAGGTGCTTATGGATATTTCCAACCAGACAGGAGGACTTGTGGTCGGTACGGGGGACATGTCGGAGCTGGCTCTCGGGTGGGCCACCTACAACGGGGATCACATGTCCATGTACGGGGTCAACGCCTCCGTGCCCAAGACGCTTGTGCGCCATCTGGTGCAGTACTGTGCGGACACAGAAAAGGACCGGGAGATGAAAGACGTGCTCTACGATGTGCTGGACACACCGGTGAGCCCGGAGCTCCTTCCGCCGAAGGACGGCCAGATCGCCCAGAAGACGGAGGATCTGGTGGGACCCTACGAGCTCCACGACTTCTATCTGTATTATTTCCTCCGCTTCGGCTACGAGCCTTCCAAGATCTACCGGATCGCCAGGGAGGCTTTTGCGGGCGAGTATGACGAAGAGACTATCTATAAATGGCTGCATACCTTCTGCCGGAGGTTTTTTAGCCAGCAGTTCAAGAGATCCTGCCTTCCGGACGGCCCCAAAGTGGGGACGGTGGCACTCTCGCCAAGAGGCGACTGGCGGATGCCAAGTGATGCCTGTGCGGATGTGTGGCTCCGGGATCTGGAGCAGGCGGCAAAAGGAGGCACGAACGTATGACAGTAGAAGAAATGGCGGGAGTTGACCAGAGGGAGGTTGACAGGCGGGTGCGCCGCTGCCGCATCAGGCAGTGTCTGGGCTGGGCGGCTTACGCGCTGGTTATTATCCACCTTCTTTATATGATCTTTGGCGTGTTTCCCATGCAGGCCTGGATGCGGGCATACGGGAGAGGGATGATGCAGATCAGCGTCATCGTCGTGCATTTTGCCGTCCTGGGCATTCTGGCGCTGGTGGCAAAGACAGGAATTTCCTGGATCTATGGGGCGCTGCAGAAAGAATGCGACCCCTACCTTTTTGAGACCTGCGTCTACCATATAGGCTTTATGGGGAACGAAAATCTGAAGCAGCTGAACCTTGCCATAGCCCAGTATTACCAGGGGAATTTTCAGCAGGCGATGGATACCATCATGCACACAGATCCGGGGTCGTTTAAAAGGACCAACCGGCTGAATTACTATATGCTCAAAAGCAGTCTGTACTTTCGCTTTGGCATGGGCGACAAGGTAAGAGAGCTGGAAAACGAGTTTCAGCGCAGGATCAGCAGCAAACAGGACGCAAAAAATATGCAGATCCTCTGTGCGGTGAACAATCTGAAGCGGGCGAGAGCCAACAAGGACTATGAATCCGCCTGGCGGTTTTATCAGGAGTGGCTCCATCTGTCTGACAAAGGCGGCGCGGATCTGTGGACCAAGGTGGGAAGAGCCTGGCAGCAGGCGGTGCTGGAGCAGGACTGCGGAAATGAAGCCGCTGCCCGGGCAGCCTTTACCTTTGTGGAAAAATATGGAAACAGGCTTTTCTTTGTAAAGGATGCGGCTCAGTTCCTGCATCCACAGGAGACGGCAAAAACGGAAGAGGAAGGAGAGGAGCAAAGTGGAGGAACTGAGGCTTAGAGAGAAGGCAGCAGAAAATTTTAACAAGATCTATAACTGCTGTCAGTCCGTGGCCTGCACGGTCTGTGAAAAGTACGGGGTGAGCAGGGAGGACATGTTCCGCCTGACAGAGGGTTTCGGGTCCGGTATAGGCGGACTGAAAGACACATGCGGGGCTGTCATGGGCATGTTCCTCATCATCAGCCTGGCAAACAGTGCCGGGGATATGGAGGATCCAACCCGCACAAAGCTGGATACATACGCTAAATTTCAGGAGGCTGCAGAGCTCTTCAAAGAGAAGAGGGGTTCTCTGTACTGCCGTGACTTGAAGACAGAGGATGGCCCCCAGCCCCTTCCCTGCTGTATGGCATGTGTGGAGGATACGGCGCAGATACTGGAAGAACTTTTGAAAAAATGGGAGATCGTGTCATAAAAGATAAAACAGGCGCATATATATGATCACAGGAGGATGTTGGATCATGAAAATGGAGAGAGAAGTACAAGCTGTTGTATGCCTGCATCACGTTGCCACCTGCATCTCTGTGGCAGCCAGTGGATGGGCGGTCATAAAGGGAACAGGGAGCAGGGTCAGAGATACCCTGGCGGGGGTCTTTTTGGCAGTCCAGCTTTTTGCCCTTGTCAAAGTTGTCCTGGAGACAGCTGGCAAGAGGAAAGAGACGCTGGAGGACAGGGTCATACAGCTGAGAAATCAGATCGGAAAGACCAGGGGCGGCAAGATGGCTGCATCTGCATGTACAGCGCTGCTGCTGTTCGCCTCTCTCCTCTTTAAGGTCGGCATTCCTCTCTGTCTGCTGGAGCGGAAAAAACGATGAGAGAGCATCTGGAAGGGCATGAGCTGTCCTACTTTCTGACAGCCTACGCGAAAAATATTTCCAGGATGTACAGGCTTGTCCTGGAGCAGCGGACCGGAAAGTGAGCAGATGGGATTTTAGATACAAAAAAGACAGCGGAAGAGTACGATCCACTGTCTTTTTGCCTGTTATGTGTTGAAAATGGACGCGGCAACGGCATTGCTGCCTGCCGGGAAGATTACAGCTTGATATTCTTGAACAGATCTCCAAGGCTGGTGCCAATGTTCTCGGATTTGGGGATCTCCACCTTGATGTCCTCTTCTTCCTCTTCCTTCTCCTCCAGAGCCTTCATGCTGAGGCTGATCTTGCCGTCTTTGAGGCCGATGATCTTTACCGTCACTTCATCGCCTACAGAGAGCACGTCTTTCGGAGATTTCACGCGCTTTCTGCTGATCTGTGACACGTGTACCAGCCCGGACAGACCGTCCTCGAGACGGACAAAAGCGCCGTAGGTCTGCAAACTTTCAACTTTTCCTTTCACCACGCTGCCCACTTTCACGTTGGCGATCCTTTCCTCCATGGCTTTTTTCTCCTTCTCCCGGAGGATCTCTCTTGCAGACAGGACAAGGCGGTTCTCAGCCTGGTTGACCTCGATGACGCGCACCTCGATGTCTTTGAGAAGATATGTCTCCAGATCCTCTATATAGGATAAGGATAACCTGGACGCAGGGATGAAACCGCGCAGCCCTTCCACCATGGCGATGGCGCCGCCGTTCACGATTCCCTCCACCTTCACCGGAAGGGTAGTCTTGTTTTCCATATAGCGCTGTACTACATTCCATGGGTTGGCATCGTCGAAATGCTCCTCGTAGTCAGCCATTGTCTCTTCCGGTTTGTTTTCCTCTTGTAATAATTCTTCGCTCATTTTGTTAGTCCTTTCTCATCACCGTATTTATGTGTCTCCACATACTAGTAACAGTATAGCACGAAACCGGGGGATTGTTCAAAGAAAAAAGCAAAGACAGAAGGATTTTTTAGTTGACTGGAACGGGAAAAAATGGCAAGCTTATTTTACGGACCAATAATCTGGCAAAAGTCAGGAAACAGGGAGTTGATAATATGAGAAAAGTTTACGTTGTAGGGCACAAAAATCCGGATACGGACTCTATCTGCTCTGCCATAGCATACGCCGGACTGAAGCGGGAGATCACCGGGAAGGAGTTCGTGGCAAAGCGGGCCGGCCAGATCAATGAGGAGACACAGTATGTGCTGCGCCGGTTCAAGGTGGACGCTCCAAGGCTCCTGCAGGATGTGAAGCTCCAGGTGAAGGATCTGGACATCCACAAGATCACGGGAGTGGATCCCGGGGTCTCTATCAGGGAGGCGTGGGAACTGATGAAATCCCAGTCTGTCAAGACCCTTCCTGTACTGAAGGACGGGGAACTGGTGGGGCTTATTTCCACCGGGGATATAGCAAAATCCTACATGGACGTGTATGACAATACGATCCTGGCCAAGGCCAGGACCCAGTACCGCAACATTGTGCGCACGCTGGACGGTGAGATCGTCACCGGCAACGAGCACGGCTGCTTTGTGAAAGGGAAGGTGGCTGTGGGCGCTTCCACCACGGATATGATGGCTGAGTTCATTGCCCGGGACGATCTGGTCATCCTGGGGAACAGGTACGAGTCTCAGGCCTGCGCTGTGGACATCGATGCCAGCTGCCTGGTAGTCTGCCAGGGGGCAGACATACCGGAGGAGCTGATCAGGAAGGCGGAGGAGCAGAGCATCGTGGTCATCAAGACACCCCACGATACATTCACAGCGGCCAGGCTGATCAACCAGAGCATCCCGGTAAAGTATTTCATGAGCAAGGGGCCTCTGACTGTGTTCCACATGGACGACTATGTGGATAACATCAAGGAAGAGATGACGAAAAAGAAATTCCGCGACTTTCCTATCCTGGACCGGCACGGGAATTTCAAGGGCTTTATCTCCAGGAGGCGCTTCCTGGATGCAAGGAAAAAGCAGGTCATTTTGGTGGACCACAATGAAAAATCCCAGGCCGTGGACGGCATCGAGGAGGCAGATATCCTGGAGATCATAGATCACCACAGGATCGGGAGCATTGAGACTATGGGGCCGGTATTTTTCCGGAACCAGCCTGTGGGCTGTACAGCTACCATCGTTACCCAGATGTACGAGGAGAACGGGGTGGAGATCCCGCCGGTGACAGCGGGGCTTCTGTGCGCGGCCATCATCTCGGACACCCTTCTTTTCCGTTCCCCCACCTGCACAGAGATGGACAGAAGAACAGCGGAAAAGCTGGCCGAGACAGCAGGGGTTGTCCTGGAAGAGCTGGCCGCCGAGATGTTCAATGCGGGAAGCAATCTGAAGGGAAAGAGCGCAAAAGAGATCTGCTTCCAGGATTTTAAACAGTTTACAGTGGGCGACACGGTGTTTGGAGTGGGGCAGATCAATTCCATGAGCGGTGAAGAACTGGAAGAGATCAAGAAGAAGCTCATCCCCTATCTGAGCCAGACCAGAGAGGAGCATAAGCTGAACATGGTGTATTTCATGCTCACCCACATCCTCCACGAGTCGACAGAACTTCTGTGTGCCGGAGAAAATGCAAAGGAGACGGTGTTGGAGGCTTTCGAGCTGCCTGATGACATGGACCCTGTCATACTGAAGGGAGTTGTTTCCAGGAAAAAGCAGCTTATTCCGGCGCTGGTGAGCGCTCTCCAGCAGTAGAGAGCGCAGGCGGATCAGAGAGAACACAGAAAGGAGTAAGAGGAGGATATGGCAAAAGAAATATGGAAGCCGGGCAATATGCTCTATCCCCTGCCTGCGGTGATGGTGAGCTGCGGGGACAGAGAGGGAAGGACCAATATTATCACCGTGGCCTGGACAGGGACTGTCTGTACCAACCCGGCCATGGTCTATATCTCCGTGCGGCCCCAGAGGTACAGTTATGACCTCCTTCGGGACAGCGGAGAATTTGTCATCAACCTGACTACGGAAAAGCTGCTCCGTGCGGCCGACTGGTGCGGCGTAAAGTCTGGCAGGGACACAGATAAATGGAAGGAGATGCACCTGACGCCTGGCAGGGCTTCCAGGCTTGACTGGGCGCCGGTCATCGAGGAGGCGCCTGTCAACATAGAATGCCGGGTGACAGAGGTGAAAGAGCTGGGAAGCCATCACATGTTCCTGGCCCGGGTGGAAGCCGTGCAGGCGGACAAAGACTACATGGACGCCGACGGCCGGTTCCGCCTGAATGATGCAGGGCTGATCGCCTACTCCCACGGGGAATACCTGGAGCTGGGAAAGAAAAAGGGCAGTTTCGGCTACAGTGTGAAGAAGAAAAAGCGCAGGTAGGCAAGGCAGAGGGAAAAGACGGCCATCTGGCTGGCAAGCAGGCCCCACAGATATCCCTGTATGCCGAAGACCGGGATAAGAAGGAACACGCTGCCGATGCGAAGGAGAAGTCCGGTCACGTTTATGGCAAAGGACATGTTTGTCTTGCCCAGGCCGTTCAGAATGCCCAGCAGACAGCTGTTTGTGTAGAGAAAAGGGCACATCCAGGCCAGGGTGATGATAAAGTGTCCGGCTGCGGCGCTGTGAAAGAGGAGTCTGCCGATGAAATTTCCCGTCACGACGAGGGCCAGGCAGAACAGGAGCCCTAAGGAAAAGCAGCAGAAAAATACTTTCCGGATCACTTTTTTCATGGCCGAGGTGCTGCCGGAGACCTGTATCTCTGCCACAGTAGGCAGCATCATGGTGGCGATGGAGTTGGTCATGGCAGAGGGGAAGAGGACGCAGGGGAGAGCCATGCCCGTCAGGACGCCGTAAGTGCTCAGGGACTCCCCGGAGGAGAGGCCAAAGGCCTGGAGCTTCAGAGGGATGGAGACGGCTTCCACGCTCTGCAGCAGATTGAGCAGCACGCGGCTGCCGGTAAGAGGGACTGCCAGGGAGAGAATCTCCCCCAGTCCCTTTTTGTATGCGCCCAGAGTGACATTTCCGGGGGCTGCCATGTCCTGCTCTTTGCGCAGCTTTCCCAGGCAGTACAGGGCGGAAGCGGCTTCTCCTGCCACGATCCCCGCCGCAGCCAGAGCGATCCCTGTCCGGACAGAGCGGTTCACAAAAAAGTAGTACAGAAAGATGACAGCGCCCACCCGCACGGTCTGTTCCAACAGCTGGGAGATGGCCGGGATCTTTGTGCGCTTCAGCCCGATATAATACCCGTAGATACAGCTGTGCATCACGGAAAAAGGCAGAGCCAGAGAGAGGATGACAAGAAGGGGCGCGCAGCGGGGCTCTCCAAGGAAGCGCAGGGAGAGGAAAGCGGCTTCTTTCTGGACAAAGAGCATAAGAGCAAAAGACAGGAGTATGGCCAGGGTGAAACCGCTGTAGAGCCCCGCCTTTGTGCGGACCGGGTCTTTCAGGGAACGGCTGGCGGCAGTGCTGCGGGCGATGGCTGTCTCTATGCCGGCGGCACATATAGAGAAGCACAGGGCGTAGACCGGAAAGGCCAGCTGGTAGAGGCCTACGCTTTCTTCGCCGAAAGTGCGGCTAAGGAAGATCCGGTAAAAAAATCCCATAAAGCGGGTAGCGAACCCGGCCAGTGTCAGGATGAAAGCTCCCTTTATGATCGTGTTTTTTTGTATCATGGCAGACTCCGCGGCACTTTTATTACAGCATATTCAAGGAGAGGCGGGGATATGCGGGACCCGGAGCGGGAAAAATGAAGAAAAAGAGGCTTGACAGGAAGGCGGACCGGGTGCTATCCTACTAACAGGAATTCCAAGTAAAACACTAGGAATTAAAGGAGGGTGATGACAGTGAAGCTTTCCACAAAAGGACGATACGGGCTTCGGGCGCTTGTTGATCTGGCCAGATACAGCGAGGAAGAGCCGGTCTCCATCAGCAGCATCTCCGCCCGGGAGGACATTTCCGAGGGATACCTGGAACAGCTCATGGCGCTTCTTAAAAAAGCGGGGCTTGTAAAGAGTATCCGTGGAGCGGCGGGCGGCTATGTACTGGCCCGGCCGGCCGGTCAGATATCGGTGGGAGACGTGCTCCGGGCCCTGGAGGGAAAACTGGAGCCGGCCGAGTGTGCGGCGTACCACCCGGATGAAGGCTGCCAGGCGGCAGACAGCTGTGTCACAAAGTATGTCTGGAAAAAGATCAATGACAGCATCAATGACACGGTCAACGGGATCATGTTGGATGCCCTGGTGGAGCAAAGCAGGCAGCTGAGGCCCGGCGAGGAGGAAAAAGAAAAGGCCTGCAGCAGAAAATAAATGTAAGAACAGACAACGCGGTCAGCGATAGATAGGAGGATACAAATGGACAGACTGATTTATCTGGACAATGCAGCGACAACAAAGACAGCCCCAGAGGTAGTGGAGGCCATGATTCCCTATTTCACCGAGAATTACGGCAATCCATCCAGCGTCTACAGTTTTGCGTCGAAAAATAAAGACGCAGTGACGGAGCAGAGGGAGATCATTGCCCGGGCTCTTGGGGCACAGACGAATGAGATCTACTTTACAGCAGGAGGATCTGAGAGTGACAACTGGGCCCTGAAAGCCACGGCAGAGGCCTACGAGGCAAAAGGAAAACATATCATTACCACAAAGATTGAGCACCATGCCATCCTGCACACAGGAGAGTATCTGGAGAAGCGGGGCTTTGAGGTGACTTACCTGGATGTAGATGAAAAGGGCCGTGTGCACCCGGAGGATGTGGAGGCAGCGATCCGGCCGGATACGATCCTGATCTCCGTCATGTTTGCCAACAATGAGATCGGCACCATTGAGCCGATAAAAGAGATCGGACAGATCGCCCGCAGGCACGGTGTTCTGTTCCACACAGATGCGGTCCAGGCTTTCGGCCAGATCCCCATCAATGTGGACGAATACTGCATCGATATGCTGAGTGCCAGCGGCCACAAGCTGAATGGACCCAAGGGGATCGGATTTCTCTATATCCGCAAGGGGGTAAAGATCCGTTCCTTCGTCCACGGCGGTGCCCAGGAGAGAAAGCGCCGGGCAGGGACAGAGAATGTGCCGGGGATCATCGGCCTTGGAAAGGCAGTAGAGAGAGCTGTCGCTTCCATGGCAGAGCGGTCCGCCAAGGAGACCCAGCTGCGGGATTACCTGATCGGCCGCGTGCTTGAGGAGATCCCCTACTGCCGCCTTAACGGAGATGCAAAGGACAGGCTCCCCAACAACGCCAACTTCAGCTTCCAGTTCATTGAGGGTGAGTCCCTGCTGATCATGCTGGATATGAAGGGCATCTGCGCTTCCAGTGGATCTGCCTGCACATCCGGATCGCTGGATCCGTCCCATGTGCTCCTGGCTATCGGGCTGCCCCACGAGATCGCCCACGGTTCCCTGCGGCTGACGCTTGGCGAGGAGACCACAAAGGAAGATATAGACTACGTAGTGGACAACCTGAAGGAGATCGTGGCCCGGCTGCGGGATATGTCTCCCCTCTACGAGGATTTTGTAAAGAAAAACAACCGGTAACAGATAGAACAAAAGCTGTGCGGCAGGACAGCAGACAAGGAGGAAGAAAACATGTACACAGAGAAAGTTATGGATCATTTTCAGCATCCCAGAAATATGGGAGAGATAGAGAACGCCAGCGGCGTGGGAACAGTGGGGAACGCAAAATGCGGAGACATTATGCGGATCTACCTGGATATTGATGAGAACCAGATCATCCGGGATGTGAAGTTCAAGACATTCGGATGCGGGGCTGCAGTAGCCACCAGCAGTATGGCTACCGAGCTGGTAAAAGGAAAAAATATACAGGAAGCCATGGAAGTCACCAACAAGGCGGTGATGGAGGCGTTGGACGGCCTTCCGCCGGTGAAGGTTCACTGTTCTCTGCTTGCGGAGGAGGCGATCCACGCAGCGCTCTGGGACTATGCAGAGAAGAACGGGATCAAGATCGAAGGGCTGGAGAAGCCCAAGTCCGATATCCATGAGGGTGAGGAAGAGGAAGAAGAGGAATATTGATCCGGAAGGATAAGGAGAATGGAAAAGAAAAAAGTTGTGGTCGGCATGTCCGGGGGAGTGGACTCCTCCGTGGCGGCCTGGCTGCTGAAGGAACAAGGATATGACGTCATTGGCGTGACCATGCAGATCTGGCAGGATGAGGAAGAGACTGTGCAGGAAGAAAACGGCGGATGCTGCGGACTCAGCGCCGTGGATGACGCCAGGAGGGTGGCGGCAAAGCTGGAGATCCCCTACTATGTTATGAACTTTAAGGAGCAATTCCGCCATAGCGTGATTGACTATTTTGTGGATGAGTACACCAACGGCAGGACGCCCAATCCCTGCATTGCCTGCAACCGGTATGTGAAGTGGGAGTCCCTCCTGAAGAGGAGCCTGGATATCGGGGCGGACTGCATTGCCACTGGCCACTATGCCAGAGTGGAGCAGCTGGCAAACGGCCGCTGGTCTCTGCGGACCTCCGCCACGGCCAGAAAGGATCAGACGTATGCGCTCTATAACCTCACCCAGGACCAGCTGGCGAGAACGCTGATGCCTGTGGGGGCATATACCAAAGAGGAGATCCGCCAGATGGCCCTGGATCTTCAGCTCCCTGTGGCGTCCAAGCCGGACAGCCAGGACATCTGCTTTGTGCCTGACGGGGATTACGCTTCGTTTATTGAAAAGACGGCCTGTCGCAGATTCCCGGAGGGGAATTTTGTCCTTTCCGACGGGACAGTGGTGGGAAGGCATAAAGGCATCATACACTATACTGTAGGGCAGAGAAAGGGGCTGGGACTGTCTCTGGGACACCCGGTCTTTGTGCTGGAGATCCGGCCTGACACAAACGAGGTAGTGGTAGGCACAGGAGAGGAGTCCATGTCCAGGTATGTGCTGGCGGACCATCTCAACTTTATGTCCGTCCCTGATCTGACAGAACCTGTGCGCCTGTTTGCCAAGATCCGGTACAATCACAGAGGCGCCTGGTGCCAGGTGGAAAAGACAGGGGACGACCAGATCCTGTGTACCTTTGACGAGCCTGTGAGAGCCATCACGCCGGGGCAGGCTGTGGTGCTGTACGACGGAGAGTATGTCTTCGGCGGAGGAACTATCACCGGCAGCAAAAAATAAAATCAAAAAAGAAGGGGTGGAACCATGAGGGCAGACGTACACATGCACACGTCCTTTTCCCATGACTCAGAGGCAGAGCCCAGGGAAATGATCGAGGGAGCTATAGCAAAGGGGCTGGAGGTCATTTGCTTTACAGACCACTACGACAAAGACTATATGGGCTGGGGGGATGAGAGCATTTTTGACGCGGACGCTTATTTCGGGACGCTGCGTCCCCTGCAGGAAGAGTACCGAGACCGGATCGATATCCGCATCGGCGTGGAACTGGGCATGCAGCCCCGGCTGGGCGGCTTTTTTACAGAGTTTACGAAAAAATATCCCTTCGACTTTGTCATCGGTTCCCTCCACGTAGTGGACGGGGATGACCCGGCCCTGGGGACTGTCTTTGAGGGCCGGACAGACGAGGAAGTATACAGGCAGGCCTTTGTGGAAATGCTGGAGGATATAGAGAACACGCCGGATTTTGACGTGCTGGGGCATATTGACTATGTGGTGCGGTACGGAAAAAACGGAACGGCAGAGTATTCCTACAGAAAATATGCCGACGAGATCGACGCTATCCTGCGGGCTGTCATCGAGCGTGGCAAGGGAATCGAGCTGAATATGGCAGGGCTCAAATACGGCCTGCCTTTTGCCCATCCCCACCCGGATATCCTGCGGCGTTACCGGGAGCTGGGCGGTGAGATCATCACAGTGGGGGCCGACGGACACAGGCCGGAGCACATTGCCTATGATTTTGAAAAGGCGGACAGTATCCTGAAGTCCTGCGGCTTTCGGTACTACACAGAATTTAAGGAGAGGAAACCTGTTTTTAAACTCCTTACATAAAAATGGAAAATGCTCTTGAATTTTTGTATGAGATTTAGTACAATTGTTAATGGTTGAGAGTTCTTTAACAAAGTTAAGGGACGAAAAGAGCTGTGAAACAGTAAATAGACTTTAGGAGGAATGTAATCATGGCAGTAAAAGTAGCAATCAACGGTTTTGGACGTATCGGACGTCTTGCTTTCAGACAGATGTTTGGAGCTGAGGGGTATGAGGTAGTAGCAATCAACGACCTGACAAGCCCGAAAATGTTAGCTCACCTGTTAAAATATGATTCTTCTCAGGGCAAATACGCTCTGGCTGACAAGGTAGAGGCTACAGAGGATTCCATTATCGTAGATGGAAAAGAGATCAAGATCTACGCAAAAGCAAACGCTGAGGAGCTTCCTTGGGGAGAGATCGGTGTTGACGTTGTTCTGGAGTGTACAGGCTTCTATACATCCAAAGAGAAAGCTTCTGCT
>OGXL01000373.1_pt1 | contig 39292 bp, 35 predicted proteins | sample 1576311 | NCBI WGS metagenome assembly OGXL01 (sample SAMEA3541564, study PRJEB24748) | human gut metagenome | biome: human gut; feature: human-associated habitat; material: faeces | place: China | collected 2012 | reverse complement strand
AATATTACGGGAAGCATAAGGGCGTGGAACATCTCACCCTGTCTGTAAACCGGCAGGAGCTCTACGGATTTATCGGCCCCAACGGGGCGGGGAAGAGCACAACCATCCGCACCATGCTGGGACTGCTTAAGGCGGATGGCGGGACGGTGGAGATCTTCGGGGAGAGGCCGGAGACAGAGCGTGAGAAAAAGGAGATGCTCTCCAGGATCGGCTACATGCCGTCGGAGGCTTCCTTTTACAGCGGTATGAAAGTGTCGGACGTTCTGAAATTCTCGGCGGATTTTTACAGGAAGGACTGCCGGGAGGAGAGAGGACGGCTCTGCGAGAGGCTGAAGCTGGATGTAAAGAAAAAAGTGGATGAGCTGTCCCTTGGGAACCGCAAAAAAGTGAGCATTGTATGCGCCCTGCAGCACAGCGCGGATCTCTACGTGCTGGATGAGCCTACCAGCGGGCTGGACCCTCTGATGCAGCGGGAATTTTTCCGGCTCCTTAAAGAGAAGAATGAGAAGGGGGCGTCCATCTTCCTATCCTCCCATGTCCTGGGGGAGGTGGAAAAATACTGCCACCGGGCGGCAGTGATCCGGGACGGAGGCATTGTCATGGAGGATACCATGGAGCATATCTGCGGCTCGGCGGCAAAGCGGGTGACTGTGCGGGGAATTTCGGGTGTTCCGGGGCTGCCGCTGACAGACCTGCGTGTGCTGGAGGATGGTGTCACATTCTTATACAGAGGAGAGGCAAAGCGGCTTCTGGAGGCGCTGGCCCCGCTTCCTGTGACGGATCTTACTATCACGGAACCGGATCTGGAAGAGACATTTCTTCATTTTTATGCAGAGGGGAAGGCTGCCAGGTAAAGAGGGGCGGCAGTAAGGAGGAAAAGGGATGAACATATTTGGACATGAACTGAAAAGGTCTCTGCAATCCACACTGATCTGGGGGCTTATCATCGGCGGGACCATCATGCTGTGCGTCTTCCTGTTCCCGGAGCTGAAAAAGGAGCTGGGGGACATGGTGGATGCCATGAGTGATATGGGCGGTTTTGGGGCTGCCTTTGGGATGGACCGGCTGAACTACGGTGATATCACCGGGTTTTACGGTATTTACGCGGGAAGCATGCTGGGGATCGGCGGGATCTTCTACGCCGCTATCCTGGGAACAGGTCTTCTGGCAAAAGAAGAAAAAGACCACACGGCAGACTTTCTCCTCACCCACCCGGTGACGCGCACATCTGTGTTCTGGCAGAAGGCAGCAGCCATGGCAGTACAGATCCTTCTGATGAACCTGGCGGTCATTCTGCTTGCCTGGATCTCCATCCGCTGGATCGGCGAGAGCCCGGACTGGGAAGGGCTGTGCCTGTTTCATCTGGCCCAGGTTCTTATGCAGCTGGAGATCGGAGGCATCTGCCTGGGAATTTCGGCTTTTTTAAGAAGAGGGAGTATCAGCACCGGCATCGGCGTGGCGGCCTTTCTGTATTTCCTGGGGCTTCTGGGAAATATTACGGAAAAGGCGGAGGCGGTCAAGTATATCACACCCTACGCCTACGCAGACGCCGCAAAGATCCTGCCGGAGTGCGCCCTGGATGGGACGCTGATCCTGCTGGGTCTTTGCTATGGAGGTGCAGGTATCCTGGCCGGGTGGCTCTGGTACAGGAGGAAGGATATCAGATAAAGTTGTATAGAATACACAAAAACGTAAAGAAATAAAAAGGATATATTTGCACTATTGCGCATAAAATTTGTGCTATAGTGCTTTTTTGACATATAAAAGTATGCAAAACGAAGAAATACTGGTAAAATCTGACAACGACCATTGATGAGTGAGTCGCAAAATGAGGAGGAAGAGAGGAGTCCTAAATGAAAAAGAGAAGATTAAAACTGCTGAGTCTCTTTTTGGCTGCCAGCCTTGCTGTTCCGGCATCGGCAGGCAGCATGCAGCTTTTCACAGGCGCTTCAATCGAAGCCAAAGCTGCGCAGCAGGGTGGATCAGAAGTATCCCTGCCAGTATATCTCGAAGACGGAGTAAATGATGCTTGGGAACAGGATGAGAACAGTGTAGTGGGTACAGATGCAGTGTGCCAGGTGGAGGACGGGTGGCTTCACCTGAAATCTGGAACGGGGAATGGAAATAACCCTGGCACACAACCGGCTATATTTGTACATCCGGGCACTTTTAACTTTAATGCGGACGGATATTTTGAATTCACATTAAAGTCTAACAATGTAAATTCAGGACAGGAGGACAGTGACCGCTTTGGCGTATACCTGGGATACAATACAGATGCTAACGGCATGTATGTAGGGTATGATAATGGCGGCTGGTTCTGGCAGAAGTATACGGCAGGGAATGGCGACTGGTTCCAGGGAGGGCGCCATGCAGCTCCGGCGCAGGGAACAGAGATGCAGGTCCGTATCGAGTGGACAGAGGACCACAAGATGACCCTGAAACTGGATGGACAGACAGTCTTTGATGGCGAGGACTTCAGTGGTATCACAGGTACTATGGGAGAGAAGATCGCTATCAAAGGAGGCTCCTGGAATACAGCGGTGACTGACGTGCTGCTGAAGGACATCCATTATACAGGGCAGAAGGAGGCAGAAACCTACAGTGTCACAGGAATGGTCCAGGACCAGGAGGGAAACCCGGTGCAGGGCTGCACGGTGACTATTGACAGGACGAGCGCTGTGACGGATGAGAGCGGGCACTATGAGGTGGAGCTGCCGGACGGAACATATGATGTGACGGCTGTTAAAGAAGGATATATGGCAGGAGCAGGCACTGTCACGGTAAATGGCGGCGCAGCCGAGGTGCAGCCGATCGTGCTTGCACCTGAGTCAGAGGTGGAGACAGAGACGATCTCTTCCGAACAGATGGATGTCTTCGTGGCAAAAGATTTCCCGAGTGTTGTGCGGTATGAGATGAAGGGAGATATGAAGGGAAAAACCTTCTATGGGCAGACAAAGGCAATCCATACCCTGAGGGTAAACGGAGTGGACCTGGAGGTAACGCCGGAGAACGTAAAGACAGAATTTTCCGGAGACAAGGCTGTTTATGCCATGACAGTGAAGGATGATGGAAATCATATCGATGTGGTCATCACAGCCGAGCTGACAGTGGAGGGAAGTGACCTGAAATTTGATATCACAGAGATCAAGAATAATCTGGAGGGCGAGACGACAGAAAACAAGTACGGCCAGAAGGTGGAGACCTATCCCCTGCAGACTATCGCTATTCCCGACCACAGCTTGATATCTGTGCGCACGACCCAGGAGGGGGCCAATCTGAAAGGCGCTGTCATGTCCTCTAACACACATAAGAGCGGCGATGAGTATGTGGAAGTCACAGATGGCATGGAGGCAATGTCCAACAAAGATTACATGTATGCTTTTGTCTCTAACGCAGAGTTGAGCGCCGGCATGTGGAGTAATTCCGAGCATGAGGGGCGCGTGGTCGCAGCTCCTGTCAATGGTGGAAGCCAGAACACACGTATTTACGCCTCTACAGAAGCCAGGGCAGGATACACAACGCTGGGGCTTGCGAGCGCAGAGTGGTATTATCACCGCAATATTACTGATTCCAAAGGTGAGACATACACGGTGAAAGAGACAGAGATGCCCAAGTGCGCGGTCACGATCGCCGGGGATATGAATGAGGACCAGGCGGTGGACTGGCAGGATGGAGCTGTCGCTTTCCGGGATATCATGAACAACCCAAACAAGAGTGAAGAAGTGCCGGAGCTGGTGGCATGGCGTATTGCCATGAACTTTGGAAGCCAGGCCCAGAACCCCTTCCTCACTACTCTTGACAATGTAAAAAGGGTGGCTATGCACACAGATGGCCTCGGCCAGTCTGTCCTGCTCAAAGGATATGCCAGCGAGGGTCATGATTCCGGTCATCCTGATTATGACAATATCGGCGATCGTCTGGGCGGAGCGGAGGACATGAACACTCTCATGGAAAAAGGAGACCAGTATGGGGCGAGATTTGGTATCCATGTAAATGCCAGCGAGATGTATCCGGAGGCCAAAGCTTTTAGTGAGGATCTGGTGAGGAGAAACGATACAGGAGCCCTGAGCTATGGCTGGAACTGGCTGGACCAGGGGGTTGGTATTGACGGACTTTATGACCTGGGCAGCGGAGAGAGGGAGAAGCGCTTTGATTCCCTGAAGGAGAAGGTCGGGGACAATATGGACTTTGTCTATGTGGATGTGTGGGGCAACCTGACATCCAGCAGATATGAGGACTCCTGGGAGACGCGCAAGCTCTCCAAGATGATCACGGACAACGGCTGGAGGATGACCACGGAGTGGGGGTCTGGCAATGAGTACGATTCTACTTTCCAGCACTGGGCGACAGACCTCACATACGGCGGATACACGTCCAAGGGAGAAAACAGTGAGGTGATGCGTTTCCTGCGGAATCATCAGAAAGACTCCTGGGTAGGCGATTATCCCAGCTACGGCGGCGTGGCCAACGCACCGCTCCTTGGCGGATACAACATGAAGGACTTTGAGGGATGGCAGGGAAGAAACGACTATGACGCCTACATCACCAACCTGTACACCCACGACCTGATGACAAAATTCCTCCAGCACTACCAGGTGGTAGACTGGGAGGACGGCGATCCGGTACAGATGACAGACAACGGCGAGACCTACACCTGGACCCCGGAGAAGGAGATCACTCTGAAGGAAGACCCACAAAAGCCTTCCGGCCAGACAGATGTGGTCAAAGTGACAAGAGGCAGTACTGATCCAAACAATGCGGCCTACCGCGACAGGACTGTGACCCTGAATGGTGTGGTAGTCTCCCAGGGAGCGGTATCCAGAGGTGATACAGGGAAGGGCGGAACAGAGTCCTATCTGCTCCCCTGGAACTGGGATGCGCAGACAGGTGAGAAAGTGAGCGCAGATGAGGAGAAGCTCTATCACTGGAATACCCAGGGGGGCGAAACAACCTGGGAACTGCAGGGAGATTGGAAGAGCCTGAAATCTGTCAAAGTATACAAGCTGACAGACCTGGGCAAGACAGAAGAGCAGACTATTGATGTGGTGGGCGGTAAGCTCACACTGCATGCTGAAGCCCAGACGCCATACGTAGTGTGCAAGGGAGAGGAAGGAAATCTCGATATAACCTGGAGCGAGGGAATGCACATCGTGGACGCAGGTTTTAACTCCGGCGAGAAAGGGCTTGAGACGCACTGGGACAAGAGCGGAGAAGGTACAGCCCAGATTGCCAAGAGCCAGTACAGCAACCCTATGATGAAGCTGGACGGCGAGGTGTCCATGACCCAGGAACTGACAGACCTTGAGCCGGGCAAGAAGTACGCTGTGTACGTGGGAGTGGACAACCGGAGCGATGCCAAGGCTTCCATAACTGTCAAGGCAGGAGACAAAGTCCTTGACACGAACTACACGGAGAAGTCCATTGCCAAGAACTATGTGAAGGCATATACCCACAGCAATTCCAGCGCCACTGTGGACGGGACAAGCTACTTCCAGAACATGTACGTGTTCTTTACGGCACCGGAGAGCGGGAAGGCGACCCTCACCCTCTCCAGGGAAGCAGGAGAAGGCAGCACCTACTTTGACGATGTCCGTGTCGTGGAGTCTGATATGGATGTGGTAGAGAAGGACAAGGACGGGACAGTGACAGGCATGGAGCAGGATTTTGAGAACTCCGTACAGGGCGTATATCCGTTTGTCATTGGAGCGATCGAGGGAGTGGAGGATAACCGCACTCACCTGTCCGAACTGCACGCTCCGTTTACACAGGCAGGCTGGGATGTGAAGAAGATGGACGATGTGCTCACAAAGGCGGATCCTGACTCCCGGTGGTCCGTGAAGGTGAACGGCCTTTCTGGACGCGCCAACCTCGTGATGCAGACGATCCCACAGAACTTCCGCTTTGAGCCGGGCAGGACCTACAAGATCAGCTTTGATTATCAGTCAGGGACTGATGGGATCTACGGCGTGGTCGTAGGAAACGGCGAGGTGACAGGCGGTGAGGCAGTGAATGAGCTGCCCATGGCTATGGGCTCCAATGCAGAGGAGATCTACAGCTTTGAACTGACCGGAGGAACCGGTGGTCAGAGCTGGTTCGGTATCTACTCTACAAATAAGGCGGCGGATCTCCAGGGGACAAGCGGCAGCGCTGCTAACTTTGGCGGCTATCAGGATTTCGTCCTGGATAACCTGAAGATCGAGCTGGTGGATGAGAAAGTGACAGCCGATGACCTGAAGGCCCTGATCGCTGAGGCTGAGGAGAAGTATGTGCAGAGCGACTATCAGGATGCGGACTGGCAGGCGTTCCAGGATGTGCTCATGGACGCCAAAGTAGCAGTAAACAAGGACAAGCAGGACGACGGGGAGATCGCGTCAGCTTATTACGCGCTCAAAGCCCAGATGCAGTACATGGACACAGCAGCAGGTACAGAGGCCAGTGACAAGTACGACATCGCGGCCGACAAGTACACTGTGGCGGCTGGAAGCGCCCAGCCTGAGTCTGGTGGCGAAGGACCGGTAGAGTTTGCCCAGGACGGCAACGAGAGCACCCACTGGCACACGAGTTGGAATGCAAATGCTGTAGCTGATGGCACTGCCTGGTATCAGTTTGACTTTACAGAGGTCCAGACTGTGAACGGCGTGAGATATCTGCCGAGGACCGGGGCAGCCAACGCCAACGGAAAGCTGAAGAAAGTCAACGTGATGGTCAGCAAAGATAATGGACAGAGCTGGGAGGCGGCAGCAGAGGGAGTAACCCTTGACACGGCAACTACCTGGCAGAAGATCGACTTTGGGGCGGACATCGAGGGCGTGACCAATGTGCGTGTCGTGGCTCTTGAGACAGCCGGGCAGTCAGCGAATGAGTCCAACAAGTACGCATCTGCGGCGGAGCTGCGCGTAACACGTCCGGTAGCGCCGGAGAAGACGGAGGTGGACAAGACCGGGCTTGAAGAATCCATCGCACAGATCGCAAACCTCAACAAGGACAGCTATACTCCTGAGACATGGGCTGTGCTGGAGGAGAAGCTCCGGGAAGCGCAGGCAGTCATGGATGATCCGGATGCGACGCAGTATGACGTGGCTCTGGCCATAGCCAATCTGGCTGATGCCGTGACTGGTCTGGAGGCTGTGACCCCTCCGACACCGGAGACGCCGGATAAGAGCGGTCTGGAGAATGCCGTGGCAGAGGCAGGCGGACTGGACCAGGGCAGCTATACGGCGGAGAGCTGGCAAAAGTACCAGGAGGCGCTTGCCAATGCACAGGCAGTCCTCGCGGATGAGAATGCGGCACAGGCTGACATTGACGCGGCACTGCAGGCTCTTAACATTGCGAAGGCAGGACTTGTAAAAGCGGACGGTGAAGGCGGCCAGCAGGGAGGACAGACAGACGGGAAGCCCCAGGGAGGACAGAACGGCGATAAGAAACCTTCTTCCTCAAAGAGAGAGGATGCGGCCAGGACGGGAGACGCTTCCGAGGCAGCGCCGGTCGCAGGCATCATGGCAGCGGCCCTGGCGGCGATAGCAGTGGTCCTGAGAAAGAGAAAATAGGAGAAAAGGTCACGGAAGGCGACCTTTATGAGAAGGGAATTTCCAAAAGAAGAGGAAATTCCCTTTTTTTAATCCTTTTCTCCCGCTCAAAATGTTATAAACTATAGGTACGGAAAACAGGAGGATTTCATACTTGACGCGGGAAGATGAGATTTTTGAAAAACTGAAAAAAGGCGATCCGGACGCTGCGGGAGAGCTGGCCAGGCTCTACTACAATGACATACTCAGATACTGCCTGCTCCATGTACCGGACCGGTCTCTGGCACAGGACGCTGTGCAGGAGACGTTTCTGCGGGTGTTCCGATATTTTGACGGCTATACCCACAGGGGAAACTTCCGAGCCTTCCTCTACAAGGTGGCTGCGAATGTATGTATCGATATCTGCAGAAAGAAAACATGGGAGCCTATACCTAAGCAGGTTCCCTTTGAGGAGAAAGGGCTGAAGGAAAGGGAGGACAGGGAGGATTTCCGAAGGCTTGTGGAACTCCTTCCGGAGGAGCTGCGTTCCCTTCTTTGACAGAGCTGTCAGATGGAAGATGGCGGAGGTGGAGGCAGCAGGCTGTCAGCCCTCCCGGCTTAAGGCAGCCCGGCTTCTGATCGCAGGAAGCAGCGCGCTTATTATGGAACTGGCCGTAGCTGTGGCAGCAGGGACGCTCTGGCAGATCAACCTGGAAGCGCTGGCAGCCTGGCTGTTCCTCCCCTTCCTTCTGGCCTGGAACTGTATGCTCTTCCTTCTTGACAGGACGAAAGGGAGGTTTACTCCCTGGTGCAGCGCAAGCCTGGCGGCCGGGTTCGCTGTGTTTGCATTTGTGTGGAGATATGTCAGCAGAGCGGCCGGAAGCCCCGGGGATTTCCTGGCGTTTGCAGATGGAGGATGGCTTCTGTGCGGGGCAGCGCTGCTTCTCTGGGCATTCCAGATATGGAAGCAGGGCAGAAAGGAGATGGAAAGATGGAGTTATGTATAGAAAATCTGACAAAACAATTTAAAGATAAACGGGCCGTGGATCATGCCAGCCTGACCATCACACCGGGGGTGTGGGGACTTCTGGGAGCCAACGGCGCCGGCAAGACAACCCTCATGCGTATGGCGGCAGGGCTTATGACGCCTACAGAAGGAACGGTGAAATACGACGGCGTTCCCATAGATGTGCTGGGGAAAGGATACAGGGATATTTTCGGGTATCTGCCCCAGGAGTTCGGGTTCTACCCGGAGTTTACCGTGTATGATTACCTGGACTATGTGGCGGCTTTAAAAGGGCTTTCAAGGAAGGATGCAAAAGGGAAGATCGACAGGCTGCTGGAGACTTTTTCCCTGGCGGATGTGAGGCGCAAGAAGATCACAAAGCTTTCCGGCGGCATGAAGCGCAGGGTGGGCATTGCCCAGGCCCTTCTTAATGACCCGGAGGTGCTGATCCTGGATGAACCCACCAGCGGTCTGGATCCGGGGGAGAGAGTGCGTTTCCGCAACCTTCTGTCCGAGTTTGCCGCAGACCGGATCGTGCTGATCTCCACCCACATTGTGTCCGACGTGGAGTACATTGCTTTCAGAAACGCTGTGATGAAAGAGGGGAAAATCATAGCAGAGGGAACCACAGGGGAACTTCTGTGGGAGATGGAGGGAAAGGTGTGGTCCGCTGTTATCCCGGAGTATGACCTCCATAAATATGAAAGGCTGGTCCAGGTAGTGAATATCCGCAACGAGGAGGAAGGAAGGGTGTCCATCCGGTATCTGGCTGACAGGCCTTCCGTGCCGGAGTCCGCGGGACAGACGCCACGGCTTGAGGATCTCTACCTGTGGCTCTTTCCACAGGAGAACATACAGGGAAAGGAGGTGCAGTGACATGAGAGTATTTACAGTAGAGATACGCAGGCTTTTAAAGACAAGATCCGTTCTGGTTCTGATGCTGGCGGCCCTTATCCTGGCCCCGGTACTGGCCTATTTTCCCGCCTCTTTTGCGTCCTGGACGTACAGGGATGAAAGCGGGCAGGAAGTCCGGGTGGAAGGCCGGGAGGCGCTGAAGCTGGAGGAGGAGCACCAGGGACAGTTTCAGGGGAAGATCGCGGAGGAGACACTGGCCGCAGCCCTTGCAAGATACAGGGACTTTGCCGCAGGCTATGAGGGCGGTCTCCCGGACGGCATCTACGACGAGCGGGTGACGGCCAGCGATTACTATGAAAAGGTATCCAATGTGGAGGGAATTCTTGGCCGGGTCAGCGAGGCCTGGGCAGATCCGGACACAGGTCTGGCTCCCGGGGCTGAAAATCTGACAGAAGACCAGGTGGCCGGCTTTTACGACCAGTGCAGGCAGCACTTACAGGAGCTTCTGTATCTGGAGGGCGGAAGGAATGCCCGCACAGACAGCGCCCTTGCCCAGGCACAGGCTCTCTACAGCCAGGTGGAGATGCCCTTTACCTACGAGCCCGGTTTCAGCTCCAACGCCCTGGAGTATGTGGGGATCTATGTGTTCCTTCTGGTGCTGATCTGCACCTTTCTGATGGTGCCGGTCTTCTCCAGTGATTACCAGACCCAGGCAGACCAGATCCTTAAGTGCACCCGGGACGGAAAACGGCGCCTGGCAGCAGCCAGGATCGGCGCCGGGCTCCTCCTTGCAGGTGTGCTCTATATTGTGTGCATGGCGCTGTTCCTTCTGCTGCTCAATGCTTCCTTTGACTTTAAGGGGCTGGACACATCCCTGCAGCTTCTTGTGTCCGTCTCCGTGTTCCTGCCTGTGACAGCAGGGCAGATGGAGCTTCTCATCGCCGGGGCGGGATTTGTCTCCCTGCTGGCCACAGCCTCCTTCACCCTGTTCCTGTCGGGCAGGATGAGGACAGTAGCCTCCGCCAGCATAGCCTCCTTTGCCTTTCTCATACTGCCGATGATGGTGTACATGATCCTGGATGGAAATGCAGGGAACTGGATCCGCTGCCTTCTGCCCTCCGGCGGGGTGGGTATGATGAACAGTTTTACCTACGCGGCCATGGACACGAAATTTGCCTATGTGGGCAGCATGGTTGTGTGGCTGCCTTACATTATGCTGGCTGCCGCGGCTGTGGAGGCCGTTCTGTTCGCCATTCTGGCCGGGGTAAGCTGGTGCCGCCGGAGACGCTAGGAAGACCGGAGATATTTTTCTAGGATCACCCGGCTTGTGGACGCGGATAAGACTTCCTGGGTGGACAACATGGATTTCTGCTGCTGTGCCAGTTCTTCGTGCTGGAACTGACGGCGGTACTGCCTGGGGGAGCAGCCAAACTGCCGTGAAAACCCTTTATTAAAATATTTGATATCGGAAAAGCCGCAGGCCATACTGATATCCAGAAGAGAGAAGTCCGTCAGCAGAAGAAGCTGGCGGGCTTTTTCGCACCGCAGTTTCATAACATATTCCTGGAAGGACATGCCAAAAGACGCCTTGAAAAAATGAGACAGATAGCTCATGGTAAGCCCCAGGTCCGCTGCCACGTCCGTAAGGAGAAGCTTTTCAGAGTAATGGCTGTCTATGTAGTCACTGATCCGCCGGATGCGCTGCGCCTTGTTGGCGGAGATCTGCCGCTCTTTTTCTGTCATGCAGGTATGAGGGAAATGCAGCAGCAGACTGTCGAAAAAGAGAAAGATCAGTCCTACGCACCGGAGGGAAGGCTCCCCGGCATGGTCAAAATAGGCCCGTGCTATGTCAAGAAAGGTCTGCGCCAGCAAAGCTGTCCTGGCAGCTGCGGGAGGCTGGAGAAATTCCGTGTGTTCTATCTGAGGAAAAGCGGATGCAAAAAATGTGGGGGAAACCTGCAGGGACAGGATGAGAGCAGGCTGATCCGCCGCAAGCTCATGGCTTTCAAGAGGGTTTATGACCCACAAAGCCCCCTTTTCATATCTGTATTCCCTGCCCCGGGAGAGGAGGCGCACAGAACCTTCCAGGATAAGGCAGATCTCAAAATCTTTATGGATATGGGGCGTGCGGTAGAGCAGATTTACAACAAAAACCTTATAGTCCGCCGCCCCGTGGGAAATCACTTCAAATTCATCTTTCATCGTTGTACTCACCTCATTACCAGTATACGGAAAGAAAATGATGACTGCAAGAAAAAAGCTAATTTGTCATAGTCTGAACATGAATTAATCCAAGAAAAAAATCCCCGTATATCCTATAGTTAAACCAGACGATTTTCTGCATGTGAAGGATGCATGGCATCCGGCAAGGAGAGCAGAAAGATGAAAAGGAGGTTGACAGCATGAGCAGCAAATTAACCTATGGTATGGTGGGCGGCGGCCCGGGTGCGTTCATTGGGGATGCGCACAGGAAAGCCATCAGTCTGGACAGTTCGGCACGTCTTGTCGCAGGATGTTTCTCCAGGGATCCGGAAAAGACAAAGAGCCAGGGAGAGGCACTGGGACTTGAGCCGGACAGGTGCTATGCCAGCTACAGGGAGATGGCAGAGGCAGAAGGAAAAAGAGAGGACGGCATTGATTTTGTCGTAGTGGTTACGCCAAATGCCACCCACTATGAAATCTGCAAGGCATTTCTGGAGGCGGGGATCCATGTGGCCTGCGACAAGCCTCTTGTGACAGACAGCGCCCAGGCAGAAGAGCTGAAGGCACTGGCAGAAGAAAAAGGACTTCTTTTCATGGTGACCTACACCTATATGGGACATGTGACAGCCAAATACATCCGTGATCTTATAAAGGCGGGCGAGATCGGCCAGATGCGCACAGTCATGGCAGAGTATCCCCAGGGATGGCTCTACAATGAAAACGACTGGGGCGGCAAGCAGGGCGAATGGAGATGCGACCCCGAGAGGTCCGGAAGAGTCAACTGTCTGGGAGATCTGGGCACCCATGTGGAAAATGCGGTTGCCACAATGACAGGGCTTAAGATCAAGCGTGTCCTTGCAAAAATGGATGTTGTTGTCCCGGGGAGGAAGCTGGATGACAACGACCAGATCCTTGTAGAGTACGAAGGCGGCGCCACAGGCGTAAACTGGACGTCCCAGTTTGCTATAGGCTGCGACAACAGCCTGCGGGTGCGCATTTACGGATCAAAGGGATCCATCCTCTGGTTCCAGGAAAATCCGGAGGAAATCACCCTCATCCGGGAGGACGGCATTGCGCGCACTATCAAGAGAGGATACGGCGCGGTGACGCCGGATGCGGCAAAATACGGACGCCTTCCTTCCGGCCACACAGAGGGCTGGCTGGAGGCCATGGGCAATCTGTATGACAGCTTTACACAGTGCGTGGAGGCGAAAAAAGCGGGAAGCTTTACAGAAGATATGATCGATTACCCCACCATTGACGAGGGCGTGCAGGGACTGAAATATGTGGAAGCATGCTTAAAGAGCAATGAGAACGGAAACGTGTGGGTAGAACTGTAGGTATGGCGGCAGAAAGGAGAGAGAGATTATGGCAAGACCGGTAACGATTTTTACAGGACAGTGGGCGGACCTTCCGCTGGAGGAAATGTGCCAGACTGCACAGAAGATGGGATACGAAGGGCTGGAGCTGGCGTCCTGGGGACAGATCGACGTGAAGAAGGCAGCGGAAGATGAAGCCTATGTAAAAGAACTGAAAGATACCCTGGCAAAATATGATCTTGGATGCTGGGCCATCGGCATGCATCTGCCGGGACAGTGCGTGGGCGACGCAGACCAGTGGGCCTATGACCCAAGACTTGATAATTTTGCTCCTTCCAGCCTGGCGGGAAAGCCGGAGGAAATCCGCGCGTGGGGCACAGAGCAGATGAAATATGCGGCCAGGGCGGCGAAGAATATGGGCGTGAAAGTTGTGACATTTTTCATGGGTTCGCCCATCTGGAAAATGTGGTATTCTTTCCCCCAGACAAGCGAGGAGCAGATCGAGGCGGGCTACCAGAGGATCAAGGAGCTGTGGTCCCCGATCATGGATGTATATGATGCATGCGGCGTAAAACTGGCCCTTGAGGTACATCCCACAGAGATCGCCTACGATTACTGGAGTACAAAGAAGCTCCTGGAAACCTTTGCATACAGGGAGACGCTGGGCATCAACTTTGACCCCAGCCATCTCATCTGGCAGGGCCTTGATCCGGCCATGTTCCTCTACGATTTTGCAGACAGGATCTACCATGTACATATCAAGGATGCAAAGCTGAATTTAAACGGCCGCAACGGTATCCTTGGATCCCACATTACATTCGGGGATCAGAGAAGAGGATGGAATTTCGTGTCTCCGGGACATGGGGATGTGGATTTTGACAACATTATCCGGGTGCTGAACCAGATCGGCTACGACGGCCCCCTTTCCATTGAGTGGGAGGACAGCGGCATGGAACGTGTATTCGGCGGAACAGAAGCCTGCGAGTTTACAAAGCAGATCAATTTCTCGCCTTCGGATGTGGCATTTGACGACGCCCTCAAGACAGACTGACAGACAATGAACCAGGGTGCGCATGCAGGCGTGCCCTGGTGAGAAAATGCAGAAAGGAAGACAATGACAATGACAAAATTCAGATTTTCAGTGGGACCGTGGAATGTACACGAGGGAGCGGACACATACGGGCCGGCTACCAGGAAGACGATCCCTATAGAGGAGAAGTTTAAAAAGTTTGCGGAGCTTGGATTTTCCGCCGTACAGTTCCACGATGACGACGCGGTGCCGGACATCAACAACTACACAGAGGAGGAGATCAAGGAGAAGGCAAGGGAGCTGAAAAAGACGTTGGACAAATACGGACTGAAGGCCGAGTTTGTGGCGCCCAGGCTCTGGATGGACGGACATACCGTTGACGGTGGTTTCATGAGCACCTCCAAAGAAGACAGGGACTATGCCATGTGGCGGGCTTACCGCTCCATTGATATCGCCAATGAGCTGGAAACAGACCTGGTAGTGCTGTGGCTGGCAAGAGAGGGAACTCTCTGCGCGGAGAGCAAATCCCCGGTGTGGGCCACAAAGATGCTCATTGAGTCCATCAACAAAATGCTGGAGTACGATCCGAAAATCCGCATCTGTATTGAGCCCAAGCCTAATGAGCCCATTGACAGGAGCATCTGCGGCACCATGGGTCATGTGATGGCTATTTCGGCTGCCACTATTGATCCCTCCCGTGTAGGCGGCAACCTGGAGAGCGCCCACGCCATCCTGGCAGGCCTTGACCCGGCCCACGAGATCGGTTTTGCCATGGCCATGGGAAAACTGATGACTGTGCATCTGAATGACCAGAACGGTATCCGCTATGACCAGGATAAGACCTTCGGTGTGGAGAACCTGCGGGCTGCTTTCAACCAGGTGAAAGTCCTGAAAGAGAATGACTATGGAAGCCACGGCGAGTACGTGGGACTGGATGTGAAGGCCATGCGCACCACAAGGGATGAAGACAGCTATAAACATCTGGAGAACAGTCTGAAGATCTTTAAAGCGCTGGAGGAAAAAGTAGAGAGATTTGACTATGACTTCCAGAAAAAATGCGTGGAAAACAGGGATTTTGAAGCCCTGGAAATGTATGTCATGAACCTGCTGATGGGGATTGACCAGGCAGGGAGGTAAAGAAAATGCTTGTAACACTTAGAGAAGTCCTGAAAGACGCACAGGAGAAAAAATACGGCGTAGGCCTTTTTAATACGGTCAATCTGGAGATGGCAAAAGGCGTCCTTGCGGCGGCGGAGGAGCTGAAAAGCCCGGTGATCATCGGGACGGCGGAAGTCCTCCTTCCCTATGCCAGCCTGGAGGAGCTGGCTTACTTCCTTGTCCCCATGGCAAAGAAGGCTTCCGTTCCGGTGGTGCTCCACTATGACCACGGACTGACGGACAAAAAGATCGTGGAGGCCATGCGGCTTGGATTTTCTTCCATCATGTATGACTGCTCTACAGACACATACGAAAACAATATTGCCCGGGTGGCTCAGATGGTAAAGATCGCGGACATGTTCGGGGCTTCCGTGGAAGGAGAACTGGGACATGTGGGAGCCAATGACGAGAGCGCAGGCGATGACAGTATCTATACAGAGCCGGAGCAGGCCAGGGATTTCGCCCAGCGCACAGGAGTGGACGCCCTTGCGGTTGCCATTGGCACGGCTCACGGTGCCTACAAGGAAAAGCCCAGGCTGGACATCGGGCGACTGGCTGAGATATCCCGGGCAGTGTCGGTTCCCCTGGTCCTCCACGGCGGCAGCGGGCTCTCCGACGAGGATTTTAAAAACTGCGTGGCAAACGGCATCAGCAAGATCAATATTTTTACAGATATCAACTGTGCGGCGGCGAAAGCAGCCCATGACTTCTATAAGGAGGGATGCGGTCTGACGGATATTCAGAACCAGATCACAGAGGCCGTGAAGCAGGAGACCATGAAGAAAATGCGCATATTCGGAAGCGCAGGCAGGGGGTAGGTAAGATGGGTAAAGGAAAGATCGTTGTGGCGGGACATATCTGCCTGGACATCACACCGGTGTTCTCATCTGATAAAGTACAGCCTCTTTCCAAAGTCTTCATACCCGGCAAGCTGGTGCAGATGAAAGATGTAAATATCAGCACCGGAGGCGCTGTGGCCAATACAGGCCTGGCGCTGAAAGTGCTGGGCGCGGACGTGGAACTTATGGGAAAAGTCGGTGACGACGAATTCGGCCGGATCGTTCTGGAGAGGCTGGGAAGATACGGCGCCACGGAGGGCATGATCCTGTCGAAGGACAGCAGCACCTCCTACTCCATTGTCATCTCCCCTCCGGGGACAGACAGGATCTTTCTGCACAATCCCGGGGCCAATGACACGTTTCGGGCAGAAGATATGGATTTTGACAAGATTTCCCAGGCGGATTTCTTTCATTTCGGCTACCCGCCCATTATGCGGCATATGTATGAAAACGGAGGGGAAGAGCTTGTGGAGATCTTCCGCAGGGTGAAAGAGTGCGGGCTCACCACATCCCTCGACATGGCGGCTGTGGATCCGGATACGGCGGCCGGACAGGCTGACTGGGAGGAGATACTGAAAAAGGTACTTCCCTTTGTGGATTATTTTGTGCCAAGCGTGGAGGAGCTCTGTTTCATGGCGGATCGTGCACGCTACGAAAAATGGCTGGAGAGAGCAGAGGGAAGAGATGTGACCGGTGTTCTTACCGTGGAGGAGGACATCCGTCCCCTGGCGGAGAAAATCCTGGATATGGGAGCTTGCCACCTTCTGATCAAATGCGGCACTCCGGGCATGTATTTCACGGACGGGCAGACAGAGATTTTTGAGAGAAGCTATAAGCCGGAGCAGGTCCTCTCGGGCACCGGAGCCGGAGATACCAGCATTGCGGCATTTTTAAAGGCGCGGATGGACGGAAGTTCTATAGAAGAAAGCCTCCATCTGGCAGCGGCCACAGGGGCCAGCTGCGTGGAGGCCTATGATGCACTGAGCGGTCTTCGCTCGTTTGACGAACTGAAGAAAAAGATAGGAGCCGGGTGGGAGAAAATCTGAAGATCACAGAAGCACCCGTGTCTCCTCCACTACAGGAAAGGTGAGCTGTACCTTGAACTGGTCGCCGTCCACGGTGACCTGCAGCCCGCCTTTCATGTTTTTTACGAAACTTTCTGCTATGGCAAGCCCCAGGCCGTGCCCTTCTGTATTTCTGGATCTGTCTCCCCTTGCAAAGCGCTCCATGATCTCGCTGGCCGTGAAATCCATCTCGTAGGAGGCTGTGTTCTTGATGGTGACGCAGACCTGGGAAGCCTTCCTTTCTGCGACAATGTAGATCCGGGTGCCTTTCAGCGAATATTTCAAGGCATTCCCGATGAGGTTCTGGAGCACCCGGTACATTTTCTTTCCATCCCCGGTAAACTTAAGGGGCATTTCCGGCATAACTTCCCGGATGACCATGCCGCTTGTCCGGATCGCATCCTCCATGTCGCCCAGTGTCTGCTCCAACAGCTTTTTCATGTCCAGCGTCTCCATCTGGAATTCCGCTGTGCCGCTGGTGGATTTGGAAAGCTCGAAAATATCCTGGATCATGTCCTTTAAATGTTCCTGCTTGGCGGAGAGGATCTCCACATAATCTCTGGCCGCATCGCTTAAGGGTTCCTGTTTCAGAAGATCCACATAGCCGATCATGGACGTAAGAGGTGTCTTCAGATCGTGGGAAACATTGGTGATAAGGTCGATCTTCATCCGCTCGGAGCGCATCTGTTTATCCAGGATGGTCTGCAGGTTCTCGCTGATCTCCCCAAGCTGGCAGGAGGCCGGATAGAGGTCTGAATCCCCCTTCAGCGAGGTGCGCACAGACAGATCGCCGTCCGCCATGGCCCGGATCTGCGCAAGGAGTTTTGCAAGGTCCGTGTAGAGCCGGTTGTTTTCAAATGTCCAGGCAGCGGCCAGAAAGGCCAGAAGCCCGCCGACGATGCCGAGAATGGTCAGCTCATTTGCCCCGTACCAGGAGGAGAGCATAAAGAAGCAGAAGATACCAAGAAGGATCCCGCCTGCCACCAGGCAGAAGGATACCATGTATTTTGTGCGCAGCCGTTTCTCAAAGGGAGTGGCTTCTTTGTGCTTCTGGTACAGTCTGTATATCCAGGAAGTCTCCTTCCACATGCCAAGAAGCTGCCGCCGGATCAGAAGAATGACACACCCCAGAAACAGGAGCGCCAGAGGGAAGAAGAGCAGAAGGCAGCCTGCGGCAAGGCCGTCCAGACTGTAAAAGCCGAAAAACCCTGCCAGGGACTCTGACTGAAATAGAACAGACCGCAGCTCCCACATCCACAGAAGACCTGCAAAGATGGAGACGGCCAGAAGAAGCTCGGCGCTGAGTTGGTCCAAAGTCCTCACCTTCAGGTCTTTCCACTCACCTGCCCTGGACCGGAAAAAATGCAGGTAGAGATAGGCCGTCAGAGCAGCCCCTGCAAGAAGGCCACAGCACACAAGATACAGATCCCGATCCACGTTGTACACAGAATAGGTGACGCTGTACCATACAGAGTAGAAATTGTTGGCGTAAATAAATTTGTGCGCCGCGAAAGCAGACAGCCCTCCGTACAGCAGCCAGAGCACAAAGGCGGCCTTCGCCCAGAGAGGGACGGATTTTATTTTTTCAAAGATCTTTTTAATCGTACTTTTCAATTTTGTAGCCAATTCCCCACACCACCTTTAAATATTTTGGATTTTTCGGAGTGATCTCAATCTTTTCCCGGATCCGGCGGATGTGGACCATCACCGTCTTTTCGCCTGCGTAGGCCTCCTCCTGCCATACCCGGTTGTAGATCTGCTCTGCGGAGAAGACATAGCCCGGATGTTCCATAAGAAGCTCCAGGATCCGGTATTCTGTGGCAGTCAGATGGATGGGCTCACCGTCTACCGTGAGCTGTTTTGTGTTCCTGTCAAGGATGAGACTCCCGTTTTTCAGTATGTTGCCGGAAGTGTCTGTGGAGGCGGCGCCAAGAGAGAAGTACCGCCTGAGCTGGGAGCGGACTCTTGCCATCAGCTCTGCCGTGTTGTAGGGCTTTGTCACGTAGTCGTCCGCGCCCATGGTCAGCCCTGACACCTTATCGCTTTCCTCTGTCTTGGCAGACAGGATGATGACAGGAATATTGTGTTTTTTTCTGATCTTCATAAGAGCGGACAGTCCCCCCAGCTGCGGCATCATCACATCCAGGAGGATCAGATGGACTGTATCGGTCTCCAGCCGGTCCAGGGCTTCCATGCCGTTGTAAGCTGTCAGTACCCGGTAGCCCTCCAGCTCCAGGAGCTTTCCCAGAGAGCGGACGATCTCCTGGTCATCGTCCACCACAAGTATGTTGTATTGTTCCATTGAAAATCCCCTCCGTTTTTGTTTTCAAATGCAGTATAGCAGATGGATGTGAGTTTTTTTCTTCATAATTCTAACATTTTTTTTAAGAAATGAGAACGGATTGACTTGATTGTATTATTGTGATAGTATAAGGCAACAAATAAAGCGGATACAGGAGGAGGGACTGGAAAATGGTGTACGAAAAACTTTCAAAAAATGCACTGTACTGTATGTACGCGGCGGGGGCGGTGACAGGAGGCATCCTGCTGGCTGTCATTGGGGCAGTGGATTATTTCTGGATATTTCCGGAGGATATTGTCATAGGGAAATGGATCTCGCTGGCGGCTGCCGCTCTGATCCTGGTGGACGTCCTGATCAGCCCTTATTTTCGTTTTTGCCGATACCGGTACGGCATCAATGAGGAGTGCATTGACATCCAGGAGGGATATCTCTTTGTGAAACGGCATATTGTCCCCATTGAGAGGCTCCACAAGCTGGAGATGAAGACCGGTCCTCTGGACCGCCTTTTCCATGTGGGAAAAGTGATCGTCACCACGGCAGGCGGGGATGTGACGATCGCCTTCCTGGATATGGGGAAGGCAGAAAAGATCGCGGATACCCTGAAGAGAAGGATTAATGAGATCGTGGTGGAAAAGCGAGAAGAAGAAAGGCAGGCAGACCATGGAAGAGGGTAGAAAATTCAGGAATCATATATCTGTGGTGGCGGAGAAGGTAGGCGCCGGAACCTATGCTCTGCTGGCTGTCCTGGCAGGTATTTTTATCCAGAACGCGGAGGAGCTGCTGGACATGAGCAGTTCTCTTCTGGAGGACAGACGGACGCTTTTTGGCCTTCTCATTTGTTTAGGACTTTTGGCAGTCAGCATTGTGAAAACATGGTGGACCTGGTCCAGGACATGGATCTCTGTCCAGGACCAGGCTATTGTCATTGAGAAGCGGACAGTCAACGGATCGGAGAACACCATAGGCATCAAAAATATATCCAATATCAATCTGGAGCAGAACCTGTTTGAGATGCTTGTGGGGACCTGCAAGGTCAAAATGGACACAGGGAGTCTATCCACTGCCAACAGCACAGATGTCACCATTGTCCTGAAAAAGGCGAAGGCAGAGGCCTTCAAAGCGGAGGTAGAGTCTCTCCTCCGAGGCGAGAAGGAGAGGACAGAGGAATCAGAAACGGGGGAAAAGGAGGCTTATGATTTCCGGGCCGGCTCCCAGGATATTATCCGTCACGGCATCTGCTCCATGAGCGTGCTCTCCATTGTGGCGGTAGTCTTAGGGCTTATGGGCGCTGTGGTCATGGCGGCGGAGGCGCTGGGCGACGGGGATGTTTTTGACTCTCTTCTTAGATCTGCCGTGAGTTTCCTGGCAGCCATCGTCATTGTCCTGTCTGCTGTCTGGGATATCATCAAAGATTTTGTCCGGTATCTGGATTTCTCTGTGAAGAGGCGCAGGGACCGGATTTATATCCGCTACGGCATTCTGAAAAAGGTGGAGTATACCATCCCTGTGGATATGATACAGGCGCTGAAGTTGCGTCAGACGCTGATCGCCCGCATTTGGGGGAAATACATGGCGGAGATTGTCAATGTGGGGATGGGGGATGACAAGGGGGAGAAGAAGTCTTTTCTCATTCTCTATGGATCAGAGCAGGAAGTGTGTGAAAAGTTAAAATTGATCCTGCCGGAGTTTGCCGCTATTGCGGAGCGGGAAGTGAAAAGGCAACCCCGCTCTGTCTGGGCAGCATGGCTCTGGCCCCTTGCTCTGTACGAGGCCTGTGTGGCGGCTGCCGGGGGATTGGCTTTCTTTTGGCTGCCGGGGTATATACCGGCGGAGTATATGCACTTGTATCATGGGGCAGCGGCGGCCTGTCTGATCCTTCTTGCGGCGGCAGGGCCGGCGGTTTTGGCACTGCGCTATCGTACTTCCGGCATGACAATGTCCGATGGGTTTGTCAAGGCGGCTTCCGGCTGCTGGGGGCGCACCATTGTGGCCGCCAGATGCGACCATATACAGTATGTGACTCTCCGGCAGAATTTTATCGCCAGATCCTGCGGCATCTGCAAAGGGACCTTTCACCTGTTGGCCGGGGCGGGGGACATGGCACAGATCCTTCCCTATTTTGAAGCGGAGCAGGCAGAGCGGATGCGGAAGGAAATGTGTGATATGGGAGCAGGAAGATAGAGATCATCTATAAGTACATTTGCAAAATCAATTGGCATTTATGCCTCAGAATTACTATACTTAAAGATAGAAAAAACGTTAGGAGGTAATAAAAATGTCAATTACAGCGGAAACCGCAAAACAGCATGCCAATGATCCGGCAGTGCTCTGCTGCAGGGCAGAAGCGGGAATCACTATTGAGGCGGCAAACCTTGAAGATCCTGCGATTTTTGATGAGCTGGTGGACTCCGGACTGCTGTCTTTGGACGGATGTCTGAAGATCAAACAGGTACTTGGCGCAAAGCTCAGCAAGACAAGCGACTCCTTATGTCCTCTTACACCGGACAATGTGGAAGGATACAAGGATGACAGCGGCGAGGAAGAAGCGCCCGCAAAGGAGACAGCTGAGGAAACGTCAGCAGCGCCGGCAGTGGAGGCAGCTGCCAGTGTGCAGGGAGCAGTTACGACCATCAAGGGCGGTAAGGTTGTAATCTCTATCAAGGAAGGAAAAGATATCTATCTGGAACTTCCTATCTAATCCAATTGTGAAACCGACAGAGAAAATTGGGGTGAAATGATCTGTCGCAGGCTCGCATATCTGAATTGTTTTTTGTTGCTATGGAATGATAAAAAAGGCATAGAAAAAGGCGGCTCCCGTTGGGGAACCGCCTCATTCCATTTATGTGGGCTATCCTTCAATGGCAATGCAGTCATTTTTCTCCACTGCTTTTGCATCTTTCTTTGGAACGGACAGTTTCAGGATACCGTCTTCATATCTGGCCTTGATCTCATCCTGTGTCACACTGTCGCCTACATAGAAGCTCCTGCTCATAGCGCCTGCATAGCGCTCCCTGCGGATGTATTTGCCTTTTTTGTCCTTCTCATCTTTGTCCAGCCCTTTGGCTGCGGAGACGGTCAGATAGCCATTTTCCAGTTTGGCACTGATCTCATCTTTCTTGAATCCGGGCAGGTCAATGTCTACTTCGTAGGTGCCGTCCGTCTCTTTTACATCCGTCTTCATCATATTCTTTGCATGCTTCCCGTACAGTGGGTTCTTCTTACCAAAGAAGTATTTGTCAAAATCATTATCAAATGGAAAGTCCATCCACTCATCAAATAAGTTTTCTCCAAAAATACTAGGCATCATCATAAGTCATATCTCCTTTCAAAAGATCATATGTTGTTCATTGTTAGCACTGTCGGAGAAATCCGAGGTGTCGAGTTGCGGAACATTGGAAGAGGAAGCCTTTGGAACACTGCTCCTTTTTGACCTCTTCTTTTGTTCTATTTGTAATATAACACTTATTATCAGCACTGTCAACACCTGAGTGCTAAAATTTTGAAAAATCCAGCCAGCGCGTTAGAATAAGGAATAATTATCAGATAAATTATTGACTATCAACCGTAAAAGAACTACAATTATAACAAGAACAAAGAAAGGAGGCGGAAGCTATGACGAGAGAACTTCTTATGATCATTCTGTTCACAGTAGCGCTTCTGGCAGTATGCTGGATACTTGCAGAATACTGGCTTGGCATGAAGGCATCGGGACATCACGAAGAGGTGGGGCGGCTGCGTTTTGGAAGCCGAACAGCATTTGCGCTCGCACATTTCTGGAAGCGGATGGATGACGCCAGAGAGATCCCGGACGATACGCTGAAACATGAGATGGGACTGGCTGACAATGGTCTTCCGTCCAGAGATAAGAAAGCAGACCGGTAGGGGAGAGATGTGAAAAAGTGAAAAAATGTGATGATACCTCAGTGGGATAAGTGCAGTCATCAGGCAGAGGGCGCAAGTGCCGGAGGCGTGAGGTGGCTGCATTTTTCTTTTATATTTCCGGGAGCTGGACAGGCAGAATATGCCGGGATACAATAGAGAACAGACAGAGGAAGGGAGGATGCGCTATGACAGAAGAACTGATCCATGAACTGAAACATGTAAAAAATGCACTGGTAAACAAGGAAATGCAGGGGGAAGCCTGGGAAGAAAAGCAGGAGATGATCCGAAAACTGGAGGATGTCACAAGCTATCTGAAGGATGCCCTGGGACAGGGGATTGAATTCTGATGGGTGCTGGCAGACCGGGGAAGACAGAAGCTCTTGTGTTTGATATGGACGGGCTTCTGTTCGACTCGGAGAGAGTGGTGCAAAGGACCTGGAATATGGCCGGGGAAGAGCTGGGAGCAGGCCAAGTGGGGGAACAGATCGTTCACACGCTGGGCATGAACCTTAAGAGCCGGACAGAATTTTTTCGAAGAGTCTATGGACCTGATTTCCCGATGGACATATTTTCCGAGAAGACGAGAAAGTATTACAGGCAGATTGAGGAGGCGGAGGGTGTGCCGCTGAAGCCGGGCGTCCGTGAGATCCTTCAGTATGGAAAGCAGAATGGATACAAGATGGCAGTGGCCACTTCCTCCAGGAGAGAACACTCCACCTACATGCTGAAAAAAGGCGGGATCTACACCTTCTTCGACGAATTTATGTTCGGGGATATGGTGGAGAACGCCAAACCGGACCCGGAGATCTACCTGAAAGCCTGCCGTATGCTGGGTACAGCGCCTGAGCGGAGTATGGCCCTTGAGGACTCGCCAAATGGGATCCGCTCTGCAACGGCCGCCGGTATGCGTGCGGTCATGGTGCCGGATCTTGTGCAGCCAGACGGGGAATTGGAAAAAATAGCTTTCCGGATATGCAAAGACCTGCGGGAAGTGATAGAGATCCTGGAGGAGCAGCGAGCGTACCCCTAAAAGAAACACATAAAAAGAAGGACAGCAGGGAATGTTCCCTGTCTGTCCTTTTTTAAAAGCTGTGCTGTTATACCAGCCGGATATCCTATTTGAACGCCGGTACCTTTGAGAGAGCGGCGGCGTCAGCTACCAGAGTCACATCGTTGTGCATCTGAAGGATGGAGGCCGGAACGGAAGGAGTGACCGGACCGAAGAAGGCGTCTCTTACAATATCTGCCTTTCCTTCGCCATTCACTACCACAAGGATCTTCTTTGCCTGCATGATGGTCTTGATGCCCATGGTGTAGGCCTGGCGCGGTACCTCGTCGGCAGAGTTGAAGAAGCGCTTGTTGGCCTCGATGGTGCTCTCCTGGAGATCCACACAGTGGGTCTCTTTCTCAAACGCTGCACCCGGCTCATTGAATCCAATGTGGCCGTTGTGTCCAAGTCCCAGAAGCTGCAGGTCCACACCGCCCAGAGACTGGATCAGGCTCTCATAGCGGGCACACTCTTTGGCGCTGTCTGGCTCTGTACCGTCCGGAAGATGTGTGTTTTCCGGAAGAATATTTACATGATCAAAAAGGTTGCTGTGCATAAAGTAGTAATAGCTCTGGTCATTGTCTTTTGTCAGCCCCTTGTACTCATCCAGATTGACTGTAGTGACTCCGGAGAAATCCAGATCGCCCTTTTTGTACCAGTCCACCAGCTGCTCGTATGTACCGATGGGAGTGGAGCCTGTGGCAAGACCCAGCACACAGTCAGGTTTCATAATGATCTGGGCAGAAATGATATTTGCCGCTTTGCGGCTCATGTCGCGGTAGTCAGTAGCTTTGTAGATTTTCATAGATATATCCTCCTCAAAAAATATTTCTCTGTTATTCGAGAACTGACTCTGCAAAATATTCCGGCATATGGAACGACGGGACAGGGGAGATGATGGGGGCGTAAGCCGCATAATGCTCGATATCCTGGCTCTCGGATATCTTGTAGAAGTTGCAGTAAAAAGTGCTTCCCTTCTTCAAGTCGAGTGGCCCGTATATATGCTCCAGGATCGACAGTGGAATATGCACCGAAGCGCTCCAGTGATCCTCCTTCACCTCAGCTGCAGGGCGGAAGTGCCGGAATTCTTCCGGCGAGAAGTAGGAGCGGTAAGTGCGGTTGGGACCGTAGGCCGCCAGAAGTGCGCCATTGGCATTGATCTCAAAATTCAGGTATGTGCCGGGCGCCTGCCCGTCGTGTGAAAAGAGAAGGAAAGCCTCCATGGCGCTGTCCTGGTAAACAGGATCCTGGGGCTCTGTGTAAGTCCTCCTTGGATCTTTCTCCTCACATACCATACGTACATAAAATCCATCCCCCGGCACAAAGCCAATATAAACATACGTGCGGGGAATGGATCTGGTGCCCCACAGAAGATGCGTGATCTCGTGGGGAGTAGTCATATTCAGTTCATCCGGGTTTTTTATAATCTTTACATTCAACATAGTTCCAATGTACCAGACAAACAAAAGAAAAACAACTGCTTTACATGGAAAATCATTGAAAGTGCAAAAAAAACCATTTATTGTGCCACAGTCCAGTAAAAAAGGTGCGCGCCTATACTTCCCAACGTCCGGAAGCGCCGCAGGGAAGGAAGAGTCCTGAGGATGTCACAGGCAGAGCAATCTCCTGTGATTCTACGTGTCCTCCGAAGTCCTTCAGCTCTGTGCTCAGCATATAAGTGAGTACAGCAGGGGCCAGCCCTGTGGTGTAGGAATTCACAAGGAAGAAGAGAGGCTGGTCTGACAGGAGCTTTGTGCAGAGCTTGATAAAGGGATGGATGGAATCCTCGATCTTCCAGATCTCTCCCTTGGGTCCCCTGCCATAGGAAGGCGGATCCATGATAATGGCATCGTAGTGGTTTCCGCGGCGGATCTCCCGCTCTACGAACTTGGTACAGTCGTCCACCAGCCATCGTATGGGCGCGTCCTTCAGACCGGAGGAGACAGCATTCTCCTTTGCCCAGGTGACCATACCCTTGGAGGCGTCCACGTGGGTCACCGCAGCTCCTGCCGCAGCTGCAGCCAAAGTGGCGCCTCCAGTGTAGGCAAAAAGGTTCAGTACCTTGACAGGGCGCCCTGTCTGTCTGATCTTTTCAGAAAACCAATCCCAGTTGGCAGCCTGCTCCGGGAAAAGTCCGGTGTGCTTGAAGCTGAAGGGCTTCAGATTAAATGTCAGATCCCGGTAGTGGATGGCCCATTGGGAGGGGAGGTCGAAGAATTCCCACTCTCCGCCGCCCTTCTTGCTGCGGTGATAGTGGGCATTGCATTTCTTCCAGCCCTTCAGTGTCTTTGGGGTATCCCAGATGACCTGGGGGTCCGGCCGGATCAGGAGATAATCCCCCCAGCGTTCCAGTTTTTCGCCCTGACTGCAGTCCAGTACCTCGTAATCTTTCCAGTTATCAGCTATCCACATATATATATCAACCTCGTTTCCTGATTAGTAACATGTCTCTTGTGCGGAGAATTATAGCATACCTTGCGCATGCCTTCAATTCTATTGGGAATATGTTTGCGAAATTTGTGGAATATTATGGATATGACCTTTACCTTTTGCACTATCAGTGATAGAATGTTTCTATAAGTGGGCGTCCCTCCGCAGGCAGAGCAAAGCGGCCCATGCCCGGAAGAAAAACAGAACAAAAGCCCGCAAAAGAAAGGTGGAATACAGTATGATCACAGTAAATGCAATGGGAGACAAGTGTCCGATACCGGTTATCAAGACAAAGAAGGCCATGCAGGCCCTGACAGGCCCGGAGACCATCGAGGTTCTGGTTGATAACGAAATCTCTGTACAGAACGTGACAAAGATGGCTTCCTCAAGCGGCGGAAAAGTGACATCCGAGAAGCTGGGAGAAGGAGAATACAAAGTGACGATCCAGATGGAGGGAGCTCCGGCCGCATCTGACGCAGCGGAGGATACAGCCTGCATTCCCGATGCAAGAGGAAACATGATCGTTGTCATGGCTTCCGACCGGATGGGAGAGGGAAATGACGAACTTGGAAAAGTTCTGGCAAAAAGCTTCATTTTTGCAGTGACACAGCTTGAGGAACTGCCTAAGACCATGTTATTCTATAACGGCGGCGCTACGCTCACATGTGAAGGCTCAGACTGCCTGGAGGATCTGAAATCCCTGGAGGCACAGGGCGTGGAGATCCAGACATGCGGTACATGCCTGGACTATTACGGACTGAAAGAGAAGCTGGCAGTCGGATCTGTGACAAATATGTACAGCATCGTGGAAACGATGGCCGGCGCTGCTAAGATCCTGCGCCCATAAACGGGACGGGAGAGCGAAGGAGGATATTTTTATTATGAAATCAGATGTCAGACTGACCACACTTAGCAAGACGGCAGGCTGAGCGGCCAAGATAGGTCCGGAGACCCTTGCCCAGGTTCTGAGCAAGCTGCCAAAATTCCAGGATGACAACCTGATCGTCGGCATTGAGACGTCCGACGATGCAGCCATTTATAAAGTGACCGACGATATCGCCATGATCCAGACAGTGGACTTTTTTACGCCCATTGTGGACGACCCCTACATGTTCGGCCAGATCGCGGCGGCCAACTCCCTGAGTGATGTCTGGGCCATGGGCGGTGAGCCCGCGGTGGCCCTGAATATCGTGGGATTCCCCAACTGTCTCGACCCTGCTATCTTGGGAGACATCCTGGCAGGGGGTGCAGACAAGGTGAAAGAGGCCGGCGCTGTCCTGGTAGGCGGACACTCCGTCCAGGACGATGAGCCCAAGTACGGGCTGTGCGTGTCCGGCTTTGTGCACCCGCAGAAGATATTCAAAAATTACGGATGCAGACCGGGGGATATCCTGGTACTTACCAAGCAGATCGGAAGCGGCATCGTCAACACGGCTGTGAAAGCTGAGATGGCGTCTCCTTCCGCTATAAGAGAGACCCAGACCGTGATGGCCTCTCTGAATAAAAAGGCAAAGAAAGTGGCGGAGAGATACCGGGTATCTGCCTGCACGGATATCACAGGGTTCGGGCTTCTGGGCCACTGTGTGGAGATGGCAGAGGCCAGTGAAGTGACATTTGAACTGCGCGTCCACGACATCGCCTACATGGAGGATGCCATAGACTATGCAAAGATGGGCCTTGTCCCGGCCGGAGCATACAAGAACAGGGGCTACTCTATGAGCAAGGTTGAGACCGGGGGCGTGGAGGAACATTATATCGATCTTCTGTACGATCCGCAGACATCGGGTGGACTTCTCCTGTCTGTGGCGCCGGAAGATCTGGAAAATGTGATGCGTGATTTTGAGCACGCGCATATGGATACAAAAGTATCCGTGATCGGAAAGGTAGGACCGAAAAGCGACAAGCTGATCGTCCTGTCTTAGCGGTCAGATCCAACAGGATGCGAGGAAGGGAATATGGATAAAAGTAAGTTATACCGCAGCATACCCAAGGTGGACATTCTGCTTGCGGACGAGAAAATACAGGAGCTGATCAGGGACTACAGCAGGGAGACTGTCATGGAGGCCATACGGCTCGAGACAGACGCCCTCAGGGCCTTTATCGGAACCTGCCAGGAGGAAGAGAAGGCGCAGGAGAGAACCGGTCTTCTTGTAAAGTATATTGAGGCCAGAGTACAGGCCATCAATACGCCGAATATGAAGAAGGTAGTCAACGGGACGGGAACGATCCTTCACACAAATCTGGGACGCGCTCCTATTTCCGGTGAACATATGAGGAGAGCGGCGGATCTTGTCAGCGGATATTCCAACCTGGAGTACAATCTTGAGGCGGGAAGGAGAGGAGAGAGATACTCCCACTTTGAGAAACTGCTCTGCCGTCTGACCGGCGCGGAGGCTGCCATGGCTGTCAACAATAATGCGGCGGCTGTGATGCTGATCTTAAGCTCCCTGGCAAAAGGCGGGGAGGTAGTGGTCTCCAGAGGCGAGCTGGTGGAGATCGGCGGCAAGTTCCGTATTCCCGATGTGATGGAACAAAGCGGCGCCTTTCTTGTGGAGGTGGGAACTACAAATAAGACCCATCTCTCAGACTACGAGGAGGCGGTGACGGAGGAGACAAAAGCGCTCCTCAAGGTTCACACAAGCAACTACCGTATTGTGGGATTTACAGAGACAGTGGATATCGATGAGCTGATCCCCCTTGCAAGGGAAAAAGACATCCCGGTCATCGAGGATCTGGGAAGCGGTGTCCTCATCGACCTGTCCAGATACGGGCTTACATACGAGCCCACGGTGCGCAGCTCCATAGAAAAGGGAGCGGACGTGGTCTGCTTCAGCGGGGACAAGCTGCTGGGCGGCCCCCAGGCAGGTATTATCGTGGGCAGAAAGAAGTATATTGACATGATGAAGAAGAACCAGCTTACCAGGGCGTTGCGGATCGATAAGTTCACGGCTGCGGCCTTGGAGCTGGTGCTCCATGAGTACCTGTCGGAGGAGAAGGCGGTGCAGAACATTCCGGTTCTGCGGATGATCACCCGCCCGGCTGAGGACGTGAAGAAGTCTGCGGCCTCCTTTGCCCGTAAGCTTCGAAGGCTGAGCCTTCCGGCCGGGATCAGCCTGGTATCCTGCCAGTCCCAGATCGGCGGAGGCTCCCTGCCGATGGAGAGACTTGAGAGCTGGGGCGTGGCCATTGCGCCGGAGAAGATCTCTGTGCCTGAGCTGGAGGAGCGGATGCGCCATCTCCCAGTTCCCATCATACCAAGGACTGTCAATGATACCATCCTCATGGATATGCGTACAGTGTCAGCGGAGGATGCGGATCTGGCGGCGCGGGAGCTGAAAGAACTGGAGGTGCTGGAGCAGTGAAGCATATCATTATCGGAACAGCCGGACATATCGACCACGGCAAGACCACGCTCATCAAGGCCCTTACCGGCAGAAACACGGACCGGTGGGAGGAAGAGCAGCGCCGGGGGATTACGATAGATCTGGGCTTTACCTGGTTTGACCTGCCGGGAGGAGACCGGGCCGGTATTATCGATGTGCCGGGCCATGAGAAATTTATCAACAACATGGTGGCCGGCGTGGTGGGCATGGATATGGTGCTCCTTGTGGTGGCGGCAGATGAGGGTATCATGCCCCAGACCCGGGAACACATGGATATCCTGAACCTGCTGGGTATTGAGAAGAGTATTATTGTCCTCAATAAGTGTGATCTGGTAGAGGAGGACTGGCTGGAGCTGGTGGAAGAGGAGATCCGGGAAGAGCTTGCAGGCACTTTCCTGGAAAAGGCGCCTGTTGTCCGGGTGTCGGCGGCTACCGGGGAAGGCCTTCCCCATCTGGTGGACGTGATCCAGAAGATGGCAGAAGAAGAGGTGGAAGAGAAAGATACAGCCACCATTCCCCGTCTTCCCATAGACAGAGCCTTCTCTCTGTCCGGCTTTGGGACCATCATTACAGGAACGCTCCTTAGCGGTACCATCACAAAAGACGACACGCTGGAAATGTACCCCATCGGAAAGAGCAGCAAGATCCGCAGTATACAGGTGCACGGGGAAGATGTGGACAAGTGTTATGCAGGACAGAGGGTTGCCATCAACCTCTCTAACATCAAGAAGAGGGAGATCAGCAGAGGCTGTGTCCTGGCGCCTCCCGACAGCATGAAGAACACGGACCTTCTGGATGTTAAAATGCAGATTCTGGACTCTTCCATGCGGGTGCTGACAAACCATACAAGGCTGCATCTGTTTACAGGTACAAGCGAGATCCTCTGCCGCGCCGTCCTTCTGGACAAGGAAGAACTGGGGCCGGGGGAGAGCGGCTACGTGCAGCTTCGCCTGGAGGAAGAGATCGCGGTGAAGAAGGGGGACAAGTTTGTGGTCCGCTTCTACTCACCCATGGAGACCATCGGAGGCGGCGTGGTCCTTGAGCCTAACCCTTCTGTCCACAGGCGCTTCCAGCAGCAGGTCATCGAGGACCTGGAGAGGAAGGAGTCTGGCTCAACAGCGGACGTGGTGGAGATGCACGTCAGATCCCACGGGGAGACGATGATCACCCTGGCGGAACTGGCAAAGCTGACAGCCCTTACTGCGGAGGAAGTCGCCCGGGATGTGGAAGAGCTGGAAAAAGAAGGCAGGATTCTTGTGTTTCCCATGCGCAAAGATTCCTACGTCTGGCACAGGCAGGATGAGATGAAAGCCCGGGAGATGATCCTTGGCGAGATGCGGGATTACGAGGAGAAATATCCCTATCGCTACGGCGTGAAGAAGGCGCAGATACACACCAGCCATTTCCGGAAGATCAGGCCCAATATATTTGACCTCTATATAGACAGACTGGAGGCGGAAGGGGTGCTTAAGAGGACGGATGAGTTCCTCTCCACACCGGAGTATCAGGTCCGCAAGGACAAGACCTATGACCAGGTGTCAGCGGCACTTCTTGGCGCCATGGAAAAAGCGGGATTTGATTTCGTGCGTTACGGTGAGATTCCCGTGAAGAATGTAAGCCAGGAGGTGGAGGACGATATTCTGAACATCCTTCTGGAAGAAAATAAGATTGTGAAGGTGACAGAGGAGATGTATACGCTGTCATCCTACATGGAGCAGGCAAAAGAGCGGATCCGTGAGAAACTGAAAGAAGAGCCTGTCATAACAATCGCCCAGGTCCGGGACATGTTCCAGACAAGCAGAAAAAGCGCAAAGCCTATTCTGGAGTATATGGATACTGTCAAGGTGACCAGAAAGACGGGCGCGGAAAGTGAAAGGGTAGCATACTGATGAATTTAAAACAATTGGAAGCATTTGTGGAAGTGGCGCAGTCCGGCAGTTTCTCGAAAGCTGCGAAAAAGCTGTTCCTGACACAGCCCACCATCAGCGCCCACATTGCATCTTTGGAAAAAGAACTGGATACCCGGGTTTTTGTGCGGAACACAAAAGAAGTGTCGCTCTCTCCGGAGGGACAGAAGCTCTACACCTATGCGCGCCAGATCCTGGATCTGACAGAAAAAATAAGAGAAGAGTTTGGAAGGCATGACGAGCAGGAACCAAAATGCGTCACGATCGCGGCCTCCACGATTCCTGCAGAATATCTTCTTCCGGACATCTTGACAAAATTCAATGAAAAGCATCCCGGCGAACAGCTGAGGATTATTGAGTCGGACAGCTCTCAGGTAGCAGAACAGGTGGCGGAAGGTTCCGTGGATATCGGTTTTACGGGCACTGTGCTTGAGAAGAAATTCTGCAAATACATTCCGTTCTACAAAGACCAGCTGGTGGTGATCACGCCAAACACGGAAAAATACCGGGAATATAAGCGGATGGGAAGCGATATATACTGGATACAGGAAGAGAGCGTGATCATGCGTGAGGAGGGATCCGGAACCCGCAAGGAGGCGGAAAAGCAGCTGCGCCATCTGGGAATCCGCTCCGAAAGGCTGCGCATCATTGCCAGCATCGCCAATCAGGAGACCATCAAAAAGTCAGTGGTGCAGGGGATGGGCATCTCCATCCTGTCCAGACTGGCGGCCAAAAACGAGGTGGAGAGTGGCAGGGTGCTGGAATTTCCCATACCTGAAGCGGATGACGGGAGAGACCTGAATCTTGTGTACAATAAGAATCATCCTCTGTCCAAATCCGCGCAGCGGTTTATCCGCACAGTGAAAGAAATGTATCACATTGAAAAATAAGGATCTTGTTAAAAAAACGAGTATGCTGTCAATGCAGCATACTCATTTTTTGTAAAAGAATTATTTTTTTCCAAGTCTAAAATGACAGCTTCTGCAGACCATTATCAGAACAAAAGCATCCATACAGATCAGGAACCAGGGAAGCACATCGGAAGTATCCCCTGTTTTGGCGGCGGGGGCAAGTTTGGACTCGCTGGATCCAGTCTGGGATGTATCATCCGCTGTGTCTGGATTTCCTGTGGAAGGGGGCGCTACGGTCTCCGTGACAGTAATGTTGAAAGCTTTTCCGGGAAGATAAGTTACGTTCATAACTTCCCCTTCTACCGGATACGGCACGGCCACATCTGAAAACTGTACGGTGCCGGAACCGGGATTTGAGCCTTTTAATGTGTTTCCACTTACCTCCACTATGTTGGAACTGTCAGAAGAAACAATGAATTCACTGCAGGGAGAACCCTGATAGAGAAGCTGTAGTGTGGCTTCCGCACCCTTCTCGATCGTAAGCGGAGATAAGGTCAGCTGATCTTCTATGCTGGAATTCCTGGTACTGTATATGAGTTTGGGTTCCGCGGAGGGCAGATAGATCGGAGCTTCGTTAGCACCGCCAGTCTCAAAAAAGATTTGGATGGTATAAACATCTTTTAATCCCTTGGTATCTGTCTGAATTGTGAAAGAGGATTTGTCTTCACTGACAGATGCAGATAAACGGTTGCCGCTAGAAGCCTCTACGGTTACCGAGCTGATACTTCTCGCATTGTTTTCGAACTGGATCCCAAAGGGGGCGGATTGGCAGGTTCCGTCTTGAAGAGAAGCTATATCAAATGTCAGTCTGTCGTCCATGCTGCTTATAGTATCACTGGCCACGTAAACATTATAAATTTTGAAAGCACCCCGCTCCAGAGTATACGTTGAATCGCTGCCTTCAATCTGAAATTGTATGGTTGGATTCAAGAGGAAATTTCCTTTTGCAGAGCGATCTTTATCCTGTTTTATTTTAAAACGGAAATGATCTCCGTTGATCTGTACATCATCCGCAGAAAAAATATCCTGTGATATACTGTTCCGCCATTCGCAGGTTCCTGTGAAAGAGATTTGGACATCTTTAAGTACAGGACTTGAACCGTTCAAATTTGTTATTTTGCCGGTGACATAGTCTGAGGAGATGTACTCTTCCTGGTCAGTGTCAATAAATAATATCTGCTTAGATCCGTTTTCGATGTTCAGGTCAAAATTAAATTCCGCAGACTGGGTGATATGTACTGGCATCTGGGCTTCAAAGTCTGTGCCCCAGATACCGAGTATCAGGCGGGTGCTAAAATCTATAGGGGTCCCGACTATGTTCGGCGAAAAAGAAAAAACAGCTTCATTTGCAGCTGAGTCATAGGAGACATCAACATCCCCGGTGGTATCTTCAAGGCTTAACTGTCTTAAATCCATTTCCATCATTGAAGCAAAGTCGGAAAAATATTCTTCTACTTTCTCAAAGCCGCTGAATTCCGGCAGGGCGATGCGGATTTCGCCGCCCTCGGAGGGGGCTTGTATTTGCAGGGGCTCAGAAAGAGGAGTCTGGTTGTTAGTGCCAACCATGATGGAGGTTTCCTGGGGCTCCTCTAAGCCTGGCATTCCGCTGGGATACATTTCTTGGTATTCCTGGTAAAGCATATCACTCAAAACGCTGAAATCGGTAATTGAATTGGCCCGCACTAAAATGGTTTTCAGATTTCCGCTTTCTGCCAAGGGCTGAAGGAAATGGATATCTGAGAGATGATTACTTTCTACGCTTAGGTAATTCAGGCTGGTTAATGAAGAAAGGGGAGTGTGATCGATAACAGTCCCTTCTCTGTTTGCGTAGTGCATATCCAGAAACTGTAAATTATGCAGGTTGGACAGAGGAGTTATATCCTCCAAAAAATTGTTGTATATGTTTAAATGTTCAAGGCTGGAAAGCCCTGAAAGGGGTGACAGATCTCTGATGTTATTGCGGTCAAGTTCAAGGTAAGTGAGATTTTTCAACTCTGACAGCGGAGAAAGATCGCATATGCGGTTTTCGCTTAGATCCAGGCTGACAAGATTCTCGGCATATTGTAAACCTTCCAGGGAGACAATGCCCCGATTATGCTCTTTTAAATCTTCTGCAGGAGAGTCTACATAGGGCAGGCTGTCGCTGCTGAGTTCGGTGATGCTGAGCATTTCTTCTTTGGTGATCGGGGCGTCCTCTGTTTTGCCGAGAGAATTGTATATCACTTTGTTTAAATATGGATCTGCAATGGTGACAGTGGCATCTTCGGCGTGTGTGGTTACTGGTCCGGCGGCTGCTGCTAAAATTAAAAGAGCCGCAGATAGTAGCATTTTCTTTTTCTTCATTTCATTCCTCCGTATTCTTACTCCCCTGCATTGTATAAGCTGATAGTATCAGAATACCAAAGAACAATCCGATCGGTAATTTGGATAAATCCATCCTTTTATAGATGGATCGATAAATATAAAAGAAACTATAGAAAATATAAATAAGTATAGCATATATATAGTATTTTACGATTAGACGTAAAGAAGCAAAGAGCTGTATACTAAGTAGGTAAAAGGCCAGAAGACAGATTGGGGGAATGAAAATGATCTATCTGGATAACGCGGCAACGACGATGCAGAAACCGGAGGAAGTGATCCAGGCGGTTGTGACAGCCATGCAGTCCATGGGGAACGCCGGCAGGGGAGCGCACGCAGCCTCGCTGGAAGCATCGAGAACGATATATGACACGAGAGAGAAGCTCTGTCACTTTTTTGGGGGAAAAGATCCCCGTCAGCTGGTGTTCACCAGCAATTCCACAGAGAGTCTAAACATAGCTATCAAGGGAGTCTTAAATCCCGGAGATCATGTGATCACCACCATGCTGGAGCATAATTCCGTGCTGCGGCCTCTCTATGAGATGGAGGAAAGGGGTGTCCGCCTGACCATCGTGGAAAGCGATAAAAAGGGATGCATTGAGTATGAAGATTTTGAGAAAGCCATCTGTCCGGAGACAAAGGCCATTGTGTGTACACACGGGTCCAACCTGACAGGCAATCTGGTGGACATTGAGAGAGTCGGGGAGATTGCTGCAAGGCATGGTCTGCTCTTTGTTGTGGACGCCTCCCAGACGGCAGGTGTATTCCCTATTGATGTAGAGAAGATGCATATAGATATCCTATGCTTTACAGGCCATAAGGGCCTCCTGGGACCCCAGGGGACCGGCGGCATGTATGTGCGGGAAGGAGTTCGGGTTCGGCCCTTAAAAAGTGGCGGCAGCGGCGTTCAGACCTACAGCAGGACTCATCCCTCCCAGATGCCGACAGCTCTGGAGGCGGGTACTATGAACGGACACGGCATAGCGGGACTCCACGCAGCCGTGGAGTACATTGAGCGGACAGGCATAGACAAGATCCGCAGAAGAGAACAGGAATGTATGTGGAATTTCTACCATGGAGTAAAAGATATTCCCGGCATTACTGTGTATGGAGATTTTTCCGGAGGGGAGAGATGTCCTATCGTCTCCCTCAATATCGGTGACTATGACTCCTCAGAAGTTGGTGATGAACTTCTTACAGAATATGGAATTTCCACAAGACCCGGAGCACACTGTGCGCCTCTGATGCACCAGGCTCTCGGAACGGTGGAACAGGGGGCGGTAAGGTTCAGTTTTTCCCACTATACCACAGATGAGGAGGTAGAGACGGCCATAAGAGCCATCCGCGAGCTTGCCCAGGATGAGGAATAGCAGTTCCTGCAGGCTTTTCGGTAAATCTGTTTTCTTGAGTGAAAGAGAGTAAAGGAGGAAGTACAAATGAATTTTAACTTGTCAGACTCAAAGAAAAAACTTGCGCTGGCAGGGGTGGTATGCGGTCTGGTAGCGGCAGCACTCGCATACTTTGGAAACCCGGCCAATATGGCGATCTGTATCGCCTGCTTTGTCCGCGACACAGCCGGTGCCCTGGGCATGCACCAGGCTGACACTGTGCAGTATGCACGTCCTGAGATCATTGGCATCGTTCTCGGAGCCTTTGCGATCTCGGCTGCCACAAAAGAGTACCGTTCCACAGCCGGATCTTCACCTATGATCCGTTTTGTCCTTGGAATGGTCATTATGATCGGTTCCCTTGTGTTCCTTGGATGCCCGCTCCGTATGGTGATCCGTATGTCCGCAGGCGATCTGAACGCCTGGGTGGCACTGATCGGATTTATCCTGGGTGTTGCTACAGGAGCTTTTGCATTGAAAAAAGGCTTCAGCCTGGGAAGAGCACATGAGACCCAGAAGTCCAGCGGCGTAGTGCTGCCGGCTATTATGGTAGGTATCCTTTTGCTGGCGCTGTGTACAACGCTTCTTAAGTCCAGTGAGGCTGGCCCGGGAAGCATGCACGCACCCATTATCATCTCTCTGATCGGCGGACTGATCTTCGGCGCATTTGCCCAGAAGTCCAGAATGTGCTTCGCAGGAAGCATCAGAGACGTGATCCTGATGAAGAACTTTGATCTTCTCACTGTGATCGTCGGGCTCTTTGTTGTGATGCTGATCTACAACATTGCAACAGGAAACTTCGTACTGGGATTTGATACACCGGGCATCATTGCCCACTCTGAGCATCTGTGGAACATCCTGGGCATGTACGCAGTAGGCTTTGCTGCTGTACTTGCAGGAGGATGCCCGCTGCGCCAGCTTGTCCTTGCCGGACAGGGATCTTCTGACTCTGCGGTGACAGTTCTTGGCCTGTTCTTTGGAGCTGCACTGTGCCACAACCTTGGACTTGCATCCAGCGGTACAGCCCTTAATGCAGAGACGGGAGATGTTGTTGCAGGAGCAGCCACACCTGCCGGAAAAGTAGCTGTGATCATCTGTATCATCGTGTGCTTTATCATTGCATTCACAAATAAAAGAGAGAGTGCAAAATAGTTTCAGATATGTTATTCTAAGAAAGAAGGTAAAATAATATGAAGGAAGTAGATGCAAGAGGTCTTTCCTGCCCGGAACCTTTGATGCTGACCGCCGAGGCTCTCAAAAATGCAGACGGCCCTGTGAAGGTGCTTGTAAGTGAGCCCCATCAGAAGATGAACGTGGAGAAATACGCAAAAGACCACGGCAAGAAGGCAGTGTCAACAGAGAAAGACGGTTGCTTTGAAGTAGTGATCGAATAATGAGAAAAAAAGAATTAAAACTGGTTGTTACTTTTCACACAACAGCCGATGCCATGGCCATGGAGAAGACGTGCAAGGAAAAGAATGCCCCCGGCCGTCTCATTCCTGTGCCCAGAGCCATATCCGCTGGATGCGGCCTTGCGTGGTGTGCGGCCCTGGAAGAGCGGGAAGCCATCCTCTTTGTAATGGGGGAGGCGGGGATAGAGAGTGAGGCTCTCCACGAGTGCATGGTGTGATCCCATTCCCTGTGGAATGACAATTGAAAAAAAGAATGCAAAGAGAGACTGCAGAGGCAAAGTTGCCCTGCAGTCTCTCTTTGTGTCTTGTAAAATCCGCGGCGGCCGACAGTTGAAATGTCAGACGCCCTGGCGGAACGTATCCAGAACATGGGGGAGCAGCTTGTCGCTCCGGGCGGTCAGGGAGAACTTTCCCTTGAATAGGGCCCAGTCGTACAAAAGAGCCCGCTCGTACATGGCGTAGATATCCATCAGCTCAGCGGCTGTTGACGTATCGGCAAACTCCCCGCTGTCCAGTCCCTCCTGGATCAGCTGGGTGAGCCACTGGAAATAGAACCTCTTTTTGTCGGAGAGGGACTTTTTGTCCTTGGTGATCAGCTGGGAGGAGTACAGGTAAGCCAGCAGGTGGAGATCCACGCTGTTTTCGATCATAAAGAACAGTTCATGGTTCAAGAAGAGCAGCTTGTCATAGACGCTCATGCCCGGCTCGATGGTGGCGGACAGTTCCTCGTATTTCTGGTCAAACAAGTTGGAGAGCGTGTTCAGAAGCGCTTCTTTTCCCTTGAAATAGTGGTAAAAAGTTCCCTTGGAGGTCTTGGAAGCATTGATGATATCCTCCACGGTAGTATTGTCGTAACCGTTTTTATAAAAAAGGTTCCACGCCGCCTTTACGATCCGGCTCTTTGTGGATTGCCGTTTTCTTGCCATGTTCTCATCCCTTTCTGAAAGAGGTTAATGCAAAAGGAGAGCGGTACGAACCGCTCTCCCTGATTGTCCTGATATAAAGAATATTCTGAATATCACCGGCTCTGCCTGGATTAGCCAACCTGGAAGCCGTATTTCAGCGGATCTTCCGGATCGATCAGGTATGTAGCGACACCTGTCAGATATGCGCTTCCTGTGATCATCGGGATAACTGCATCATAGTCAGCAACCTTTGTTGTCTCTTTGATCACGCCTTTGAAGAGGCTTCCCATGAAGCTCTCATAACGGAATTCCTCGCCGACTTTGATCTCTCCCCAGTGATGAAGAGTAGCCAGCTTAGCGCTTGTACCTGTTCCGCATGGTG
>OGXL01000371.1_pt1 | contig 39421 bp, 28 predicted proteins | sample 1576311 | NCBI WGS metagenome assembly OGXL01 (sample SAMEA3541564, study PRJEB24748) | human gut metagenome | biome: human gut; feature: human-associated habitat; material: faeces | place: China | collected 2012 | reverse complement strand
ACGTTCTGAACCCAGCTCGCGTGCCACTTTAATGGGCGAACAGCCCAACCCTTGGAAGCGAATCCACCTCCAGGATGTGACGAGCCGACATCGAGGTGCCAAACACCACCGTCTATATGAACTATTGGGTGGTATCAGCCTGTTATCCCCGGGGTAACTTTTATCCGTTAAGCGACGACCATTCCATACTGAATCGCCTGATCACTATGTCCTGCTTTCGCACCTGCTCGACTTGTTGGTCTCGCAGTTAAGCTCCCTTATACCATTACACTCTTCGAATGATTTCCAACCATTCTGAGGGAACCTTTGAGCGCCTCCGTTACTTTTTGGGAGGCGACCGCCCCAGTCAAACTGCCCACCAGACACTGTCCCTGGCCCAGATAATGGGTCTAGGTTAGAACTCCAATATGTTAAGGGTGGTATTCCAAGGATGACTACTCTATAGCTGGCGCCATAGTATCAACGTCTCCCACCTATCCTCTACATAACATACCGAAGCTCAATATCAAGCTACAGTAAAGCTCCACGGGGTCTTTCCGTCCTGTTGCGGGTAACCTGCATTTTCACAGGTATTAAGATTTCACCGAGTCTATGGCCGAGACAGTTCCCAGATCATTACACCTTTCGTGCGGGTCGGAATTTACCCGACAAGGAATTTCGCTACCTTAGGACCGTTATAGTTACGGCCGCCGTTCACTGGGGCTTCAATTCAGAGCTTCGTATCATAGCTTACGCCATACTAACCCTTCCTCTTAACCTTCCAGCACTGGGCAGGTGTCACCCCCTATACATCACCTTGCGGTTTAGCAGAGAGCTGTGTTTTTGGTAAACAGTTGCCTGGGACTATTCACTGCGGGTTACCGAAGTAACCTCCCCTTCTCCCGAAGTTACGGGGTCATTTTGCCGAGTTCCTTAGCCATAGTTCTCTCGCTCACCTTAGAATACTCTTCTTGTCCACCTGTGGCGGTTCTGGGTACGGGCGCCTATGTAATTAGCCCTAGAAGCTTTTCTTGGAAGCATGGCGTCACAAGATTTAAAGAACCGAAGTTCTCGTCACCATAACACTTCAACTTTATAGTGTAGCGGATTTACCTACTCACAAGTCTTTGTGCTTAGACCAGAATCCAATAACTGGCTCTTGTTAGCCTTCTCCGTCACTCCATCAGTTACATAGGCGGTACAGGAATATCAACCTGTTGTCCATCGACTACGCTTTTCAGCCTCGCCTTAGGTCCCGACTTACTCTGGGAGGACGAACCTTCCCCAGAAAACCTTAGACAATCGGTGGCTGGGATTCTCACCCAGCTTGCGCTACTCACACCGGCATTCTCACTTCCAAACGCTCCAGCAGTCCTCACGGTCTACCTTCATCGCAATTGGAACGCTCCCCTACCATTCATAAGAATTCACAGTTTCGGTATTATGCTTAGCCCCGGTACATCTTCGGCGCAGTGTCACTCGACTAGTGAGCTATTACGCACTCTTTAAAGGATGGCTGCTTCTAAGCCAACCTCCTAGCTGTTTTGACAACTCCACATCCTTTCCCACTTAGCATAAATTTTGGGACCTTAACTGGTGATCTGGATTATTTTCCTCTCGCGTATGGACGTTATCACCCATACACTGACTGCTATAAATACTACACTGGCATTCGGAGTTTGATTGAAATTGGTACAGCGAGATGCCGCCCTCATCCATTCAGTGCTCTACCTCCAGCAAGCTTAATTATAACGCTAGGCCTAAACCTATTTCGGGGAGAACCAGCTATATCCAAGTTCGTTTGGAATTTCTCCGCTAGCCACAAGTCATCAGAGCACGTTTCCGGGTACACCTGTTCGGTCCTCCAGTGAGTATTACCTCACCTTCAACCTGCTCATGGCTAGATCACTTGGTTTCGGGTCTATTGCATCATACTAAGTCGCCCTATTAAGACTCGCTTTCGCTTCGGCTCCATGTTTTCCACTTAACCTTGCATAATACAATAACTCGCCGGTTCATTCTGCAAAAGGCACGCCATCACCCATTAACGGGCTTTGACTTTTTGTAAGCATATAGTTTCATTATCTATTTCACTCCCCTCCCGGGGTTCTTTTCAGCTTTCCCTCACGGTACTTGTTCACTATCGGTCATTAGAGAGTATTTAGCCTTACGGGATGGTCCCCGTTGATTCCGACAAGGTTTCACGTGCCCCGCCGTACTCAGGATACCCTAAAGAGTCTATATTATTTCGCATACAGGACTATCACCTTATATTGTTCAGCTTTCCAACTGCTTCTGCTATAATATAGTTTTGTAACTCCGTATATAAGGTCCTACAACCCCAGTCCAAAGACTGGTTTGGGCTCTTTCCTTTTCGCTCGCCACTACTAAGGAAATCGATTTTTCTTTCTTTTCCTCCAGGTACTAAGATGTTTCAGTTCCCTGGGTTACTCTCATAACAGCTATGTATTCACTGTTAGATGCTAGCACATTACCACTAGCGTGTTGCCACATTCGGAAATCTCCGGATCAAAGTTTACTTACAACTCCCCGAAGCATATCGTAGTTAGTCACGTCCTTCATCAGCTTCTAATGCCAAGCAATCCACTATACGCCCTTATTAGTTTAACCACCATTGTTATCTAATTTGATGAGATCTTTGAGAGATCTTAATGTCATATTTCGTTGGAGAAATATGACTACCATATTATCAAGTTTTCAAAGAACTATTTTCTTGAGAGAAATAATCTCTCAAAACTAAGCAAAACGATCATTACTAGAGTAGTTAATTCGTAAATTAAATCTTTCTCCATAGAAAGGAGGTGATCCATCCCCACCTTCCGGTAGTGATACCTTGTTACGACTTCACCTCAATCGCCTGTCCTACCTTAATCGGCCCCCTCCCGAAGGTTAGGCTACCGTTATCAGGTATTACAAACTCTCGTGGCGTGACGGGCGGTGTGTACAACACCCGGGAACGTATTCACCCCGGCATTCTGATCCGGGATTACTAGCGATTCTAGCTTCATGAAGTCGAGTTGCAGACTTCAATCCGAACTGGGACCGGCTTTGGAGATTAGCTCCACCTCACGGTATTGCGACTCATTATACCGGCCATTATAGCACGCCTGTAGCCCTAGACGTAAGGGGCATGATGATTTGACGTCATCCCCACCTTCCTCCGGTTTGTCACCGGCAGTATCCTTAGGGTTCTCAACTAAATGTTAGCAACTAAGGAGAAGGGTTGCGCTCGTTATCGGACTTAACCGAACATCTCACGACACGAGCTGACGACAACCATGCACCACCTGTCACCGGTGTCCCCGAAGGGAAAACTCTGTTTCCAGAGCGGTCACCGGGATGTCAAGTCTAGGTAAGGTTCTTCGCGTATCTTCGAATTAAACAGCATGCTCCACCGCTTGTGCGGGTGCCCGTCAATTCCTTTGAGTTTCAGCCTTGCGACCGTACTACTCAGGCGGAGTACTTAATATGTTAACTTCAGCACTGGGAAACCCCAACACTTAGTACTCATCGTTTACGGCGTGGACTACTAGGGTATCTAATCCTATTTGCTCCCCACGCTTTCGGGACTGAGCGTCAGTTATGCGCCAGATCGTCGCCTTCGCCACTGGTGTTCCTCCATATATCTACGCATTTCACCGCTACACATGGAATTCCACGATCCTCTCACACACTCTAGCTCTACGGTTTCCATGGCTTACCGAAGTTAAGCTTCGATCTTTCACCACAGACCCTTAGTGCCGCCTGCTCCCTCTTTACGCCCAATAATTCCGGATAACGCTCGCCACCTACGTATTACCGCGGCTGCTGGCACGTAGTTAGCCGTGGCTTTCTTATAGAGTACCGTCACTTGGATATCATTCCCTATATCCACCGTTCTTCCTCTATGACAGAAGTTTACATAACGAATTACTTCTTCCTTCACGCGGCGTTGCTCGGTCAGGGTTTCCCCCATTGCCGAAAATTCCCTACTGCTGCCTCCCGTAGGAGTCTGGGCCGTGTCTCAGTCCCAGTGTGGCCGGTCACCCTCTCAGGTCGGCTACGCATCGTCGCCTTGGTAGGCCGTTACCCTACCAACCAGCTAATGCGCCATAAGTCCATCATCTACCAGTCCCGTAGCACTTTTCATATAGAGTTCATGCGATCTCTACACCTATGCGGTCTTAGCTGACGTTTCCATCAGTTATCCCCCTGTAGATGCCAGGTTACTTATGTATTACTCACCCGTTCGCCACTCTTCACCGAAGTGAAGCGTTCGACTTGCATGTATTAGGCACGCCGCCAGCGTTCATCCTGAGCCAGGATCAAACTCTCCATTGTCTTATTTCTTTCAGACAACTTTGGTCTGTTTAGCTCTTTTTTATTTCTTAAACTTAATTGACGTTGTGTTTTATTCTTTCCTGTTCAGTTTTCAATGTCCTCTCACTTGACTCTCTCGTCGAGTGCCCATTTATATTACCATCCCCTCTCCCTTTTGTAAAGCTTTTTTTCTGTCTTTTTTTATTTTTTTCTCTATTCCCCTCTTTTTCTGCCTTTATATCAACGTTTTTTTATCTATATTTTTTTGTCATGATTAAAAGAAACGATCTTTACAGAACGTTTCTTTGCCTTATGACTATATGATTTCTTTACTGTCTAGGATGATCGTTGTTGGTCCATCATTGATCAGCGAGACTTTCATCATCACTCTAAAGATATACTTATTTTTATAAAAAAAGAAGCCTAACATTAAGTTAGACTTTTAAATAACATATTAGAGCTTCTTTTTATAATTAACCAATTTTTTTGTAAACATCAACGAATTCTTGAGCTAAGTCAATGCATAATAATGATGTCATTAAGTGGTCTTGAGCATGTACCATTAATAAGCTTAATGGTGCTTTTTCTCCTCTAATTTCAGCTTGAATCATTTCAGTTTGTGAATGATGAGCTTCATTAACTGCTTCTTTAGCGTTTCCTAAAGATTCTTCAGCTTTTTCGATATCTCCAGCTTTTGCATATTGAATTGCTTCGATAGCTGAACTACGTGCGCTACCAGCATTAACAATTAAGTTAATTACGATTTGTTCTTGTTGATCCATTTTTATTATCTCCTTCTATAAACAAATATTCAGACTACTTACATCTGCACTATTATTTTATCAAAGTCATATCTATTATTCAAGCGCTTTCGTTAGATAAAGCACTATTTTGAACAAAAAGTCATTTACTACAAATAAGAAATATTCGGTAATAAAAAATCTTAAATATAAAAAGGTCCCGAAGGACCTTTCGTTAAAATTATTATTCAATAATTTCAGAGATGTTTCCAGAACCTACAGTTCTACCACCTTCACGAATTGAGAATTTAGTTCCTTGTTCAATTGCGATTGGGTGAATTAATTCAACTGTTAATTCTACAGTATCTCCAGGCATTACCATTTCAGTACCTTCTGGTAATTCGATTACACCAGTAATATCAGTAGTTCTGAAATAGAATTGTGGTCTATAGTTAGCGAAGAATGGTGTATGACGTCCACCTTCATCTTTACTTAATACATAAACTTGACCTTTGAATTTAGTATGTGGATGTACTGAACCAGGTTTAGCTAATACTTGTCCACGTTGAATTTGATCACGGTTGATACCACGTAATAATACACCGATGTTATCTCCAGATTCAGCATAGTCTAATAATTTTCTGAACATTTCGATACCAGTAGCAACTGTTTTTTGAGTTTCTTTGATACCAACGATTTCTAATTCGTCATTTAAGTTTAATTGTCCACGTTCTACTCTACCTGTAGCAACAGTTCCACGTCCAGTGATTGTGAAAACGTCTTCTACTGGCATTAAGAATGGTTTATCAACGTCTCTAGTTGGAGTTGGGATATAAGTATCTACAGCTTCCATTAATTCGTCGATAGCTGGAGTCCATTTAGGATCTCCTTCTAATGCTTTTAATGCTGATCCTCTGATTACTGGAGTATCATCACCTGGGAAGTCATATTCATTTAATAATTCACGAACTTCCATTTCTACTAAGTCGATTAATTCTTCGTCATCAACCATATCGCATTTATTTAAGAATACGATGATGTATGGAACACCTACTTGACGAGATAATAAGATGTGTTCTCTTGTTTGTGGCATTGGTCCATCAGTAGCAGCAACTACTAAGATAGCACCATCCATTTGTGCAGCACCAGTGATCATGTTTTTGATGTAGTCAGCATGACCTGGACAGTCAACGTGTGCATAGTGACGAGTTTCAGTTTGATATTCTACGTGTGCAGTGTTGATTGTGATACCACGTTCTTTTTCTTCTGGAGCAGCATCGATTGAAGCATAATCCATTGCAGCAGCTTGTCCTTTTTTAGCAAGACAAGTAGTGATTGCAGCTGTTAAAGTTGTTTTACCATGGTCAACGTGACCAATAGTTCCGATATTTACATGCGCTTTAGAGCGGTCAAATTTTTCCTTAGCCATTGTTAAGGTTCCTCCTATTTTTTTTAATTTTTTACAATAAACATTCTAGTTTATTTGTTCGAAAAAATCAATATTTATTTGATTTTAATGTAGATTATACATTTCCACCATTTTTCTTGATGATTTCTTCTCTAATTGATTTAGGTGCAGCTTCGTATCTATCAAATTGCATTGTATAGTTTCCACGACCTTGAGTAAATGATCTTAAATCAGTTGCGTATCCGAACATTTCTGATAATGGTACAGATGCTTGAACTGAAACAGCATTTCCTCTTTCTTCTTGCCCTTCAATCATACCACGTCTAGATGAAATATCACCCATAACGCTACCTAAATATTCAGAAGGAGCAGTTACTTCTACTGCCATAATTGGTTCTAATAATACAGGACCACATTTTTTAGCAGCATTTTTAAGTGCTAAACTTGCAGCTACTTTATATGCCATTTCTGATGAATCGACATCATGGTAAGAACCATCAAATAATGTAGCTTTTACGTCTAATACAGGGTATCCAGCAATCATACCAGTTTCAAGTGCATCTTCAAGACCTACTTTTACTGAGTTGATATATTCTCTTGGGACAGCCCCACCAACGATAGCATCAACGAATTCAAATCCTTTACCTTCATTAGGTTCAAATTTGATCCATACGTGACCGTATTGTCCACGACCACCAGATTGTTTTACATATTTACCTTCACATTCAGCTGCTTGAGTGATTGTTTCACGGTAAGCAACTTGTGGAGCACCAACGTTAGCTTCTACTTTGAATTCTCTTTTTAAACGGTCAACGATTACGTCTAAGTGTAATTCACCCATACCAGCGATAACTGTATCTCCAGTTTCAGGGTTAGTAAATGTTTTGAATGTTGGATCTTCTTCAGCTAATTTAATTAAACCATTACTTAACTTATCTTGATCTTGTTTAGTTTTTGGTTCGATAGCTAATTGGATAACTGGTTCAGGGAATTCCATTTTTTCAAGGATAACGAAATTCTTTTCGTCACAGATAGTATCCCCAGTTGTTGTGTTTTTGAAACCTACAGCTGCAGCGATATCTCCAGCGTAAACTTCATCAATTTCATTACGTTTGTTCGCATGCATTTGAAGAATACGACCTAAACGTTCTTTTTTATCTTTTGTAGAGTTTAATACATAACTTCCTGATTGACATGTACCTGAATATACACGGAAGAAAGTTAATTTTCCTACGAATGGGTCAGCCATGATTTTGAATGCTAATGCTGAGAAAGGTTCATCATCTGATGCATGTCTTTCTACTTCATTACCATCTTCATCAGTACCTTTAATTGAAGGAATGTCAGTTGGTGCAGGTAAGAAATCAATTACTGCATCTAACATTGGTTGAACACCTTTATCTTTGTAAGCTGAACCGCATAATACAGGGAATAATTCTACAGCTAATGTTCCTTTACGGATTGCTGCTTTAATTTCTTCTTCAGAAATTTCTTCACCTTCTAAAACTTTCATTAATAGATCATCATCATAAGTAGCTGCTTGATCTAACATTTTAGCACGGTATTCTTCAGCTTGAGCCATATATTCTTCAGGAATTTCTTTGTAAACTACATTTTCACCTTTAGCCCCTTCAAAATAGATAGCTTTCATTTTAATTAAGTCAATGATTCCTTCGAAAGTATCTTCAGCACCGATAGGTAATTGAATTGCAACACCTTGTACTCCTAATCTCTTTTCTAAAGATTCTAATGACATAATGAAATCTGCACCTGTTGCATCCATTTTATTAGCGAATACAATACGAGGTACACCATAAGTAGTAGCTTGACGCCAAACTGTTTCAGTTTGTGGTTCTACACCAGCTTTTGCATCTAATACAGTTACAGCACCATCTAATACACGTAAAGAACGTTCTACTTCGACCGTAAAGTCTACATGGCCCGGTGTATCGATAATATTTACACGATATCCGTTCCATTGCGCAGTTGTAGCTGCTGAAGTGATTGTGATTCCACGTTCTTGTTCTTGTTCCATCCAGTCCATTTGTGAAGCACCTTCGTGAGTTTCACCAATTTTGTGGATTTTACCAGTGTAATAAAGGACACGTTCAGTTGTTGTTGTTTTACCAGCATCAATATGAGCCATGATTCCGATATTACGAGTATTTTCTAACGAAAATTCACGAGCCATTTGTTTTCTCCCTTCAAAATTTTAGCCGTTATATTACCAACGGAAATGAGCGAATGCTTTATTAGCTTCAGCCATTTTATGAGTATCTTCTTTCTTCTTAACAGAAGCACCTGTTCCGTTTGAAGCATCAATAATTTCGTTTGCTAAACGATCAACCATAGTTTTTTCGTTTCTTAAACGAGAATAGTTTACTAACCATCTTAAACCTAAAGTCATTCTTCTTTCTGAAGAAACTTCAACTGGTACTTGGTAGTTAGCCCCACCAATACGTCTTACTTTAAGTTCAAGAACTGGCATAATATTGTTAATTGCTTGATCAAAGACTTCCATAGCTGGGTTTCCAGTTTTTTCTTCTACTTTTTTAAACGCATCATATAAGATGTTTTGTGCAACACCTTTTTTACCATCTAACATAATGTTGTTGATAAGTTTAGAAATAGTTTTAGAGTTATACACTGGATCAGGTAGAACGTCTCTTTTAGCAACTCGTCCTTTTCTTGACATATATATTTCCTCCTATAAGTATTAATTAAGCTTTTGGTTTTTTAGCACCGTATTTAGAACGTGCTTGTTTACGATCGTTAACTCCAGCACAGTCCATTGTACCACGGATAATATGGTAACGAACCCCTGGTAAGTCTTTAACACGACCACCACGAATTAAAACAACACTATGTTCTTGTAAGTTATGTCCAATTCCTGGAATATATGCAGTTACTTCCATACCATTTGATAATCTAACACGGGCATATTTACGTAAAGCCGAGTTAGGTTTTTTAGGTGTCATAGTAGCAACACGAGTACACACACCACGCTTTTGAGGTGATTTAGTTGATGTAGCTTTTTTAGCTAATGAGTTATAACCTCTATTTAAAGCAGGTGAATTTGATTTTGTTGTTTTATCAGTACGACCTTGTCTTACTAATTGGTTAATTGTAGGCATTTCTTTCTCCTTTCTTGATAACACACAATACCGGGTGTTTCATATTTAATCAATAAATATTGCACCCAATCAGGGCACTGACAATATATTATAGTATTAAAATGATAATGTCAACAAAAAAATTAAAAAATATTAAAAAAATAGGCCTAAGCCTATTTTTTTATATTTGATCTCCAAGATTTTCATGATTATCATCTAATAAATCATATTTAGCAAGTTCAGCTGCTTTTGCTTCTTCAGCTTCTTTTGCTAATGTTTCAGGTGATTTTAAAGGACCTCTAAATCCTGTACCAGCTGGTAATAATTTACCAATTAATACATTTTCTTTTAATCCTTTTAACATATCTTTCTTACCTTTAATTGATGCATCAGTTAAGATCTTAGTAGTTTCTTGGAATGATGCTGCAGATAAGAATGAATCAGTTTCAAGAGATGCTTTAGTAATACCTAATAAGATTGGTCTACCAACAGCTGGATGTTTTCCTTCTTTTAATGCTTCTCTATTTAATTCAGTAAATTGAGTTACATTAACATGTGTTCCAGGAAGTGTTCCAGTATCTCCACCTTCAACAATTCTAATTTTCTTCAACATTTGTCTTACGATAATTTCGATATGTTTATCAGAAATTTCGATACCTTGAATACGATATACTTTTTGAACTTCTTTAATAATATAATTTTCAACAGCTTCTGTATCAGCTACATTTAATAATTCTTTTGGATCAATAGAACCTTTAGTGATTTTATCACCAATACGTACTTCATCACCAACATTAACTCTTAATTTTGCACCATATGGAGTTAAGTAACTTCTTGTTTCTAAATCGTTAGAAACAACAACTTCCATTCTTCCTGCATTATCAATAATATTTGATACTTCACCATCAATTTCAGAAATAATTGATTTAGCTTTTGGATTACGTGCTTCAAATAATTCTTGAATACGAGGTAACCCTTGAGTGATATCGGCACCACCGGCAACCCCACCATCATGGAAAGTACGCATTGTTAACTGAGTACCTGGTTCACCGATTGATTGTGCAGCCATAACCCCAACAGCTTCACCTAATTCAACAACATTACCTGTTGCTAAGTTACGACCATAACATTTTTTACAAACTCCGCCTTTAGCAACGCAGCCAAGAACTGAACGAATTTCAACTTCTTTAATACCTGCATCACAAACAACTTTAGCGTTTTGTTCAGTAAAGATTTCACCTGCAGCAACTAATAATTCTTTAGTTTCTGGATGGTAAACATCTTTTTGTGAATAACGACCAACTAAACGGTCATATAATGGAACAATTACAGTATTGTCATCTGTATTGTATAATTCAGTAACAACGAATCCTCTATCTGTTCCACAATCTTCTTCAGAAATAATAACTTCTTGAGCAACGTCTACTAAACGTCTTGTTAAGTAACCTGAATCGGCAGTCTTTAAGGCAGTATCTGTAGAACCTTTACGGGCACCGTGTGTTGAAATAAAGAATTCTGATGCTGTTAAACCTTCACGGAAGGCAGACTTGATTGGTAACTCGATTGTTTCCCCTTTTGGATTTGACATCAATCCACGCATACCTACTAACTGAGTAAAGTTAGAAAGTGATCCACGGGCACCTGAATCAGACATGATGAAGATTGGGTTACGATCATCAGCTTCGAACTCTTGACGAACGACTTCTTGGACTTCATCTTTAACACCAGTCCATAATTTGATTACGCTTTGGTATCTTTCTGCTTCAGTTAATTTACCTTTATTATAGAAAGTTTTAATTTGTTCAAGTTTTTGATCTGCTTTATCAAAGATTTCAAATTTAGCTTGTGGCACTTGGATATCATAAGCAGATACTGTAATACCAGCAATTGTTGAATATTTAAATCCTTGGTCTTTTAACTTATCAAGCATTAAACTTGTATCAGTTAATGCAGATTGTTTGAACACTTCATCAATGATGCTTCCTAATGCTTTTTTACCTAATGGTTTAACTGGTTGTTGAGCAGCAATATGTGCTTTAATATCAGTTCCCATTGGAACAAAGTATCTATCAGGTGTTCCAGATAAGTTTTCTTTACCTGGTTCATTGATAAATGGGAATTGTCCATCAAAGATATCATTAAAGAAAATTTTACCTACAGTAGTAATTAAATAACTGTTATTTTGAGCTTCTGTAAATGTTGCATTGTGTAATGCAGATGCTTTAATAGCAACTCTTGTATGAAGATTTACAGTTTTAGCAAAATATGCATGATCAACTTCATTTCTATCAGCAAAGACAGTACCTTCACCAATTGCTCCAACATCTTCTAATGTTAAGTAGTAATTACCTAACACCATGTCTTGGGATGGAGTAACGATAGGTTTCCCATCTTTAGGACCTAAGATATTTGTTGATCCTAACATTAATTGTCTTGCTTCTTGAATTGCTTCTTCACCTAATGGTACATGGACAGCCATTTGGTCCCCATCGAAATCGGCGTTGAACGCTGGAGTTACTAATGGGTGAAGACGAATAGCACGTCCTTCTACTAATTTAGGTTCGAATGCTTGAATACCTAATCTATGAAGAGTTGGGGCACGGTTTAATAATACTGGGTGTGCTTTGATAACTTCTTCAACGATTGGCCAAATTTTATCATCCATTTTATCAATTAATCTTTCAGCTGCTTTAATATTTGTAGCAATTTCTTGATCAACTAAACCATGGATAACAAATGGTTTAAATAAGCTTAATGCCATTTCACGTGGAATACCACATTGATACATTTTTAAGTCTGGTCCTACAGCGATAACTGAACGTCCTGAATAGTCAACACGTTTACCTAATAAGTTTTGACGGAAACGTCCTTGTTTACCTTTTAATGTATGGCTTAATGATTTTAACGCACGTCCACCAGCACCAGTAATTGGTTTAGAACGACGACCATTATCAATTAAGGCATCAACAGCTTCTTGTAACATACGTTTTTCATTTTGAACGATAATAGAAGGTGTTCCAAGTTCTAATAATTTTTTCAAACGATTATTACGAGTAATAACACGTCTATATAAATCATTTAAATCACTTGTCGCAAAACGTCCACCATCTAATTGTAACATAGGTCTTAAATCAGGTGGTATAACTGGTAATGCTTCAAGAATCATCCATTCAGGTTGATTATCAGAAGATCTAAATGCTTCAATAGCTTCTAATCTCTTCAATAATTTAGTACGTTTTTGTCCTTGAGCTTCTTTTAATTCTTTAGATACAAGTTCAAATTCTGCATCTAAATCAACTTGTTTTAATAAAGTTTGAATCGCTTCAGCCCCAATTTGAGCTTCAAATGTATGACCAAATTGTTCATAACATTTACGATAATCTCTTTCAGATAATACTTGTTTGTATTCTAAAGGTGTAGTTCCTTTATCAATAACAACATAAGAAACAAAATAAATAATTTCTTCTAGTTGTTTTGGTGACATATCTAAGATTAATCCCATTCTTGATGGAATACCTTTTAAATACCAAATATGTGCTACTGGTGTAGCTAATTCAATATGTCCCATACGTTCACGACGTACTGCAGATTTAGTAACTTCTACACCACATCGATCACATACAACACCTTTATATCTAATTTTCTTATATTTTCCACAACTACATTCCCAATCCTTAGATGGTCCAAAGATTCTTTCACAGAATAGACCATCTTTTTCAGGCTTTTGAGAACGGTAGTTAATCGTTTCAGGTTTTTTTACTTCACCATAAGACCATTCACGAATTTTTTCAGGAGATGCTAATCCAATTTGGATTGATGAAAATTTATTAGTATTTGCCATTTTCTATTCCCTCCTTATAATGATTCACTTTCTTCAGTTTCAACTAATTCTTCAGATTTCATAGCATCAGTAACAACTTCTTTTTCTTCGTTTACATCTTCTTTTTCAATTGATCTTGGGAAACGTCTTTCTTCATCTTCGATATTTCTTTCATCAATTTCTTGATCATTTTCATCTAATAAACGAATATCTAATGCTAATGCTTGTAATTCTTTCTTTAATACTCTAAACGATTCAGGTAATCCTGGTTCTGGCATTGGTTGTCCTTTAACAATAGCTTCATATGTTTTAACACGTCCAACAACATCATCAGATTTAACAGTTAAGATTTCACGAAGTGTATAAGCAGCACCATAAGCTTCAAGTGCCCAAACTTCCATTTCCCCAAATCTTTGTCCACCGTTTTGAGCTTTACCTCCAAGTGGTTGTTGAGTAACTAATGAATAAGGTCCTACTGAACGTGCATGTAATTTATCATCAACCATGTGTGATAATTTAACGAAGTACATAATACCTACAGATACAGGAGAATCAAAATATTCACCCGTACGTCCAGAAATAACAGGTTGTTTTCCATCTTCATTCATTCCTGCTTCTTTCATTAATGCTTCTAAGTCTTCACGATGTAAACCATCGAAAGCAGGAGTAGCAATATATAAACCTAATTGTCTAGCTGCATAACCTAAATGTAACTCTAATACTTGTCCGATATTCATACGAGATGGAACCCCTAATGGATTTAACATGATATCTAATGGTGTACCATCTTCTAAGTGTGGCATATCTTCGATTGGTAAGATTTTTGAAATAACCCCTTTATTACCATGACGTCCAGCCATTTTATCTCCTTCAGAGATTTTACGTTTTTGAACGATATAAACTTTAACAACACGGTTAACACCTGGTTGTAATTCATCACCATTTTTACGATCAAAGATTTTAATATCATGAACGATACCAGCCCCACCATGAGGAACTCTTAATGAATTATCTTTAACTTCTCTTGACTTTTCACCAAAGATTGCAAGTAATAATTTTTCTTCTGCTGATAATTCAGCTTGACCTTTTGGAGTGACTTTACCAACTAAGATATCCCCTTCTTTAACCTCCGCACCAATCATGATGATACCATCACTATTTAAGTTTTTACGTGCTTCATCCCCAACGTTAGGGATATCTCTTGTAATTTCTTCAGGTCCTAATTTTGTATCACGACATTCAATTGAATATTCATCAATATGAATAGATGTATAAACATCTTCTTTTACTAATCTTTCAGACATAATAACGGCATCTTCGTAGTTATAACCATTCCATGTCATGAAACCAACTAACACGTTTTGACCTAATGCTAATTCACCTTGTTCCATTGCTGGACCATCAGCTAATACTTGACCAACAACAACTTTTTCACCAGCTTTAACAATTGGTTTATGGTTGATACAAGTTCCTGCATTCGAAATAGCAAATTTTGTTAAACGATATTTGTGAACAACTGCTTCATCATCCACGATTTCAATACGTTTAGCATCTACGTAACTTACAGTACCGTTATGTTTACTTACTAAAGCTGCTCCAGAATCTCTTGCAGCTTGATATTCCATACCTGTTCCAACAAATGGTGTATGTGGATTTAATAAAGGTACAGCTTGACGTTGCATGTTGGCACCCATTAAAGCACGAGTTGCATCATCGTTTTCCAAGAATGGAATACATGAAGTGGCAACAGAAACGATTTGTTTTGGAGAAATATCGATAAAATCAACTTCTTCTCTTTTAGCCATAATATTTTCACCTAAATGACGGGCGATAACTTGTTCATCTAAGATTTCACCTTCATCAGATGTTTGTACATTCGCTTGTGCAATAATGTAATTTTTTTCTTCATCAGCAGTTAAATAACGTACATCGTCTTCATCGATAACACATTTATTAACTTTACGATATGGAGTTTCAATAAATCCATATTCATTGATTTTAGCATAAGATGCTAAAGTTGAAATTAACCCGATGTTTGGACCTTCAGGAGTTTCGATTGGACAAATTCTTCCATAATGGGAAGCATGTACGTCACGGACTTCATATCCTGCACGGTCTCTTGATAAACCACCTGGCCCTAATGCAGATAAACGACGTTTATTTGTTAATTCGGCTAATGGGTTAATTTGATCCATGAATTGTGATAATTGTGATGACGCAAAGAATTCTTTCATTGCGGCAGTTAATGGACGAATATTTGTTAAAGATTGTGGTGTTACTGAATCCACTTCAGATAATGACATTCTTTCTTTAACAACTCTTTCCATTCTTGATAATCCAATTCTGAATTGGTTTTGAATTAATTCACCTACAGAACGTACACGTCTATTTCCTAAATGATCGATATCATCTAATAAACCTATACGAGCCATATGAGATACTCTATCTTCAGGTGCTAAATCATAAGAATTGAAAATATCAACTAAGTTCAACATATATGAATATGCTGCAATCATGTCAGAGATTGTAACATATTTACAATTTAATGATAAATCTGTACCAATTACTTTCATAACTTTAGTACGTGATTCATCAACATAAACATGAACTACTTGCAATACACCATTACTTTCTAATCGAGGATTAGTTTTCATTTCAACAGTGTGTGCACCTGCTTCAAAAACAGGTCTTAATGTATCAATAACTTCATTTGTAATAACTGTTCCTTTTGTACAAACAACGTTACCATCAACATCTTTAACATCTTCAGCAAGAACACGTCCTGCAATACGATCTAATAAACTTAATTTTTTCTTAAATTTGAAACGACCAGCTTTAGCTAAATCATAACGTTTAGGATCAAAGAATCTAGTATATAAAAGGCTTGTAGCACCTTCTAATGTAGCAGGTTCTCCTGGTCTTAATTTATTATAAATTTCAATTAAAGCTTCTTCTGTGTTTGTTGTATTATCTTTTGCTAAAGTGTTCAAAATAAATTCATGATCACCAAAAACATCAATAATATCTTCATTACTAGAAAGTCCTAAAGCACGTAATAAAACTGTTCCTGGGATTTTTCTATTACGGTCAATACGAACATTTAAAACATCTTTTGCATCATTTTCGAACTCTAACCAAGTCCCTCTTGATGGGATAATACTACCTTCAAAGACAGTTTTACCACTTTTATCAATGGCATCAGCAAAGTATGCCCCTGGTGAACGTACTAATTGAGATACAATAACACGTTCTGCCCCATTAATAATGAAAGTTCCTGAATCAGTCATTAATGGGAAATCACCCATAAATACTTCTTGTTCTTTAATTTCACCAGTTCCTGAATTGATTAAACGTAAAGTAGCACGAATTGGTGCTGCATAGTTTGCATCACGATCTTTACTTTCGTTTACGGAATATTTTGGTTCATCAAAGGCACAATCAACAAATTCTAATGATAAAGTTTCATTAAAGTTTGTAATTGGGTAGATATCATCAAATACTTCTTTAATTCCTACTTCTTTAAACCATTTATAGGAATTTGTTTGAATTTCTACTAAATTTGGTAACTCTAAAGATCCTGAAATCCTAGAGTAATTACGACGAGTAATCTTGCTTTTTGCTGTAGTTGTATGCTTTTCCACGAATTAACTCCACCCTTCTTTATCTCTATTAAACTGTTTTTGAGCGCACAAAAACGCTTGATTTTAAATATTAATAGTCATTATTATATTTTAGATAAAGGTTTCAAAAAAGTCAATACCTTTTTTTATAAAAAATAAAAAAAGAAATATTATCTTTTTACACTATGTAACAAGTAATATCCCTTATCTCTTTTAACAATTTCACAATTTCCAAAAACTTCTTCCATTTTCTTTTTAGCCGAAGGAGCGCCTTGTTTCTTTTGTAAAATAACCCATAAACTTCCATTTTCATTAAGATGTTCAATTGATTCTTGTAAAATTGTAGTTACAACTTCTTTACCCGCTCTTACTGGTGGATTTGTTACGATCACATCATAACTTCCTTGAACATTTTCATAAATAAAGCTTTTATAAATATTTGCATGAATATTATTATTTTTAGCATTTAATTTGGCAAGTTCAAGTGCACGATCATTGACATCGACCATATCCACATTTAAATGTGAATAAACTTTATTAAGACATATTCCGAAAGTTCCATAACCACATCCTACATCAAGAAGTGTTTTTTCATTTGTAATTTCGATATTGTCTAATAAAACACGTGACCCATAATCTATCATGTTTTTAGAAAAAACACCATTATCACTTGTAAATAAAAGATCATATTTATGAAATCTAAAAATAAATTGTGATTGTTCACTTTTTAAATCAGTATTATCTGTAAAATAATGTTTCATTTGTATTTCCTCTATTTCCTTTTTCTTTATTATACAAATAAATAGAATGTTAACCAATAAAAAAAAGAAGAATCGTAAGATCCTTCTTTTAAATCAAAGTTATAATTATTTAACTTCTACTGTAGCTCCAGCAGCTTCTAATTTTTCTTTGATTTCTTTAGCTTCATCAGCAGATACTTTTTCTTTGATTACTGAAGGTGCTTTGTCAACTAATCCTTTAGCATCAACTAATCCTAATCCAGTGATTTCTCTTACAGCTTTGATTACAGCAACTTTAGTTCCACCAACTTCAGTTAATGTTACGTTAACTTCTGTAGGTTCAGCAGCAGCTCCAGCATCAGCAGCAGCAGCTACAGCAACTGGTGCAGCAGCAGTTACATCAAATTTTTCTTCGATTGCTTTTACTAAATCATTTAATTCTAAAATAGTAGCTTCTTCTAAGTAAGCTAAGATATCTTCATGTGTTAATTTTGCCATGTTTATATTCTCCTTTTCATTAATTCTGCTTATTCAGCAGCTTCTTCTACTTTTTCTTCAGCAGGTGCTTCAACTGGTGCTTCTCCACCATTTTCTTCTCTTGCATCTGCTACAGCTTTTACAACTCTAGCGAATTTGCTAACTGGTGCTTGTAACATACCAAGTAACATTGAGTACATTCCTTCACGTCCAGGTAATTTAGCAATTTCATTAATTTCTTCTACTTCTAATACTTTTCCTTCAACAATTCCAGCTTTGATTACTAAAGCTTCATGATCTTTAGCAAAGTTAGCTAAAATTCTTGCAGGTGCAACGGCATCACTATGACCGAATGCAATAGCGTTTGGACCTACTAATTTATCATTGATTTCAGCATATCCAGCGCTTTCAGTAGCTCTTTGAACTAATTTGTTTTTGTAAACTTTGAATTCAACATCTTCTTCACGTAATGATTTACGTAATTCAGTGACTTCTGCTACTGATAATCCACGATATTCTACTACTACAGCAGATTGTGAATCATTAAATTTACCAGCGATTTCTTCAACAACGACTTTTTTCGCATTGATTGCTTCTACTGACATTGCTACACCTCCTATAAATTTTTATATATGCAACAATATACGCGCTATATTTAAAACTCCCATACGTAGATAGGAGTTCAAGTTCTTCATAAACTCAACACCTCGGTAACAAATTAAGGTTTCCCAGTTACTGTCTACGGTATATTGATTGCGACATTTTTTACAAACTATTTAGTAGTTTGAACTTTGATTGCAGGTCCCATAGTTGATGAAACTGCAATGTTTTTAATATAAGTACCTTTAGCTGATGTTGGTTTTAATCTTACGATTAAATCATAAATTGTGTTGAAGTTTTCAACTAATTTAGCATCATCAAATGATACTCTACCAATTGGTAAATGAACATTACCTTCTTTATCAGTACGGTAAGTTACTTTACCAGCTTTTGTTTCTTGAACTGCTTTAGCAACATCCATAGTTACTGTTCCAGTTTTTGGGTTAGGCATTAAACCTTTAGGTCCTAAGATACGACCTAATTTACCTAATTCAGCCATCATGTTAGGAGTAGCGATCATAACTTCGAAATCTAACCATCCTTTTTTGATGTCTTCTAAAATTTCTTTACCAGCAACGATATCTGCACCAGCATCTTTAGCTTCTTGAGCTTTTTCTCCTTCAGCTACAACTAAAACTTTTTTAGTTTTACCAGTTCCGTGTGGTAATACAACAGCTCCACGTAATTGTTGGTCTGCTTGTCTAACATCTAATCCTAAATTGAAAGCAACATCGACACTTGCATCGAATTTTACATTACTTGTTTTTTTAACTAATTCAATAGCTTCTTCAGCTGAATAAAGTTTTCCATTTTCAATTAATGCAGCTGCTTCTGTATATCTTTTACTTTTCTTTGCCATTTAATTTCCTCCTTAGTGGTTATAACGGATTATCCTTCCACGTGATGCTTACGCATCGATTCCTTCAACTTTTACACCCATGTTTTTAGCTGTACCAGCAACGATTTTCATTGCAGCATCTAAATCATAAGCATTTAAGTCAGGCATTTTGTATTCAGCGATTTCTTTTAATTTATCAGCTGATAATGTTCCTACAGTAGTTGTTCCTGCATTACTAGAACCTTTTTGTACTCCTAAAGCTTTTTTAATCATTTCTGAAGCTGGAGCAGTTTTTAATACAAAGCTGAAATCTTTGTCTTCATATACTGTTAAGACAACTGGTACTGTTTCTCCCATACGATCTTTAGTTTGATCATTGAAAGCAGTACAGAATTTAGGCATTTGGATACCTGCACCTGCTAATGCTGGACCAGGTTTAGCTTGCCCTGCTTTGAATTGAATTTTCATAACTCTAACAACTTTCTTACTCACGCGACATTTCCTCCTTGTAAAAATTTGTCCGTGTTGTGGTCAAATGGGTGTTACCCTTCCACACAACAATGAATGCGCAATTAGCCTATTGCGTCGACAACTAATTTACCATTATCTCTTGATAAATGCAATACTTTTTTATATTTTTTTTGCATTTTATCAAATAAATTTAAAAAAAAGAAAAACTCTAGGAATTTTCCTAGAGTTTAAACAACAATTAGTCTAAAGCAGCAATCATTGCTTTGTATGAATCTTCAACTAATGAAGCTCCACCAACTAAAGCACCATCAATATCAGGTTGTTCTAATAATGCTTTTAAACCTTCAGGTTTAACAGATCCACCATATTGAATTCTTACTTGATCAGCAACTTCTTGTCCATATAATTCAGCAACTACTGAACGAATATATCCACAAACATCTTGAGCGATTTCGTTTGTAGCAGTTTTTCCAGTTCCGATAGCCCATACTGGTTCATAAGCGATAACGCTTCTTGAAGCACATTTAGGACATACATCTTTATAAGCAGCAACTACTTGAGTTTTAACAACATCTTTAGTAGTTCCAGCTTCATATTGTTCTAATGTTTCACCAACACATACGATTGGAGTCATATCATTTTTAAGAACTTGAAGCATTTTAGCGTTAACTGTTTCATCAGTTTCCCCAAAATATTGTCTTCTTTCAGAGTGACCTAAGATAACCCATTCAACTCCGATTTCTTTTAACATTTCAACAGATACTTCACCAGTATAAGCTCCGCTATCTTTGAAGTGTACGTTTTCAGCAGCTACGATTAAGTTTTTAGCTCCTGCTTTTGCAGTTTGTAAAGCTAAGTATGGAGTAGCAATTCCCCAGTCAGCTTTATCAGTTACTTCTGGATCAACAGCTTCTACAAATGCTTTTGTAGCAGCGATTGTTTTATTCATTTTCCAGTTTCCTACGATAATTGGTTTTCTCATGATTACAAATACCTTCCTTATTATTTATCATCAATTGCAGCGATACCTGGAAGAACTTTACCTTCCATATATTCTAATGAAGCTCCACCACCAGTTGAGATGTGAGAAACTTTATCAGCATATCCAAGTTGCATTACTGCAGCAGCGCTATCTCCACCACCAATGATAGTGTTAGCACCTTCTAAACCAGCTAAAGCTTCACATACAGCGATTGTTCCTTTAGCGAATGGTTCCATTTCGAATACACCCATAGGTCCATTCCATACAACTGTTTTAGCACCAGCTAAAGCAGCTTTGATGTTTTCTACAGATTTAGGTCCGATGTCTAATCCCATGTATCCATCAGGTACATCTTCACCACAAACTTTAATATCACCTTCTGCAGCAAATGCAGTATTGATTACAGAATCTACTGGTAAGATTAATTTATCTCCAGCTTTAGCTAAGATATCTTTAGCTACGTCAATTCTATCATCTTCAACTAAAGAGTTACCGATTGAATGACCTTGAGCTTTAGCGAAAGTATAGCACATACCTCCACCAACGATAACTTTGTCTGCAATTTTTAATAAGTTTTCGATAACTAAGATTTTATCAGAAACTTTAGCTCCACCTAAGATAGCAACCATTGGTCTTTCTGGATTACTTACAGCTTTTCCAATGTAGTTGATTTCTTTTTCTACTAAGAAACCAGCTGCTGATGGTAAATGAGCAGGGATTCCAGCTGTAGAAGCATGAGCTCTATGAACTGAACCAAATGCATCTTCAACAAATACATCACCTAATGAAGCCCAGTATTTTCCTAATTCAGGATCATTTTTACTTTCTCCAGCTTCATAACGAGTGTTTTGAACTAAGATAACTTGTCCATTTTCAGCGTTTTTAACAGCTTCTTCTAATTCAGCACCACGAGTGCAATCTACGAATTTTACATCTCTACCTAATAATTCAGCTAATCTAGGAGCAACAACAGCTAAATTGTTTTTAGCTTTGTCTTCTTCAGTTTTCACTTTACCTAAGTGAGAGAATAAAACGATAGCTTTTGGAGATTGTTCTAATAAATATTTGATTGTTGGTAATGCAGCAACAATACGATTATCATTAGTAATTTCTCCTGTTTCTTTACTTCTTGGTACGTTGAAGTCAACACGAACTAAAACAGTTTTTCCAGCGACTTCAATATCTCTAATTGTTTTCTTATCCATTTTTATAATTCCTCCATGGCTGAATTATATCATCTATAATCATTGTTTTCAATTAATTTCATATTATATTATGAGGTGAAAAATATGAAAAATACGAATGTAATCCCTATCCCAAAAATCCCATCTATGTTAGAGAATGATTATCAATTTGTCGATTTAAGAGATCCCTATGAGTATAAGAAAGTTCATCTGACAAAATTCACAAATATTCCCTATGAAAAGTTCAATCTCAATCAATATTATTTTTCTAAAAAAGAACCACTTATTCTTATTTGTTATAGCGGAGCTAAATCAAAAAAACTCGCTGATGATCTATGTCAACAAGGCTATGATGCTTACAGTATTGAAGGTGGATTCTATTCTATTTTGCATCAAAAGACATAAAAAAATTAACGGGTGTATACTCGTTAATCCAATGGTTTATTATAAAAACGTCCAATAAAGTTTTCAACTTTAGTTACAGAAACAATAATTTTAGGATCTGTTTCTTTTAAGGCTTCTAAAACATCTCCAACTTCATAACTTGATACAACTGCTGTTAAATAGCTTACAGGATGATGTGAATATCCTCCATAACCATCTAAAGCAGTAATCCCATGATGAAACTTTTCTAAATATGTATTCACCACTTCATCTTTTTTAGATGTATAAATATGTAACATAACACGTTTATATCGTGTATGGAATGTAGAAATTGTTTTTGTTGAGATAAATTGGAACAAAATAGAATACCCTGCTTTATCAAATCCAAAAATAACTCCAAAAATACATAAAATCATAGCATTAAAGACAAAAACTTGCATCCAGATTTCTCGCCCATTTTTATTAGCAAAATATAAAGCAATAAAATCTGTACCACCTGAAGAAGCACCCGCTTTTAAAGCAAGTACAATACTCATTCCCCAAATATATCCACCAAATACAACATTTAAAACTTGTTCATCAAATAATGGATAATTTGGAATGATTTGTAATAAAAATGATGTTAAAAAGACTTGTAATAATGAAAAGAATACAAATCGTTTTGATATTTTCTTGGCACAAATAAGCGCAACAGGTACATTTAAAGCAACTAAAGTGAATGCTGTTGGAATTGATTTTCCAAATAAATCAGCAATCATATCTACAAGTAAGGCAATACCCATAAACCCACCTGACAATAAGTGTGCTGGTCTAACAAATGTTTTAGTTGTAGCAGCCATAATCAGCGAAGAACAAAAGACACACCCAAAACTAATTAAATCTCTTTTTTTTATCTTTTTCATAATCTTTCTCCCTAAATTCCACTACATTGTACTCTTTTAGAAACAATTTACAACAGGCAATTATAAAAAAATAAAGTTAATTTATTAACAAAGAAAAAGGATTAAATTCACATCTAATCCTCTTATCTATTCTTTCCATTTTTATGATAAATATTTTCAAAATAATCATACAATTTTAATTCATTTTGTTCAAAATAATCAATTACTTCATCACTTGCTTGAATATCAATATTTTTGTTCCTTAGTATTCGATAAGCAATCTTAGGAGAATCTTCCATTGATACCCCTGCATCTACACAATATTTAAAACCATCTTTAAAATAAAAACTAAATTCAGGAACATAGAATGTTTTGATTCCACTTCTTCCTGTACTCTTATTTTCAAAATATAATTTAATTTCGACTTTATCTAATTCATCCCAAGTATATTTTATATTATGTTTACTTTTTTTTAAAATCATACTTTTTAAAATAGAAACACGCTTTTGATAATGATAACTACAAATTGAAATATGATTATCTCCAAATTTAATATAATTTTGTTTTGCGTTACAAAGTATCATTATTATTTCTAATAAAATAAAACCTAAAATAATCCCAATAGCCAATGTAAATCCCGATGGCTTAAAAATAGGTATGTATAAATCATTTGGAGTATTTGAAAATTGTTTATTAATAGAGGCAATCATATTAGATATTCCAACAACTACAAGAAAACCTATAATTGCCGACAAAAAAATTGCAATAGGAATTGATGAAACTATATCTCGAATGGTTACTCTTGTTCCAATGATTACTGTTTGATCTTTCTTAAAATAATCAAATACTTTCTTTAAATCTCTTTTCTTAACTTTTTTATCTCCTATTTGATTATCTTCAATTACTTGATCTAATAAAGGAATATCCTTTTCTTTTAAATCTTCACACATGTTTTTTATATATTGTAATGATTCTATTTCGGTATTTACCTTTTGAATATGACTTTCTAAGACATCTTGAAATGTAACTTTATTATTTAAGATATCTTTAATATCTTCTATAGGTACATTGATATCTCTTAAAAACATAATTCTCTCTATTTTGTGAATATCTTCTTCACTGTAATTTCGATAACCATTTTCATCACGATAAGGTTGAATGAGTCCCATCTTTTCATAATATCTTAGTGTATAAGAACTGATTTTTAGTTTTTCTTGAACTTCTTTTATTTGCATAATTTTCACCTACTTTTTTAACTATCTGTTTTTACCATTTTTATGATAGATATTTTCAAAGAAATCATAAACACTTAGTTCATTTTGTTCAAAACAATCTAATATTTCATCACTAGTCACAATTTCTATATTTTTATTTCTTAATATTTGATAAGCAGCTTTAGGATTATTCCATTCTAAAAAACTTTTGCTTGAAGAATTTTTAAAATGAAATATATATTTTGGTAAATAATAATACATCGTTTTACTTGTTCCCATTCCTATTCCACCGTACTTAATTACTAATTTAATTTCTACATATTTTAAATCCTCCCAACTATAATTCTCCATAATAGTTATTAAATCTTTCTTTAAAATTAGATAACTTAATTTTATATGTGATACTTTTTTTGCATCTAAAATAGAAATCTTATTATCTGTAAGTTCTATATACTTTTGTCGTGAGCACATATAAGAAATACTCACAATTGAAAGTAACATAACTAAAATCATTAATATCAAATAAATAGAAATATGGTTTATTGTTCCCTTTTTCAAAATATTAAATCTTTGTAAATAATTAATAGCAGCAAATGCTAGAACTGGAGCAGTAATCAATGCACAAATAAATGTTCTAAAATATATATTCAAATCAAATCTCGTTCCAATAACTACTGTTTGATCTTTCTTAAAATAATCAAATACTTTCTTTAAATCTCTTTTCTTAACTTTTTTATCTCCTATTTGATTATCTTCAATTACTTGATCTAATAAAGGAATATCCTTTTCTTTTAAATCTTCACACATGTTTTTTATATATTGTAATGATTCTATTTCGGTATTTACCTTTTGAATATGACTTTCTAAGACATCTTGAAATGTAACTTTATTATTTAAGATATCTTTAATATCTTCTATAGGTACATTGATATCTCTTAAAAACATAATTCTCTCTATTTTGTGAATATCTTCTTCACTGTAATTTCGATAACCATTTTCATCACGATAAGGTTGAATGAGTCCCATCTTTTCATAATATCTTAGTGTATAAGAACTGATTTTTAGTTTTTCTTGAACTTCTTTTATTTGCATAATTTTCACCTACCTTCATTATTTCATACATTCAACTAAATAGCCATCATCCTTTAATAATTGGATAATTCCTTTTTTACCATAGAGATGTTTACATCCTACACCTATAAAATCATGTTTATTATTATGAATACTATCGGCTAAAGTATCTTTCATATGAATGTTTCTATTATATGCAAGTATATTCCAATACTTTTCATACTTTTCTTTATCACTATCATTTAATTGTTCCAACTGATTTAACAATAAATTTTGTTCATCTTCATAATATTGTGTATTACCACTATAATAAGCATCTAAATCTTCTTTAGCACTTTTTATTATCATTTCTTTATTTGCTAAATTATCTAATATCGTCTCTGAGTAATCCCCTGATAATTCAGTTATTAGCTTCATTTGAAATTCAATACCTTCAACTTCTTTAAAATTCTTTTTCTTTTGAGCATACTTATAAATATAATTATCAATTGCACTAAATTTACTTATATTTGCCTTATTCAATACTTCAGGATCACTATTTATAAGTGAGTTTATTACAAATACATTATAGAGTGCATAACCAGGTTTTCCTTTAAAACTTTTGTATTGTTTCATTAGATTTTCATATTTATCTTCTAGACCTAAATCACGAATTGAATTATACGTATTGTATTTAGTGATTTCTTCTGTTTCTTTTGGTGATGGATTCATATCACATTCCAAATAAATTGAATCACTTTCATCTAATGCCTTTTCTGTTACTTTATCCAAGCTTTTAATAGGATATCTTCCTGGATGACATGTTCCAAACAAATATGAATATTTACCTTCTTGATTTGATACTTTATAAAGAAACATACTAGTATCGATGATTCTTGCATTTTCTTCTTTCTTTTGAATCGTACATCCACTTACCATTACCAAAACAACAATCATAATTATTTTTATTAACTTTTTCATCTTATTTCCCTTCTTTCTAACTAAAACATACACGTTAGAGTGGCTAGAAGGTCAATAATTTTTCTTTATTTTTCAAATATCTTTTACTTTTTTAAAGTTGCTCTCAAATAATACTTTTCTATTTCAGGAATTCCTAAAAGACTCATTATTTCTTCTAATGAAATATTCATTTTTTTCATTACATTATAAACAGTTCTTAAAATGCTTTGTCTTGTTACTTCTTTTTTAACTTTTGAATCTATCTTTTCTTTAACTTCAAATTCTATGGCATCACTTAAATTACTCATTATTTCCAATTCTCCATTTATTTCTAAATCATTTATGTATTTTTTATTAATCTTATTTTATGTTTAGCACTAAATCGATAGGTTAATACAATTTGTAGAAAAACTAATAGCTCTTTATATTTCAAACAATCTTTTTTTAAACACTTTTTGTTTGAAATATAAATCATCTTTTTAAAATCATTCAATTCACTATTATTTTCTTCTTCAACAAGACCATCTATTTTATCTTTCTGCCCTATTATAAAATAAAGATGATACTTCTTATATTCATTTCTTTTCTCACATTTATTATTTTCAACATATTTAGAACACAAATAAATATTCACTTCTATCAATTCATTTAATTCCACATAACAACTTATATCTTTTCTTTCTTTTATCCGTTCATCTTTAAAAAAATATATTCTTCTAAAGAACCACTTATAATATCATCTAGATACTCTTCTATTTGTTCTTTTGAATAATCATGCGCTTCATCAACAAATTCCTTTATGATCCAAGCAATGATCTTTCTATTTGAAATAAATTCTTTACAACAATACTCATACATAATTTTTTTATTATTCCATGACATACTTTCACCTCATATTATATATTCGCCACTTTTTCTCTTTTTTCTTCAAAAAATAAAAAAAAGACCAAATATTTCTATTTGATCAAGATATACTTTTCATAATATGTATTTTTTATTAACAATAGAATATTGATAATAATTAAATTTAAAGATTCACTATCTTTATATCCTGGTAGATGAATAAAAGAATTAACATTCTTTATTTTATCTTTAATAGATTTATTTTGTGAAATAATACCAAAATGTGCTTCCGAATTCTGGATGATTTGTGATTGCTTTGGATTCAACATAAAGTATCTACCTGTAACAGTAATAAGTAATCCATACGTTTTACAATTATCAAAAATATTTTCTAACTGATAATTGACATTTTGAATCAAACAATTCTTTTGAAAAACAAGCATATCTTCAATAAAGTTAAAAGAAATAAAAAGTGGATAATTAGCCCCAATAATAGAAAAAACATCCGCTTCATATATATCATCAACTATTTCTTCAATACTTTTTTTTAATTCTTCTCTATCAATCTTGTTTTTAGCTATAAATTCAATTTCACTCATAATTTGATTTTCATCATAAGATGAATATCTTTCTTGAATTTGTTTTTTCCTAATTTCTATCGTCGAAAATAAATATTTTTTCATCATATTAAAATCTTTGCATCCTAATATTTGACAAAACTTCTTTACAGTTACTAAAGAAGTATGACATTGATGTCCAAATTCACTTGCTGTCATTTCCTTTAAGCTATCTAAATGAGATAAAATAAACAAACTCATCTCATAATATATATCTTTATTATAGCCATTGTAAACATAAACTAATAATTTAGAAACGATTGTATTCACTATTTTCACCTTCTATTAATTTCATTAAAATATAATTCACGTAATCAATACATGATAAAGTATATCCATAATTTTCAGATTTATATAACTTAATCGCTTTAATACCAGCAAAGTCATAACTATTTTCACAAAAAAAGTATTTTTGAGCATTTGCTTTAACAATAGATGTAATGCTTCCTAAAGATGATTCTGTTTCTTCTAAAAAAACTTGTATACTATAACGTGGATTTATTAAAAGAATCACATCATCATCTTTAGCATCTAAAAAAACATTTTCTTTTTCATCAATACGCCATTTTAAACATCTTTCTACACAAATTCCTTTAAAAAACAAAAAAATGATTAAGTTATCAAAATAACAAGTACATTTAGGGGTCCCATAAATAATCACTTTACTTGTTTTCTTTAAATCATTCACGAGTTGATCTAATTTATGAATAACATCTTCATTAAAATTAAAGTTTCTTTTTTTATTTAATAAATGATGTAAGCGATAATTAATCTGATAAGTATCCTTATATAAAACATCACAAAAAGAAGAAAAAGTATCATAACCTGCGCTTTTACAAAAACGTGTAATAGATGAATTAGAAATATTTGTTTCTTTTGCCACATCTATTTGTTTTTTGTGATCTATTTTTTTAGCATTTAATAAAAAATACTTTGATAAAATACTATTTGTTGTTCCTTTATCACTCATATTATATAAATCAATCAAACTGTCCACTAAATACATAAAAACACCTCTTAGGATATTTTAACACAAAAATAAAAACGTAGCTATCCAAATAATTTAGAGGTCTTCTTTAGGAAAATATAACCGTAATATTTAATATTGAACTTACAACAAGCAAGATTAAGTACCCACATTGTTTTTATATTAGTATCATTAATAATTTATACTGATATTTATTTTAAATTCTAATAACTATCTTTTTCTTCTTATCAAAAAATCTATCTAAATTCTTTATACATAATAGTTTTACAAATAATATGCATATTAAATAACTGATATCTTTAAAATTTTGTATCAACAATATTTAAAACGTTCAAACAAAAAAAGAGAACAACAAGATAAATTCTTGTAAAATTGTTCTCTTTTTTATTCAATTTCTTATAAGATTTAGTTAATCACTAAATTATTTGGTTACCCATTGATTTACCACGCAAGTTCTATTAACTTTCTTTTTTTCTTTTAATCATACAAATTGTTCCACCTGCTAGTATCATCATTCCTATTAAAGCAGTAACTTCTGTATCATCTCCAGTTTTTACTTTTTTAGATGATTTATTTGTAGTCATTGTAACATTTGTATTTGTTGTACTAGGTTTCTTTGTATCGCTTGGTTCTGTCGGATTAGTAGAAATACCATCAATGTATAATGTACCATCAACTCTACTATAATGACTAAAGAAGTCCCACATTAATTTTGCTGTTGGTTCATAATTCCAATGTCCCCAATCTTCAACAGCATTTAACGACATCATAACTCCTTTATCATTAGATAAAGTACCTCCAATAATTTTACATAAACCATTATTTTTTATATTTCCATAATTATCTAATTTTATACCAAAATACTTACTATCTTGAGAATTTAGATCACTATATGCTGTTTCCTTCATTCCATTTAATTTTTGGTAAAGTTGAATTGTTTTTAAAACTTGACTATCTTTTCCATAATCTGAAATAGGAATAAAATGATCTTGAGTACCAGCCACAAAATAGAATGGCATATCTATTTTATCTTTATTTTTTTCAACCATATTATCCAATATGTCATAGAAGCCTTCTTGGGTTCCACAAGAATGTGTTCCCACTGCAGCAAATACATCTGATTGAGTTAATCCTATATTAACAGAATTTAAGCCACCTCTTGATAAACCTTCGATATAAATTCTAGATGAATCAATTTGAGGATATTTATTTTTCAAATAATCAATCATAGAAACTATATCATTTTGGCTACCTGAGCTATCATCTGTTGTCATTGCTTCAAACTTTCCATTTAAAAGAGTTCCTTGCCATTCAGGTTCAATTAAAATAATATTATTTTCTTTTGCAACTTTAGCAAAACCATTAGTTTCAAATTGAGTTCGAGGATCATTACCATTACCGTGTAACATAACAACTACCGGAACACTTCCTTTTTGTGAATTAAGTGTACTTTCTGGTAAATATTCATACCACAAATTATCCTTACCATTTCCATTTAAATCATATTTAACAACATTTCTTACAAAGCCATCTCTTTCCAAATCAATAAAGTCAGTATATTCATAAGCTCTTTCTTTAGAGGTTGGCATTGAATAAAATGTTCCACCAATATTACCTAATCTACCATTCTTTGAAAAAATATTTTTCCATGCATTTTGGAATGCTGTTGCTAATGTTTCTTGATTTTTACTTGCAACAACTCTTTCATAATTATTATTACTATTTACATATGTTGTTAATCCATCTTTTTCGCTTTCCTTAGTTGCGCTATTAGCACTTACATAATCTTCAACAACATCTACATTAGAATTACTTACATATGTAGGAACTGAATATTTAGCCTTTTCACCTTTTTGACCACCATAAGACATAATTCCAGATATTGCCCAATCTTTTTGACTTACATATTGATTAACAAATGTAGCTCCATTTCCAATACCAATTACTTTTAAATTTAGAACAGTGACTGTATCTAATACTTTTAGCCATTCATCATTATCTTCATTTGTATACTCTGTACTTAAAGGATTAACTATAATTGCTTTAGTAGCATATTTATCTAAATGATTAACAATACCTAATTCTTTTAATAAATTAGTTGCTCCCATTTCATTTAATTTATGATCTGGATAAATTAAATAAGTAGGTGTATTTGTAACAGATTCTGTATTTTCATCCATTTTAGACGTAGCATCATAAATAAATGCACTTGTTGCAATCTTAGAATTACCATCTCTATCTGTTGGATTATATTCTTTAACAATAGATTGTGTTTCTATTTCTCTTGTTTGTTGATATACCCAATTAATTGCATTTGAATCTAAACACATTAATCCTGTTGCACCATGATAATATTCAGAACCTACATTTTCAAAATCTTGATCAGAATATTTTGTTTGTTTAACAAGATTATTAATTTGTTCATCGCTGTATCCATTATTTTTATATTGTTGTACTAAAATATCATAAGGAATTGTCACTTCACTATACGAACCTGTAAAATCATTTTCTCCTCTATGAAACCAAATAGCTACTTCATTATCTGCATATGCTTGACAATACTCTACTGTTTTCTTATAAGCTTCTGTTTCTGTGCTAGACTTATCTCCCATAATTATAGATGTATTACAAGGTAGATATGCTGCATAGTATTCAGGATGTAAATATACTGCTTCAGATAAATCTAATCCACCTTGTGAATTTCCAACTGCATAAATTCTATCTGTATCTACTGCATAATTATCTATAAAATACTTAACAATTTGATTAATATCTTTACCTGGTGAATAATTTTCAGGTTTATTATTTGCTAAACATTGAATAGTTACCATAATAGTATCTTCTGGTGCATCAACAGAGAAGGTTTTAGGAGTTAAATCTATATCTAATTCAACACCATAATTATCTTTTCCATATTTTGTAGCATCAGGTGTGTCAGTTCTATAATGTTGTCCTCCACCTGTATGATGAACAACCATTGGATATTTTTTAGATGAATCATAATTTTTTGGTAAATAGTATTTAACATATATTTTATTATTAGAATTTTGACTATCTACAATTAAATCTTTAAATTCATCTGCAGCATAATTCGTTATTTTAGTTTGATCAAATTCCTTTTCAGTACCTTTAACACTTAAATTATTTCCTTCTTTATCATTTACATCATCATTTTGCACTACTTTAAAATGAGAAACATATTTTCTAAAATTTCCATTTGGTGCAATTAATACTCCTGCTGAATTATGAGTATCAACATCTAAAATAACATTTTTACCCGAAACAGATACATCTTCTACAATTAATTTTGCATCTTCTCCAGTAAAATCTAAATCTTCAACAGTAAAATCTGTTTCATCCAAATTACTTTGATCTACTTCATCAGAATATTCTAATGTAATAGATTTCAAAGCTCTTTGAGGATATGTTCCATATCCTGGAATCTCACCACACCATCTAACATCGCTTATTGCTGAAATATCTATAATTCCATCTTGTGCATATACGTTGCTTAATGGTAAACCAGACAATAATAATGTTGACATAACTGTAAGTTTTACTACTGTGCCTTTTTTTACTTTGAATTTCTTCATTCTTATAATTCCTCCCTAAAATATTTCTTCTAGTTCAAGTATAGAAGTGTATTCGCACAAACACAATGTAATCCCTTTCATTTTATTTCTTGTTTTGTTTGGATAATTATTTTTATTCTTTTATTTCATAATATGATAGTTTTTTAGCTATTTAACAATTTATATTTCTATAAAACAAAAAAAGACCAAATATTTCTATTTGATCTTTCATAAATTATTTATTTTTTAAATCAGATTCATCAAATGCTTTAGAAATAGCACCACCTGGAGCAACCATTGGGAAAACTTTATCATCTTTACCAATCATTACTTCAATTAAAACAGGTCCATTTGTATCTAAGGCTTCTTTAATAGCTGGAGCCACTTCTTCTTTTGTAGAAACACGAATAGCTTTACATCCTAATCCTTCAGCAACCTTACAGAAATCAACTTTATCATCTAAAATCGTATTACTATAACGTTTACCATAGAATAATGTTTGCCATTGTCTTACCATTCCTAATACCTTATTGTTGATAACCACTTGAATAATAGGTACATTGTAACGACTTGCTGTCGCAAGTTCATTCATGTTCATTCTAAAACATCCATCACCAGCAATATTAAATACTGGGAAATCAGGATTTCCATACTTAGCACCAATTGCAGCGCCTAAACCAAATCCCATTGTTCCAGCTCCACCAGATGTAATTAATTGACGAGGACGGCGATAATGATAATATTGTGCAGCCCACATTTGATGTTGTCCTACGTCTGTACAAATGATTGCATTACTATCAGTTAAATAATCAATTTGTTCAATGACATAAGGTCCTGTAAGAGTTGATTCATCATAAGTTAATGGATAACGATCTTTTAAATCACGAATTTGTTTTAACCATTGAGGATGATTTTGTCTTTCAAGTTTATTATTTAATTCACTTAAAATACATTTAGCATCACCAATAATACCTAAATCAACTTGAATATTTTTATTGATTTCAGCAGCATCTACATCAATATGAATAATTTTAGCATTTGAAGCAAATGTTTTTGTATTACCAGTTACACGATCAGAGAAACGTGCCCCAATTGTAATTAATAAATCACATTGACTCACCCCAAAGTTACTTGCTTTTGTTCCATGCATTCCAAGCATTCCTGTATAACGAGGTCTTGTATTATCAAAAGCCCCTTTACCCATTAATGTTTCACAAACAGGTGCATCAATTTTTTCAGCAAATTCTTTTAATTCTTGACTTGCACCAGATGAAATAACACCACCACCAGCAAAAATAAATGGTTTTTCACTTTCTTTGATCATTTCAATTGCTTGATCTAAATCTTCAACAGTATATGTTTCAATTTTAGGTTCAATAGCTTTTGGTTGAAGTGATTCAAATTCCATCTTTTCTGCAGTAACGTTTTTAGTAACGTCTACTAAGACAGGTCCTGGTCTACCTTCTTTTGCAATATAGAATGCTTTACGAATTGCAGGCACTAAATCTTTGATATCTTTAACGATAAAATTATGTTTTGTAATCGGCATTGTCACACCAGTAATATCAATTTCTTGGAAACTGTCACGTCCTAAGATTTCAACACCAACATTTGCAGTAATAGCAACAAGTGGTGTTGAATCCATATAAGCCGTCGCAATTCCAGTAACAAGGTTTGTTGCCCCTGGTCCTGAAGTAGCCATACAAACACCAACTTTTCCTGTTGCTCTTGCATAACCATCAGCGGCATGAGAAGCACCTTGTTCATGAGAAGTCAAAACGTGATTGATTTTATCTTGATAACGATAAAGTGCATCATAGACGTTAAGAATAGTTCCTCCCGGATAACCAAACACTGTATCGACACCTTGTTCAATTAAACATTCACATATAATTTCTGAACCAGTTAACATCATTTTGTTTTTCCTCCTTTTATTTTTTTTCTTCTGGTGCTTGTAATACCGCACCTTTATCTGCAGATGTTACTAAAGAAGCATATCTTACTAAGTAACCTTTTTTAATACGAGGTTCTCTTGGTTGCCATTTAGCTTTTCTTGCAGCCATTTCTTCATCACTTACACGAACATTCATTGAATGATTTAAAATATCAATATCAATAATATCTCCTTCTTCAATGAAAGCAATTGGTCCACCTAAAGCAGCTTCAGGTGCCACGTGTCCAATAGAAGCTCCACGAGTAGCTCCAGAGAAACGACCATCTGTGATTAAAGCAACATCTTTATCTAAGCCCATACCAGCGATTTCTGAAGTTGGTGATAACATTTCACGCATTCCAGGTCCACCTTTAGGTCCTTCATAACGAATAACAACAACATCACCTTTAACAATTTTACCTTCACGAATAGCAACAATGGCATCATCTTCACAATCAAACACACGAGCTGGTCCTGTATGTACCATCATTTCTTTAGCAACCGCTGATTGCTTTACAACCGCACCATTTGGACAAATATTTCCTTTTAATACTGCAATACCACCATAAGGTGAATATGGATTTTCAACTGGACGAATAATTTCAGGATCTAAGTTAACACATCCTTCAATATTTTCAGCAACAGTTTTTCCAGTTACTGTTAATAGATCAGTTGATAATAAACCTAATTTATTAATTTCATTCATAACTGCATAAATACCACCAGCTTCATTTAAATCTTCCATAAATGTATCACCAGCAGGAGCTAAGTGACATAAGTTAGGTGTTTTCTTAGAAATTTCATTCGCAATTTCAAGATTTAATTCAACTCCTGCTTCATGAGCAATAGCTGGTAAATGAAGCATTGAGTTAGTAGAACATCCAAGTGCCATATCCATTGTTAAAGCATTGGTAAATGCTTTTTCAGTCATAATATCACGAGGACGAATATCTTTTTTAATTAATTCAACAATTTGCATACCGGCATGTTTAGCAAGTCTAATTCTTTCTGAATAAACAGCTGGAATAGTTCCGTTTCCACGAAGTGCCATACCTAAAACTTCAGTTAAACAGTTCATAGAGTTTGCTGTATACATACCTGAACATGAACCGCAAGTTGGACAAGCTTTTTGTTCAAATTCATGAAGTTTATCTTCTGTCATATTTCCCGCATTGAATTGTCCTACTGCTTCGAATAATGAAGATAAACAAGTTCTTTTACCATCCATTTTACGACCAGCTAACATTGGTCCACCAGAAACAAAGATTGTTGGAACATTGACTCTGGCAGCTGCCATTAATAATCCTGGCACATTTTTATCACAGTTAGGAATCATAACTAAACCATCAAATTGATGTGCTTCAGCCATTGCTTCTGTACTATCAGCAATTAATTCACGTGTTACAAGTGAATATTTCATACCTGTATGGTTCATGGCAATACCATCACATACAGCAATTGCTGGAATTTCTACAGGTACCCCACCAGCAAGATAGATTCCTTTTTTTACAGCTTCACAAATTTTATCTAAGTTCATATGTCCTGGAACGATTTCATTGAAAGAATTGACAACCCCAATTAATGGTCTTTCTAATTCTTCATCTGTATATCCAGCGGCATTAAATAATGATCGATGAGGAGCTCTTTCAGTTCCTTTTTTTACAAAATCACTTTTCATCCCTATATCCTCCTATAAATGACTTACAATAAGGTCTCCCATTTCACGAGTCCCTACTAATGTTTTACCTTCTGACATGATATCTGTTGTACGATATCCTTCTTTTAATACTTTTTCAATAGCATCTTCAACATCTTTTGCTTCTTGATCTAAATCAAAAGAATAACGAAGCATCATTGCTGCTGATAAGATTGTGGCAATTGGATTAGCAATATTTTGCCCAGCAATATCTGGTGCACTGCCATGACTTGGTTCATACATACCAAAACTATCTTCTCTTAAAGAAGCACTTGATAACATTCCAATAGAACCAGTAACCATACTTGCTTCATCAGATAAAATATCACCAAACATATTTTCAGTTAAAATAACATCAAATTGTTTTGGATCTCTCACAAGTTGCATTGCACAGTTATCCACTAACATATGTTCTAAAGTAACTTCAGGATATTCTTTGGCAACTTCTTCTACAACTTTACGCCATAAACGAGAAGTATCTAAAACATTTGCTTTATCCACGCTTGTTACTTTTTTATTTCTTTTCATTGCAATATCAAATCCACGTTTAGCAATACGACGAATTTCAACTTCACTATAACTCATTGAATCATGAGCAACCATTTGATCTCCTTCTTTTTCAGTAGAACGTTCACCGAAATAAAGACCACCTGTAAGTTCACGCATGATCATCATATCAAATCCACCTTCAGTTAATTCTTCTTTAAGTGGACAAGCCCCTTTTAATTCATCATATAAGTAAGCAGGACGTAAATTTGCGAATAATCCTAATTCTTTTCTAATTTTTAATAAACCTGCTTCTGGTCTTAATGATGGTTCTAATTTATACCATGGCGAAGTTGTCGTATTTCCACCAATAGCCCCTAATAAAACACTATCACTTTTTTTAGCAATTTTTAAAGCTTCATCACTTAATGGTACACCATAAGCATCGATTGAACAACCACCCATTAAGATTTCTGTATAATTAAATTTATGATTGTATTTTTTTGCAACAGCATCTAAAACTTTCATCGCTTCTGTAACGATTTCAGGTCCGATTCCATCACCTTTAATAACCGCTATATTCTTTTCCATTTTTTATCCCCTATTTTTTAGAATTTACATAATTTACTAAACCATCAGCATCAATCATTTTTTGTAAGAATTCTGGGAATGGTTGACTTTGGTAAGTTTCATTTTTTGTTTTATTTGTAATCACACCTGTTGAAAAATCAACTTCTACTTCGTCACCTTTTTCAATTTTATCAGCTGCTTCTTCACATTCCATAATTGGGAATCCAATATTAATAGAATTACGATAGAAAATACGTGCAAAGCTTTTCGCAATAACACATTTAATTCCAGCAGTTTTTAAACAAAGAGGTGCATGTTCTCTTGAAGAACCACAACCAAAGTTTTGACCTGCTACAATGATATCTCCCTTTTCTACAGTTGTAGCAAAAGTAGGATCAATATCTGCCATTGCATGACTTGCAAGTTCTTTTGCATCAAATGAATTTAAATAACGTGCAGGAATAATTACATCTGTATCTACATTATCTTTATATTTATAAATTTTCATTATTCTTTACCTACCTTTTCAGGATTTGCGATATATCCAGCAATCGCACTTGCTGCAGCAACTTGTGGAGAAGCTAAATAAATAAGTGCTTCTGTATCTCCCATACGTCCTACGAAGTTACGATTTGTTGTTGAAACACATTTTTCACCTTTAGCCATAACACCCATATGACCACCCATACATGGTCCACAACTTGGTGTATTGAATGCACATCCAGCTTCTACAAAGATTTCAGCTAAACCTTTTTGAATACATTGTAAGAAGATTTTTTGTGTTGCTGGTACGACCATAACACGTACATTGTCTGCAACTTTTTTACCTTTTAAAATTGCTGCTGCTTTTTCTAAATCAGATAAGCGTCCATTTGTACAAGACCCAATAACGACTTGATCGATATAGATTTTATCCATTTCTTCAATTTCATCAATTGTATGTCCATTCCCTGGTAAATGAGGAAAAGCAACAGTTGGTCTTACTTCACTTAAATTGATTTCTAATACTTGTTCATATTCAGCATCTTCATCTGCTTCAAAAACTTCATAAGGCTTTTTAGAATGTTTTTCAATATAAGCAATTGTTTGATCATCGACAGGGAAAATACCATTTTTAGCCCCTGCTTCAATTGCCATATTACAAATTGTAAAACGATCATCCATTGTTAAGTATTGAATACCATCTCCCACAAATTCCATTGATTTGTATAAAGCACCATCAACACCAATTTTATCAATAATATGTAAAATAACATCTTTCCCACTAACATATTCACTTGGTTTACCAGTAATCACAAATTTAATTGCACTTGGTACTTTAAACCATAATTCCCCAGTTGCCATTCCAGTGGCGATATCTGTTGTTCCTACACCTGTAGAAAAAGCTCCTAATGCCCCATAAGTACATGTATGACTGTCTGCCCCAATAATACATTCACCAGCCACAACGATTCCTTTTTCTGGTAAGATAGCATGTTCTACACCACATTTACCTTGTTCCATACGATGTGTTAAACATTGTTTGTTTGTAAAATCCAAAATTGCTTTTGAATTTTCTGCAGATTTAATATCTTTATTTGGTGTAAAGTGATCTGGCACTAAAACCACTTTATCTTTATCAAAGACTTTATCTGCCATTTTATCAAAAATTGGTAATGCCATTGGCCCTGTAATATCATTTGCCATTACAACATCCAATTTTGCTTCAATTAATTGTCCCGCTTCAACATGATCTAATCCCGCATGTTTTGCTAAGATCTTTTGTGTCATTGTCATTGCCATTTTTTAAATTCCCCCTTCATTTTTAACCTTAGTAGGTTGTCATTAGAAAGTCATGACTTTCCAATGACAACACACTAAAGTGTGTTGATTAGTTATTAATTAATTTATCTTCATCAGACCAAGAATATAATTTTCTGATTTCTTTTCCGACTT
>OGXL01000370.1_pt1 | contig 39478 bp, 23 predicted proteins | sample 1576311 | NCBI WGS metagenome assembly OGXL01 (sample SAMEA3541564, study PRJEB24748) | human gut metagenome | biome: human gut; feature: human-associated habitat; material: faeces | place: China | collected 2012 | reverse complement strand
GGGGCGCGGCGCTCTTGCTTAAACTGCTCAATTATCGTGCTCGCGGTGTTCATTTCCCAGTGATCACTCGGACCACTTCTTAGTGAACATCAACACCGAGCTCTTCCACCGCGAGGCGTTCGGCACGACGCGCGAGCTCCAGGCCAAGCTCTCGGACTACGCGCACTGTTAAAACAACTTCAGAATCCACTCGACGCTGAGCTACATGTCACCGGCCGAGAGCAAGAAGGCGAGGCAGTCCCTCCCGGAATCGTCCAAATAGGTGTTGCACATCCAGGCGGAGATCTTCTCGCGCACGGCCAACGGGTGCGGCCATCGCCAGGTCGTAATGTGCCTGCGCGCCGAGCTGCTCGACCAGCTGCTGGCGAAGATGCCCAAGGGCGCGACGCCGGTGCTCCACAGCGAAATGGGCTGGCAGTACCAGCACGCCGCATGGTGCGAGAGGCTGAAGGACGCCGGGATCGTCCAGAGCATTGTCCAGAAAGGGAAACTGCATCGACAACGGCGCCACCGAGCAGGTCTTCGGCCACATGAAGGACGAGTTCTTCCGGGGAAGGACATGGCCCGACTTCGAGTCCTTCAAGGCGGACCCGGACGCGCACGTCGCCCATTGGAACACGAGGCGGAGGCAGGTTAAACTGAAGGAGCTGACCCCGGAGGAGTTCCGGAGCCAGTCCCTTGCGGCGTAGTTCTTAATTAAGCCGTCCAAGTTTTGGGGTGAAGTTCAAATGACCACGGGGGCGTTCGGTAAACTGCCGGAACAGGCTGTCCGCTCAATGTGTTCGGCAGGATCGGAAATCAACCAATGGGACTTCAAAATATCGAATCTTATTCTTCGCAACAAAACCGACGATATAAGATGTACCCCGTTAAAATTACAATTGATAGAAATGATAGGATTTCAGCGATACGCCAAATCACAGGTTCAATAAAATCGATAACAATCTCAGCGCTTCCAGTCCCTTTGCAATTCAATTTAATTAAATTATTGTTATTTGAACCAATTGCCATGGATAAATTATTATTGCTACAAGAAACTTCATAGTATTTATAACTGAGCAATGGAAGTTCAATCGATCCGCCTTTACTAACCGAAACATGCGATATGAACTTAGTACCATTTTTATTAAAAGTAAGTAGCTTTATCGAATTAGAGGATGAAGGGTAATCAGAAGCCCCTTGCATCAAAAGACCAACATCAGTGTTGGCTGGAACAAACTGAGCGTCATAAATGCCGGCATCGACTGACTTAATAATTTCAAAAGTCGTGACAGGCTGACTATTTATAAACGAGTTGATCCCATACATTCCTTCCGCAAACGCAAGAAAACAAATGCCCACACCAATTAATGATGACAATAACTGTTTAGAAGGCATAAATATGTATTGTATTTTTGCAAACAATACAATAGACGCTAAGCAGAAATAGAACGAAGCTGGCCCCAATAACCTCCATGGAAACTGAATTTTTGAAACGAAAGAAAGAATCTTACTTACTAGAAATACTTTACAATTCCATGGAAAGCAATGCGTACTAGCTATCATAAGAAAGACTGCTATTGCAATAAGAGGCAAGACTAGCTTTCGGATGGACTTAAATTTAGGCAGAAACAACAAAACTGTCGACGCTAAAGGACAAACCAGCATTGCAATGCCTGTTGTAGTGGGCATCCAGCCATCGACAGTTTGATAACCCATTGACCAGCCGGTCATCGGTTGGAAAAAGGAAAACAATTGGCGAATACGAACTGAATGAAATTCCATAGCCACAGGAGTACCAGGATTGCCGCCACCAACTGAGTATGCAAGCGATTCGGTAAGATAGTAATCCAAAAATGGAACGATATAAAATGCGCCCAATAAAATAGTTAAAGCCAACGCTTTGAGACCCTGAAGGACTACCGTTCTCAGATCCGCTTTAAATATGGGAACATATATTACAAGCGAAACAAAAACAAGGATTATCATCAGAACGGTGGCAGGAAGATTTGATGTGACGATGCCGGCCATCGCAATACCCGCAAGCTGCCATGGAGCAAAAACTGAACTGATCTGGCAGCCATCGATGGAGCGATCTCTGTTTAATACCCTAAACAACGCCAAAAATAATGCCGGATAAAAAGACATGGCTAATGCTTCGCCAACGTCTGCGCGTAATGTAATATTCTCAATTCGATAATAAGAAAAAGTCCAAAGAACGGCACCAACTACTGCGCACCAATTAGAATTAAACGCTTTCTTAAATGAATAGAAAGACACGGAAACCGTCAGTAGATTTAAACAAAAGATAATTAAGTTATAGCTGTGGACAATAGATAGACCCCGAGAATGCAAATAAGCTGCAGGATAATAGAACCAGTCACCAAACATGATGCCGGTTGGATAGCCATATCCCTGAATCTGCGAAGTGTGAATCCTGACTGGAAATTTGCCGTCTGCCAAGCCGTCGGAAATTCCCTCAAGCCTATATAGGAAATAACCAAGGTCATGACCTTCGAATAGGCTATTTTTAAAAATATATAACGATGCTAGAGTCGAAAGGATAAGAATAAAAAATAGCGCGAAAAGGATTCTGCAAAAGAACACTTGGTTAGAAGTCTGCTTTAGTCTGGATGGCATTAATAATCTCTCACTAACATAAATTTTAACTAATCGCTAAAAGTACTTTTTGCAATAATGAAGCGAGGACGATGTTTCTCCTCTAAATATATGCGGCCGATGTACTCACCCATAACACCTAAAGCCAAAAGCTGTACGCCGCTGAATATGCACAGCGCACATACAATTGAAGCCCAGCCAGGAACAGTAGCACCGATTAACAATTTAACAATTGCCCAAATAACACCAATGAACCCAATAACGCTAAATATGAAGCCAAACGAGGTGATTAGTTTAATAGGCTTAACCGAAAGACTAGTTACACCATCAACCGCAAGTTTGATCATTTTTCTCAACGGATAATGACTAGACCCCGCAAGTCGTTCTTCTCTTTTATATTCAACGGTAGCGCTTTTAAAACCTACGAGAGGCACCAACCCACGCAAATATAAATTAACTTCCTTGTATTCTGCCAGTGCTGTTAATGCTCTTTTACTCAACAAACGATAATCGGCATGGTTGTAAACAACCTCAGCACCGAGTGAATTTAGCAATCTGTAAAATAGCTGCGCCGAATTTCTCTTAAAGAAAGTATCGGTTTCTCGAGAGCTTCTAACACCATAAACAACATCAATCCCGGTGTGAAATAATTTAAGCATTTCTTCAGTTTTTGATATGTCGTCTTGCCCATCACAATCAATAGATATTGTTACATCAGATCGATTCATCGCATATAGCAAGCCCGCAAGAAGAGCATTCTGATGACCCCGATTTCTACTGAGCGAGATACCCTCGAAATGAGAGGATTTGCTATACTCCTCGATTAGCTCCCATGTATTGTCAGACGAGCCGTCATCAACATACAGAATATAAGACTTATCCGACACAAGCCGCATCTCAACAAGCCTCTTTAGCTGCTCAAGAAATAATTGATGGGTCACGGGAAGAACATCAGATTCGTTGTAACAAGGAACTACTATTGCAAGAACAGGATTCTCGCAAAACATTTCATCAAGAACGATGCACGTCTCTTTCATTTTTAAACTAGTCCAATCTTCAAGCACCAGTGACCCTCAATAATAGAATATTAAAGCTGATATCTCTAAATTACCGATTGATTTGTTTGAGACTTATAAAGAACAGTCACTCGTCATTTACATCAATAAAACTACTTAATGAAGATCCGGCATTTCAATTAACAAAATGCCGGATAATTCACTAGAAAGTCAATTTCTTTAAGTTAAATAGACCCAAATAGGTTTTTTTGCCATATAAAGAAAAATAAGTAGGTTTATGCAGCATTAATTCAAGCTCTGGATATCCATCATCGAGCAGCTTGTTTGCGAGTCTTTTCTTTGTCGAATCAGAAGAAAGCGTCGAAATATTCCAAATTGCATAATCCAAGGCCCAGTTCAAAAAACTGCGCTTAAGAAGATTATATCTACCTATCTTTTTAAGATCTTTTTTAATTCGACAAATCGCATCGTAGAAACACTCAGGATTATTGTCACGAGAATTGGAGACAGAGCCCTCTCTCGAAGAACGGTGTTTAACCAATACATCACTAACTACCGAAATCCGTTCCGCTCGATAGAGAAGACCATATACGAATACACCATCTTCACTATTATCAAGATCCGTCGGAAATTCAAGTTGAGACTTCTTAATTAAAGAAGTCTTATAAAGCCGATCCCAAGGCCAACCCATAAAAGCCTCAAAAAGCCACTGTGATGTATCTTCAACAGTAAAAAGATCTTTGTTAGGAAGCTTATCTAGCTTGAGAGCCCACGGGGTAGGAGTACATTCATATGTCTCACCATTAAACTCACAGCTGCTGCAAGCGACAATATCTGCTTTGGTTTTTTGAGCTTGCTTGTAGAGCTTACCAAACATATCGTAAGCAAAGATATCGTCTGAATCCAAAATGAGGGTATAGGGGGCAGATACCTCTTTGAGTGCTCGATTTCTTGCGGCAGCAACACCCTGATTTTCCTGATCAATAACCCTTAAACGAGAGTCAAAGCCCTCATATTCAGTAAGAATGTCTCGCGACCCATCAGTAGAGCCATCATTAACGCAGATAACTTCAAAAGCAGTAAAATCCTGAGCAAAAATAGAGTCAAGAGTCTCTCTAAGAACATCGGCGGTATTGTAAACAGGAAGTACGACCGAAATCTGAGGAACAATTCTCTCTTGAATAAACTTAGCGGGCTTCCTTGAAGCCATCTCGTTGTCAATGGAATCGACTAGCTTAGATTTAGTATCTTCACGAGTCAATTTACTCTGAATCAAAGCTTTCGCTTGATCTAAACCACTTTGTTGTGCGACTTGGAAAATAGTTTTTGCCTTACGTTCGAAACGCTTAATCCCGTGTTGATAGTCAACACCCTTTGTAATGAAGTCAATAAAAGCCTGTGGATCAGTAATAGTTGTCTCAACAGCAGACAGCTGTCCAGGGGCAAACAGTGACGGATCAACCTCTCCCGCAGCTTTTGCATCAGCATATTCAGCGCCGAATCTTTTAACAAAATCAAGCCGATATTCGTCAGCCACGCGACCAGCATTCCACGTATATGCATCGCACATCATTTTTGTTGCAACAGGAGAAAGCGAATCATGTAGGTCGGGTCGGTCCTCACGAAGCCAGCGACGAATCTCCTCATACTCAAGACAAATGGTATTCACTTTGCCAGGATTGTTAATTGAAGACGCCTCGTTATCCTGTCGATAATGGACAAAAGGCTTATGTACGAACATAACGCGTCTAGCGCAAGCCCAAATTTTGAAGTTAAATGCAGTGTCCTGATAGGCGGCACCGGGCGTCTCTAACAGACGGAGGTTATTCTTTCTGATGAAATCAGTACGATAGATAGCCGACCACAAAGCAGGCTGAACATAGAAACAATGTTGATTATCACGAATACTCGGGTCAATAATCCGATCGCACTCATGTTTTCCAAACAGCTCAAGCAAGTGATCGTTCTTGATTTTTTTAGCCCAGTAAAGATAGAAATTAGCTCGAACAACTTCCAAATTAAATGCATCCGCATAGTTCACGAGCGTTTCAAGCATATCGAGATCGGCGAAGTCATCGGACTCAAGAATCGTAACATACTCGCCACGAGCCATGTCGAGGCCAGTATTTATTCCAACCCCATATCCGCCATTTTCTTTGTCAACAACAATAAGGCGAGAGTCAGAATCGGCAAACTGGTGCAGAATTTCAGAAGAATTGTCCGTAGAGCCGTCGTTAATGGCGATAACCTCAATATCCTGAAGGGTTTGGGCAAGCAGACTCTTGATACAGAAAACAACGAAAACCTCATTATTGTATACCGGCACAATGACTGAAACTTTTGGAACCATATCCATCCTCATCTCGTTATATGAACTCAATTAGTTTAATCGCATGTAGATACTGAGCTATCATTTTTTAATCCGTGCATAAACTTTATTGATTAAAGGGGTCTTTAAGTATTTTAAGCTCATCGACGCTCGCCTGTAGTTCATCGATGCGTTTTTCAGCATCAGTAAGCCTTCTATGTAAATCTGCCCGAATGCGCTCCCCTTCACTAACTTTAAAATATAAATCATCGAAGGTCTCCCATGCAGGCTTCAAGGCGTCAGCAATGGAGTCGTCAAACGAACGTGAACAATATCTCTGTAAAACAGTTTCATAAAGAGGAGAGAAGCGTGCCTCACTCCAGAATAAATCTGAGCCATCAACACTTTGCATCCATGGCTTTAACGGTCCGGCATAATGAAAAATCGACGGCTTAAGACGTGCTTCGAGATAGCCAATAAGTAAATCTTGTGGGGCCCAAGAAGCTATTTCTTTAACGCGAATCCCCTCGGAATCAAAAAGCACGTTCCACTCCATCGGCAGAAACAAAACAGAACCTGCAAATGCCGAGTTCAAGAAGTCTTGGTCTGGGTAGCTTGGTTGGCGATCATTAATCCAGCGAGAATAACCCTCAAGAGTTACATGGTCCTTCATCTTTGCGATATCCATCAGCAAGACACCGGAGTTGAAGTAATCAATGCCGGAGGGAATTCCAAGCGAAGACAGTCGTTCGGCTTCGCCCACTGCGTAGCCAGATACCATTCCGGCCGTACCAATATCGCGAACAGCCCCGAGAATATTTTGCCCAAGATCTAAATCAAAAAGCTTGGAAATGTCATCCAGCACAACCAAATCGGCATCTAGATAGACAATCTTTTCAACATCTGGCAATAGGCTTCCGAGAGAGAGTCGATAAACGCATTCAGGCCCAAAGAATGAACCAAAATCAAATGTTTCAAACTTCTCATTAATGTCAGAGACATCAAGGAGATCGATAGCGAATTTATCATCGGCATAAGGAACAGCATCTTTAAGGTCATCTGGCGTAATATTCGCAGACAGAACGTGAACAATATAGCTTCTATTGGTGTCTCGGTGACGAAAAACAGATGACACCATGACGCTAAAATAAGGCAGATATCTCTTATTGATAGCGGCTGCGATATGAACGGTATTGCTCATAATTCTCCTCGCAGTGTCCAATTAATTACCCAAATACTGATTTGCCTTCGCGACCAGCCAATTGACGTCTGTTCCAGCGGGACAGCTTGTTGATGAATACCACTTGTGTATCCCAACGTTATCCCCCATCGTCAAATGCCTCCAGCCTTTAGACCTAGCAAGTGCAGCCATGAGCTGCGCACTAGTATCAAGAGTAGCATACGAAGGCGGATTTGCCGTAGTTCCCACATGCTCGATAGACACCGAGCGTTTATTCCACTCCCAGTCTCCAACTGCCCAAGCCGTGTCATTGAGGCCAACATACTGGTGAATCTGCCCGGGCGCCACACCATAATGAGCCGACGCTTCACGCGTACCCCAGAATGTATTATCAATCTGTGAAAGCGACGTGCACTCCGAAATATGGATCACGATCACACTCCAGTCTTCGCCATAACGGGTCGACGAGTAATGGGCGCACCCCTTCCACTGAACACCAGTCAGTGTTGGAGGAATGTAAGTTACCTTCTCAAAAGCAAAACGCTGATTAGCAGAACCGCTATCTTCGCAAAGCGTAAGCGCGCCATTAGTCGAGGCAAGAACAAGGCCGTTGGTCGACTGAATGGTATAGCCCTCTCCCCTGTTGTATACCAATTTCCATTTTTGGGCAGCGCCCTCGTTTCGGGGCCAAATTTGTACGCCATTGCCGACTGTCTGATTACCGTTTTTAATGTCTAACGGCTTGCAAGATTTAGCACTCGAGATCTCATATGTGCCGTCAGAATTTTTCCGAACGTCCCAAATCTGTGCCGCCGTTCCATTCGAACCATAGAAACCTACTGATGCGCCAGCGGTTGTTGAGCCACCAGATACGTCAAACACCTGAGACCGATTCGACATAAGCTGAATGGCATACGACCCCTCAGAAAGAACCCCAACGCTCTTTACGTTAAATCGAACACCAGGCAGTTCCAGCGAATCGACCATGCCCAATGTCGAGGAAGAACCCGAAACACAAAGATACTGGCCTGTAGCCACATTTTGCAACGCTATCTCGCCACCAGACAACGCACTGTGCCATCGCTGAGAATCAGCACCGCTAGATGTCTGCTGGACAAGCTTCCCATCGTCAGTAAGCGCGAGCACCTTCGAAGAACCAATGCACTCAATCTCGTACGTGTTTTCCAGCCCACTAATTTTACTTACATACCATTTTTGAGCGAACGTATCGTTCGACGCATATAGCTGAACGGCAGCACCGTCTTCCATTGATCCACCAGCAACGTCCAAGACTTTAGAGACCGTAACAGACTCGAATGAAAAAGCGCCTACACTCAAAAACTCCGTAACCTGATGAAGCGTAAACTTTTGAGCAGCGCTTCCATTGGGGAGATATGCGTCCAAATTCGCCTGAGCACTGTCAGAAGCTCCAACAATATCCAAAACCAGACCAGTCGCCTTATTGATAAAAGAGAGCGTCCCATCGCCGTTATCAATCGCGGCAAACAGCTGATTAGAATTGGTCGAATCACATTCCCACTGCTGGACATTGGTGCCAGGAACAAGCCCCCCTCCCGCAACATCAAGCACTTTTTGAGACTTAGCATTTCGAATTACATAATAACCGTCGTAATATTCAAAGCTAAACAGCTGGGCAAGCATGCTGTTATTCTTGTAAAGCTGAGCATTTGCTCCATTGGAGTTTGAGCCACCGGCAATATCGATGACCTTTCCGGTTGAGCTGCAGGCGGGACTCAGCGTGAAATAGCCAGCGGGAAGAATATCCTCGCATTTAGCAACTGATGGAGAAGTACTAAGTAACGCAAAGTGTGAATTGCCATCATCGGCGCTTAACTCCACATTTGCGCCATTGGACGCACTGCCTCCCCTAGATCCAAGATAGAATCCGGGCCTAAGAGCGCTCTCAATGAGATATGAGCCGTCGGATTGCTTGGAAACGATCCACTTTTGAGCATACGTGCCGTTAGAACCGTACTGGGCTACATTTGTACCAGCTGAGGCGTTTCCCCCGGCGACATCAATCACCTTATTGGAGCCAACATTCGTAAACGTAACATAACCCTTGTCGTCATGGGTAGCGGTCCAGCGCTGAGCATTGCTCATATTCGACGTGTACAACTGGATATTGGCGCTGTTATCTTTTGATCCGCCAGAAACATCCAAAACAAAGGAATAGTTCTTGCTCGAGCTGACGAGATACTCACCATCCGTCAAATCAGACATATGAGCCGCAGCATCGGCATCTTGTTCGGAACGCAAGCATTTAAAGTTGGATGGCGCAAATGCAACCGCTACCTCGCGCGAATCGCCCCTGGTGACCGTAACTATCTCGCCGGAAGCACTTACACCCAAAACACAACCAGTAGCAGCGTTAACGATACGATACAAACCGTTACCGGCATCTTCGACAGCCCAATTATAAATCAGCGAAGAAGGCGAAAGGCTCCCCTGCTTAACCGCAGCTCCAGGAACAATATCCCCGTCCTGAGCATATAGATAGCGATAGGATTTCGCAGACTTTATCGCATAAAGCCCCTTTTCAGCTTCATATTCAAACCCAAACGACTGTGCAATAGTCCCATTGGCGCTATAAAGTTGAAGGGCAGCTCCGCTATCCACGCTGCCGCCAGGCACATCAAATACACGACCATCAGAAGCCGTTACAACAGCAGACTGAGAATCGATTGTCTGAGCCTTAGAAACTTCTCCGGCCGTATACAAACGGAATCGCTGTGCAGCGGTGCCGTTATCGTCATAAACCTGGACATTCGCTCCATTTGCAGTGGAGCCTCCGGCAAGGTCCAAAACAAAGCCAGTCCTAATCGCAGAGCAAATCTTGAAAGAGCCGTCACCGCAGTCGACAAGGATCCATTTCTGAGCCCAAGAGCCATTGGACGCGTGCTGTTGAACATTGGCACCTGCTTTTTTGCTGCCGGCAGAAACATCTAAAACTTTTCCCGACTTCACATTCGTAATGGTCACATAACCATTCTTGTCATAGGAAAACGTCCAACGCTGAGCCTTAGTTGCATTGGATGCATATAGCTGAAGATTGGCACCGGAATTTATAGATCCGCCGGCGATATCGAATACCTGACGATCAGAGACAGAGCCGATAGCATATTCAACGCCCTCTTTTACAAGACCCTTGCCCGAAGCAGCGAGATCATTGAGCTCCTGGCGAACAGTGCGCGCTGGCGCAAGCGTCCATTTCTGTGCATCAGATCCGTTATACGTATAAATCTGCAGCGCAGACCCACTCAAGCCATTGCCGCCTGGAACGTCAACGGCTTTACCTGATTTTGAATTAATGAAAGAGTACTCACCATTGCCGTGATCAATAACAGACCAATGCTGTGCGCACGTGCCATTGGATGCGTATTGGGAAATCGCTCCCCCATTGGAGACGGAGCCGCCCCGTGCCTCGAAGGGCTTACCGGAGTTAACGTTTACGATTTCGTACAGGCCATTACCAACCTGCTTAAAAGAAAACATCTGAGCCTGGCTATTATTGGCGTTATAAATCTGGAGATACGCCAGGTTGTCAGAAGAGCCACCGTAAATATCCATGACAAGCTGCTGGTTAAGCACGCTCTTTATAGCGAAAGCCGTGTCGGTTTTAACGGTTGAAGCCGACGCAAAGGTAAAACGCTGTGCATTCGACTTATTTGGGGCCCAGATGCGAACCGAAGTTCCATCCGCAGTTCTCCCGCCATTAAGATCGAGCACCCAGTTACCCAAAGCAGACTGAATGTAGAATCCACTATCGGCAACACGGATATGCCAAAGCTGGTGCTCGTCCTGAGCATAAGCGGCCTGAGTGACCGAAGATCCGCTTTGCGCATTATCTCCCGCAACCGAAAGATATAACCCAGTTGACTCACTCTTAATTCGATATGCCCCAGAGCCGTCCGACTCAAGATTAAAACGCTGATTAGCCGTTCCCTGAGCCCCATACAAAGAAAGACTGGTGTCGGCAGTCACGGTAACACTCGAAGAATCTTTTGCAATCGAATCGATGTAGTAAGTTCCATCAGCAAGAGAAAAGTCAGGCATATTAAGAACGTTAACAAAATCAGCTGAGGAAAAGGCGCTCATGTCAACCGTATTAGCGGTAATGCCATCAAGATGTTCCGAAGATGTGTACTGCCATCCATACTGGCCAGTACAGCTAAATGAAGTCTTGAGTTTGGGGCCATATTCAGCAATCCAGGACACACGAGGACGCACGCTTGCGGCCTTTAGGTAAGTATCCGTATACCAGCGGCCGGAATAAATGGACACGTTGTTAATGCCAAAACCAGACAGCGTATTAAAATACGCATTCACGATGCCCTCGTATGCCGAAACACTATTGGGCGATATTGCGTTTCCGTTGCTGTCGTAGAACGTCTCGAGGTCATAGAAAATCGGCAGCGACAGATCATGCAGACCGTATTTGCTCACGATTTGCTGGGTAAAGTATGCTTCGCTTGTAGCATCATTTGAATTCTGGGCAGTACTAAAGATATACAAGCCAAATGGAATGCCCAAACGGCGCACTTCGCTCAAGTTGCGCTCAAACTGTTTATCGAAATGACTCGTTGAATGCGCGAAACGTAAGATAACGGCATCGACGCCAGAGTTTTTAACCTTGTTCCAGTCAATCGTCCCCTGCCATTCCGAGACGTCAATAACCTTAAGGGCAGGAGAGGCAAAGACCTCGTCATATCCGTTATAGAACGTCTTGGAGGCGTTAGTGCCGCTCCAATAGGGAGATCCATTAGCCGAACGAGTATCCAGAGCAGCGGCGAGCGGCTCCCCTTCCATTGAGCTGCCGGCAGTGTAGGTACCCAAATCCTCGTCAGGGTGTGCCTCGCCATAGGCAAGACGTTCCTCCAGAGAGGCATCAACAGGAAGCGTAGCATCATCGGCAAAAACAGGAGTTGCCCCCAGGCTGCAGAGCAGACCAAGGGCAACCAGTAGCGACGATGCAAGACAAGTTTTCTTGCGCATATCCATCAACCTAAATCCAGACTAGCAAAGGGCGATATTGCGGTACCAGCCCCAAAGCGGCGTATACGTTGTTCCATAATAGTTGAACCAGTCGTCGAGTCCACGGACATTAATTCGCCCGATGTTCTCAATTGCCTTGCCATCTCCAATGTATATTGCGATATGTCCCCAAATGGAACCTGCCCACGTTTTGGAGTGGGACGGAACGGCGACAATCATACCAACTTTCAAATTAGCTCGATTGCTATCGCGGCAATAAGACCAATACGTGTCGCAGACATGTAACCTCGATTAACGGAATAGGATTAAACAAACGGGCGAGCAGCACCTATAGGGTTGCCGCGCTCGTAGACGCCGTGAACACCGACGCCCTGATTTGGCCAAGAGTCAATCATGCGCCCACCGCCCAAACAGATAGCAATATGACCGCGGTAGTAGATTACGTCTCCGCGTTGCATGCTGCCAACGCTCACTGGCATAAACGTACCGTTGTTATACCAATTCATAGAGTTGTAGGTTTGCCACGCAAGCCAGCGATGGTTGTAGGGGTTGTAGATCCCCATGTCCATGCCCGTAGCATAAAGGCATTGCAACACAAAGCCCGAGCAGTCGACGGCACCGCTAGGGGCCGTCGAATACGGCTCAATATAGCGCGTACCCACATACTCATAAGCGCGCTGGATAAAGGCATTAACGCAATCGTCTCGCGTAGCATCGATTGCAATGCGAGACGGCGTCACATAGGTAAACTCACCGGTGCAATAACTCGGAAGTTTAACCGTCAAGCTGCTGACCTGCGGATAGTTCGCGGGATTCTGATAACCAATCTTTGAAGGACGCTCTGCAGAAATAGCGCGCCAGCTCTGAGCGTTGGACCCGTTATAAGACCACAGCTGGACATTAGATCCATTCGCGGTAGCTGCACCACCCACATCAAGAACCTTATTGCCGCAGGCTGAGATAATCTTGATTCCACTCTCCCCCATTTCGAAGCGCCACTTTTGCGCATTCGACCCATTCCATTGCCACTGCTGAACGTTGGCCCCATCCGAATCGGAACAGTTAAGGACGTCAAGAGGGTAAGCTGAGCAACAAGCTGTAAGCGAATACCAGCCGCCGCCGATGCTACGAACCCACACACGCTGGCTTAACGTACCGTTAGAAGCATATATTTGGACGTTTGCACCATTCGAGCGAGAACCACCAGCCACATCAAGTCGTTGCCCAGCCGCATGCATGGGAGCGAACTCGTAGAATCCATCAGAAATCAGAGAGCCGGATGCGATTGTCCACCCTTGCGCTGCCGAACCACCCTCATCGATGCAAACAATGGAGCTGCCAGATCCCGGGGCAGTCAAGACCTTACCGGTCTTTTTGTTCTTTAACTCGACACCATTGCCAAAACAGACACCAAGCGACCACTTGGCTTCATCGGAATCCTTATCCGAAATCTGAAGAATAGCGCCGTCAGATTCACGCGCCGAGAGGTACTTGGCAGAATTGACGCACTGGAACGAGAAGTATCCCTGCTCGTCGGCACGAACCCAGAACTTCTGAGCCAAAGTCCCGTTCCCCGCATAAACCTGTAGTGGAGCGCCCTCTGCATAAGAGCCACCAGAGACATCAACGTATTTACCTGCCGAGTCTGAATAAATTGAGTAGCAGCCCTCTCTGAGCGACACGGTAAAGGAATCAAAGGTCCAACGCTGCGAAGCGCCACCGTTTTCAACTGCAGTCGTTACGGATCCGTCGGACTTTCGCTCCAGTACCAAATTACTCGCAACGGATCGGATTAAATAGGCATCTCCGTCAGACTCGATACGCCACTGCTGATTTGATCCTATTCCGGGGAAATCCCACTGCTGAACTTTTGCGCCAGGAATAATATCGCCGCAATCAAGATCAAGTCCCTTACCAGTCCTCGCAGGGCGAATCGAATAAAATCCTGTAGCAAGGTCATATGAAAGCTTGAAGCACTGTGCTAGCGTGCCATTTGCAGAATACGTTTGAACGCGAGCACCGTTCGAGGTAGAGCCCCCTGCCACGTCAAGGCATTTTGAAGGATCCGAAACGGAATTAATCTGGTACATGTCATCCGCAACCGTTTGGGCGCCCGCTTCAACATGAGGATTTGCGTTGATGGCAATAAAGCGCTGCGCAACAGAACCATTTGCCGACCAAATCTGGACATCGGCACCGTTAGAGACGCTACCGCCGCTTACGTCTAAAACAAGATTGCGTCCAAGACCAGAATAGAATACAAACGATCCATTTGCCTGCTTAACAGGAATCCAACGCTGCGCGGCGGTGCCATTCGCACCGTATTGTTGAACGTTAGCACCAGCTTTTTTGCTTCCGCCGGAAACATCAAGGGTCATAGAGGTCCCCGCACGAGCGATCGTTACATAACCAGTAGGTTGCCCATCCAAGCCAAGAATATTTTTTGATAACCCAACGTTGGGCGTCAGTGTTATTAGAAGCATAGATTTGGATATTGGCAGCGTTTGCCGCAGAGCCGCCAGAGACGTCAACGACACTCCGCGGTGATGGCTCCATACAAAGAGCATAGGTACCGTCTTCGACCTGTAGCCCCTGCGCAGCGGCGAACGCATCGACATCCGTTTGCGTCCAGGTAAAACTGTTGGTCTGGGTCAAAGTCCAGGTGGCAGCATTAACGGCAGTAACGGCAGCGCCGCCTTCAAACGAAAGGTACAACCCGTTGGCGACATTTTTAATGGCAAAGACCTCTCCGCAAGGCTCAAGAACCCAAAAACGATTCTTTGCAAATGAGCTAGCATCATCGAGAGATCCATAGAGATGGACTGCGCCGTTGGGCACGACACTGCCGCAATCCGCATCGATCAATTTACCCGAAACAAGCGAAGCGATAGTGTAATAACCGGAGTCATTATCATACGTAAGTCGAAACGCCTGGGCTACGGTATCGTTCTTTGCATAGGGCTGCAGAGATGCACCCGATTCAGATGAGGCGCCTTTAACATCAAGCGCCGAACCAGCGGATTGAAAATAATAAACGCCGTCAGCTATGCCCTGCCCCAAAGACTCAACGACCGGATTGGAGTCAAACGCATAAAACGCCTGCGCAGCGGTCTGATTGCCCTTATAAAGATGCACATTAGCGCCGTTAGCAGAACTACCGCCAGCGATATCGAGCACGTAATCATAGTCGAGGGCGGAATGTATCGTCAGACTCCCATCGGCATCCTTAACGGCAATCCACTTTTGCGCACGAGTGCCGTTACTCACATACTGCTGAACATTACGACCAGACTCGGCTATACCGCCAGAAACATCAAGCACCAAGCCAGAGCCGACATTTTCAAAAGTTAAAAAGCCATCAGCCTCTGCATGTACCAGCCAACGCTGAGCTTTTGTCATGTTCGAACTGTATATCTGAACATTGGCGCCATTTGAGGAAGACCCCCCAGCAACGTCCCAAACTTTGCGCAAAGTATTGCCACCGCCAAAAACATAAGCCATGCCATCAAGAAGCGTACCTTTGTTTTTAATGGCTAAATCTTCAACGCTCATATCGTCTTCCGACGTTGCAACGGTTGAATAGCCAACAGACGTTAATAAATCTTCAGGCTGTTCTTCGGTCGGCAAGACAGACGAAACGTCCGAACCGAAATCGCTTTCACGGGCGACGTTCGAATCAACAACCTGATTGACATCGCATCCGTTAGCCGATGTCTCATCTGCAAATAGCGGTGACGTCCCAACGGAGGAAAACAAAAGACCCGCAGCCAAAACCACTACAGAGATAGCGGATAGGCCACGGGCATTCTGACTGAGGCTCATATCAAACCCCCGATCCAAATTAACATTGAATCTATAATAATTGATACAAACCACAAGGAAGCTGCAATTGGTTACTTAATAACGACTGCTTGCGCACCTCGTTGCTGATAAACCCAAGCAATCCAATCTCGATCGAAGGTGGTGTAGCCATCAATCGTATCGGAGATCATAACTTTGTTTGTCTGAGGGTCATAACCCTTCAAAACCACCGTATGTGAATTAACGCAGGCGAAATAACCGCCCTGTCGAGCATAAATATTGCCAACGTTGCCCTGATGAACGGTAGTCCAAATAATGACCGGGTAGCCATCATCCAAGTATTTACAAAGGTCATACAAAGATGTTCCCGAAACGTCGTACGAACGCAAGCTACTCCCCCGGCTCGCTAAGAAATTGTTAGCGGCCTTATTGAGTCCAGGAGCACAGATCTCGTTACCGTTGGAATAGCTATGGGGATCGCCCCAGAAGCACCAAACAAAATCCCAAGAGCTACGAGGGATCCAGCGATCAGCCATCTCGCAAGGTCCAACACCAAACCCGTAGTAATTTAGAACGTTGGTCAGGGCAGCCGATTCGCAACCATTGGGCAGTCCGACGGAGTACTGATTATAAACGGGGACAGCCAGATCTACCGCCTCGGGCGTATAACTTGTCTGAACAAAAGTGAACCCCTGGGCACCACAATTATTGGAGTTATAAATCTGAATATTTGCACCGTCGCCAAAAGCTCCCCCGCTCACATCCAAAACAAGGGTCTCGTTGAGTACGGAGCGGATGACGAAAGAGCCCCCACCCACGTAGTCAACGCGCCAACGTTGCGCAGAACTTCCATTTCCCTGCCATTGCTGAACGTTGGCACCCGAAACGCCCTGGGCATTAAGCACGTCAAGGTACTTCTTGCTTCGACAGTTCTGAATCGAAACAGTTCCGTCAGAATTGGCGCTAACGTTCCATTTTTGAGCGCCAGAACCGTTGGAAGACCAAAGCTGTACATTAGCGCCATTGGAGCGCGAACCGCCCGCCACATCCAACGCTTTAGAACGATCAGAGGCGACGACAATGGTATAAGTGCCCGAATCAACTAACGAGCAGGTAGACAATTTAAAAGACTGCGCTGCGGTACCATTAGAAGCATGCATCCCAATGTTAGTTCCGTTGCTTGTTGAGCCCCCTGCAGCATCAAGCACCTTTCCCGTTGCCACGTTGGCAAGGACAGCACAGCCCTTATTAATCTGAGCGGTCCATAACTGAAAATCATCATTGGTTTGAGAACGAACGCAAACGTTACCGTCCTCATCCGCCGTTAAAACCTTGCCAGATACCAGGCTCTCAATGGTATAGGTGTTATCCCGTTCGGCAACCTTTGTTATTTTCCACTTCTGAGCAAGCGACTTGTTGCTTCCATAAAGTTGCACGTTGGCACCGTCAGCAGCAGAGCCGCCTGCAACATCAAGAACCGCAGAAGAAGAGGCGGAATTCGAAATGGTAAAGAAACCCTCGGGCAAAAGCGAGGCCACTTTTGTGAACGCCAAACTTTGCGAGCCGGAATCAGTCGAGGCATCTCCGAATACGTTAGAACTTCCAACGGTCAAGACCAATCCGGTCGCTTTATTGGTCGCTGTATACGAACCATCATCGTTGCGCACAATGGAAAACAATTGATTTGGATTATTGCTGCCGATATTCCATTGATGGACATTGGTTCCAGGGCACAAATTGCCGCCATCAACATCAAGCGCCTTGCCAGACTGGGCACTCACAATCCGGTAGTATCCGCCCTCATACACAAACTTAAAGTCCTGCGCAAACGCACCATTAGCGGCGTAGGTCTGGACATTAGTTCCATTGGAAGAGGAGCCACCGGCAATGTCAAATACACGCGATGAATCAGTCGCCAGTGAAATGGTAAACCAGCCGTCCAGGCCAAGATCACTGCACGGCGCTACGTCTGGTGCAGTCGAAACAAAACGAACGTTTTGAGCGGGAGTTCCATTGTTCGCATAGGTTTGGATTTTGGCGCCATTTGAGGATGAGCCGCCCGCAACATCTAGAACAATGTCAGACATAAGTGCCGACTGCAGCCGAAAAAGCCCCGCCGACGTCGAGAGAACGGCAATCCAACGCTGGGCACGCGACCCGTTGAATGAATACTGTTGAACATTAGTCCCCAACGAACAAGACCCACCAGCAATGTCGAGTACCCTACCCGAAGAGACGTTTCTGATAATCAAATAGCCAGACTCATCATGAGAAATATCCCACTGTTGTGCCGACGTCATATTCGAAGCATAGGACTGAACATTGCCACCGTTGTCTTTAGATCCACCGCTTACGTCCAGTACCTTGGTCTTGCCAACGCCAAGAGCCAGAATATAACGCCCATCAGCGATATTGCCGGCATTCTGTTGCGCCAACATGTCCAGCTCTTCACGCTGAGCGTTTAGATCATAAAATGACCAGTGCTGGGCGCTCGTGCCGTTATCGGACCAAGTGCGCACGTTCGTCCCGTTAGCCGTGTTTCCCCCGGCGACATCAAGACAAATTGAGGGGTCAAGGGCAGAGATAAGCTTAATCGAATCGCCGTCCTTCACTGCAATCCACTTTTGTGCGGCAGAACCATTAGATGCGTACTGCTGGACATTCGTTCCAGACTGAGCGCTTCCGCCAGATACGTCGAGAACAAACCCAGAGCCCTTGCAGGCAAGCGTTATGAAACCGTCCGAGTCATGGGTGACGGTCCATGCTTGCGCAGACGAGGCATTGAGCGCATATGTTTGAACATTCGCACCCGAAGATTTGGATCCGCCGGCGACATCAAGCGTCTGCCAATGACTCTTTGCCGAACGAATGAGATAGGTACCGTCAGCAAGATCTGCGGCATGAGCAGCCGCAAGCTCGGCAATGATAGTTGCCTTAGGTTCTTCAAGCGTAAAAATCTGAGCCGCAGACTCATTGGCTTGATATAGACGAATTTGAGTGCCATCGGCATCATTTGCACCGGCGATGTCGATCGCATAATCATCATCGAAAACAGGCGAAAAGATGAATCCATTACCAACCTGTCGAGCATGCCACGCAAAGCCCCAAGCATCACTATCGCTAGCGCGCTGCGTAAGACGCGGATGGTCCGAGAAACAAGAAACATCATTGGGATAGCAAAGATACAGCCCCGATTTAACGTTCTTAAAGGCGTATCGGGCATCGCCAAGGTCTTCAAGAATAAACTGCTGAGCAGCCGTCTCATTTCTTCCATACAGCTGTATAGCCACGCCGGCACCCACCGATCCACCGGCGACGTCGAGCACGCGATGCCCCGACAAAGTCGAGGTTAAGAAATAGGTGCCCGTATCGAGGGTCGAGTAGACAGACAGATCAGCTGCCTCGGCAGAAGATTCAGACTCGATACCCGCGTCGTCATCGGTCGCGCTGTCGTCCTGAGCAGGATCGCCCAAAGACGAATCCCGAAAAGAATCATTCCCATCTTCAGTTTTTACAGCCTCTTCCACGGAAGGAGCAGCCGGAGATACTTCGGCAAAGGCGGTCGAACCCGATTTAAGAACGACGGGCAATATTAGAAGTAGGCCCAACAAGAGCCCTGTTTGCAATGCAATGCAAACGCGCTTTTTATGACGCATGACATCCCCCAGACAGCCTCGTCAACTCCAACGACACAGCACTTGTCACCACAAACGAACGCATCATTTGACCATCTAAAATCATATGAATTGTTATGCAGTGAAACTGCTACGCGTTTGGTTATTTAATCGCGGTCCAACGCATCATGCAAATCTTTGCGCAAAAAAAGGCGGCCGCCGTAAGTGAGCCGCCTTTGAGCTTAGTAATTAACGACCTTCGTTCCATAGGGAATATTGTCGTAAATCCATTTGGCATGGTCGGTCGTAAGCCTGATGCATCCCGCGGACGCACGTTGTCCCATAGTGGGGTCCATCACGTTAAACGTCCCCGTATAGCAAGGCTGCGTGTGGAACAAATAGTCACCGTAGAACTGCGTATAATACCAGCAGGTATATCCATGCCCAAACGAAAGCCCCTTTCCATAGACGGAATACTCACCCAGCACGGTCGGCGACTCATTTTTGCCAGGAGCGCACTGCCAGAAAGACCATAACTTCCAGTTGCCACGAGAGCCCCTAAAAATACCCGTACGGCAGCCGACGGTGTCAGTCAAGATCAACCACTCCGTGTTGCTGTTGTACCACTGCGCACGGTTATACATTGCCTGTTGATCCGCAGGCAAGGGCTGAACATACGTAGTTGCCTTGAATGTAAACCGCTGCGCCTTTGAATCATTGCTCGCATATAGCACAACATTCGTACCGTTTGCCGCATTTCCTCCAGAGACATCAATAACAAATGCCGTGTTAAGGGCGGAAGACAATATGAAGCCACCGGATGCGTACTCAATATACCAGCGCTGGGCAGCACTGCCGTTTCTGGACCATTGTTGGATATTCGTCCCTGAGGAGACAGCGGCATCTTTTACATCAAGAGCTTTGCCACTGGCGGCGTTGATGATTGTGTAAGAGCCATCAACGTTGCGTGAGAAATTCCATTTTTGAGCACCTGTTTCGTTATTTTGCCAAATCTGCACATTCGCACCGTCAGCGGACGATCCACCGGAAACATCTAAGACCGAGTTTGCACGAGACGCCATTCGAATGAAATACGTGCCGTTTGCGACATCCGCCGAAGTCGAACGAAGGCGGAACCTCTGCGCTGCAGAATCGTTTGAAGTATAGACTTGGACATTGGAGGAAGAAGCGAAATTGCCGCCCTTCACATCGAGCGATAGGTTTTTATCCACGGAAACGAACTCGATGCCGGTTTTGTCAATTCGAACCGTCCACCGCTGTGCCTTCGTATCCGCCGATGTCGCCGTGCAAACATTGGATCCCGAAACAGCAAGCATGTTGGATGAACAAACGGATTCAATCGTATAGGTGTTTTTAACTCCACCCGCCTTTTTGAGCAGCCATTTTTGAGCAAAAGAGCCATTGGAGGCATATAGCTGGACATTGGCGCCAGCGTCTGCTGATCCCCCCGCAACATCAAGTACATAGGAGGAATTTGCAGACGGATATATCTCGTATATGCCCTCATTCAGCAAATCTTCTTGCTCGGTCAAAACAAACGATGTCTGGACAGAGTCCCCTGGCGTAGTAGCAACCACATTGGAGCCGGATGCGGCAAGCGTGAGCCCCGTGCCCTTATTGATGAATGTATAGCTTCCATCTTCATTGCCAACCGCTCTAAACAGCTGATTGTCATTGGGATATTCGTCCCACTGCTGGATGTTCGTACCTGGCACAACATCGCCCGCCGCAACATCAAGCACCTTGCCGGAACCAGCATTACGCAAGACATAATAGCCATCATGATACTCGGCCTTAAAAAGCTGAGACAGCGTGCCGTTGCAGGAATATGTCTGAACGTTGCCACCGTTCTTTAATGAGCCGCCGGCAACGTCTAGCGCGAGGGTGCTATTAGAAGACGGCGAGATCACGCACCAGCCCGCATCCTTCAAAATGTCACCGCAGGGGCCAACCGGCTCAGGGTTTGCCGCAATAAAAGTGAAACACTGCGCAGCCGTTCCATTCGAGGTGTAGAGCTGAACATTCGTTTGGGATTTCAGAGTTCCGCCGGCAACATCAAGTGCGCGTTGTTGCCAAACAGCAGAAACAAGCCGAACGCTGTCGTCACCATTTGGAATCGCAATCCATTTCTGAGCATAGTTCGCATCGCCGCAAGCCGAATATTGCTGAACGTTAGTCCCTGGAGAAACAGCGCCGGCAGAAACATCGAGCACCTTTCCCGACTTAACGTTTGTAATAGTCAGGTAACCGCCGTCGTCATGCATAATAGTCCACCGCTGTGCAGAGGTCGCATTCGATAGATAGAGCTGAATATTCGCCCCGTTATCTTTCGAACCGCCGGCGACATCAAGAACCATACGTGAGGATACAGGCCCCGCGACAATAGCGTAATCGCCGTCCTCAATGACCCCTCGGTTCTCGGAAGCGAGCTTATCGATTTCTGCCCGGACAGCCTTCGGATCAACAAAGTAGAAAGATTGAGCTGCCGTTCCATTTGCGCTATAGAGTTGGAGCCCCGCACCAGAAGCAATTGATCCACCAGGGACGTCGGCAACTTTTTGCCCATTCAGAGCCGACACAATACGGTAGCGCTCGCCGTCTTTCTCAATAATCCACCTCTGAGCCTTTGTCCCATTGGCGGAGTAAGGCTGCAGCCTTGTGCCATTGGAATCATTGCCGCCAGCCGCATCTAGAACAGCAGCGGTTCCACATATTGCAATGGTGCGATAACCGTCCTCCATTGTTGAGACGTCGAACGTTTGAATCCCAGAATAGCCAAACTTGTTATATGACAGAGACCCACCGGCCACCTTCAGTGCAAACGAATCGTTCGAGGCCAAGATGGCGTACGTTCCGTCGGGAAGGTCGTTGCGATGTGCCGCAGCCCTTTCGTCGAGTTGTTGCTGTGCAGTCTTTGCTGGCGCTAGCACCCAGCGCTGAGCAGCTGTTCCGTTTGCCTTATACAGCTGAATGGCCGAGCCATTTGAGGCGACCCCTCCCGCTACATCAATAGCAAGCGACTGATCGAGCGCCGAGATCAATGTAAAGCTGCCGTCGGTTTCCTTAATTGCAATCCAACGCTGCGCAAGAGTTCCGTTATCAGACAAGAGCTGAATAGGATTTCCGTTACTGGCACTTCCGCCCGAAGCATCCAGCGTGCAGCCCTTGACAGACGAAATGACAACGAAGCCGTTCTGGTCATGAGACACACACCAGACCTGAGCATCCGTATTGTTGACTCCGTACAGCTGCAGTTTTTTACCGGCACTTGCCGTTCCACCAGGAACATCCAGCACAAACTTACCGTTAACCGATGAACCAAGTGTGTACAGGCCGTCCGCAAGATCGTCGACATGTTCAGAAGCGAGATCATAGACAGACTTGAGCTTCTCCGGCGTAGTATCGCCAGCCGAACCCGGCGTCGCCGCATCGGATTCCTCATCTGTGACCAAATCGGTGCTGGATATACCATCAGACACGTTCGACTGTTCAACAGCTATTGAAGAGTTTTCATTTAGATTAGAAATCGCAGCATCTTCAGCAAACGCAGGAACAAGACAGATTCCCAGCAGAATCGCGCTAAACAACGAAACAAATAAGACTTTCCGATTGCCCATAGCTACCCCCTCTCGCGAAGTTAATTACACTTTATGCTAAGAAGGATTGCTAGTCGTCAAGAGATTCGTAAACAGCAACGGCTAGACCCCGAAAGGTCAATCAGACTAAAGAGGCGTTTCGCGGCATAGCCGTGAAACCTCTGCTGCAAAATCATCGTGAATTGGCGCCCACTCGAGTTCGCGCCGAAGCCTGCTCGCATCTATAGCGTAACGTCGATCATGTCCCGGACGATCCTTCACCCAGTCAATGTAGCCCTCACTCTGACCCATTGCCTTAAGAATGGTTGTGAGAACCTCAAGGTTGCTGCGCTCGCAATTAGCACCAATGAGATACGTCTCCCCAACCTTCCCTTTAGTCAAAATAGACCAAACGGCACGGGCGTGATCCTCAACATGAATCCAATCGCGCACATTAAGACCGTCGCCATACAACTTGGGGCGTTCACTATGTTTAATGCATGCAATGGAATGCGGGATGAACTTCTCGGGATGCTGGTGCGGACCGTAGTTATTACAGCAATTTGAAATCGTTGCACGTAGGCCATAAGTACGAATCCAGGCCCTCACGAGCATGTCAGAGGCCGCCTTGGAACTGGAATACGGACTACTCGGCCGATAGGGGGACTCCTCGGTGAACTTACGCGGGTCATCGAGCGCAAGGTCTCCGAACACCTCGTCAGTCGAAATGTGATGGAACCTCACATTGAACGTACGTGCGGCTTCGAGAAGCCGATATGTACCATCAATGTTCGTTTTTACAAAAGGCTCAGGGTCGGCAATCGAATTGTCGTTGTGAGACTCGGCAGCGTAATGCACGATTGAGTCGTGTCCAGGAACAACTTGATTAAGGAGGTCTGAGTCACAGATGTCGCCAACAACAAGCTTCACTCTGTCCTCAGGAAACCCAGCGATGCTGTCAGGATTCGCGGCATAGGTAAGTTTATCCAGCACTGTTATATGAACATCCGGGATATTGCTCACCACATAGCGGACAAATGCAGAGCCACAAAACCCACAGCCGCCGGTTACCAAGATATTTCGCGGCTCAAACATTATGTCCCTCCAGAAGTCCTAGCCAATAAGCCCCTCAATCAACCGCACCGTCTTGAGATACGAGTGCGGACGATCAAACTGCTCTTCTGCGATGGCTCGCGCTCGTTCCCCCATTTGCGCTCGGCGAGACGAATCTTCAATAAGGTCAATAAGGACCCTAGCCATACCTTCGGCATCTCCGGGTTTAACGTTTACACCAAACCCATCGGCCTCAACTTTTGCTCTAAACTCCTTGCTGCACGACGTATTGACCATAGGCTTTCCGGCGGCAAGATAGTCACCAATCTTGGTCACGATGCTCTGAGCGGCCTTCTCCACCAGCGAGTTGATCGTAATGTCACTCTTGGACAGCCAAGCAGCCATTTGGTCATACGGCAAATAGCCGTGGAAGGCTACAGAAGCACCACAAGATTGCGCTGCGGCCTTAAGATTCTCACGTTCCGAGCCATCGCCCAAAATTTGAAGCTTAGCTTCGGGATGAGATTTCTGTACCAACGCCATGGCATTAACCAACGTCTCCAGGTCATAGCACGCGCTTAACGTACCGGCATAGGAAACCCAAATATCACCAGCAGGCTTATCAATCTGCGGAGCATTCACAGAAACGCCGGCATCAAACTCACATAGCTGGTTGCCGACATAAACGGTTTCACTCGGAATGCCAGCTCGTGCATCACGCAGACCACGCTCGCGATACTCATCCGAAGTACCAACAATGGCATCGGCCATCTGATATACGGCTTTGGCCTGTCGATAAAACGGCGCGAACAAGATATCGGAAAGAACGGGAACGTCGAACGCCACACGGAAGGCCTCAGGCCAAAGGTCATTAACATCGACCACAAACGGGATATTAAACTTTTGAGCAGCTTTACCAATTTCCCTGGCAACATCATTGGGTGGAATCTGGCAGTAAATCAAGTCGTAATCATGATGCCAATCGAAATACTCCGATACACGTTTGGCAACGACGTGATGTGCCCAGATACGCTGGGGACACATGTTCTTGGGGTAAAACGGTTCCTCAATAAATCGAATTGTATAGGCGTCAGTCCCAGCATTAAAGTGTTCAACGTCGCGTTGACGTTTTTCCCAATGCTGAAATCCCGAAGTAATAAAATCGACATCATAGCCATGTTCATGCAGCAACGTTGCAAGATATACATAGCGCGTTGCGCCCTTGACCTCATTGCCAAGCTTGGCATCTTGCGTATAGATGGCAATTCGCTTCTTGTCTGTCATATCAATAATCCACTCTCACAGCTTCGTTAGGCACTAGTCTTATCGCGGCGCTCCCCTTTTTCGGCAGCTCGACGATTGCCAAACAAACCGATACGCGAGAAAGCGAACCCAAAACCATTAATGCGCAACGAATAGACGAACTCAGAGGCAAGATAGGCGACATATGCCACTTTATTGGCCGAAACAACTACACCGGTGAGCTGGGAGTATGTCTGCTTAAATGCACCGCTGATGTGCGACATGCCCGAAACGATTTCAGGATTCATGCGTTTAAACAATGCCGCACAGCGAGCCTTAAGTGCCGGATCCTCAAAGGCCCCCTGCTCAACAAGGCCACCAACATACCTAAAACCAATGGTATAGAAAGACTCAAGAATCCCCTTGTCGGAAATATTAAGTTCATCAACGATATCTGCCATATCATTCCAACGAACAATAGGGAGATCGCTTGCTTTTTTAGCCGAAGACGACGTAGGAAGATCTTCACGATAGCAATAAAACGAATCATCGGTATACGCAATCGAGCGAGCCTGAGCAAGCGTTTGAATCAAGAAGGGATTGTCCACCCATCCGGCACCGGGCACCTCTTTAAAGCGAATTCCAAACTCATCCAAAAACGAACGCTTGTAAACTGCACTCCAAATGGAAGGGTGATGCTGGATCAGACGAGGATTATCCCGCAACGTAAACGGCTGCTTCTTTGTATTAATTCGCTTGTAATAGGCGCAGTGACATACGTTCTCCTGTGGAGTACCGGGCATACACACACGCCAATATGCCGACTTCACAACATCGGGCTCTCCGTATGCATGGGCAAGGTCCATCAGTCGTGCATACATACCAGGCTTAAGGTAATCATCGGGCTCGACAATGGCAATATATGCACCTCGAGACTCCTCAATACCACGATTGACCGTAGCACCATATCCCTGGTTCGGCTTATCAATAACGCGAATTCGGGAATCAATTTCCTCGTGGCGCCTCATGATTTCCAGTGAGTTATCAGTCGAGCCATCATTAAGGACAATAACCTCAAGCGATGCAAGGTCATCGGCCTCGATGCTCGTCAGGCACTGATCGAGATACTGTGCCGTATTAAAACACGGAACAATAACTGAGACCTCTATACGCTCATCAGAATGCAAATTGCTCGGCACTTAAACCCCTTTGGGAACGCAAATCAGAACTGTTTAATCCTAGCACAGCGGTATTAAACGCTAAAAAACTGCTCATACGCCCGCCCCTACAGCCGCTGGCATACTACGGACACATGCTTTCCATCAAAGCCAAACCCCCAGCGCATGCGGCCCACGGCAGGACGTGGCACGCGAATGTCGTCGAGACCGCTCCGCTCGATATCGAGCAATGCCTGTACTGACAGAAGCTCTAAGCCCAACGCATCGACATCGGGGTCGTACAGCATGCTGACCGAGATAAGCGGGCGGCTATCCAATATGCCAAGCGTATCCGCCGCATCAAAGGTATTGACGGTCGGAAACACCTGGAAACCCCCAAACTCCGAACCGTGCGCTCGTTTTGTAACGGGGTCGGCATACCCAGGCAACCCAAAACAAAGACCCTGCAGTGCCAAACGAAAAGCCAGCAGCAAATCCGACTCGTCTCCATCGACGCCCAAATCATTAATAATTACGCCCAAAGCTCGCCTAACTGCATGCTCGTCTCCGCGGGAAAGACCCTCTTGGAAATCGTCGATAGTCTCGGCACTCTCGGCAGCGCACTCGAACCATTCGATAATCACAAGACGCAGCGCATACCGGAGCTCGTTATTGGGAAGGCGCAGGGCGCGGGGCAGACTGCCGTCCGTCTGGTGATCGGTCGCATCTGTCGTCAGGAGTCCACTCAAATACAAATCGGTCCAAACACCTTCCGCTGTCCCGGCTTCAGGCTTCACGGCGTCTATGCGCAGCGGCGCCTCAACACAGCCATACGGATTAAGCAAATCAAACATTGCCGCAAGCCATCTTAAATCCCAGGCGCCCACAGTCTCGTTCAGACAATCGGCATAGCAACATACATCAAAGCGCGTTGGCGGCAGGCAGCCCCGAGCCAAGAACTCAACCACGCGAGCCGGGTTCGAACAATAGAACCCGCCAAACCGGTAGCCTTCGAACCATTCGCGCGCGCAAGCCAGTCTGTCGCTCTGACCAGTGTAATCTAGCAGCGCCCTGTTTTCGGCATCCGAAAAACCAAAGCGGCGATCGCACCAGCTCGACAAGGGCGAAGCCAAGCAATACGGGCAGTTGCGATGCGCAAGTGCCGCCTGTGCGGGGCTGGGTCGCTCCCCCATCAAGCAAACCAGCCGCAAAGAATCGATCGAGGAGACAATGACGTCAAAGAGCAAGCGGTCAAGCAACTCGACAAAGCACGAGCCATAGGCGCCCTTCGCCTGCATATGATTCGAAAACGCCGCGTCATACCCATCAACCAGCAGCACAACCTGTTCATCACATGCCATACGGAGGAGCTCGATTAACACGCCAAGAGCCGAATCGATTTCATCAGGAGCGGCAACACCACGCGCTACGCGCTCGATATGGCGCACGTCGCCGCGCGCTAAATCGGGAACGTCCAGCAGCGGCAACAGACGAGCGCACTCACGAGCGACCGCATCGCGCATGGCGGCCTCGGCATCGGCGCCTCGATAGGAGGAAGTGGAAAAATCCAAAGCAATGACCGGATAGCGTGCATACTCATCACGATAGACGCCATCTTCTGCGCCCCATATTTTGCTACCGATGAAGAGATTGACGTTAGACGAGCCGGGCACAGGACGCTCCAGATAACATTTGAGCATGGAGAGGTTCATACTCTTGCCAAAACCATGAGGCCGACAACAGAGCGCCACAGTCGATTCGCAATCTAAGATATCGGCAATAAACATGGTCTTATCAACTAAAACACAATGATCGGCGGCGTCGGCAAAATCATGAATATCAATCGGCAGAACGGCATTTCCGCCGGGATTGAGCAACTTCACGTCAAAGGTGTTATCAATATCATACATTGCCTGTTCAGACACCGTTTTATCTCCCCTTTTATAATAACGATGCCATTTTAGCGACCATCTTGATAACAATTTTGTTGTTCAACAAATGATTCGGGTAACGGTAGAAATGACTCCATAAGGGGGGCATAACAAAACAATTCGCAACAAATAGGGGTCCGGTGCTATCGCATCGGGCCCCTATTCGAATCGCTAAGGCAAAACGCTCGCTGAGAGCCTACTTTTGGGCGTCTTCCTCCGCAGCGTCTTTGTTTTGCTGATCAAGTTTATGCTTACCGCTCACAATAGACGTAGCGCCCAATGTGGCCAAGCTCGCGCTGGCAAGGCTCGCCATCAAAATCAAGTCACCCGTCTTGGGCATGCTGCCCTTAGAGGACTCAGTCGTCGTGGCTGAAGCAGTCACAACCTTGGTCTTACCCTGGTTCTGGTCGGCGGCATCATCAACCAGGCCCTTGGACCCATTGTCGTCCGTGTGCTTGCCATCCTTATCAAGGCGGGGATCCTTCGATTCCGCACCGTCTGATTCCGTGCCCTTGTCGGAATCAGACCCCTTAGAACCCTCGTCCTTCGAATCGCCCTTAGCATCCTCGGTCTTTTCCGTAGCGCCCTGGTCGGAGCCATCCTTCTTGGAAGACGAGCTGCTGTTGATGTCAACCATCAGCGAGGAGCCAAACATGGAGCCAAGTTGTTCGCTCGCAGAGGGTTTGCCATTCGTCGACGAGTCGCTCGAACCGGCAGTCGATCCACCGGCGGAAGAACCAGACCCTGCCGCAGCATCTGCGGAATTCGAAGGCGAGGCAGACCCCGCGCTGCCGCCCGATGCGACATCGCCATTTCCGTCGCTTGCTCCGGCATCGTATGAAGGAGCATCGACGGTATCCTCGTCAGCACCATTGGTATCGGCACTAGGCCCAGAGGGAGCAACGGGAGCGGCGGGCGCCTGGCTAGGCGCTGGAGTCACGGGCTTGGGCTCAGGCTCGGGTTCAGGCTCGACCGGCGGCGTCGCCGCGGCCTCGTCCTCGGTAATATAGACCAGGCAATCCTTAAGCTCGTTCTTGTAACGGTTCTTCCAGCCCTCGTGATATTGCGGCTGGCTCGAGTACTTACGGGCAACGTTATTGACCACGCTGCTGGAAAGCGCCGTCACAAATTCACGGTCGGTCATATCGTTTGTAAGATTTGCCCAGCGGAAAAAGTCCTGGCAGCCATAGGTGCCGCACATGTTGGTGATGCTCCACACCATACCCTTGACGCAATCGGCGCGGCCAGAGATATCAATACCAAGCGCGCTCTTGAGCCAGGCCTCGGTCACCGCGTAATAGGAGTTGTATGCATATGAATCTTGCAGCGCCGAAAACTCAGCCGGATCGGCGTTATAGGCGCCCTGGAAGGCCTCCTGTGCAATGCGGCCCAGCTCCGTCAGCTGACCGTTCGAATACATGGGGTTGCTTGCGTTGGAGATATCGCCCCCGCGGTCAATTGCAGACTTAAGCATGCCGTACTTGGCAGAATCGTAGTTGTAGACCTGCTTCATAAACGGAATGAGCGACCAACGTCGGTCGAACTGGTAATAGCCCAGCGCGTTATAGCCGTCGCCGTACGAAAAGCCCTGGTTATAGTTGCCGTGGCTCTCATACTTGGTAAAGTACTTCATCTCGCTGGTCACATTGACAAACGAGACACCTTGGACCGACCTCAGCACGCCCGAGAAAGACTGCTGGGTATAAAGGCCCTTATCGATATCGGTGGCATCCGAGGCAACGCCCGGCGTGGGCTCATCCGCAGCAGCGGGCGCGGCAACGGCGCCAAACGAAAGAGCCAGCGTCAATCCGGCAACAATCGCAGAATGCTTGGGCTGCATAAGATCCTCCTTGCATTGGTGTAGTTAAAGTGCAGTTTGCAAAGATAGATTTAAGTATCGCAGCAAGACCGATGTCGTACAACAACAACTCGACAAACGGTAACGCCCTCCGCGAAATCTTAAGGAATTGTGCTCGAGTTACAGCTTGATATCGAAGTTAATCTCGGGCACGGCCGCCAAGTCGGCCAACGTCACGCCGTCGACGTACTTTTCAATCACGTCGTCCAGACCGCGCCAGAACTTCACAGTAGAGCACAGATCGCTGCGAGTGCAGTTGTTATCGATGCCATCGCATGCGACGGGCGCCGTGCTGCCCTCGACGGCGCGCAGTATATCGCCGGCTCGCACCTCGGCCGGGTCCACGGCCATCATGTAGCCACCGCCCTTACCGCGCACACTCTTGAGCAGGCCCGCCTTCATAAGCGGACGGACCAGCTGCTCCAAATACTTTTGCGAAATATGCTCACGGTCGGCAATCTCGCGCAGGGCGATTTTGCCCTCGGCGTCACCGAGCGCCGCGATATAAATCATCAAACGGAGGGCATAGCGGCCCTTAGAAGAAATGAGCATACCTACCCTCCCGGTGCGTTGAGACAAAATCATCAGCAGAGTTTGCCCCAGATGGCAAGCGTGTGGGACAGACGATCCCGATTATTATGTCCCACATCTGAAAAGTCGAGTGGATTAGTCGGGTTTTCCCTTGACTAACGCCGAACCCATAGTAACTTTATTCCGAGAAGATTCCTAGGGTTTAGTACACCTATGAGTACACCATAAACAGAGAGGGACAGCATGAGCGCAAATCCGCTGCTTTCCATCGAAGGTCTGACCGCCTCCGTGGACGAGAAGACCATCCTCCACAACGTCAACCTCAACGTCGCCGCCGGCGAGACCCATGTGCTGATGGGGCCCAACGGCGCCGGCAAGTCCACCCTCGGCCACCTGGTCATGGGCGATCCCGTCTACACCGTGCAGAACGGCCGCATCGTCTTTGACGGCAAGGACATCACCGAGCTCACCACCGACAAGCGTTCGCGCGCCGGCCTGTTCCTGAGCTTCCAGGCTCCGGTCGAGATCCCGGGCGTGCCGCTGTCGAGCTTTTTGCGCGCCAGCATCGCCGGCCGCCCCGGCCTGGAGATGAAGGGCAAGGAATTCCGCCGTCGCGTCAAGGAGCTCGCGGCCGAGCTCAACATGGATACCGCCTACCTCAACCGCGAGCTGGGCGTAGGCTTCTCGGGCGGCGAAAAAAAGAAGGTCGAGATGCTCCAGCTTCTGCTGCTGCAGCCCAAACTCGCCATCCTGGACGAGACCGACTCCGGCCTGGACGTCGACGCCCTGTCCACCGTCAGCCACGGCATGGACGCCTACCGCAAGAGCTGCAACGGTTCCATGCTCATCATCACGCACAACACGCGCATCCTGGAGCACCTGGATGTCGACCGCGTCCACGTTATGGTCAAGGGCCACATCGTGCGTGAGGACGACGCCTCGCTGATCCCCTGGATCGACAAGAACGGCTTTGAGGCCTTCGAGCGCGAGGCCGCCGAGCAGCGCGCCCAGGCCGAGGCAGCCGCTGCCGAGCAGCAGGCGTAAAGGGGCGACGCAATGACCAAGAACCGCACCGAGGTCGCGGACATCGACCGCAGCCTCTACGACTTCACCTATGGCGAGGAGGGATTCGAGCGCCTCGACGCCGGCATCACGCCTGACATCGTGCGCGAGATCAGCGCCAAGAAGGACGAGCCGCAGTGGATGCTCGACCTGCGCTTAAAATCCCTCGAAATCTTCAACCGTTTTCCCGACCCGACGTGGGGCCCCTCCATCGAGGGTCTGGACATGGACAACATCGTCACCTACGTCAAGCCCAACACCGACCAAAAGCACGACTGGGAGTCGGTGCCCGACGACATCAAGAACACCTTTGAGCGCCTGGGCATCCCCGAGGCCGAGCGCAGCTACCTGGCGGGCGTCGGCGCGCAGTACGACTCCGAGCTCGTCTACCACAACATGCAGGACACCGCGTCCAAGATGGGCATCGTCTACTCTGGCATCGAGGAGGCCCTGCACGACCCGCAGTGGGAGCCGCTCATCCACGAGAAGTTTATGACGCTTATCCCGCCCACCGACCACAAGTTTGCGGCCCTGCACGGCGCCGTATGGTCGGGCGGCTCGTTTGTCTACGTGCCCAAGGGCACCAAGCTCGATTTTCCGCTGCAGAGCTACTTCCGCCTCAACGCCAAGGGCGCCGGCCAGTTTGAGCACACGCTCATCATCGTCGAGGACGACGCCGACCTGCACTTTATCGAGGGCTGCTCCGCGCCCAAGTACAACGTGGCTAACCTCCACGCCGGCGCTGTGGAGCTCTTTGTGGGCAAGCGTGCGCACCTGCGCTACTCGACCATCGAGAACTGGTCCAAGAACATGTACAACCTCAACACCAAGCGTGCGCGCGTGGACGAGGACGGCGACATCGAGTGGATCAGCGGCTCCTTCGGCAGCCACGTGGGCTACCTCTACCCCATGAGTGTGCTCAACGGCCGCCGCGCCCGCTCGAGCTTTACCGGCATCACCTTTGCCGGCGCCGGCCAGAACCTCGATACCGGCTGCAAAGTCGTGCTCAACGCGCCCGATACCTCGGCAACCGTCGAGACCAAGGGCATCTCCAAGAGCGGTGGCATCCAGACCTTCCGCAGCTCCATCGTGGCCACGCCCAAGGCCGAGGGCTCCAAGGCAACCGTGAGCTGCCAGTCGCTGATGCTCGACGACCAAAGCCGCTCCGACACCATCCCCGCCATGGACATCCGCGCCAAGAACGTCGACATCGGCCACGAGGCCACCATCGGCCGCATCGGCGACGACAAGGTGTTCTATCTGATGAGCCGCGGCATCTCGGAGGAAGAGGCCCGCACCATGATCGTCAACGGCTTTGCCAACCCGGTCTCCAAGGAGCTGCCGCTTGAGTACGCCGTCGAGATGAACAACCTGATCAAGCTCGAGATGGAAGGAGCGATCGGATAATGAAACAGACCACCAACACCGCTGCTACCACGCTCGAGCAGGTCAACGCGATGCCGGCCGCCACATGGGGTTGGCTCAAGATGAACCAGACCAAGCTCGAGCTTTCGGACGAACTTGCTGCCGCTCCCGCCGAGGCCATTGAGGTCGAGGGCCTGGACGAGCAGATCCATGGCGCGGCCGACGCCTTCGACGCCGCCATGGAGGCCATGGCCGAGCGCTTCCCCGAGCGACGCACCTCAGCCCCCGGCGACGCCGCCGACCGCGCCCGCATCACTCCCGAGACCGAGCTCGACGTGCCCGCCACTTCCGTCTACCAGGCCGGCGCCATCAAGCTCGAGGAGGAACTCTCCCCCGCCGAGGCCTTCGAGACCGGCATGGGCGAGGCCGCCTACACCTATCTGGCCGACCATGCCACCAAGCGTATCGTCATCGACGTGCCCGCCTACGGCCGTGCCACGGTCACCGTGCGCGTGAGCGGCGTCGATGCCGCGGCTGCCATCGCCGCCATCGATGTCGTCGCCCGCCCGCAGGCAACGCTCGACCTGCAGATCGCCCTGGACTCCCCCGTTGCCGGCGAAGGCGTCGTGGGCTCCGTGCTGCGTGTGTGTGCCCACGAGTACGCCACCGTCAACGTTGCCTGCACGCAGACGCTCGACGACAGCTGGATCGCGCTCGACGACACCGGCCTGTTCCTGGACGAGGGCGCGCGCGTCAACGTGCAGCACACCGTACTGGGTGCCGGCGCCAGCGCCACCGGCCTTGCCGGCGACCTGCTGGGCGACACCGCCAAGGTTACGATCGATACCGATTACCTGGGTGCCCGCCAGCAGGTGCGCGACTTTAACTACGAGCTGCGCCACCGCGGCCGCAAGACCGAGTGCGAAATCGATGCCAACGGCGTGCTGACCGGCACGTCCAAGAAGGTCTACCGCGGCACCATCGACCTCGTGCACGGCTGCAAGGGTGCCGTCGGCACCGAGCGCGAGACGGTGCTCTTGGCCAACAAGGGCGTCGACAACAAGACCGTTCCCGTCATCCTCTGCGACGAGGACGACGTCGCCGGCAACCACGGCGCCACCATCGGCCACGTCCGCGACGAGCAGCTGTTCTACCTCGCCTGCCGCGGCCTTGACCAAAATGCCGCCGAGGACCTGTTCATCCGTGCCAAGCTGGAGGACGCCGCACTTTCCGCCGCCGACGGGCGCATCCGCGCCGCCGTCGTCCGCTTGGGCAACAACCTGATCGATAACTTTGAGGAGGAGCTCGCATGATCGACACCGAGCACGTTAAATGCGATACCTGTACTGCCCCCGAGCCCATGGAGTTCGACGCCAGCGATGAGGCCTCGCGCGGCTGGCCTACCGTCGACATCGAGACCAATCCCTACAAGGCGCAGTTCCCGCTGTTCCAGCAGCACCCCGAGATCGCCTTCCTCGATAGCGCCGCCACCGCGCAGCGCCCCGCCTGCGTGCTCGACGCCGAGCGTGACTTCTACCAGCGCATGAACGCCAACCCCCTGCGCGGCCTGTACTCGCTGTCCGTCGAGGCCACCGATGCCATCGCGAAGGTGCGTCAGCAGATCGCCGATCTCATCGGCGCCTCCCAGGCCAACGAGATCGTCTTCACCCGCAACACGAGCGAGTCGCTCAACCTGGTCGCCAAGAGCTTTGCGCCCACGGTGCTGGAGCCCGGCGACGAGGTCGTCATCACCATCATGGAGCACCACTCCAACCTGATTCCGTGGCAGCAGGTCTGCCGCGAGACCGGCGCCAAGCTCGTCTACCTCTACCCCACCAAGACCGGTCAGCTCACGACCGAGGAAGTGCTTGCCAAGGTTGGCCCCAAGACCAAGATTCTGGCCGTGGGTCAGATCTCTAACGTGCTGGGCGTCGAGAACCCGGTCAAGAATCTCGGCAAGCTCGTGCACAAGTACGGCGGCTATTTGGTCGTCGACGGCGCGCAGTCGCTGCCGCACATGCCGGTCGATGTGGCCGATCTGGGAGCCGACTTCTTTGCCTTTAGCGCGCACAAGGCCATGGGCCCCATGGGCATCGGCGTGCTGTGGGGCAAGATGGATCTGCTCAACGCCATGCCGCCCATGCTTACCGGTGGCGAGATGATCGATTCGGTCACCGAGCAGGACGCCGTCTGGGCGCCCGTCCCCGAGAAGTTCGAGGCTGGCACGCAGGACGCCGCCGGCGTCTTCGCCACGGGCGCGGCGCTTGATTACCTCGTCAACACAGTGGGCTACGAAAACATCCAGGCACGAGAGCAGGCACTCGTCCACTACCTGATGGGCGAGCTCATGCAGCTCGACTTTGTCCAGATCATCGGCTCCATCTATTGGGACAACCACCACGGGGTCGTCAGCTTTAACGTCAAGGGCATCCACCCTCACGACGTCGCGAGCATCATGGACATGGACGGCGTCTGCATCCGTGCCGGTCACCACTGCGCGCAGCCGCTGCTCACCTGGCTGGGCGTCGAGAACCTTGCCTGCTGCCGCGCCAGCGTGGCCTTCTACAACGACAAGGCCGATATCGATAAGTTCATCGCCGGCCTGTATCACGTTTGGAGCACGTTCAATGGGTAATCTGTACACCTCCACCACGTTTATGGAGCACAACTCGCACCCCGACTACAAGTACGAGATGGATGCCCCCACGCACGAACACGACGGCATCAACCCCAGCTGCGGCGATGAGCTCACCCTGCAGCTGCGTGTCGAGAACAACGTAATCGAGGAGGCTTCCTTTACCGGGCACGGCTGCGCCATCAGCCAGGCCAGCGCCGACATCATGGCCGACCTCATCACGGGCGAAACGGTCGAGGAGGCTCGTCGTCTGGCAGGGCTTTTCCTCGCCATGATCCGTGGCGAGGAGCTCTCCGAGGAAGACTTGGAAGACTTAGACGAGGCCGCTCAGCTCCAGGACATCTCGCACATGCCCGCCCGCGTCAAATGCGCTGAGCTCGCATGGCGAACTCTCGACGGCATGCTCGAGGGTCAGGCTAACCAGTAACGGATGCCCCGAACCCAAGGTTTTTGATTGCCGAGCCGCCCGATACGGGCGGCTCGGCTTTTTCATAACGAGCGCACGCGCAGCCACGCTTCCGGCGCCCAATCTGTCATTTATCGCACGGCCAACCGCAAGCACAAGCGTTTTTCACAGTACCAAAGGCTTGCCACAGGGCCACGGGGCACGCCGAGCAAAGCGCCAGGCACCGTCCTACTAGGCTCCGGCTCGCCTCCTGCCTGCCGCAGACGGGTCCCATAGGGTGCGGCGTGCATTTTTGCGAGTTTTCAGCACGCCAAGCTATGTGCATACAAATCACGAGCATAAATTAGCGCCTTCGGGCGCGTATATATTGCGTTTTAGAACAGGCATTACGGTCTACGGGGACGCAAACGCGTGCTTCGGGGCGTATTGGCAGACAAATAATTGTCTCGGGGCCCGCAAGTTGCAAGGTTATAGCAGTTCCGACAGCACTACGATGCTGAAAACTCCGCTTTTTGCACGGCGTGGACGGGGGCAGGCACGGGCAAAACCGGACTGAGCTATTGTTTTATGCAAGACGGCAATCATTCTATGCATATTTAGAAGTGTAGTTAACGTCCAAGCATTTAGAATGATGGTCCCAGTGGGCAGACAGCCCTATCCCAGGCTGTCATCAGTCCGCACAGCCGTTCGAGCACGGGCACGCACAATACGAGAAGCGGTACTTTTGCTTATCCCCGTATACCGCTCAATCTGGCGCACCGTAAAACCAGCATCGTGCAAGCCAAGAATAACGATATTGCGCTGCGCCGGCGGCGCCGCTTTAACCCTCTGGAGCGCAACCCCGAATCCCTTCGCCAACTCATCGGCAAAGACGCGCCACTCCAACTCCATCTCTACCAAATCGCGCATCGCCGGATCGCCGCCGTCGGACGTCGAAAGCGAATAGGCAATAAAGGCCTTAGCCGAACCAAAAAGCTCAAGCACGCAAGAAGGATCGGAAAATACCCTCGTAGCATCTGCCTCGTCACCGTCGTAAACGCGCAGATGCTCCGCAAAGCTGCTCCAGGGATAACGCTCAATTAGGTTGATGCCCGCATCCTGCGGATCGGCGTGAACGGAGCGAACAGCCTCCATCACCTGCCGGTCGGTATCGAGCGAACGGCGCTCAAAACGTTCCCGGAACAGGCAGCCCGAACGCCCGGTACGCTTATTGAACCGACGAGCATACGTCAACAGCAGGCGTTGCATGGCTGCACTCATGTTGTCCTCATAATCCAAAAGTACCAGATCCACATGGTCGCCCATGAGGCACCACGCCACAATCGTTACCTGGGCATCGCGGCAGCAGTCGCGCATCAGCTCCAAAAACTCCCACCGGTCCTCGTCGCTCTCAAAGATCAGCTGACTGCCCATACCGCGGGCACAGACATGGTAAAAACCGGTGATCGTTTTCCAAACACGCTGCATGGCGCTCCCTTCGCCGGGACCTGCTTACCATCCAATACATCACGATTGAAACGTGCCATCAAAACATTCACGCAAAATGGCACCCGTCGACGGTAAAAGGCGGCAAACCGACGGCGAATGGCATCATAACCACAGGCTAGACACCGCAACATGGGCAAGAACTAACTAAATACTTGACCAGAACTGACCCCCTATAACGTATCGCATAACCGCAACCAAGCTTGTTAAATCGTTTCAATTGAAAGTTCCGCGCTTCTCGCTACGAAAACTGTGCCGTTCGCCGAATATTCCGTGCATTTCGCGGTATTATAGGGGCTGCATGTCATGTCCCTTTCGAAGGGTCGCCCGGCAATCACCAGCCACGACCCCCAGACGGGACGCCAACACGATAGAGAGGAGAGGCATGCAGTACTCACAGGAAGTGGAGAACATGTGCCCCGTTGCCAAGGGTGCATACCACGGCCCCGCACCCATCCCCGAGGAGGGCAAGTGGGTCCAGGCTAAGGAGATTTCCGACATCTCCGGTCTTACGCACGGTGTGGGTTGGTGCGCACCTCAGCAGGGCGCCTGCAAGCTCACGCTGAACGTCAAGGACGGCATCATCGAGGAGGCCCTCGTTGAGACCATCGGCTGCTCGGGCATGACCCACTCTGCTGCCATGGCTTCCGAGATCCTTCCCGGCAAGACCATCCTCGAGGCCCTCAACACCGACCTCGTCTGCGACGCCATCAACGTGGCGATGCGCGACAGACGCATCACTTTCCGGCTGAACACGGCATATCATACACCGGACGAGGTACGTGGGTTACTCTCCGAATTGTTCGGTTATCAAGTCCCGTCATCGTTCCGGGTATTCCCACCGTTCTATACCGATTTCGGGAAGAATATTACAGTGGGCGAAGGCGTATTTATTAATGCCTGCTGTCATTTTCAGGACCATGGTGGTGTGATAATCGGTGACGGATGCCAAATCGGGCATAATGTAGTCTTTGCAACGCTCAATCATGGTTTGCCTCCGGAAGAACGCCAAACTACCTATCCGGCACCGATTGTATTGGGTAGGAATGTCTGGGTAGGTTCTAATGCGACGATTCTTCCAGGAGTGACAATCGGTGACAATGCTGTGGTGGGAGCTGGAGCGGTTGTGACGAAAGATGTGGAAGCGAATACAATAGTAGGCGGTGTCCCCGCGAAATTGATAAAGAGAATAGAGTAATAATTATAACATTGAAAACAAGATGAGAATAATATCAAATACAGCATTCGGCGGAGAAAGACCTTTGTTTGAATCACATGACTTACGTTTGGAGAATGTAATTATCCATGCCGGAGAATCAGCCATCAAGGAATGCAGCAACATCGAAGCCGTTGATTGCCGGTTCGAGGGAAATTATCCCTTCTGGCACGTGCACGGTTTCGTTATCGACCGTTGTTTCTTCGATGTCGGCGGGCGTTCGGCTCTGTGGTACTCCGATAATCTGAAAATGACGAACACACGCATCGACGCCCCCAAGATGTTCCGCGAGATGCACGACATCGAAATTGAGAACGTAGAGATAAAAGATGCCGACGAAGTGTTCTGGCGTTGCAAGAATTTGGACATCAAAAATCTGAAACTGCATGGCGGCACTTATCCCTTCAT
>OGXL01000347.1_pt1 | contig 40302 bp, 36 predicted proteins | sample 1576311 | NCBI WGS metagenome assembly OGXL01 (sample SAMEA3541564, study PRJEB24748) | human gut metagenome | biome: human gut; feature: human-associated habitat; material: faeces | place: China | collected 2012 | reverse complement strand
GGGCGTTTCTGGTCTGCGGATTGTTTTCAGGGGAAGCCCCAAGGAGACCTACGCGACCTCGACAGGATAATCGCATTCGCTGATTTAATATTGCGCTCCTTCGGAGCTGCGGATAAGCGGGCCTCGTGCTGCGGAATGTTTTTAAGGGGATGCCCCCGGGTGGCCCTATGGCAACGTGGCTAGCGATGTCTACAGGGACCCACGCTTTGAAGGGGCGCCGGGCTGAAATTATGGCCTTTTATTGGTAGGAGCTCTTGCTGGGTAGGAGCACTTACCAGCAACAGGCTTCGACTGTGTGCTTGGTTTACGCCGCACTGGGTTCCTTGTATTCGAAGACTGGTTCTAGGAGGTCTTCGATGTTGCAGTGGAGGGCTTTTGCTATGGCTCTTACGCTTGTTACCGAAGCTTCATTGATGTTTCTCTGGCGCTGCTCGTACATTTGGATTGAGCGTAGTGACACACCCGATTCGTATGCTAGGTCTTGTTGGGTTTTCTTAAGCTTCTTTCTTGCTAACGCAAGTTTGGTTTGCCTGGACGCTTTTTTCGCCATATCGCAGACGAGGCGAACCACTCGTTCCTCCGAGGCTTCGTGCCAGGGGTAATACAGACTGCGCAGCACATCAAATGGAACGACATGCAGCAAATCTTCGAAAGACTCTCCTAGGCGCCACTGCAGGTATGCCAGCATCCAGCCCGCCCAATATTCCGGCGTCTTCTCAAATCGATAGGTGCAGTCCGGTATAGGCCTGTTTTGATAGCCCGACCTTTCAGCGATAAGCGCGAACAGCTCAACACCCGATTTTCCCGACACGACCCATGCGTTGCCGCGTTCAAACTCGCGAGCAACCCCGCTCAGGCAAAAGAGTTCAGCAACTTCAGATCCTTCTGCTCCATAGTCATTGACGGCATAGTCGAAGCAGTCGCCGAGGTTGTTCATTGCGTCCTCGAGGTAGTAGACGGGATATGTCCTACTCGGTCCACGATCTGTTAACTCTTGGATCATTTAAATCAACCCTCCCTGCCATTAAATCCCTAATGTCGATACCTTCGGAATCGAAGCCATTATGAATACTATTGTCTGCCAAGAGCCCCTACTAGAGGCAGGCCTCGGCAATGCGGCGCTTGAGCTCGTCGATGCCGGTGCCGGTCTGGGAGCTTGTGATGATTACGTTTTCGGCCGGGACGTTGAGTTGCTTTTTGATGGCTGCCGCTTGGCGTGCCTGCTGGGTGCGGCTGAGTTTGTCGGCCTTGGTGAGGCAGACGATAAAGTTGAACTCGTTGCCCTGCAGGTAGTCGATCATGTCATGGTCGAGCTTGCTGGGGTCATGGCGAATATCCACCAGCGACACAACCAGGTTAAAGCTGCGCTCGGAGTCGAAGAAGTCGCCGATGAGCTCGGCCCAGCGGTCGCGCTCGGCCTTGGAACGACGGGCGAAACCGTAGCCCGGCAGGTCCACAAAGTGCACGTCGTCGGCCTCGAAGAAATTGATATTGCTCGTCTTGCCCGGCGTGCTCGAAACCTTGACCAGGTTCTTGCGGCCAAAGAGCTTGTTCATGATGGACGACTTGCCCACATTGGAGCGGCCCACAAAGCTCACCTCGGGACAGGTGGACTCGGGGATCTGCGAAACCTTGCCGTAGCTGGCGACGAACTTGGCAAGCTGGTAGTTAATGGAATCGGCCATGGATACTCCTTGGTCGTAGGTTCTTACAATAGGGATGCACGATTACGCAGCGGCGATGCAGCGGACGATATCGAGTGTAATGCCGCTCGCGGTGCGGGCGTACTCGTCCAAATCGAACTCTCGCTCGCAAAACACGTCATATGCCTCGTCACAATTATCGCTGATAGCACGCAGCACCAGACACTCGACACCGTTCTTGGCTGCAATATGGGCAATCGCAGCACCTTCCATCTCAACGCAATCGGCATGCGTCGCCTCGATGGCGGCGCTGCGCATGGCGTCGCCCGTTACAAAGCGGTCGCCTGTAGCGATAGTGCCAACCAGGAACTGTTTAGGGTCCTTCTCCGCAGCGGAATCAGAAGCGTAAGCATCGATAAACCCATGTTCGGCAAGCACGGTGGTGGCGATGTCAACCAGAGCCGGTGTCGAGGCAAACTCCTCAAGCTCCGGCGCCGACTCGGCGATGAGCGCCGTGTCGGTATCCAGATAGCGCAGGCACTTGCCAATAACCACGTCATTGATATGGAGTTTGGAGTTTAAGCCACCCGCAATGCCCGAAAACACAACGGCCTGCGGAGCATATTTGCTGATGAGATGCTGTGTTGCACCAGCGGCGTTTACGGTTCCCATGCCAGCGGTCGTGGCGACCACTGACAGACCGTTGAGCTCGCCGCTTACAACGCTCAAGCCTGCCTCTTGCGACACATGGGCACCGTTCAGTTCTTCTTTAATCTGCGCAACCTCTTTTTCGAGTGCACCGATGATTGCGATGGTAGGCATACCATCCCCCAAACCTGTGAAAACTGTTTATCCACGGTATGGTACCAGCATTTTGACTCAACCGCGCAATACGAAGCCGTTAGGCCAGCGCAGCGCGGGTATCGTAGAGCGCCTTGGCGATGGCGGCCACGGCCTCACTCGAACGGTCACTCCACGGCATCGACGTCATGATGCTCATAATGTAGGTGTCGCCATCGACATCGATGAGGCCAGCATCGCACGTCGCATTGCAACCTGCCTCGCTGATCCAGCCGGCTTTGTTACGCACCATGGCATGGTCGTCCGCAATGCCGTCACGGATAAAGGACCGGGTCGTAGAGGCCAGAAGGCCCGACAGCCATTGCGACGTCTCGCTCTCGCGGCTCAAATACTCGCTCATCTCGCGCCACAACTTGGCCGAGGTGCGCGGGCAGTAGGTTGTGAAATCGCTCATTGGATCGAGCGCGACCTCGTCTTCGACGCCGAGTGCGGCAATCCAATCCTCGTAGCCATCTTGATCAAACGTTGCACGCAACGCGATAAACGAGTCGTTATCCGAGTTGACGACCGAGGTCTCGATCAGGTCGCGAACCGTCAGCCAGCCCATACTGTAGCCGCCATAGGTGCTCAGAGTATCATCGAGCGATACTTGCCCTGTCTCGACCAGTAACTCGCAGACGTAGAGTACATAGAGCGCCTTGTAGCTGCTCGCACCGTACACCTCGGCGTCCGCGTTATACGTCACGCCCTTGCCGCTCGACAGATCGCAAAACACCACACCCACGTCGCCCAATTCCTGGGCCTGATCAAGGGTATCTTGGAGCGCGGCGAGGCTCTCATCCTCCAGGGCGGGGATCTGGTCATCAACCAGTGAGAAGGTCTGCACGGTATCGCCTGAGGGAATATCGTTAAAGTCCGCCTTCGAAAGCCTCGTCTTGAGGCTCGCTGTCGACAGGGTTTGACTTGCGGTGGCTTTAGATTTAGAGATCTTTTTGTTTTGCGTCTGTACCGTTGACGCATCTGAGTGTGCCATTCGCTCCGACGCGTAGGTTTTAGCGGTAATTCCGAGGATAATAACCGCCAACGTTAGCATCCTAACGGCGGCAATCTTCGTCACGCGGATGCGAGCGTCGGCAAGGCCACGCGAAGACGTGCCCTTCGTCTCATATCTGCTGCTATGCTGCGGCACATGCTCGTCCCGCGATGCGTCGTTTCGCACGTGGTCTCCTGGCTGCTCCCGTTCATATACGAGCAGCATAATACCGAGCAGGCATTTCTTTCCAAAGATATTCAGAAGCGTTTAAGGTGTCTTTAAAGAAACCACGAGCGTATTTATCCAAATGGCACGATTCTGTTGCGCATCTCACCGCAACCCAGAGAGCAGTCTTTTTAGGACGGGGCTCTTTTAGCTACTTCTCCACCCTACCGGCCCCAAATGAGCTACCCCTAGCCGATGGCGTTTTTGAGTTCCGCGCGGCGTTTTTTCATGCCCGTCATGACGGCGTTGCGCAGCTCGGGCATGCGCGCGGTATCCATCTGTGGAACGCCCTCGAGCTTATAGGGAATCCCCAGCTGCTCATACTTGACGACGCCCATCGTGTGATACGGCAGCATTTCCAGGCCCACCACGTTATGCCACGGGGCAATCAGACGACCGAGTGCCTCGCACTCCTCTGCCGTGTCGGTAATGCCCGGTACTACCACGTGACGGATAACGACCTTGATCCTGCGACGCGCCAGCTCATCGCCAAACGCCAGGATGCGCGCAGGATCGCAACCGGTCAGCTTTTTATGCTCGACGGGATCGGCGTGTTTAATGTCGAGCAGCACCATATCGGTCTCGTTGAGTACGGCATCGAACTTCTCGGGATGCGCGGGGTCGAACGCATAGCCGCAACTATCCAAGCAGGTATGTACGCGACCATCGGGGTTGTTGTGCATTGCGCGGAACAGGTCGGCCAAGAACTCAGGCTGCAGGAGCGGCTCGCCGCCGGATACCGTAATACCACCGCTGCGGTAAAACTCATGGTTGCTCTGGAACTCGTCTATCAGGTGCTCGACGGTCACCATGGTGCCGCCGTTAACCGACCAGGTATCGGGGTTGTGGCAATACGCACAGCGCATGGGGCAGCCCTGAACAAACACCACAAAGCGGATGCCGGGTCCATCGACCGTTCCCATCGTCTCGATCGAATGCACGCGGCCCAGGGCAAACGCGGAGTCCTCAGGACGAGCGTCCATACCCTCGAGCTTCATCTCAGCCATTCCCGCTACCTTGCCTCTCATTGGTTTTAGCTACATAAATGCCAGAGTCATTCTAGCCTATATGCTTGATGGCGAAACGGTTTAGCGGTCAATTGGATTGTCCTTTTTGGCCCCATGCAAAAGCGGCGGGAAGGTTGTCGCAACCCGCCCGCCGCCGAGGCAATAGAAATCGATAGACGCCAGGCGTTACGCCTTGAGCGTGAGCACCGCGCCGAAGGCGGTCGGGCCGCAATGGCTCGAGATGACGCCGCCGACCTGAGTCCAGGTAACGTCCTTAAAGCCCAGGTCGTGTGCATAGACTTCCATGTCGTCGCGCAGCTCCTCGGAAAGGCCTACCGAATACGCCAGGCCAATGTGCGAGTAGTCAATTTCGCCCTTCGCAACCATGTGGTCAATAAAGGCGCGGGCGCACTTGAGCATAGAGCCGCGGAACTTCTTGGTCGCCACAAACTTGCCACCCGTTACCTCAATGCAGGGCTTAATCTTGAGCAGATGGGCACCTAGGAACGCCACGTTGGACAAGCGACCGCCCGCCTTAAGGAAGGCAAGGTCGGTAGGAACAAAGCCCAGCAACACGCGGTCCATAACGGAGCTCGCGAAGGCGAAGATCTCGTCGACGGTGGCATCGGGATGAGCCTCGATGTATTTGGCGGTCTCGACGACAACAAGCGACTGGCCCACCGAGACAAAACGCGTGTCCATGGAGAACACGTAGTCGCGCCCCTCTGCCGCGATCTTCGAGGACTGATGCGAACAGGTCGTGGCCTCGGAATACGCAAGATGCAAAATGGTCGCGTCGGGCTGCTCGGCGTGAATGCGGTCGTACACGCGAGAGAAATCTGCCGGCGCGCAGCCGCTGGTCTTGGGCATCACGCCAAACTCGTTGCAGCGCGAATAGATCTCGAGCGGATCGATCGAGCCGTCCTCGACGGTCTCGTCACCAATCGTGACATGCATGGGCACACGCACAATGCCGTAGCGTTCGCAGAGCTCTGGCGTCACATCCGAACCAGATTCAACCACGATTACGTACTTGCCCATTCTTATCACGACCCATCTCGACGTTGACTTTTTAATATGTGACGCACGTCCGCCGTCCTGCTACAGAACGGTCTCCAAGCGCCAAAGAGACGCCGTCCCTTGCACACAACAAAGGACAGCGTCTCCCTGGAAAACTCCGTTCTTAGCTGAGATTTTACACGGTTTATTACTAAGTGTTACTTATTCCGCAAACGGTAGCTATACGCGATAAACGGTAGCAAGTAAGTATCCAGAACGCTCAACCCATTAGGAGAGTTCCGCCTAACGGGTGACTACACAGGACCCCCGCCGGGGCTGTTTGGGCTACCTCCCAAAACATATCCTTCCCCTTTACCATGCTGGATGAGGAGAAGGAGAAAAGAGTGGTGGAGACCGTCTTTGAGAAGCTGTGGACCCCCTGCGGACTGAGAACCCTGGAGAAGGACGATCCCCAGTTCCACCCCTCCTACGGAGGCGAGATGAGGGAGCGGGACATGGCCTACCACCAGGGGACAGTCTGGCCCTTCCCCCTGGGAGCCTACTACCTGGCTTATCTGAAAGTCCACGGTTATTCCCGGGCTGCGAAAGAAAAGGTGAAAGAGCAGATGGAAGGACTGGAGAGCGCCCTGAGAGAGGGATGCGCAGGACAGCTTCCTGAGATCTATGACGGGGCGTTCCCCACGGTTTCCAGAGGGTGTTTCGCCCAGGCCTGGAGCGTGGGAGAACTGCTTCGGGTCTATGAAAAACTGGAAAAATAGGGTATGATAATACCGTAGTGTTTATGAAATATCAGATGTGAAAAGGAGAGTATTCATTATGGAACAGGCATTACAGCGTGTATTGCAGGAGAAATTTCAGAAAGATATCAAAGACGCCACAAAGGAGGAGATCTACACAGCCCTTCTCTTTGTGACAAAGGAAAAAATGCAGGGCATGAAGGCCAACACAGGAGACAGGAAATTATATTACATTTCCGCGGAATTTCTGATTGGAAAGCTTCTGTCCAACAATCTGATCAACCTGGGAGTTTTTGAGGAGACAAGGGAAGTGCTGAAAAAATACGGCCACGATCTGACACGGATCGAGGAAGTGGAGCTGGAGCCCTCCCTTGGAAACGGAGGCCTTGGACGTCTGGCGGCCTGCTTCCTTGACTCCATCGCCACACTGGGACTTGCCGGGGACGGCGTGGGCCTTAATTACCATGACGGACTGTTCCTCCAGAAGTTTGCGGACAACAAGCAGTGGGAGGACAAAAACCCCTGGATCACAGACAATTCATGGCTTACAAAGACAGACTGCCATTTTGAAGTGCCATTTAAGGACTTTACACTTACTTCCACCATGTACGATATCGACGTGCCGGGATACAAGAGCGGCTGCAACAAGCTCCATCTCTTTGACATCGATACCGTGGACGAGAGCATGATCCACGACGGCATCCAGTTTGACAAGAGTGATGTCCGCAGGAACCTGACCCTCTTCCTCTACCCGGATGACAGCGACGAGGCGGGACAGCTTCTGCGTATCTATCAGCAGTACTTCATGGTCAGCAACGCAGCCCAGCTCATTCTGAAAGAGGCGCAGGAGAGAGGCGTGAACCTGTATCACCTCCACGAGCATGTGTGCATCCAGATCAACGACACCCATCCTACCATGGTGATCCCGGAGCTGATCCGTATTCTGACAACCCAGAAGGGCTTCAATATAGACACAGCCGTTGACGTGGTGAGAAAGACATGCGCCTACACAAACCACACCATCCTGGCAGAGGCTCTGGAGAAGTGGCCCATCGCCTATCTGGAGAAGGTGGTTCCCCAGCTTATGCCCATCATCCGTGAGCTGGACGTAAGGGTGAGAAGAGACTTCCATGACGAGAGAGTGTACATCATCGACAAGATGGACCGGGTACACATGGCCCACATCGACATCCACTACGGCTACGCGGTGAACGGTGTGGCTGCCCTCCACACAGAGATACTGAAGGAGTCCGAGCTGAAGCCTTTCTATGATATTTACCCGGAGAAGTTCAACAACAAGACAAACGGCATCACTTTCCGCCGCTGGCTTCTCCACTGCAACCATGAGCTTGCGGATTATCTGAAAGAGCTTATAGGAGAAGAGTATGTGGAGGACGCTTCCCAGCTTGAGAAACTGCTGGCATACAAGGATGACGAGAAAGTGCTCCAGCGCCTCAGAGAGATCAAGAAAGACGCCAAGGTGGAGCTGAAGAACTATCTGAAGATGACCCAGGATGTGGATGTGGACGAGAATTCTGTATTTGACATCCAGATCAAGCGTCTCCACGAGTACAAGAGACAGCAGATGAACGCCCTCTACGCCATCTACAAATACAAGGAGATCAAGAAGGGCAACCTGCCGGCAAGACCCATCACCATGATCTTCGGCGCCAAGGCTGCTCCGGCCTACACCATCGCAAAGGACATCATCCATCTGATCCTCTGCCTGCAGCAGCTTGTAAACAACGATCCGGATGTCAATAAGTACATGCGCATCGTCATGGTGGAAAACTACAATGTGACAAAGGCTGAGAAGCTGATCCCGGCCTGCGACATTTCCGAGCAGATCTCCCTGGCGTCCAAAGAGGCCTCCGGAACCGGAAACATGAAGTTCATGCTGAACGGAGCCGTGACCCTGGGAACCGAGGACGGTGCAAATGTGGAGATCCACCAGCTTGTGGGGGATGACAACATCTATATCTTCGGTGAGAAGTCCGAGAAGGTCATCCAGCTCTACGCTGACAGCGCCTACAATTCCAGAGCCATCTACGAGAGCGATCCGCAGATCGAGGAGCTGGTGGACTCTATCATCAGCAAGGAGATGATCATGATCGGCGATCCGGTGAACCTGGGAAGACTCTACAAGGAGATCGTGGGCAAAGACTGGTTCATGACCCTTCTGGATGTGAAGGATTACATCCGCACAAAAGAGCAGATGCTCGCAGACTACGAGGATGAGACAGCGTGGGCGAAGAAGATGCTGGTGAACATTGCAAAGGCAGGCTTCTTCTCCTCAGACCGTACCATCGCGGAGTACAACAGAGACATCTGGCATCTGTAAAATAGATAAGAGAGGTATTATCATGAGACAGACAGGCATACTGATGCCCGTGTCCTCCCTCCCCTCCCGGACAGGGATCGGGGAGCTGGGCCCGGCGGCATACAGATGGATTGAGATGATGAAGGAAAGCGGGGCAGGGATCTGGCAGATCCTTCCCCTGAACCCTGTGGGCTACGGCAATTCGCCTTATCAGCCCTACTCATCCTACGCAGGAGATGAGCTGTATATCAGTCTGGATGTGCTTTTCCAGGAGGGACTTCTGAAAGAGCAGCCGGAGGTGTTCCGGGAAAAGGCAGTCCGGGTGGATTACGATGCGGTGCGCGCTTTCAAGCTTCCCTATCTTAAGGAGGCCTGGCAGGCATTCCGGGAGCAGGGGCTGGACCAGAAGGAAGAGTTCCGGACCTTCGCCCGGCAGGAGTGGGCCTGGGAGTACGGCGTGTTCCGCGCCCTTAAGATAAGCAACGGCGGCACATGCTGGAACGAGTGGAAAGAGGAGGATAAAAACTGGACCAAGACCCGGCGGGAGCTGACTGCCCCGGAAAAGGAAGAGGCGGATTTCCAGGTGTTCCTCCAGTATATGTTCTTCTGCCAGTGGATGAAGGTGAAAAAAGCGGCCAACGAAAACGGTATCCGCATCATGGGGGACGTGCCCTTCTACGTGGGCGTGGACTCTGTGGACGTGTGGGGAGGAAAGGACAATTTCCTTCTGGACACGGACGGACGTCCCATCTTCATAGCAGGCGTTCCGCCGGACTATTTCAGTGAGACAGGGCAGAGATGGGGCAATCCTATCTACGACTGGGACTACATGAAGGAGCAGAACTATCAGTTCTGGCTGGACCGGATCGGCTACAGCGGAAAGCTCTTTGACATTGTGCGCATCGATCATTTCCGCGCTTTTGATACCTACTGGAAGATCCCGGCCTCCTGCCCTACAGCCGTGGAGGGAGACTGGATCGAGGCGCCCGGGTACGAGGTGCTGGATCTGCTGACAGAGAAGCTGCCCGACGTGGAGCTGGTGGCGGAAGATCTGGGAGATCTGCGTCCGGAGGTTCTGACGCTGAAAGAGCACTACCATTTAAAGGGCATGAAGATCCTTGTCTTTTCCATTGAGACAGGCGGAAAGTACGCCCGTGATATCTCGGAAGACACAGAAAATATGATCATATACACCGGCACCCATGACAATGACACACTTATGGAATGGTACGGGAATTTAAGTCCCGCCGCCAGGCGGAAGGTGCGCCGCTTCCTTAAAAAGGAAGGGTGCAGGGCAGGGTCCGTGAAGGACAGGCTGATCACCTACCTGCTGCACAGCCCGGCCCAGTACGCCATCATCCCCATGCAGGACATTCTGGGACTTGGCCGGGAGGGCCATATGAACACACCGGGAACGGTGGGCTCCCCCAACTGGGAGTGGCATATGCCGGACTTTGACAGAGCCGGACGGGAACTTGCAGGATACAGAAAACAGATCCAGGCCCGGAAAGAGGTATAAAAGATGGAATTTACAGGCGTTTACCACAAAACTTCAGAGCAGATGAGCTATCCTTTAAATGAAGACGAGCTGGTGGTCAACTTAAAGACCGGCTACGACGTGAAGCGGGTGTTCATCCATCACGGCGACCCCTTCGAGGCGGGCATCCTTGGCGGGAAAGAGAAGTGGACCGGGAAGAGGGAGGAGATCGTCTACAAAAAGAGGCTCCGCCATCAGATCTGGTGGACCATCACCCTGGTTCCGCCTTACAAGAGATGCAAATATTACTTTGAACTGCACACGGACAGAGAAGTCTGGTACTACTGCGAGGACGGTTTCCTGACCCAGGAGCAGATGGATATGGAGGGAAGGATGATCCAGTGCTTTACTGTGCCCTGGATGAACCCGGCGGATGTAAACCGGACCCCCGACTGGGTCAACGACACGGTCTGGTACCAGATCTTCCCGGACCGCTTCTGCCGGGGAGTTTCCGGCGCGGAAGGAGCTGCCCGGGACAGCGCTGCCCCGGAGGGAGATATCGTTCCCTGGCGGAAGGGGCCTGTCACCAACGAGGAGCGCTTCGGGGGAAACCTGGAGGGGATCCGACAGAAACTTCCTTACCTGGCAGACCTGGGGATCACCGGGATCTACCTCAACCCTATCATGGAGGCGGAGTCCAACCACAAGTATGACACCACAGATTACACGAGGATCGATCCTCATTTCGGGGACGGGGAGACCTTTGCCAGAGTGGTGAAGGAGGCCCACGCCCTGGGGATCCGGGTCATGGTGGACGCGGTGTTCAACCACTGCGGGCGCCACTTCGGCCCCTGGCAGGACGTGCTGAAAAACGGGAAGGACTCCCCGTATGCGGACTGGTTTATGATCCACCAGTGGCCCCTGCCGGACAAGCAGGAGGACACAAGGGACGGCAGATTTTATTCCTTTGCCTTTGCGGACTGGATGCCAAAGCTCAACACGAACAATGACCAGGTCATCGACTATTTCTGCCAGGTGTGCCAGGGATGGATCCGGGACTTTGACATAGACGGCATCCGCTTCGATGTGGGAAATGAAGTATCCCACCGTTTCCTCAAAAAGATGCGGGAGCATCTGAAGGGGTGCAGGGAGGATATCTACCTCCTGGGAGAAATCTGGCATGACGCCAGCCAGTGGCTCATGGGGGATGAGTACGACTCAGTCATGAACTACCCCCTTATGAGCGGCATCCATGATTTTTTCCTGGACAAGAGCATGAAGAAAGAGGAGTTCGAGTACATGATCAACCGCTGCTACACCATGTACATGCAGCAGAACAACAACGTCATGTTCAACCTTCTGGACTCCCACGACACGGAGCGGCTTATGAACCGGTTCCATGACCTGGATATCTTTTACCAGCAGCTTGCGGTTCTCTTTACTATGCCGGGAAGCCCCTGCATCTATTACGGGACAGAGATCGCCATGGAGGGCGGCCACGACCCGGACTGCCGGCGGTGCATGCCCTGGGATGAGCTGGAGGAGAAGGACAACCAGGAGAAGATAGGCCTTGTCCGCTCCCTCATCCGGATGCGGAAGGACGAGGAGGCATGCAGGAGCCTCTACTTCCATTTCCCTTGTGAGTATGAAAACGACCGCTGCGTGGAGTACATCAAGCTGGACGGGCACCAGAATGAGATCGAGGTGCTTCTGAACTGCTCCAAGGAAGACATGAACGTGCGGGAAGAGGGGGAGATCCTCTTCTCCAGAAAATATGCGGACGGGGTCCTTGGGAAGAACGGCACCCTGATCCGCCGGAAGATCAGGCGGTAGATCTGTGTACAGAGTAGAAAGGAGATGAATATTCATGAGTGAAAGGACGACAGAAAGAAAATGGTGGCAGCAGGCAGTGGTTTATCAGATCTATCCCCGCAGCTTCCAGGACAGCAACGGCGACGGCATCGGGGACATCCCGGGTATCATCAGCCGCCTGGACTATCTGCGGGAGCTGGGGATTGACGCCATCTGGCTCTCACCTGTGTACAGGTCTCCCCAGGACGACAACGGCTACGACATATCCGATTACCAGGACATTGATCCCATGTTCGGAAGCCTTGCCCACATGGAGGAGCTTATAGCCGAGGCAAAGAAGAGAGGGATCCGCATCATCATGGATCTGGTGCTGAACCACACCTCCGACGAGCACCGCTGGTTCCAGGAGGCGAAGAAGAGCAAAGACAACCCGTACCACGACTACTATGTGTGGAGGGACGGCGTGGAAGGGGAGCTTCCCAACGATATGGAGGCAGCCTTCGGAGGCCCTGCCTGGGAGTGGGTTCCAGAACTTAAGCAGTATTATTTCCACCAGTTTTCCGTGAAACAGCCGGATCTGAACTGGGAGAACGAGAAAGTCCGCCGGGAGATCTATGACATGATCCTGTGGTGGATGGACAAGGGCGTGGGCGGGTTCCGCCTGGATGTCATTGACCAGATCGCCAAGGAGCCGGACCTTAGGATCACGGCCAATGGTCCCCGGCTTCACGAGTTTATACAGGAGATGAGCCGGGAGACTTTCCAGAAAGGGGATCTCATCACCGTGGGAGAAGCCTGGGGAGCAGACCCGGAGCGGGCAAAGCTCTACAGCAACCCGGATGGCAGCGAATTTTCCATGGTCTTCCAGTTTGAGCACATCGGTCTGGACCAGCAGGAGGGAAAGAGCAAGTGGGATCTGGCGCCTCTTCGTCTGGTGGATCTGAAGAAGGCCCTGGCAAAATGGCAGGAGGAACTGCATGGCTGCGGCTGGAACAGCCTGTTCTGGAACAACCACGATCTTCCAAGGATCGTCTCCAGGTGGGGGAACGACAAGGAGTACCGGGTGCAGTCGGCAAAGATGCTGGCCATGATCCTTCACGGCATGCAGGGGACGCCCTACATCTACCAGGGAGAAGAGCTGGGCATGACCAATGTGCGCTTCCCGGACATCAGCCATTACAGGGACATTGAGACGCTGCACCTCTATGAGGAGAGGGTGGAAGCAGGCTACGACGAGGCGGATGTGATGACATCCATCTACGCCAAGAGCCGGGACAACGCCCGCACCCCCATGCAGTGGGACGGCAGCGCCAATGCGGGATTCACCGCAGGCGAGCCCTGGATCGAGGTGAACGAAAACTACAGGCAGATCAACGCAGAGACGGAGATGGCGGATCCGGATTCCGTGTTCCGTTTCTATCAGAAGCTGATCGCCCTGCGCAAGGAATATCCGGTGATCGTGGACGGGAAATTCACACTTCTCTTCCCGGAGGATGAGCAGATCTTCGCCTACACAAGAAGCAGCAAAGATTCCCAGCTCCTTGTCCTTGCCAATTTCTCGGGGAAAGAAGCCAGTTGCTCCTTACCGGAAATGTGGGCTGAAGGGCAGGTACTGGCCTGCAATTATGAGAAAGAGAACAGCGCCGGCGAAGGAAAATGGAAGAGAGGGCATCTTCGCCCATATGAGGCCGTGATGGTGCTCTGTCAAAAATAAGAAGCGACATAAAAAAGCTTGCGTTTCACATAAATCTGTTCTATAATATCTGTAATCGAGAGGGTGTATCTCAGCCCCAAGTGAGAAAGTTAGAGACATCCGCCTTTTCTGGCGGACCAGACACAGGGAGGCAGCCAGTCTGCCTCCGGTGTTATCTGATTATCCATGAAGATCTTCAAAATTTCCAAAGTGATGAGTTTTACAGTCTGAAAGAGCGCTCTGGTAAGGAGGCAGAATGAGCCATATCAAATTTTACCACATTACAGAAGCGTATGTGGAATATCTGCGTCCCTGCGCGCCCCATCTGTTTTACAACAGGCAGGAGGAGGGAAGGCGCAGGAGAAAGTATATAGGGATTGTGCTGCATATCCATCATATGGATTATTTTGCACCCCTCTCTTCCTTTAAGGAGAAGCATGCCGCCATGAGAGAAAGCCTGGATTTTGTCAAGGTGAAGAACTATGCGGTCATCAATCTGAACAATATGTTTCCTGTACCGGAAGGACAGTACGAGTATGTGGACATTGCCCGGGAGGAGGATGACAAATACAGGGATCTGCTGCGGGCAGAATACAGATATATCAAGAAAATGGAGGATAAGATCCGCCGCAGCGCTTCCATCCTGTATAGAAAGAAAGTGGAGGGAAAGAAGTGCGCGGCGGCAGAAAGATGTATCGATTTCCGGAGAATGGAAGAGATGTGCAGACTGTATACGCCCGGTATCAGTCCGGAAGGGCAGCAGTCTTCCGGTACACAGCAAAAGAAACGACGGCTGTGATCAGCTCTGTTGCCCAGAAGGCGTGCCATACGCCGGAAGGTCCCATCAGCCGGCTCAGAATGAAAGCAGCCGGAAGGATGACCACAATGTAGCGGCACAGGGAGATGATGAGGGATGGGAACCCCTTGCCTATGCCTTCTAAAGCTCCCGAGGATGTAACAGATACAGATGAGACGATGAAGCCGGCGCTGATGATGCGCAGCGCCGCAGCTCCTGCCTGTACGGTGTTCGAATTATCCGTGAAAAGTCCGATCAGCAGGTGGGGCACTGTCAGGCAGATTAAAGTGCCTGCCACCATGATAACTGCGCACATGGTCAGGGTGACCCGGTAGATTTTCTGAACTCTTGTCCGCTCTCCGGCGCCGTAGTTGTAGCCGATGACGGGACGCATCCCCTGGACAATGCCGCTGGCCGGCAGATAGAGGAAGGTCTGCAGCTTGTAGTAGACTCCCAGGATGACGATGTAACTCTGGGACCAGGCTGCCAGGATGGTGTTGAGGGCGGAGATCATAACAGACGGGAGAGCCAGGTTCAGGGCGGCGGGGATGCCCACAGAGTAGAGCTTTGTATCCATCTGCCTGTCAGCGGCCAGATGGCGGCGGCTGATCCTTACCGGGATGGGGACTTTTCTGTAGACAGCCAGGTAGACAGCCAGTGTCAGTACCTGGCCTGCGCCGGTGGCGATGGCGGCACCTTCTATGCCCAGCTCCGGGAAGGGGCCAAGGCCAAAGATCAGCACAGGGTCCAGGAGGATGTTTGCGACACACCCGGAGAGCATGCTCAGCATGGTCAGTTTCATCCGTCCTACAGCCTGAAATATTTTCTCGAAGGCAAGCCCGACAGAGATGACCACGGAAAAGGAGAAGGCGATCACGCTGTAGCGTACACCCAGGTTGATGACTGTCTGGTCAGCTGTGAACATGCCAAGAAACCAGCGGATGGCTGCAATGCAGACCAGGGAAAGGATCAGGCCGTGGATGGCGGCAAGGAGGAGGCCGCGGGTGGCGGCAGCGCTGGCCCGGTCCTTATTATCAGCTCCCAACTGAAAGGCGATCTGCGCGTTGATGCCCACGCCAAAGCCGATGGCCACCGCGTTGATCAGGTTCTGCAGGGGATAGACCAGTGACAGGGCGGTCATAGCGTCCTCACTGATCTGTGCCACGAAAAAGCTGTCTACAATGTTGTAGAGAGAGTTGACCAGCATAGAGATGACCATAGGGAGCGCCATGGATGCAATGAGGGGGAGAACAGGTTTCTCTTTCATAAATGTATCATTCATATGTTTGTTTCCTTTCTGATCTGAAAAGTTAGTTTTTTGAAAAGGGCGGCAGCAAAAAAGCCACACATCTGCCGGGGGCAGGTGTGTGGCGAAAAGTGGCTGTGCCAGAAAAATCCACATCAAAATTTTAGGAATATGATTTTTAACTCTATAAATGTAGCACAGGAGAGAGGCTGTGTCAATTCTTTAGAAAATCTTTCGTTTCTTAACACATGCTCCTTAAGAAATTGTGGGTATGCTAAGTACATACAAAGGAGGATGTGTTCCATGGATATCCAGACGCTTACAAACTATTTTCTTGAATATGGCGCATTTTTCATATTTGTGATCGTTCTTCTGGAGTACCTGAACCTGCCGGGATTTCCTGCTGGTGTGATCATGCCCCTGGCGGGGATCTGGGCTTCCCAGGGACAGATCAGCTTCCCCATGGTCATGGTCCTGTCTGTGGCGGCAGGACTGACCGGAAGCTGGGCTCTCTACTTTCTGGGCCGGACAGGCGGCAGCAGGCTTTTGGACTGGTATTTTAAGAAATTTCCCAAACATAAGCCTGTCATAGAGGAGAAGATCCGGTTCCTTCGGGAGAAGGGCTGCGTCGGTGTCTTTGTCAGCAAGCTGCTGCCGATGGTGAGGACGCTGATCTCCATCCCGGCAGGCATGGTGAAAATGAATTTTGTGAAATATACGGTGAGCTCGGCTCTTGGGATCTTTCTGTGGAACTTTCTCTTTGTGGGGGCAGGATACTTCTTTGGGGAGGCTGCCATCCGTATATTCAGCTAGAGGAGGCAATGAGACATGAAGATCGCGATGCTGACAAACAATTACAGGCCTTTTGTGGGAGGCGTTCCCGTCTCTGTGGAAAGACAGGCGAAGGCGCTGCGGGCCTTAGGCCATGAGGTGACGGTGTTTGCCCCGGACTATGGGGACGGGAAAAATGGGGGCCAGGATCCTGAGGAAGACCATGTGGTCCGGTGCAGCTGCTTTAAAAGAAAGATGTGCAACGGCATGGTCTACCCCAAAGTGGCGGACCGGCAGGTGCGTGAGGCCTTTGAGCGGGAGTTCTTTGACTGTGTTCACGTCCATCAGCCTGTCTTTGCGGGAAATACCGCCCTCTGGCTGAAAAAGAAGTACCATATACCGGTGGTCTATACCTGGCACACAAAGTACCAGGACTATCTGCACTATTTCCCGCTGTTCCGGGAGGAGGAAAAGGCGGGGCCTCTGAGGCGTCTGCTGATCCGGGCAGGGCGGGATCTTATCCTGCCGGCCTATATGCGCTGGTTCACAGGAAAATGTGACCTGGTGCTGGCGCCCTCCAAGGGGATGAAAAGGCAGATCCTGGAGATGGGCGTCAGGGCGCCTGTGGAAATGCTTCCCACCGGGCTTGAGGAAAGATTTTTCGAGACAGATGCAAGAAGGGCAGAAGAGATCCGCAGAGAATATCTGCAAGACAGGAAATATCTGTTCTGCACCGTGTCCCGTTTGGAGATAGAAAAGAATATTCCGTTTCTTCTGGAGGGCGTGCGCAGATTGAAGGAGGAGGACATGGAGCCTTTCCGCTTTCTGGTGATCGGAGAGGGGACGCAGAGGGTTTATCTGGAAGAGCTTGCCCGGCAGATGGGGCTGGGGGATGTGGTCACATTTACCGGCAATATCCCCAACCGGGAGCTGAAAGATTATCTGGCTGCCAGCGATCTCTTTCTTTTTGCGTCCAGGTCAGAGACCCAGGGGATTGTGATCCAGGAAGCGCTGGCCAGCGGATGTCCGGTGGTGGCAGTGAAGGCTACCGGCGTGGAGGATGCTGTGGAAGATGGACAGAATGGCTACCTGACGCCGGAGGATGCGCAGGCCTGGTGTCTGAAGGTGTGGAAGGCCCTGGAAGGGCCGGCAGCAGGAGAAATGCGGTCCCGGGCAAAAGACAGCGTCAGGGGATACAGGAGCATCCTTCTGGCTATGCAGGAGGAGCGGATGTACAGGAACTGTGCAGAGCAGAGGTGGAAGGAGGTGTCTGGATGTGTGGACGGACATGGGGAAAAGCATGCTGCAGTCTCTCTTTCTCGCCTATTTAAGATTACTTAGAAGGACCGTGCAGGTGGAGTGGGCGGAGGATCAGGTGGATCCGGGGCGTCAGATCTTCGGCTTCTGGCATGAGGACAGCTTCTCCATGAACCTGGTACTGGGAAAGATGGCTGAGCGGACCAGGCCGGTTCACGTCATTGTCACGGCAGACACGAGGGGAGATTATATTGAGAAAATGCTGGAAAGCTGCGGCGGCCATGCCCTGAGAGTGGCGGACGGGCGGGCCTCCTTCGGAAAACTCAGGGAGATACTGGAGGAGTACCGGCACAAAGACGCTTCTGTGGCTGTGGCCCTGGACGGCCCCCTTGGCCCCCGGCATCAGCCCAAGAAGCTGGCCTTCTACCTTGCGGAGACACTGGGACAGGGCTTTACAGGCTTTACGATCCGGTATTCTGCCTGCCTCCGTCTCCGGTGGAGGTGGGATCAGTACGCCATTCCTCTGCCCTTTTCAAAGGTAACAGTTTGGGCCCACGATTACGGCAGGGTCACCAAGAAGGAGACGCCTGTTCTTCCTGCGGCGCCGCCGAAGGAAAATCCGGGCTTTCTGTCCGGAAAGGGAAGTAGTATACTTGGAATGGAAAAGCAAAAGATACAGACAGCAGGAGGAAATTATGGAAACCAATCATATCTTGATCGTGGAAGATGACAAAGAGATCCGGGAGGGCGTGGAGATCTATCTGAAAAGCCAGGGGTATCAGGTTTTCCAGGCGGGGGACGGTGTGGAAGGGCTGGGGATTCTGGAGAGGGAGGAGATCCATCTGGCCATTGTGGATATTATGATGCCCCGGATGGACGGCATCCAGATGACGATGAAGCTGCGGGAAAAGTATGATTTTCCGGTTATCATGCTGTCAGCCAAATCCGAGGAGGTGGACAAGATCACCGGACTTAACCTGGGGGCAGACGACTATGTGACTAAGCCTTTCACTCCTATGGAACTGATGGCCAGAGTCAATTCCCAGCTCCGGCGGTACCGGAAGTTCCTGGAAAAGCTGGAGGTGAAGGGAAACGTCCATGTCATCGGCGGCCTGGAGATCAACGAAGACACGGTGGAAGTCACCGTGGACGGCAGTCCGGTGAAGCTGACTCCACTGGAGTTCCGGATCCTTCTCCTTCTGGCCCAAAATCCGGGCCGGGTCTTCTCGGCAGATGAGATCTATGAGCGGGTGTGGCAGGAGAGAGCCGTCAATACGGACACAGTCATGGTCCACGTGCGTAATATAAGAGAAAAAATTGAGCTGGACCCGAAAAATCCAAAATATCTGAAGGTGGTGTGGGGTGTTGGATACAAGATCGAAAAACAGTCTTAATGTGCGGCGTCTTCTGTCGGCGGCAGTCCTATGTGTGTGCGCGGCAGTCATGCTTGCGTTTTATCCCACGTTTGAAAAGGCGGGCCGGGAGGAGACAGAGGAGGTCTATGAAGGGGCAGAGTATCTGTCCGAAATGCTGTCCCCCGTGACGCGGGGAAATTATGTTCTCTACAACGAGATATCCAGGGATGAAGATGAGTCCCAGATCAGAGAAGAGCTGGAAACGTCTGATTTCAGGCGGCTGGAGAAATATATGGACTACAGTTTCTTCGACGATGAGGGAGAAGCTCTCCTTGAAAGCCGGTCCGGCGTGGGCAGGAAGCTGGATGGTCAGCCGGAGAACACGGCTTATGATATACAGATCAGCTTTTCTTTTGACGGCGTGGGAGTACTTGGGGACATCCAGGTGAGCAGCAGCTACCTGGATAAAGAGGTGCAGTACCAGATCGAGGAGGCGCTGCTGCACGACCAGCAGTCTCTGGAGAGGGAGTGGGAGGCTCAGGAAGCCTGGCCAATGTCCACGCCTGTGGATGTGACGGCTGTGTACGGCATGACCCGGGATAATGCAGAGTCCTATCTGTCCTCTTACGTGTCCGCGGAGGCTTACGGGGGAGCGTATGTGTATGCCTGGGGGATACTGGAAAGCTCTTCCTTTGCCTGGGTCATGATGTTCCTGACACTGCTGGCGGCAGCGGCGGGAGTTCTGTACAGGATCTTTTCCGGAGACAGGCAGGAGGCTGTCTTCAGGGCGCCTGCGGAGCTGGTGTGTGCCGCAGTCCTGGGGCTGGCCGCCGCCATGATCTGGCCCGCTATCATGATCTGGAAGACCTGCTCCGGGGAGCTGATCAGCTCATCAGGCTATGCGAATGTGGACCGGATCCTGGCATATGGACTCAACTTTCTTGTGTGGCTTGTGATCTTCGCCGTCATATTCTGGATCGGAGGATGCCTGCGGGAGTTTTTCAAGGCGCCGGTGGACTATCTGAAGGAGCGAAGTCTTCTTGTCAGGTGGGTACGCTGGCTTCTGACAGGGCAGAAGGACTTTGCAGGTACAGTAAAAGAGAAGACGTCAGGCGTATTCCGGAAAACAAAGGGGGCGGTAAAAAAGCAGTATGAGGCGCTCCTCCATCTGGATTTCCGGGATCGTACAAACCGTCTGATACTGAAGATCGTTGGCATCAATTTTGTCGTTATATTGATCATCAGTCTGTTCTGGGGCTTTGGTGTGTGGGTGCTGACCATCTACTCCGTCCTTCTGTTTTTGTTCCTGCGAAGGTATCTGGACCAGGTGAAGCAGCAGTATGGCCAGATCCTTAAGACCACCAGCACCCTGGCAGAGGGACGGCTTGATATTCCGATCGAAGGAGATGCGGGGATCTTTGCCCCGGTGCAGGAGGAGCTGGTTAAGATACAGTCCGGCTTCCGAAAAGCCGTGGAGAGGGAAGTGAAGAGCGAGCGGATGAAGACCGATCTGGTCACCAATGTGTCCCACGACTTGAAGACGCCGCTGACAGCTATCATCACTTACGTGGATCTTCTGAAAAATGAGGAAGATGAGGAGAAACGGCGGGAGTACATCGGCATTCTGGAGAGGAAATCCCAGAGACTGAAGGTGCTTATCGAGGATCTTTTTGAGATCAGCAAGGCTACCAGCAAAAGTGTTACACTGCATTTTATGGATCTGGATATCATCGGTCTTCTGAAGCAGGTAGAGCTGGAGTACGACAGGGATATCAAGGCGGCAGACCTGCATATCCGCTGGAGTCTGCCGGGCGAGAAGGTGATCCTTAAGCTGGACAGCCAGAAAGCCTACCGGGTCTTTGAAAATCTTCTGGTGAACATCACGAAATACGCTCTTCCACACACGCGAGTCTACATCGATGTGGAGGAGACAGAGCAGGAGGCGGTGATCCGCATGAAAAATGTGTCGGCAGCGGAGCTGGATTTTGACACGGAAGAGATCACAGACCGCTTTGTGCGGGGAGATGCCTCCCGGAATACAGAGGGCTCCGGACTGGGCCTTGCCATAGCCAGGAGCTTTACGGAGCTGATGCACGGCACTTTGCAGATTTCCACAGAGGCAGATCTTTTCCGGGTGGAGATCCGCTTTCCCAAACCGTAGACTTTTTCCATAAATCATGCTAGAGTAGTAGCACAAAGCGACATGAAAGAGGAAAAAGATGGAATACTATTTTGCACCCATGGAGGGGATCACAGGCTACATACACAGAAATGTGCATCACAGTCTGTTTCCCGGCATATCCAAATACTTTACGGCATTTATCGCGCCGGGACAGAAGGGAAAGTTCAGCGCCAGGGAGAAAAACGATATACTCCCGGCCCACAACCAGGACATGTACACCGTGCCCCAGCTTCTCACAAACAATGCACGGGACTTTATCACCACAGCAGCGAAATTGGGGGAGATGGGCTACCGGGAGATCAATCTGAACCTGGGATGTCCCTCCCGGACCGTGGTGACCAAGTACCGGGGATCAGGATTCCTGGCAAAGCCTGCAGCGTTAGACCGGTTTTTTGAGGAGGTCTTTGCGGCCTGCCGGGAAGGGGGAGAAAGCTCCCTCCAGGAGATGGAGATTTCCGTGAAGACAAGGCTGGGCGTGGAGGAGCCGGAGGAGTTTTTCCGGCTCCTGGACATTTATAATAAGTACCCTCTGAAGGAGTTGATCATCCACCCCCGGACGCAGCAGGACTTCTACAGCGGCCCTGTCCATATGGATCTCTTTGCCTACGGTGCAGAGAACAGCCGCTGCCCGGTCTGCTACAACGGAGATATCCGGACCGGGGAGGATATGCGTGCCCTGACCAGCGCGTTCCCGGATCTGGACCGGGTGATGATCGGCAGAGGCCTTCTTGTCAACCCGGCTCTCCACCAGATGCTGCAGGGTCCAGAGATGCCGGATAAGACGGTGCTTCGGAAGTTCCACGATCAGATCTATGCGTGGTACAAAGAGGAGATGCCGGGGGCAAAGCCGGTGCTCTTCAAGATGAAGGAACTGTGGGCTTACATGGGGCAGCTGTTTGAGGGAGCGGAGAAACCCCTGAAAAAGATCCGAAAGGCAGAGAAGCTGGCGGCATACGAGGAGGCGGCCGCCTGGCTTTTTGACAGCTGCGAGGTAAAAGACGGAGAGTACCATGCCTTGTAAGGAAGATGCGTGGGAATGAAAGATGGCTGTTGGAGCTGATGGCAGGAACGCTGTTCCTGCTGCTTCTTGCCTGGGTGTGCCTGGAAGATCTGCGGCGAAGAGAGATACCGGACAGGATAGGGGTTCTTCTCGTGGCGGCCGGTTTGTGCTGTCATATGGCGGGGATCTCGCCGCCGGGATGCGGACCGGGTCCTCTGGAATTCTCCGAGCGGCTGGCAGGTTTTTTCTGCGTCAGTATTCCTCTTGGTACAGCCGCCTGCCTGGCCCCCGGATCCTTCGGAGGCGGCGATATCAAACTCTGCGCGGCAGGAGGCTTCTTCCTGGGATGGAAGGCCATGCTGTCTGCAGGGGCGCTGGCTGTTCTGTCTGCCGGTGCCGCTGTGGCAGTATTCCTTCTTACAGGGAGGATATCCAGAAGAGAGGGGATCCCTTTTGGACCTTTTCTCTGCCTGGGCATGGCGGCAGCCTTTTTCTGGGGCGAGGAACTGGCAAGGTGGTATGTGGGAAAGTAGGAGGACACAGGATGACTAAGGACAGGGGAAGAGAGAGACAGGAAGAAAAAAAGATGGAGTCAAAGAAGACGGTGCGGCTCTATACGAGGCAGAATGACAAGACACTGTATCAGCTGGAGCGGGACGGGCGGATCATCAACCAGCGCATTTACGTGGAGCTGCATTTCGGGGATATCGCGCCCCTTTTTCTGGACAGTTATGACTGGTTCACGAGGAAGGCTTCTGCCATTGTGGACAAGCCTGAGGATGTGCAGGCTCCGATCTGGTGTTCGATCAGCCGTGTAAACTGTCTGCGTCCGGTCCCAGGAACGGTGGTATACGTGCTGGAGGTCCCGGAAGAGCAGGTCATCTACTTCGATGATGAGAAGTGGGACTATGTGCTGAACCGGATCTACCTTCCAAAGGACAAAGAGGACCAGGAGAAGTACAAACAGCATCTTAAGGAGCTGGGAGTTGCCAACGGATTTGAGTTTTTCCAGGGCCGGTACAAAGGCATGTACCCGGAGGAGGAGCGGCGCATCCAGGAGAGCTGGAACCGTATCTTTGATATTGACAGGTGGTCTGTCTTTAATGTGTGCGGCAATATATGGGAAATAAGAAGAGAGTGGGTTCTTCGCATTGTACATCCGGGAGAAGATGTGCTATAATAGTAGAGCTAAACCCGGACTACAAAGGAGGAATTGGTATGAAATTAGTGATAACCATGAGCAGGCGTTACGGCACAGGAGCAAGCAGGATCGCCCAGGAACTCTCCGAGAGACTCGGCATTCCGGTCTATGACAAGGTGAATGTGGAAGAGGAGATGAGCAGCCATACCTATGACTCTGAAGTGGAAGTCATCAAGAAGCTGGCGGAAAGTCCATGCATCATTCTGGGAAGATGTGCCTCCGAGATCCTCAAGGATCGGCGCAATGCCTTCAACATCTATGTGTGTGCGGACAAGGAGGACCGGATTAAGAGGATCATGGGCAAAGAGAATCTCAGCCACGAGGAGGCGGAGCAGAAGATCGAGAAGACAGACCAGGAGAGGGCGGAGTACTATTATGAGCACACAGGGAAGACCTGGGGAGATGTGAACAACTATCACATGATCCTCAACACCTCAGACCTGGGCCTGGAGAACTGTGCGGATATTCTGATGAAGTATTTTGAAAGAAAAGAATATATCTGATAAACACTGACGAGAAGCGGCGGATGAAGATCTGCCGCTTTTTTATTTTTGTTTCTTGCTGTTTTTTGCGTGCAGCCTCTTGCAATCTTCCGAAGGCTTCTTTATAATGATGCTCGTTTGTGCATAGAAGAAGATAAAGGAGGAAAACTGGATGGAAACAGATATGACAGTTGGAAGCCCGGCCAGGGTGATTTTGAATTTTACGCTCCCCATCTTTATAGGGAATATCTTTCAGCAGCTCTACAATATGGCAGACGCAGTGATCGTGGGAAAATTCGTGGGACCAAACGCCCTGGCGGCTGTGGGATCCTGTGGGACACTCATGTTTCTGATCATTGGTTTCCTGCAGGGGCTGACGGCGGGCTTTACCGTGATCACAGCCCAGCACTTTGGGGCGGGCAATAAGAAGGCTATGCGCCAGTCTGTGGCGTCGGCCTACATCTTATCCGCGGTCGTCTCTGTCATTATGACCGTGCTGAGTATGTCCATGATGAAGCAGATTCTGGACTGGATGAACACGCCCCCGGAGATCTACAGTGAGGCTTACGGGTACATCATGGTGATCTGTGCGGGAATCGTGGCCCAGGTGCTCTACAACCTTCTGGCCAGTATCCTGCGTGCCCTGGGAAACAGCAAGGTGCCCCTCTATTTCCTAATACTGGCAGCCTTATTGAATGTTGTCCTGGATCTTGTGTTTATCATTGTGTTCCGCATGGGGGCCGCAGGGGCGGCTTATGCCACTGTTATCTCCCAGGGAGTGTCAGGTGTTACCTGTCTGATCTACATTTTTAAGAAGGTGCCGGATCTGCATCTGCATAGAGAAGACTGGAAGTTGCAACGGGAGCTGTCCATGTGGCAGATCAAGATCGGACTGCCCATGGCGCTTCAGTATTCCATCACGGCTATCGGTACCATTATGGTGCAGGCGGCCCTGAACACACTGGGCGCTTTGTCTGTGGCCAGTTTCGCGGCGGCCAGCAAGATCGAACAGGTGGTGAGCCAGGCCTACGTTGCTCTGGGGACGACCATGGCCACCTACTGTGCCCAGAATATGGGGGCCGGCAAGTGGGACCGGTTGAAAAAAGGTTTTTCTTCTGCCACAGTGATCGGGAGCATTTATGCTGTCATCGCGGGAGGCGCCATTTTCTTTTTCGGAAAATACCTGGTGGTTCTCTTTGTGTCTGAGCAGGTGGGGCAGATCATGAAACTGGCGGACATATACCTAAAATGTGCCGGCGCTATGTTTATCCCTCTGGCTATAGTCAATATATACAGAAATGGGATCCAGGGGATGGGGTATGCTCTCCTTCCCATGATGGCAGGTGTGGCGGAGCTTATCGGCAGAGGAGCGGTGGCCCTGATCTCGGCGGAGAAGGGCAGCTACCTGGGCACCTGCATGGCAAGCCCCACGGCCTGGATCCTGGCCGGCGGCCTGCTGCTGGTGATGTATGTCTGCATTATGAGATCCCGCGCCCCGAAAGGCGCTGGATCGGGAAAAAAGTAAGTTCCCTTTTTTCGGAACCTATGCTATACTTTATCTTAGGTATGCACAGAAGGAAAAATCAGATGTGCAGCGGAGTACAACAGTAAGACAAGGAGTTAAACTTTATGAAAAGAGTGTTGTTAAAGCTGAGCGGAGAGGCGCTGGCAGGCGCGAAGAAGACCGGATTTGATGAGGAGACCTGCATCGGTGTCGCAAAGCAGGTAAAACAGATCGTGGATCAGGGATATCAGGTGGCTATTGTGACCGGAGGGGGAAATTTCTGGAGGGGCAGGACCAGCGAGACCATTGACCGGACCAAGGCGGATCAGATCGGCATGCTTGCCACAGTCATGAATTGTATCTATGTGTCCGACATCTTTCGCCATGTGGGGATGCGGACAGAGGTGTTCACTCCCTTTGTATGCGGTGCGTTCACCACACTGTTTTCAAAAGATAAGGCTGTGGAGGCGCTGGAGCAGGGAAAGGTTATTTTCTTTGCGGGAGGAACAGGCCATCCCTATTTTTCCACAGATACAGGGGCTGTGCTGCGGGCCATTGAGATTGAGGCCGACGCTATGCTGCTTGCCAAAGCGATAGACGGTATCTATGACAGCGATCCGAAAGTAAATCCGGATGCTGTGAAATACGATGAGATCTCCATTCAGGAGATCATAGACAAGAAACTGATGGCAGTGGATCTGACCGCCTCCATCATGTGTCTGGAGAACAAGATGCCCATGCTGGTGTTCGGACTGAACGAGGAGAACAGTATTGTGGAGACATTATCAGGAACATTTACCGGTACAAAGGTGACCGTGTAGTATAAAGTCATAAGGGAGGAAACCATCATGAATGAAAGACTGAAACCATATGAGGACAAGATGAAAAAGACGTTGGCGAACCTGGAGGGGGAGCTGGTGACAATCCGTGCGGGACGGGCAAATCCCAATGTGCTCAACAAGATCACAGTGGATTACTACGGATCTCCCACACCTATCCAGCAGGTGGCTAACGTGTCTGTGCCGGAAGCCCGGATGATCCAGATCCAGCCATGGGAGAAGAGCATGCTGAAGGTCATCGAGAAGGCGATCAATATGTCCGACATTGGCATTAATCCGACTAACGACGGTTCCTGTGTGCGTCTGATCTTTCCGGAGCTGACAGAAGAGCGCAGAAAAGAGTTGGTAAAGGACGTGAAGAAAAAGGGCGAGCAGGCCAAGGTGGCTGTCCGCAATATACGCCGGGACGGAAATGACGCTTTTAAGAAATTAAAAGGAAGCGACGTGTCAGAGGATGAGATCAAAGATCTGGAGGACGATCTTCAGAAGCTCACTGACAAGTTTATCAAGGAAGTAGATAAAGCGGTGGAGAGCAAGTCAAAAGAGGTTATGACAGTTTAGCCGGAAAAACAGAGAGAAAAGACGGGGGACGGGACATCATGTGCCGTCCTCCCTTGTGAAGGGAGACAATGCGATGAATGTACCAAGGCATGTGGCGGTCATCCTGGACGGAAACGGACGGTGGGCCAAGTCCAAGGGGATGCCCCGCAATTATGGGCATGCACAGGGAAGCAAGAATGTGGAGAAAATCTGCGAGGAAGCCTGGAGGATGGGGATCAAGTACCTGACTGTGTACGCCTTCTCAACAGAGAACTGGAGCCGTCCCAAGGATGAAGTAGATGCTCTTATGAAGCTTCTTCGCAACTATATGAAGACCTGTCTGAAGACGGCGGCGAAAAATGATATGAAAGTCCGGGTCATCGGCGATAAGACCCGGCTGGATGACGATATCCGCAGCCGGATCGCGGAGCTGGAGGAGGCTACAAAGAATAATGGGGGACTGAACTTTCAGATTGCCCTTAACTACGGAAGCCGGGATGAGATCGTCCGGGCAGTTCAAAGAATAGCGGCAGATGTCAGGGTAGGAAAAATGGAGCCGGAGGACATTACCTCAGAGGTCATCTCCTCCTACCTGGACACCCATGACATACCGGACCCTGATCTTCTCATCCGCACGAGCGGGGAGGAGAGGCTGTCAAATTTCCTTCTGTGGCAGCTGGCCTACTCGGAGTTCTATTTTACAGATGTGCTCTGGCCGGACTTCACAAAAGAGGATCTTGTAAAAGCCATAGAGCAGTACAATGCAAGAGACCGGCGCTACGGCGGCGTGAAGAAGAAGGAGGGTGGGGAAGATGTTTAAGACCAGACTTTTGAGCGGGATCGTGCTGGTGATCGTTCTGATCGCCACGGTGGGATACGGTGGTAATCTTCTCTTTGCGGTCTTGGCGGTGATCAGCCTGATTGGCATGAGCGAGCTCTATAAAGTAGTGGATGCGCACAAAAAGGCGCTGGGCATTACAGGCTATGTGGGGGCGGTCTGCTACTACGCCCTTCTGTATTCAGACCATATGGAGTGGATGACCGCCTTTACCATCCTTTTCCTTGTGGTGGTCATGGCAGTCTATGTGTTCACCTTCCCGGCCTTCAGGACCGAGCAGGTGATGGTGACATTCTTCGGCCTGTTCTACGTGGCAGTGATGCTCTCCTACGTGTACCAGACCCGGATGCTGCCGGAGGGAGGCACGGCGGTGTGGCTGATCTTCTTAAGCTCCTGGGGATGTGACACCTGCGCCTACTGCGTGGGCATGCTCATCGGGAAGCACAAGATGGCGCCCCGCTTAAGTCCCAAGAAATCTGTGGAAGGCGGCGTGGGAGGCGTTCTTGGCGCGGCGCTTCTTGGCGCGCTCTTTTCCCTGGCCATGAACCAGTGGGGCGGTGCGGACGTGGATCCTCTGCTCTATGCAGTGATCTGCGGTGCCGGCGGCATAATCTCTCAGATCGGGGATCTGGCTGCTTCAGCCATCAAGCGCAATCACGACGTGAAAGATTATGGAAAGCTGATCCCGGGGCACGGCGGTATCCTGGACCGGTTTGACAGCGTCATCTTTACGGCGCCGGTGATCTATTATCTGGCAGCCATGATCCGATAGGCTGAACCTTTTTGCAGGAAGGAAGATTGAAATGAAGAAAATTGCCATACTGGGTTCCACAGGCTCCATTGGCACACAGACCCTGGAGGTTGTGAGGGAAAACAGAGATATAGAAGTGACGGCACTGGCGGCGGGCAGCAATATCGATCTGCTGGAGAAGCAGATCCGGGAATTCTCGCCCTGCCTGGCTGCAGTCTGGGAGGAAGAGAAGGCGGCGGAACTGAAAAGCCGCATCCGGGATCTGGATACAAAGGTTGTATCCGGCATGGACGGACTGATTCAGGTATCAACAGAGGAAAAGGCGGATATACTTGTAACAGCTATTGTCGGTATGATCGGTATCCGCCCCACTATGGAGGCTATCCGGGCCGGAAAGGACATTGCACTGGCGAACAAGGAGACCCTTGTGACAGCGGGACATCTGATCATGCCCCTGGCCAAGGAGCGGGGCGTGTCCATCCTCCCTGTGGACAGCGAGCACAGCGCCATATTCCAGTCTCTCCAGGGAGGGCAGGAGCGGTCGCTGAAGAAGATCCTTTTGACCGCTTCCGGAGGGCCCTTCCGGGGCAGAAAGCGGGAGGAGCTTAAAGATGTGCAGGTGGAGGACGCCCTGAAGCACCCCAACTGGGAGATGGGCAGGAAGATCACCATCGACTCCTCCACCATGGTGAACAAAGGTCTGGAAGTGATCGAGGCAAAGTGGCTCTTCGGCGTGGACGTGGATCAGATCCAGGTGGTGGTCCAGCCCCAGAGTGTGGTCCATTCTATGGTGGAATACGAGGACGGAGCAGTCATTGCCCAGCTGGGGACGCCGGACATGAAGCTTCCCATCCAGTACGCCCTCTACTATCCCCGGCGGAGGTATCTGCCGGGAGAGAGACTGGATTTCTGGAGCATCGGAAAGCTGGATTTTGAGAGGCCGGATACAGATACGTTCCAGGCGCTTGAACTGGCGTACAGGGCCGGGAGGACAGGAGGCAGCCTTCCCACTGTGTTTAACGCAGCAAATGAGATGGCTGTGGCCAAATTCCTGGACAGAAAGATCAGGTACCTGGAGATTACGGATCTGATCGGAGAGTGCATGGAGCGCCACGTAAATATTCCATCCCCCTCTCTCGACGAGATACTGGACACAGAAGCGGGCGTCTATGAATACATAAACAGCAGACTTGGCAGGAGGTAACACTTGGGTATAATCATTGCAATCTTAATCTTCAGCTTTATCATCTTTTTCCACGAACTGGGACATTTTACCCTGGCAAAGCTGAACCACATCGATGTGCAGGAGTTCTCTGTGGGCATGGGACCGGCGATCTTTACAAAAGAGTACCACGGCACCCTGTACGCAGTGCGTATTCTGCCCATCGGCGGGTACTGCGCTATGGGAGAGGACGAGGAGGCTACGGACTCTCCCACCAATTTCAACAATAAATCCGTTTGGGCCCGGATCTGTGTCATAGCGGCCGGCGCTGTCTTTAATTTTATCCTGGCTCTTATATGTGCTGTCGTCCTTATAGGGATGGCCGGTTACGACGAGCCTTTGGCAGGTGAGGTGGAAGAAGGATATCCGGCAGCGGAGGCGGGACTTCAGCCGGGAGACCGGATCGTTGAGATGAACGGCAAGAACATCCATCTTTTCAAGGAAATCCAGGTCTACAACCAGTTTCACCAGGGAGAGGACGTGGAGCTGACCTATTTAAGGGACGGGGAGGAATACACAGTCACCATCACGCCGAAATTTGATGAGGACCTCCAGTATTACAGGCTGGGCATCAGCAGCAGCGGCTACACGGCGGCGAATCCTTTGACGGCCATCCAGTACGGGGCCTACGAGGTCAAGTACTGGATCGATACCACTATTCTGAGTCTTAAGATGCTGGTGACGGGCCAGATCGGCATTGACCAGCTGTCCGGGCCTGTGGGGATCGTGGATGTGGTGGATGACACCTACCAGGAGGCCAGGAGTTACGGTGCTGCCACAGTGGCAGTCAATATGCTGAACATTGCGATCCTGATCTCCGCTAACCTGGGAGTCATGAACCTTCTGCCTCTGCCAGCTCTGGACGGAGGGCGGCTTGTCTTCCTTGCCATAGAGGCGGTGCGGCGCAAGCGCATCCCGCCGGAGAAAGAGGGGTACGTCCACTTTGCAGGGATCGTGCTTCTGATGGCACTGATGGTAGTCGTTATGTTCAATGATATACAGAGAGTGTTCTTTTAGGGAGTCTGCCCGGGGAGGGATACAGACTATAAATATATTGCAAAAAGAGGAACAGTTCCGCGTCTTGGGAGACGGATCTGCTCCTCTTTTTTTGACCTTTTGCCGGCAGAAAGATGCATTGCTAAAAATTTAACAGAAATACGAAAAACAGTTGAATTAGAGAGAAAAAAAATATATAATATAATAGGCAGAAAATTTGGTTGACTTTTTGCAATTATCTATAATCTGCATGGGAAAACCTGATTTAAATAATAATGAAAATGGAGGGCTAGGTTATGAGCAACATGGCAACAGAAAATGCAGCAAGCCGGAGAATTACGTCTCTGCTTGATGCAGGCAGCTTTGTTGAAATCGGCGGCGGTGTGACTGCCAGAGCAACTGATTTTAACATGCAGGAAACAAAAACTCCGGGAGACGGCGTCATTACAGGATACGGACTGATCGATGGAAATCTCGTCTATGTCTACAGCCAGGATGCATCTGTTCTTGGAGGATCTATCGGCGAGATGCATGCGAAGAAGATCGTGTCTGTCTACGATATGGCGATGAAGATGGGCGCGCCTGTCATCGGACTTGTGGACTGTGCGGGTATCCGTCTGCAGGAGGCGACAGATGCGCTGGACGCATTTGGACAGCTGTACCTGAAACAGACATTGGCTTCCGGCGTTGTTCCCCAGATCACAGCGATTTTCGGAAACTGCGGCGGTGGACTGGCTGTTGTACCGGCATTGACAGATTTCACATTTATGGAAGAGAAGAGTGCAAAACTGTTTGTGAATTCTCCCAATGCAATTCCGGGCAACACGGTCCAGAAATGCGACACATCCTCCGCGAAATTCCAGAGTGAGTCTGCAGGCCTTGTGGATGCGGTGGGAACAGAGGAGGAGATTCTCTCTGATATCCGCTCTCTGATCTGCATGCTGCCGTGCAACAATGAGGAGGACGCATCTTACGATGAGTGTACAGATGACCTGAACCGTCTGTGCGCGGATATCGAGAATGCGGCAGAAGATACAGCCATAGCTCTGGCCCAGATTTCAGACAACGGTGTTGTGTTTGAGGTGAAGAAAGACTATGCGAAAGACATGGTTACCGCGTTTATCCGCCTCAACGGCATGACCGTGGGAGCTGTTGCAAACCGCTCCAAAGTATACAACGAGAATGCAGAAGTGGTGGCAGAATTCGACGGTTCTTTGTCCACAGCGGGCGCGAGAAAAGCAGCGCAGTTTGTGAAATTCTGTGACTCCTTCAATATTCCGGTTCTTACCCTGACAAATGTGACAGGCTTTGATGCTTCCAAGTGTGCGGAGAGAAATCTGGCAAGGGAGACGGCAAAACTGATCTATGCATTTGCAGACGCAACCGTTCCGAAAGTAAATGTCATTATCGGGAAAGCTTATGGCAGCGCCTATGTGGCCATGAACAGCAAATCCATCGGCGCGGATATGGTCTATGCATGGCCGAATGCTGAGATCGGCATGATGGATGCGGATCTGGCAGCCAGGATCATGTATCCTGACGCTGACAGGGCAGCCCAGAGAGAGAAGGCTGCAGACTACCGCGCACTGCAGTCCAGCCCGGCTTCTGCAGCAGGACGGGGATATGTGGACGCTGTCATCAGCCCGGCAGAGACGCGCAAGTATATTATCGGAGCATTCGAGATGCTCTTTACAAAGAGGGAGGATCGTCCTGCCAAGAAACATGGAACAGTTTAGTGAGGTGAGACAAATTGAAGAAGAAAATTAGCTTATTATTATGCACGCTCATGGCTGTGTTTGCCCTGGCCGGATGCAGTGGCAGCGACGCGGGAGTCGAGTATGATCAGGCGACCATAGAGGAGGCCACCGAGTTCCTCATTGCATACTGCTCCAGTGCGGATGACACAACCATTGAGCAGTGGAACAGCCTCTCTGATGAGCAGCTGGAGATCCAGATGGCACAGTCGGGCTATCCTTTCACAGGGGACAGTTTTCTTGGCTCCATGGACGCCTGGCAGGCAGGCGTGGAGGAGTGCGGTGAGTACATCGGACACGGTGATTTTACCTACGATGCTTCCCAGACAGAGCTCTCCCTGACGACCACAGCAGAGTTTGCTGACCGCGATGCGAACCTGGAGATCATCTACAAGACAGATGTCCGCGGCAACCTGCATCTGGACAGCCTTACAGTCAGCGGTATTTACTCCATGAGTGAGATCCTGAGCAAGGCGGGGATGAACACCCTTCTTGGCATGGGAACCGTGTTTGTGGTACTGATCATCATCAGCGTGATCATCTCCCTGCTGAAATATATACCGAAACTGCAGGAGGCGTTCTCTAGAAAGAATACAAAAGCCCAGGCGGCGGAAGTTTCTGCGGCCGCAGCTCCGGAACCGGTTCAGACGGCAGTGCCGGAAGCGGCGCCCGAACCGGAGCCTGAGGATATGACAGACGATGGCGAGCTTGTGGCAGTTATCGCAGCAGCGATAGCGGCATCGGAAGAAGTACCGGCAGACGGCTTTATCGTGAGAAGCATCAGACGTCGGAAATCAAATAAATGGATGTAAGTATAACCGGATCAGGAGGATATAAAAATGAAAAACTACACAATCACAGTAAATGGAAATGTATACGATGTAACGGTTGAGGAGAAAGCAGCAGGAGCAGCTCCCGCAGCGGCAGCAGCACCTGCAGCGGCACCGAAAGCAGCAGCACCTGCACCGAAGGCACCTGCGGCAGCCCCCGCACCGAAAGCACCCGCGGCAGGCGCTGGTTCTATCCAGGTGAAAGCAGGAGCAGCCGGAAAAGTATTCAAGATCGAGGCAAATGTAGGTCAGGCTGTAAAGCGTGGTGACGCGGTTGTCATCATTGAGGCTATGAAAATGGAGATCCCCATCGTGGCACCCGAGGACGGAACAGTTGCCAGCATCGATGTGGCTGTAGGCGATGCCGTTGAGGCAGGCGCAGTTCTGGCTACATTGAACTAGGCGGCTAAGATGCCGTTCTGACGGAAACTTTTGAAACACGACTGGAGGTTAAAAAATGGATTATATTATAACGACCTTGGGAAACCTCGTGCAGCAGACAGCCTTCCTCAACCTTACATGGGGAAATCTGGTCATGATCGCTGTTGCATGTTTTTTCCTCTATCTTGCAATCAGACATGGATTTGAACCTCTGCTGCTCGTGCCTATTGCCTTCGGTATGCTGCTTGTCAATATCTATCCGGATATTATGCTGCATGCAGAGGACGCGGCCAACGGCACAGGAGGACTTCTCTATTATTTCTACGTACTGGATGAGTGGTCCATCCTTCCGTCACTGATCTTCCTCGGCGTGGGAGCCATGACGGACTTCGGACCGCTGATCGCCAACCCCAAGAGCTTTCTTCTGGGAGCGGCAGCACAGTTCGGTATTTTCGCCGCTTACCTTGGCGCTATGGCCATGGGATTTTCCGACAAGGCGGCTGCCGCTATCGCCATCATCGGCGGTGCGGACGGACCGACATCCATCTTCCTTGCCGGAAAGCTGCAGCAGACAGCAATCCTTGGTCCTATCGCCGTGGCAGCTTACTCTTACATGGCGCTGGTTCCTATCATTCAGCCGCCGGTAATGAAACTTCTGACAACAGAAAAAGAAAGAAAGATCAAGATGGAGCAGCTTCGTCCTGTATCCAAGCTGGAGAGGATCCTCTTCCCCATCATTGTTACCATCGTGGTATGTATGATCCTTCCTACCACAGCACCTCTCGTAGGTATGCTCATGCTTGGTAACCTGTTCCGCGAGTGCGGTGTGGTAAGACAGCTTACAGAGACAGCTTCCAATGCACTGATGTACATTGTAGTTATCCTTCTTGGTACATCCGTCGGCGCTACAACAAGTGCAGAGGCATTCCTTAATCTGGATACACTGAAGATCGTGGCCCTCGGACTGATCGCTTTTATCTTCGGTACAGCGGCAGGTGTCCTGCTCGGAAAACTGATGTGCGTGCTTACCGGAGGAAAGGTCAATCCGCTGATCGGATCAGCCGGCGTGTCAGCCGTGCCTATGGCGGCCAGAGTATCCCAGAAAGTGGGTGCGGAGTACGATCCAACCAACTTCCTTCTCATGCATGCCATGGGACCGAACGTGGCCGGAGTTATCGGTACGGCGGTAGTCGCCGGAACCTTTATGGCGATCTTCGGAGTTATGTAAGACCGGATTTCCGGTCTGCATGACAGCCGGACCCGGCAATTTGAATAGAATATAATGGAGGAAGAAATAATGGCAGAAATTCAGAAAAAACCAGTGAAAATAACAGAAACCATTCTGCGGGATGCACACCAGTCTCTGATCGCCACACGTATGACAACAGAGCAGATGCTGCCCATTATCGATAAAATGGATAAGGTCGGCTACCATTCCGTGGAGTGCTGGGGCGGCGCTACATTTGACGCGTCCCTCCGCTTCCTGAAGGAAGATCCCTGGGACAGACTTCGCAAGTTCAGGGATGGATTTAAAAACACAAAGCTTCAGATGCTTTTTAGAGGACAGAACATCCTGGGATACCGTCCCTACGCAGATGACGTGGTAGAGTACTTCGTACAGAAATCCGTGGCAAACGGCATTGATATCATCCGTATCTTTGACTGTATGAATGATCTCCGCAACCTGCAGACTGCGGTCAAAGCGGCAAACAAGGAGAAAGCGGACGCACAGGTGGCTCTTTCCTACACACTGGGAGATGCCTACACAATGGACTACTGGGTAGACATCGCCAAGAGAATTGAGGATATGGGCGCTAATTCCATCTGTATCAAGGACATGGCAGGTCTGCTTCTTCCCTATGAGGCTACAGAGCTGATCGGAGCACTGAAAGAGGCTGTGGATCTCCCGATCCAGCTTCACACACACTACACATCAGGCGTTGCTTCCATGACCTATCTGAAAGCAGTGGAGGCAGGTGTGGATGTCATCGACACAGCTATGTCTCCGTTCGCCCTGGGAACATCCCAGCCGGCCACAGAGGTTATGGTGGAGACTTTCCGCGGAACACCTTACGATACAGGACTGGATCAGAAGCTTCTGGCAGAGATCGCGGACTACTTCCGTCCTATCAGAGATGAGGCCCTGGACAGCGGACTTCTCAATCCGAAGAACCTTGGCGTCAACATCAAGACACTTCTGTACCAGGTACCCGGAGGTATGCTCTCCAACCTTACATCCCAGCTTAAAGAGCAGGGCGCTGAGGATAAGTACTACGAGGTCCTGGAAGAAGTGCCGAGAGTCCGCAAGGATCTGGGCGAGCCACCTCTTGTTACACCTTCCTCACAGATCGTGGGAACACAGGCTGTGTTCAATGTGCTGATGGGAGAGCGCTACAAGATGGCCACAAAAGAGACAAAGGACGTCCTGAGCGGAAAATACGGTGCTACTGTTAAACCGTTCAACCCGGATGTGGTTAAGAAGGTTCTCGGAGATAATCCGGAAGTTATCACATGCCGCCCGGCAGATCTGATCCCGGATGAGCTGGATACGCTTAGAAAAGAGTGTGAGCAGTGGATCCAGCAGGATGAGGACGTGCTGACATACGCCCTCTTCCCACAGGTGGCAGTGGACTTCTTCAAGTACAGGGAAGCGCAGCAGACAAAGATCGATCCTGTTGTTGCGGATACAGAAAGCGGAAGCTATCCTGTATAACAGGGCAGCGGAGGACCGTGTAAGAAAGAAATAGTGGGCAGACAGACTGTAGACAGATCATGGGATCTGCCGCGGGCTGTCTGCTTTTTTATACATGGCTATACATTGAAGACTGTTTCTCTTCAGGTGAGCTCCGCGATCCGGGATACGCCCACGTAGATTTCGGAAATTTTATACCAGGTGGAATAATCTGTAATCCCTGTCTGTGGCAGCCCGAAGACTCCCTGGAACTGACGCACTGCCTCAGCCGTGGCAGGTCCGTAAATGCCGTCTGCGTTAAGTGTGGGGAGAGCTGGATAGGCTCCGGCAATAACATTCAGTTGCTCCTGGAGTTGACGGACTTTCGCTCCGGTGGAGCCGATTTCCAGATTGTAGCCGGGCCAGGAGGAGGGAATGCCGGAGATGGCCTCTGCAGTGTTAATGTACATGTCATCCCCGTAGTAGTAGCGGAGGATCTCAATGGGAGAGTAGCCCTGGTCTCCCAGAGATTTTGATCCCCACTGGGTCATCCAGTTTGGACACTGTACCTGGCGCCCGTCGCAGTACTGGGTCAGGATGGGCTGGCGCACATTGGGGCGGGACAGGTAATCCGCAAAGAGCTCATCCACGATGACGGAGATGGTATCATAGATATTCCGTTCCGGGATCCACTTGTGGTCAAAGGCTGTGGAAGAGGTGATGGTGAAATCAAATCCCTGATTCCTGTACCACTCTGTATAAACCCGATTCAAGGTGAAGGACATGATGGCCAGCACATTGGCCCGTATGGTGTTGGCAGGCCAGGTGGCATAGATCTCGCTGGAGGCTACATTTTTAATGTAATCCTTGTATTTCACATAGTAATTCTGGGCGGTACTGTCTCTGGGGCTCCCGTTGTGCACCACAATATACTCCGGTACCACTACGCGGCTCAGTACGATCTCCCCGGTCTCATTTACCGGCTTGATCTCATCTTCCGGGATCTTGGGGGGATAGTTGCCATAGAGAGTATGTGCAGGGATCACGAAGCGTTCCTCCCGACTGTCTGCAGAGTCGGAAGGGCGCATCCTTATGTTCTGGATGGCAGTGACACCCCCTAGGATTTCTGCCCCGGCGATACTGACTGTTTCAAAGCCCGGGGCGCTTGCAAGAATCGTATATTCAGAGTAGGGCTGCTGGTCAGAGGTGACATCCAGGCTGTATTCGACGGGCGGCGCGTCCAGCTCCAGCACCTCTGTCTGTCCCGAGCTGTCCGTGGTAGTTTCCTCCAGTATGCTGTCAGGGATACCCGTGTAGGAGATGCGGATGTCAGCGCCGGCGATGGGATAGCCGTTTATTTCAGAAGTGACATTGATCTCAAGTTTTCCTGTGGAAGAAGGCATAGTAAACCTCGCAGAAGCAATCTTTTTTCACTGTCAGTATATGCAGGGAAAATCAGATTGTGAAAAAGAAGAAATTCTCATATACTATATCTATATACACGTTCACTGGATATGTGGCAGGAGTTCTGTTATATGAGTAGAAGAAAAAAGAAAAAAAGAGGATGCGGCCTGCCTTTCTGGATCCTGGCAGCTTTTGCCCTGGCAGCGGCCATTTACAGCAGAGACAGCATTGCAGAGCTGCTTTCTCTGCAGGACAATGAGGCCCGGGAGGTTTCGGCAGGGCAGGTTCCTGCGGGGAAAGCTGCTGGGGAGGAGATGCCCTCTGCGGAGGGGACAGAAAAGTATTACTACCAGCAGCTGGATCAGGATGAAAGGGAGCTCTACAGCAGGATACGGGACGGTCTCTTTGTCTGTCAGGAGGAAATAGAGCTGGATGGGGTGTCCGCAGAGGAGACAGACCGCCTGTATGGCCTTGTCATGAAAGACTGTCCGGAGATTTTCTGGTGTGACGGTTCTGGCAGTCTGGTGACCAGCACCTCTGCTTTTGGGCTGGCAGGAAGCAGCGTGACACTCAGACCGGAATACAGCTGTACGGGAGAGGAAAAAGAAGCACGCCAGAGACAGATCCAGGAGGCGGCGGAAGAGTGCCTGGCCGGGATTGACAGTCAGGCATCGGACTATGAGAAGATCCTGTATGTGTATGAATATGTGGTCGGCAGTGTGGAGTACGATCTGGAGGCGGAGAACAACCAGAACATTTACAGTGTGTTTGTGGGAAAACGCTCGGTGTGTGCAGGTTATGCCAAGGCAGTGCAGTATCTTCTGGAGAGGCTGGGCGTGTTCTGCACCTATGTCAGCGGCACGGCTGTCTCCCAGGCGGGGGAGGGCGGCCACGCCTGGAACCTGGTCAGGTGCGAAGGGCAGTACTGTTATGTGGACGCCACCTGGGGAGATCCGGTCTACCGGCAGGAGGAGAGTCGGGAGACAGCGGACAGTCCGGAGATTGCCTACGATTACATGTGCTGCGATGATACACGGCTTTTCCGAACCCATACGCCTGATAAAGATCAGGTCCTCCCGGTATGCAGCAGTATGGCGTACAATTATTATGTGGTAAACGGTATGTACTATGAGAGCTATGATGCCCAGACTGTTTTGCAGGCTATGAACCGTTCCATCGCAGCAGGAGAAGGGATGACTGTGCTGAAGTTTTCAGGGCCGGAGGTGTACCGGGAAGCCAGGGAGGAAGTGCTGACGGACCTGGCCGACAGGGCAGCCCGGAACCTGGCTCACCTGTATGGTATTGGCACAGTCAGATACTCCTACCGGGATGACGAAAGTCTTGACAAGATCACGATGTACTGGGAGTATGAATAAATTCTATTTTATCGGTTGAAAATTGTCCTAATTTGTAGTATAATCTTTACAATTTGTGGAGACATGATTTGTCGCTGGGGAGAAATGTAGAAAGGCAGTTGTGCTTGCACATACTGCCTTTTATTTCGCCCGGAAACATGCGGGCGCTTCAGCTGGCAGAACAATCTTCGCATATTACATGAAAACATTGTGAAGGGAAAAGGTGAATAAATGAAAGCGTTTCTTATTTTGGAAGACGGAACTGTCTTTACGGGAACCAGCATTGGATCTACGAGAGACATGATCAGTGAAATTGTATTTAATACCTCCATGACAGGCTATCTGGAGGTGCTGACTGACCCTTCTTACGCAGGACAGGCCGTAGTTATGACCTATCCATTGATTGGAAATTACGGAATTACACCGGACATGGAGTCAAAGAAAGCATGGCCGGACGGTTACATCGTAAGAGAATTATCGAGAATGCCAAGCAATTTCCGCTGCGAGGGAACCATCCAGGACTTCTTAAAGGAGCAGGATATCCCGGGCATCGCAGGAATTGATACCCGTGCCCTCACCAAGATCCTGAGGGAAAAGGGAACCATGAACGGTATGATCACTACCAATGAAAACTTTGATCTGGAGGAGATCCTTCCGAAACTTCATGCGTACACAGTGGGAGATGTTGTGTCAAAGGTTACATGCCAGGAACCATATGTGCTGGAAGGAAATGGACCGAGGGTGGCGCTGATGGATTTCGGGGCAAAGAACAATATCGCAAAGTCCCTCAACAAGAGAGGCTGCCAGGTGACCATCTATCCGGCAGACACGACCGCTGAGGAGATCATCGCCTCCAGGCCGGACGGCATCATGCTCTCCAACGGCCCCGGGGACCCGGAGACCTGCACGGAGATCATCGGGCAGATCAAAAAGCTCTACGAGACAGATATCCCCATCTTTGCCATCTGTCTGGGACACCAGCTCATGGCCCTGGCCAACGGCATGGATACCCATAAATTAAAATACGGACACAGAGGCGGAAACCATCCTGTAAAGGATTTGGAGACAGGAAGAGTATATATTTCTTCCCAGAACCATGGCTATGTGGTGGATACGGACAATCTGGACCCGACAGTGGCAGTCCCCGCATTTGTCAATG